>Ga0209717_1000814_pt1 | contig 36547 bp, 42 predicted proteins | sample AD_UKC048_MetaG_FD_184418 | JGI IMG/M metagenome (GOLD analysis project Ga0209717, IMG submission 184418) | Active sludge microbial communities of municipal wastewater-treating anaerobic digesters from USA - AD_UKC048_MetaG (SPAdes) (version 2) | ecosystem: Engineered > Bioreactor > Anaerobic >...
GGACAAAAGGAATTTTCTGTCCTTGACCCAGACAACAACTTGCTAACTTTCGGACAAAGCATATAATAACTATCAAAACGATGAAAAAAATCTTCCTAATACTAGTTTTACTTTTTACAATCACAAATAGTTCCGCTCAAAAAAAGGAAGTTTGTATTATTAAAACTTCGTTAGGCGATATTACTGTCGAATTGTATCCTAAAAAAGCGCCAATTACAGTCGCCAATTTTTTGAAATATGTAGATGCACATTTGTATGACAATACCACTTTTTTTAGGTCAGTAACGTTAAACAATCAGCCGAAGGATTCCGTAAAAATTGAAGTCATTCAAGGTGGTGAAGTCGATTCTACTAAAGTTTTTGTTGCCATTCCGCTCGAAAGAACTTCACAAACAGGCGTACTTCATAAAAACGGAGCAATTTCGATGGCGAGAGACAAACCCGATTCAGCCACTTGCAATTTTTTTATTTGCATTAACGACCAACCGTCTTTGGACTTTGGAGGCAAAAGAAATAAAGATGGACAAGGTTTTGCCGCTTTTGGAAAAGTTACTAAAGGAATGGATGTGGTCAAAAAAATTCAGCAACTACATCCAGAACAGGATCAATATTTTAAACCTCCAGTAGTAATTTTGTCCATCATTCGAAAATAATAAAAAAGAACAACGAGACTAGACAAGTCAATTAATGAAGGTTGCTATCTGATAAAACTATAGTTTATGAAACCTGAAATAAAAACCTATAACGAAAAACTATCAACTGTTGACAATGAAATTTGCCAGCTGTTGGCAGCGACCATTGACCAAGAACTGACTGATGCTGAAAACAAAATATGGCACGCCCACCCTGTTTGGTTTTTAGACGGAAATCCAATTGTTGGTTACGACAAACTAAAAGACGGTGTTCGATTACTGTTTTGGAGTGGTGCCGATTTTCGTGAAGAAAAGCTAAAACTTGGCACCGGTAAATTTAAAGACGCCTCCATTCGATACACTTCTTACGACCAAATTGATTTGATCGACTTAAAACGATGGCTAAAAAAATCTCAGGAAATTCAATGGGACTATAAAAACGTAGTCAAGCGAAAAGGGAAATTAGAACGACTAAAATAAAACAGTTCCTGATGGAGCATAAAGCTTCGCCAAAAACACAAAGTGCCACCTCAACCATCCGAAGCTTAAAACTTCGGATTTTTTTATGCCTATTTCCCAAACATATCACAAATTTCAACTTATGTAACCAAAGTTACTGTTTGAGCACAATCCTTACCTTAATTTTGCGCCATAATAATTCGGAATACGCTTCACAAAGTGTAAAATAATTGAAAACAGAAAAAATGGATATGGAAAAAATAATTGCAGAAAATCTAGGCACCATCGTGGATGTGCGAACATATGGAGAATTTAGTGGGGGCAATGTGGCTGGCTCTATCAACATTCCTTTGAATGAAATCCCGGCAAGAATCGAAGAATTAAAAGCTTTGAAAGCACCACTAATATTGTGTTGTGCTTCAGGTGGAAGAAGCGGTCAAGCCCATAATTACTTATCACAATTAGGTCTCGAATGCTATAATGGTGGTTCTTGGCTCAACGTAAATTATTATAAATCTACTAGTAAATAAATTAAAATGATCAATACATTAAAAAAATTATTCGGAATTGGATCTGGAGTCAACTATGCGGAATTGGTAAAAAACGGTGCCATTATTTTGGACGTTAGATCCAAATCGGAATATGCTGGTGGACACATTAAAGGTGCTGTCAATATTTCGGTTGATACATTAAGAAATAATTTGGGGAAACTAAAAGACAAGGACAAACCCATCATCACTTGTTGTGCTTCAGGGATGCGAAGTGCTTCGGCCAAAAGTATTCTGGCTTCAAATGGCTACACACAAGTTTACAATGGCGGCGGTTGGTATAGTCTTCAAAATAAATTATAATGATTAGAGAAACCTTGCTCACCGATTGGAATTTGATGCGCATTTTGCGCTTGGGATTGGGAATTTATGTTTCTGTCCAAGCTGTAGAAACTCAAAGTATTATTTCTATGATTTTCGCTGTTTTCTTACTGTTCCAAGCCTTCACAAACACAGGTTGCTGCGGTTCGAATGGCTGTGCAATTCCAATAAAGAAAAACAATTCCAATAAAACAGAAGAAATAGAATACGAAGAAGTAAAATAAATTGAATTTTTGTGTTTTTAAGTTATTAATTCAGAACACAAATTAAGAAATTTACTGCCGTATCAAAAGCAAAAAAAATAGTTTTTAATATCCCATTTATAGTATAAAAAGTCCCATTTTGGGACTTTTTTTATGACAAAAAAACCTATCAATTATTCTTACAATTGCAAGCCATATGCCAAAAAAAAATTACATTTGTACTAGTTAAAATAACGCATGACAAAAATCAATTAAAAGCCGTCTGTTGTCAACCTGAGATTCACCCTGAAGTATAGAATTTATGATTGTCTCGTGCTAAAACAGAAAGTGACAATTGAGATTGAAGACTGCAAATTTAATTTTAAACCTATACTGTTTAAATAATGAAAAAAAGTATTTTAATTATAGCCATTCTTCTTTGCCAAAATGCATTTTGTCAAACCTATACATTCGATAGATTTATTCAGTACAAAAACAGTAATGGCTCAATCACGGTATTAATGATCAATTCTAAAGATACTAGTTATCATTTTTATGCGGCAAGTTTTGATAAAGAAATTATAGGAAATATTTTTGACCTAAAAACCAAAATCAGACATAGCTATTCGGTAGCTAATCTGAAAGACACAATAAAATTTGAATACTTGAATTCTTCAGTTGAATCAAAAAAACAAGTTCCTTGTTATGATAAATACAATTTGTTTGAAGTAATACAAACACCATTAGATAGTTTGACGACTAACTTTGCTATAGTAAAATACAAGAACACCAAAAAGAAAAGAATTATCGGAAGTTCAAATATTAAAGCTGTTACATTTGATATCCCTCTTTTTTCGCTGATAATGGAACCCTTTTTAGGTCATTTTATTTTTTGTCAAAAAATTGATTTTCCTGAAAATTATATACCTACTATTGTTGAAATCGATTATTTCAATGGAATCAAAACCAAAAGTGAATTAATTCAAAATAAAGAGATTAATCTACTTTTAATTTTAAATAAAACAGATATAAAATTAAAAGATTATTAGTGTACAAAATATACAAAGTGCAAGTAATCTTAAGGTTTTCGCACTAAAACGAGAAAATTTAGAGCCAACAACAGAAAATAGCGGTAGGAATGGCGATAAAGAGAAAATAAAATTATGGTATATTATTCCAAAAAAAACCTCGAAAGATTTTACACTTTCGAGGTTTTATTTTTTTACAAAACCAAAATTATGGTTTAACTGAATACGTATTATCAAGATGTATCCTCAACCTACCCGGTGTTGTATAATCAAATGTTTTATCTATTTTATTGTACGAAGGAATTCCTTTAGTTTCCGTTTCAATAGCGGTTGTGAAAGGATCATCCACAATAGGATCAAAAGGAAAATAAAGACTTAAACCTGAATTAGTTCCTGCGGGTTTTGTGATTTCAAGTCTAGTGGTATAATTATCTCCATCATCATCAACATCGAGGAAATCTGGAGCAAAATCTTTATCAGTATCATCAGCATAACGAATTAGATCTTCTGGAGTTGTTGGAAATGTTATAGTATTTCTAAAATCATAAACATAACCATCATTATTTTTATCTTCTTGATACGAAAAAACACCATCATTATCCTGATCTAATCTTTGAATATTATATAATTTAATACTAAAAACTAAAGGCGAATAAGCCGGAATTCCGCTAGAACCCAAACTATAATAAGCCAATCCGGAAGGAATAAACATTACACCAGATCCAAAATCATTGTGTGTAACGGTTCCATCACTATTTATCGTAGAAGTTCCTGTTTTGAATTGTGGAAATATTTCACTCCAGCCCACTACTAACTCCCCGATATATCCACCATACAAAGAAAAAAAGGTTTGAGGAAACTTACCTTCATCAAAAAAAGTGGCTGTGGGTTCAGACGGCACTGTTTCAGTAGCAACACTACGACTCAAATAGGTTCCTTTGTAACCTGCCAAAACCCCATCAACATTACAAGGAGAAATGCCTACACCTGGTCTTAAAACTAAATAATATATATTGTAACCATCTGCTACATTATGCATTTTAACATTTCGAACCAAAAGTTTGGGGTAAGTATCCGCATTCAAATAAGACATAATAGAAGGTTGTCCAGCATCTATTTTTTTTATCGTTACATCCTGATCATCAACAAATCCTGGATGATTGACAACGGTAAAATAATTGGTTTTCAAATAGTCCTCAATAAGAGCAATATCGATGGGATATTGAACGGCATAATCTACTGGTGGCGCAATTGTTATTTCATTATCATTTTTAGAACAAGAAAAAAATAAAACCGATGCAGTTATTACTATAAAATAAAACTTAAATTTGTTCATTATAACTTATTATTTAAGGGCGCAAGATACAATTTTGATTTATTTTTGCGTAGAATTTAACTTCGATTTTGCAAAATTTATGAGAATAGATAAATATTTATGGTGTGTACGATATTATAAAACTCGAAATATGGTAACCGAAGCCTGTAAAAAAAATCATGTTACTGTAAATGGGCAGATTGCCAAACCATCGAAGGAAGTTTTTCCTACAGATAAAATCACATTCAGAAAAGACCAAATCACCCAAATCATCACCGTGCTGGACATTCCTGACAATCGTGTTGGAGCCAAATTAGTCGATGTGTATCGAAAAAATGAAACTCCGGCAGAAGTCTATGAACATCTGGAATTATTAAAATTGTCGAAAGAACATTATCGAAAAAACGGTACTGGAAGACCTACCAAAAAAGACAGACGCGATATTGACGAATTTGGCAATGAAGTAAAAAGCGAGATAGATGAAGATTAAAAAACGTTTTAAACGTTAAACCTTAAAACCTTAAACTAAAAATTAATGAGCAAGAATATCATATTATCGAATCAGGAAATTGAACATACTATAAAAAGAATCGCCTATCAAATTTATGAAACTTTTATAGATGAAGAAGAAATTGTCATTGCTGGAATTGCTTCTAATGGATTTATTTTCGCCAAAAAAATTGCAGATTCTTTGAAGCTTATCTCACCACTGAAGGTTTCACTTTGCGAAGTACAAATAAATAAACACAATCCGGAATCAGCCGTAAAAACATCTTTAACCAAAGAAGAATACACCAATAAAGGCTTAGTTCTTGTTGACGATGTGTTGAATTCAGGAACTACACTAATTTATGCCGTAAGACACTTTCTGGATGTGCCTTTAAAGAAATTCAAAACCGCGGTACTTGTGGATAGAAATCATAAAAAATATCCCGTAAAAGCTGATTTTAAAGGCATTTCTCTTTCGACCTCTTCATTAGACAATGTTGAAGTTGTCTTTGATGAAAATGGAGATAGCCATGCTTTTTTAAGCTAAAATAGCCAGAATATCCTGTGTGGTTTCATCTTTCGATTTGCCATCGATACTCACTTTATATTGTGCTTGATTGTAATAAAAGCTTCTGTCAAAAAGGTGTTTGGCTATAAATTCCTTGAGTTCATCATCAGTTTTATTGGCAATGATTGGACGTTTGCTTTTATTGGAGACCAATCTTTCAAATAAAGTTTCAACGGAAGCTTTCAAATAGACAGACACTATATTTTCGCTTTTTAGCAATTCATGATTATTAGCATAACAGGGAGTTCCTCCTCCAAGACCAATAATCAATTCGCCTGAAGTGTTCAATAAATCTATCAAAACTTCTCGTTCTAGCTTTCGAAAATAAATTTCTCCATGCTTTTCAAAAATCTCATTTATAGATAAATTTGTTCTTTGTTCGATACTTTTATCCAAATCCACATAAGGAATAGCAGTAATTTTTGACAATCTATTGGCAATTGTAGACTTTCCACAACCCATATAACCTAATAAAATTATTTTTCTCATATGAATAAAGCCTTATATTTTAAGACGTTAAGTGCTTTTGTGTAAAAAATGCAAATTTATAATAAAATAGCTTTGAAAAATAGAAAATAAGACCTTATATTTGCACCCGCATTCAAGAAAAGAAAAAGACTCGATAGCTCAGTTGGTAGAGCACATCACTTTTAATGATGGGGTCCTGGGTTCGAGCCCCAGTCGGGTCACAAAATTTGTGATTATCAAATACTTTTCTTGAATCAATGACTCGATAGCTCAGTTGGTAGAGCACATCACTTTTAATGATGGGGTCCTGGGTTCGAGCCCCAGTCGGGTCACAATTTTTAAGACAAATGTCTTGGGCGAGAAGTTTATCCCGAATAGCGAAGCTAGAGGGAAGCCCCAGTCGGGTCACAATTTTTAAGACAAATGTCTTGGGCGAGAAGTTTATCCCGAATAGCGAAGCTAGAGGGAAGCCCCAGTCGGGTCACAATATAATGCGCATACGTTGATAGAATCTTGATAGTCTGAAGACTTGATAGCTCAGTTGGTAGAGCACATCACTCTTAATGTTGGGGTCCTGGGTTCGAGACCCAGTCAGGTCACACAAAGAAAAACATAGAGACGTTGCAATGCAGCGTCTCTATGTTTTTTTAGGCCACGTGGAGAAACGGTAGACTTGCCAGCTTGAGGGGCTGGTGCTCGCAAGGGCGTGCGGGTTCAAATCCCGCCGTGGTCACATTTAAAGCCTGTTTACAGGACTTAACAAAGGTTTTAGTCAATATTTAGTCAACCGACTTATAAAATGTAGATTGAAACCTTTTTTATTTAATATCATAAAATCTGTTTTCAGGCTAAAAAACGCTAGCAACAATTCAAAAATTCTGCAATAAATTATTTCATTTATATTTTAAATTTTTTCATTTCAGCGTTTTAGTATAATTTATATTTACTGTTTTTAGCAACTTTTCACTCACTACAAATTTAAGAAAAGGAACATTCAATTTTTATTTATTTTTGAAGTTGTATCAACATTATGTATTCAAACTTACATTAGCATTACATCGATTTTATAATTATTGATACCAAAGGATACTGTAAAATACATTTTTAACACCGTTGTAACACCGTTAGAACACCGTTAACACCGTAAAAAATACATTATGTATACATAATGTACACATAATGTACACCGTTCATATACATAATGTATTACATAATGTATACCGTTAAAAACATTTTGTAAACACTTTTTTATGGGTTGTAATGGAGCAAAAAATCTTTCTTCCACTTAAAAAATATTTTGCAAAATAGTACACAAAATTTTTGCAAAAAAATTCTAAGCCTTGTATTATGGGTAAAAACAACAACTAAACCTTTGTGTAAACGCAAAATAATATTTTGCAAAAAAATTTAAAACCTTTGTCAATTGTTGTTTCGATTATTTTTTTCTGTGTTGAGTATTCCCTTGATATTCTTCAAGCCACTTATTGCCATTCTCAAGGTCATAACCTATTTCTGGTGCTGCTTTTTCTTTTATCCAATGGTTCAGGAACTCATAGAATGTTTTCCACGTTCCTGATTTCTTGTAGTTGTCGAAGTAATCCTTTTCAAAGTTCCACCAGCGAAACTGAATCTCATTTTCGTTAACGTCATAAGGATTAACCACTTCACCTTTATAATATCTAAATTCGCTGAAACTTTCAAGACCTTGCAGTTTAAACTGGTCGTATTTCATCATTCCCGTAGTAGAATAGTATAGTTTTTCTAATTTATTTTCACCGCCATATTCGGGATATAACTTGTATTCGAATAGGTACTTAAGCCAAAGTTCAAAAACGGCCTTTTTTGTTTTTTCAGATATATTGTCGTGATCCGCTTCTGAAAGCAAAGCCATAAACTCATTTCCCATATCGTGGTCTTTAAAAAAGCTGTACAATTCAGAAGTTTCTTCTTTGAAAAATGACGAATCAAAAACATATTCATAGTACCAAAATTTAGCTGAAAGCCCGTCTGTTTCACTATTAAAAGGATTATTTTTTCCGCCTTTGTAGAATCTATACATTGTATAATTTCCCATAATTGAATTTTATTATCAATAGCTTGATAGTATATTTTATGCCTATTTATCGTAAAGGTCAGCTTGGTATTCAGGCTCGCTATAAACACGATAATAGTCTTCAAAACATTCGTCAATATCGACGCCTTGTTCGCCAAAATGGTAAAGATCGGATGCTTGCTCGTACAATAATTCGTGAAGATAATCTCTGAATAATTCATCTTTATCGGCATCACTACCTTTGTATGTTAAGTCGAATATTTTTTCGTAGAAACCAAAAAACTTAGCTTTGTTGTTCGGGTAAGTGTCCGAGCCCTTGTAGTATGTGTAAATACTATAATTGTTTTTATCCATAATTGAATTATATTTTCAATAGCTTGATAGTATATCTTATGTCTCTAGTTAAGTTACTGAATTAATTGGAAATGCAAATACCCGCCTCTGTTCGCTCGTTATAGTTATGCTATCATAATGATAATTTTAAAATACAAATATACCAATATCCTACTACAACCGCTTCATACATTCTTCACCGTTTTAAATGAAAAAAAGGGGTTGATACTTTCTCCCTCTGGAAGGAATTTTCAAAACAATATTTTTTCTCTACATACATTACATTAAGCGTATAGATATACGCTGTAATGTGTAATGTGATATTATGTACATACATTAATAGGGTACATTAATGCGTAATGTGATAAGTTTAAGAATCAATTTTTGTCATCATTAAACTCTCCTAATGTATAGGGCGCTCTTTCTTTTTCTTGTAAAATCCATTGATGATTTTTACAATGAGTAATCAATTTCTGCAAAGAATTAGTGCCTATATCTTTTTTAAACTGATTTTTATAAACTAGTTGCAGCTGCGTTTGTAAAACAATATAACTGCATTTCTCTTGCTTTGAAAAAACGCTAGTTAACAATTGAAATATTTTATAATCTTCCAATGCCAAAATATCAAACTTGTCTTTTTTTGTTTCCGTTCTAAGTTCGTAGTTTTCTGCAATGATTGGCAAACCATCTTCATTAATCTCAAAAGCAAACTTTTCAGGCTCTATATTTCTACATTGTTGCGGTTCTACTATAGAAATATTACCATCTCCCTCCGCCTTGGTTATAGACAGTACAGTTTCCGCTTTGTTTATTAATTCTGTGCCAATATGTCCTCTAGCGTTAGTGTCGCTTTTGTTTTGATGCAATACCGTTACAATGTGAATATTTCGCTGTTCCGTCCATTTCAACAATTTACTTGAAATCATTGTAGCTTGTTCCTCGTCATTTATTGAGGTTACTAAGTCTTTGATTCCATCAATGACTACAAATCCTAGATTGGGTTCATCATAAATTGCATAGTCAATTACTAATAATCGTTCCTGTGGACTTAGGCTTCGCAATCCGTAAACTTTCAAATTAGACGGTTCGGCAATATTTACTTGCTTACAGATGCGCTTTAAAGCCTTTTGAACATAGTATTTGCTTTGTTCAGTATCAAAATACAAAACTGTTTTTTGGTTCGGTGGCAATTTACTTGTAAACACATTCAAAATAACATCTTCGCTGATTGCGGTTGATATTGCAATATTGATAAAAAACGATTTTCTACTTTTGGCTTTTCCAATTATCAAACTAAAATCGCCTAAAGTTCCAAGCGGAACATCGCCCATTAACCACGCTATTTGTGGAGGTGGAAAATGGTCTGATGCCTTAATTTCGCAAGTTTTTAATATTGCTTTACAATCTATTTCCGAAACGCCATTTTTTGAATTTTCTGAAATACTAATTGGCTCAATCATAATTTTTGAAATTTTGAATTGATAGATTAATATTCGAGAAAAGCATCTCGCTTATACGCTTGTCGTCCCAGTAGGTGAAATACTCGAAAAACTCTTTTGCATTGCAAATTTTGGGATAGCGTTTAGCAATTTCTTTTAGCTCTTCAGACGATTTATTTTCTAGGAAAGAATCTTTAATTTCATTGTCCTGAAAAAATTGAGCTGTTTTTGTATTTTTCAAAATCAATTTGAGCTTCTCAATATGAACACTCAAAGGAATTATAAGTTCTTTGTTGAGCATTTTATTTGCAAATTCAACATTACCATAATGGTTCGTAAATTCACAATGTAAAACTGCATAAAGTTTTGCAAATAGTAGATGTTCGGTTACGGTTTTTTGCTCTATCTTATTGAAATTTTCAATAATCACATTTAAGGCTTCAACGTCCGATTGGTTGGGTCTATTTTGATTTTTAATAGTGAAAGCTAACCTATTAAAGGCTTCTTTTAGTAAAACTGATTTTTTCATAGTGTTATGAATTAATAGGTTTTACAGCTTCTAAAACTTGTTTCCGAGAATAGAAAACACGGTTCCCAATCCCGAAACTTAGCAACTTGCCAGACTTCGTGTGCTTCCATAAAGTCGAGAAATTTATACTCAAAAGAGTACAAACTTCTTTGCGGGTCATTAAATCGTTTTCGGGTTGAACCTGTTGTGTTTTTAGCCCTAAAAGTTCGATAGTTTTTAAAGCGATTTTTTCAGTTAATTCTTCAACTGAAATTGGTGTTAAAATTAAATTGTGCATCTTTTAATGTTTTATGATTAATAAGACACAAACCACGTGAGGTATTTTCAGAGGTATTTTACAGGTATTTACCTAGAAATACCCGTAACTATAAAGTGTATTTACTTTTGATGTATTCTATGACTAAGGGATTGTTATTTGAAAGATTGATAATTTCATTTTTCCAATCAGAACCAAAACTATTTTTTAATAATAACGCATTATTCAAATCTATTTCAATAAAACTTCGATAAAAACTTTGTCCACTTTTACCAGTAATTTTTTCTCTATATTCTTCAATATCCCTCTTTATAAAATCGCCCTCCCTACTTTTAGGAGGCTGTTGACCATTGGCCGACAATTCAATCCAGTACAATAAAGCATACCATTTTTCAGGAAGTTTTTTTGGATTTATTTGTTCGACTTCCGCAACTACTAAATTTTCACTTTCTTTAGGATGTCTTTCTGCATACAATTCTTTATAGTGAGGATAGCCTTCTTTAGCCAAACGGTCATAATATCGAATTTCAAAAATATCGAATCTGTTTAATTCGTATATCATTTCAAAATAGGTATAATTATAGGAAAGCATTCTCGAAATTTCACTTTTACTTTGTATGAAAGCAACTTCATCAATAAATTTAATAAATTTATAATCTCTCGGTAATTGAGTTACATCAATGCTATCAAATTTTGATTTGATTATATTTTTGAAAACCTTTTGAACACTATCTTTTTTATAACGTGATAACTTTTCTAAAAAAAGATAACGTAGTTCGTTCAATTTTTCGTTTTTGATGTAGTATATATCTTTTACAAAATCAACTCTTAGAAGTTCAGCAAAGTCGTTATAAGCAGCGTTAAAAGTTACATCGTCCTCATAATTTTCAATAAAAAAATCTTTTGCAAATTGTTCTAATTCATCATAATATTTTGAATAGAAACCCTCATACGCTTGCCCGTAATCCGCCTCTGTATCTTCGTTTGCAAAGTCTTGTGTCATTTTACTTAAATTATTTTGAAAGATATTAATTTAGAAAATAGTTTCCAAAATCCAGCTCAATTTTGCTTTACATTTTTTTGTTTACTAAACCAATACACCCCATAAATCCTTGAAACAATTAATGTATGAAACAAAAAAACCCAGAGCTAGTCTGGGTTATAGATACTATTTTAAAGTGCAGTTACTAAAGCGCAATGAATAGCTGGGCACTATGGGTACAAAATTATAACATATATGTTATATGGCAAAATAATTTGGCCTATTTTTTTATGTATCCTATTTTTTTAGTAATGATTTTCATTACTACATCATTGTTTTGAAAACTGTCAAATAATGTGCCAATCTCGTTTTCAATGATGCTTTTTCTATCAGTTGAAATTTTTTCAAGAAAATATAAAATCACCTTAATTGACGAATCTAGCGAGTGTTTGTTATTATTACTAAATTTAAAAAAGGGAGTTGTAGCTATTTCTTTGGGTGTGTTAGAATCGAATAATAAACCGCTGTGCGCACAAATATTACGAATAAAGATTATCGTTTGAAAAAAATTTCGGAACGTGTTTACTGAATTAAAACCATAGGATTTGGCTATTTTAAACTTTAATTTTTCGTCTTTTATCGAATAAAAAATACTGTAAATGCTACCAAAGGTTAAAAATTCTAATGTTTTCCAAGCTGGCGCGTAAATGTCATTCGGATAGTTAACGTGGTGCTTCTTTATTGGTTTGTTTTTGTCTTTAAATTTGGTATCGTAATATTTTGGAAATTCGTCAACAAATTTGCTACTCATTACTTTTCTATTGGCAAACCACGTTGGGAAATGCGGATATTCATTAGAAACAATATAAATTAATTGTGTTCTCAAATTAATTTCAATTCTATTGATTGCTTTGTTCAAGATATTTTTCAAGTCAACATCTAAATAATAAAGTAGAACAACGTTTGAAAATTTTGTTCCTTTTTCAAAATTATGGTCTTTGTCAATTTCAAATGGATTCCAATAAAACCCCAATCGATAATATCCAATATCTAACAAAATCTCTTTTGCTTTTTCTACCCCCCAATCCAGCTCCATCCCTCTATCGGTAAGTTTTTTTATTTGCTCCTCAACTGTTGTTGCTATTGCGCCCATAATTACTTTAATTTCTGTCTGACAAAGTTTGTAAATATTTTTTGATAAACTGTAAAGGATTTATTCACAATCGTTATGAGTTTTTAACATTAGCTTTTCTCAACAATCTCTATTTCTTCTTTAAGCAATCCATACAACTCATAAAGCATTGCTGTCATGATCTTTATAATTTGATGAATTAGACTTTCAAATCCTTAAAGTCATCAAAAATGATTTCAGTAGTATTTCTATACCTTAAATCGTTTAACTTTAAATTTTCATAATCGCTTCTAAAGGGTAATTTTCTAGCAATCATATCTTGTTTTATTTCGTCATAGGATCTGCCTTCCCAAGCCCACAATTCTAAATAATCGCTTAATTTATCACTAGCATTATCCGCCAAATAAATTATTTCTGTTCCGCCAAAAATGGATACAATATCAAATATATTTCTTCTAAATTCAAGCAAATTTTCTTTTGCAAAATCCGTGTCCCTATATTCATCTTCATATAAAAAACGATATTTATAAATTGTAGTTAATTCTAAGCAGTTTTCATAAACACGTATACTAAAAACAAAAGGACTCGAATAATAGACAAGTTCTGTGGCATCTTCATCAGGAATAATTTTATCTAAAACCTCGTCATAATTATATGGAAATTCATATTCCCAATCGCCTTCACGTTGTGTATATTTCCCTTCTCTAAAGGTACTTGTAGGCTCTAATTTTAAGCCTTTAAGTTTTTGAAGATAGATGTCTTTGTTTGCAATAACTTCTTCTTTAGTGGTTTTGATGTTGCTAATTAAGTATAAATCTGTTGCCATAACTAACTTTTTTCAACAATCTCAATTTCTTCGCTACTTAACCCATACAACTCATAAACCATTGTATCTATAGCTTTGTCAGTTTCGTTTATTTGGGTTTTTATTTCATTTAGTATAATGGCTTCGATAGTAAAATAATCCTCCCACTCGGCTTTTTGTGATAGCGATAATTTTACTTTTTGTTTTTCGAGTTCTTTAATAAATTCCGCATACGATAACAAGTACCAATCTTGTAGTTTTTTGGGCAAATTTTCAAACTTTAATTCTCTTTGCAAATTTCTTTGAAACTTTTGCGATTGCTCTTGCAAGTCTTTGTTTAAAGACAACATCATATCGGCTTTTTCTATGAATGGTTTTTGATTTTCTGCACTAAAAAGAAATATTGGAAAATTACGAATGTCTTCAGGTAAAATACTTACGCCTCCTTTTAACATTGTATTATAATAAAACTTACATAAACTGGAATTAAGCAATGCTAAAATCGACAAATCATTTATAATATTTTGTTTGTCTAAATGTTTAGATTTCGGTCTTTTAGCTGGTGTAATAAAACTTTCAATTTCGTGTCTTTTAGAACAGATTATTAATTTTTGGTCAATATAAAATCCATCTTCATCATATGTAGCATTTAAACCGTCTGAAATAGCTCTAATTAATATTTTTTTATTTTCGTGTAGTTGAGGGAATGTAGGCCTTGACATAATATTTTCATCATATTGTAAATATTTATTTTCAAAACCAATATTATACCGATGGACATCTTTGCCCTCTAAATAAGGTTTGCATTTCTCATCTATTTTAGAATCAAATAAAAAATCATTCTTTATACGATTATCGATTTTACTAAAAGCTACAATACCCTTACTAACGTAATAAACGGACTCAAGTAAAACACTTTTATCTTTTATTTTATCAATTATTGACAAAGAATTATTGTTTAATTCCAATCTGAATTGAAAAGAATCAGTTTCAAGAAATTTTTTCTGTTTTATTTCAATATAATTATTTTGAAAATCATTAATAGTCAAATTTGGTTTTAAAACTTTTATTAAATTTTCTACATTTTTTTCTTTTGCAATTAACAAAATACAAGTTTCAACCATTGCATCGGCAAAAACTTTAAATCCTGTAAAATCAATAATTTGATTTAATGTGTTCTCTTTAATTATAATTTCTCGTATGTTTTTACCATAAGGAATTGATAAAATAACTGATGGTATAATATATCCAATTTTCCCATTTGGTCTAAGTATTTTCAACCCTTTTTCAATAAACAAAACATATAAATCATATTTTAAATAAGTCGAATTAAATTCTTTTGATAAATTAAAATAATCTCTATCTGAACTATTCATATTATAAATATTCACATAAGGCGGATTTCCAATAATCACATCAAAACCACCTTTTTCAAATATTTTAGGAAATGATGTTTGCCAGTTAAACGCTTTTTCGCCAGCAATAGCAACATCGTCTATCAATGAGTTTCCACATTTAATATTGTTGTTCAGGTCGTTTAGTTTACGGTTGGGTTGTGCGGTTCGTAACCATAACGAGAGTTTTGCAATCTCTACACTTTCTTCATTCAAATCAACACCGTAAAGGTTGTTTTCGAGAATGCTTTTTTCTACATCACTCAAAATTAAAGCATCACCAAAAAGTTTGGCTTGGAGTTCGTCAATGTAACGATGCTCTGTAATTAAAAAATCTAACGCTTGATTCAAAAACGCACCACTACCACACGCTGGGTCGCAAATCGTGATTTGTAGTAACCAGTTTCTATAAGTAGTTAGCTTTTCTAGTAGTGGTTGTTTGGTTGTTTTGGTTCTTTTTTTGTCGGTAAAATAGTCTTCTTCTATGATGTTTATTTCGGCTTTTTTATCAATGCAAAGTTTACCAATGGTATTGTCAACAATGTATTTTGTAATGTATTTGGGTGTATAAAAAACACCGTCTTTTTTTCGTTTGGAGCTGGATTTATCAATAATTCCGCCTTCCAATTGTGCTTTTATTTCGTCTAGTTCATTCAATGAATTTTCAAAAATATGACCTAGAATGTTTACATCCACTTCACTTACAAAATCGTATTCCGATAATTTAAACGTGTGCTTAAACAATAATTCGTCGTCAATTATGATAGTGTCGAGAATTTCATCGGGTTTAAAAAGTCCGCCGTTATAAGCAAAAACATCATATCGCTTGCCCTTAAATCCTGTATTTAGGTATTCAAAATATTTCTTGAAACGATTGTAAAGTGGTATGTCTTCGTCACGTTCTTGCAAATCTCGCCAGTCGTTAAGAATTAACCGCACCGAGTTTGGCGGTAAAAGTTGGCGGTCTTCAGCAAAGAACAAAAACAAAAATCGATCTAACAGTTTTTGTGATTTTTGGAATAATTCCAAAGCATCAAAACTAGGATTCTGTTTTACTAAATCTTGGTGCAATTCTCTTTTAAACAGTGAGTAATCGTTGTATAATGCTTTGGTAATAGCTGATTCTTTGCTCAAAGATTGCTCTTTCAAATTCTTTGGAACATCATTAGCAATATTCTCGTAAGCTAAACACAAATAGAGTAATTCAAATTCTTTTTCGGTTAGATTGAAAAGATTAAATTCTATGTGTTCCGTTGCATTGTCAATATAAAAGCGCAGTTTTTCAAAGTTTGAGGTAACTACATACACGCAATCAGGTTGGTTATTTTTATATCCAAACGCTTGCACTTCAATTTTGTTTAAATCGGTGGTGTTTGTGCCTTTTAACTCAATTACGGCTTTAACTTTGTCGTTTATGAGTATTGCTCCATCCGCTTTTTTGCTGTCTTTTACGTTCTTGTATTCGGTAGTTATAGTAAAATTTGGTGTTGGGTTTTTCGTGTAACCCAAAACATTGACAAATAAATCTATTAAAAATTCGCCTTGGTATTGTTCCTCCTTGCTACTGCGAATATTATCCTGAATAGTTGGATTGTGAAAATGACTTTTAAAAGCATTCCACCCCGCTAATAGTTTGGTTTTATCTTGGCTCTGTAACTGTTTGGTAACAACTGAATTTTGAAATAAAGACATTTATTTGCTATTAGATTATAGTTTTTAAAAGTAGTAATTTGAAAGTAAATAATTACACTCTTTTGAATATTAGTTTTTAACATTTACAAAGCCGTTTTGACCACTATGTTCTCCATTGCAAAAGTTTTAGTAAAGGATTTTATAATTCTGCGAATCGTTTTCCACCAATAGCAATAATGTGATTTATCAACTTATAAGTTTCATAAATATCTTTTAGCTTTTCAGACCTTTCAAGAAGACCAAGATACTCGGATTTGTCTATGCAAACTTTATCTTCGAGAATTGTATCGAAATTTGGATTAATATCGGAGAAAAATTCAAATTCATTATCTTCAACAGCATCATAAAATTTCATTTCGGAAAAGTCTAAACAAGTTTGACTTTGTTCATACTTATCACTTGCTTTTGAAACATAATTTAATTTTGCCCCTTTGTCGATAAAATAGTCAAAAAGTTGAATATGTGGCGCTTTCAAAACTACCAAAGACAATAAATTATCCGCCCAGTGGTTTACAATTTTGAAGTTTAAATTTATTTTGCTTTCAATAAATATATCAAATACTTTTTTGAAAAAACTATAATTTTTAAAATCATAATACTCATCAAATATCACAATTAACAATAGCTGTTTTTCTTCTTGACTTAAAACTTGCTTTGAAAACTCAACTTTGAAAGCAGTAATGTCTTTATTTTTAATACTATTGATTATACTTCCTAAACTCATTATTCTTACGTTATCCATATTAAGATATTTTAAATTTTATACTACTTCCATTTGTGCTGGTATTTCCGCTTTTGGTTTCAATTTACTGAAATATTCCAGCATATGGTAGGCACTATCGTATGAAGTCTTCCCGATATAGGCTAGAAACATTCGTTCAGAACCGTGACCTGTTATATCCTTTAAAATTGGCGTTGGTATACGTCCATAAAAATTGGTAGCAAAAGATCGTCTACAAATATGACTGCTTACCATTTCGTATTTAGCATAAACATCTTTTACAGCAGGTTTTCCCTGTGATATTTTTTTACGGCCTTTAGTGGGCGTATAAAGTTTTGCAGCCTCACAAACATCTTTTATATACTCATTAAAATGAACTAATGAAATTTTATAAGGCCAACCACTTTCGATAATTTCAACTGCTTCGGGGAGCAAGGGTATAGCGACAGGTTTACCTGTTTTTTGTTGCTTCAATTCAATTAATTTCATACCATTTATTTCTTTTAAGTTTTTGTTGGTTAAATTAAGTAAATCACCACCCCGTTGACCTATCAAGCAACCTAGTAATAGCCATTTTCGAGCATTTATCAATGCCTCCCTAATAAGCGGTGCATTTTTAATTGCCTCTTGTTCTTCTTCACTTAAAAAAACGATATCCTCAGGCTCCCTACTTTCTGTAATTCCCTTTATGTTTTTAATCTGTGGGGAGGTTTCAATATCATTTTTAGCAGCATCTAAACAAATCGTTCTAATATTGGCAATGTTTTTACCAACATAATTCGGTGAATAGCCTTGAACTAGCAACCACATTTTATACCTTTCAACAAATTTTAAATCAATATCTTTAATCAATATGCTTTTCTTTTTTAAAGCATCCGCTTCATAACGTAAAATTGTTGCCTTGAAAAGTTTAATATTCTGAATGCGTCCCTTGCTTAGTCCAAGTTCTTTTTTTGCATTTTGCTTGAAAGGTGCTTCATCGATGTATTTTTGAATGTAGGTAGTCAAAACATCTAAATCGACAACTGGTATTTTATTATTGAATAAATCAATTTGAAGTTGTAGCCATTCTCCATTAAATTCAATTCCCTTACTTATATTTAAATTATGGGCATCACTTATAAAAGTAGCTAATTTTTCCAATTTTGATTTCAATGCCTTCAAATCTTCATTTCCAGTTTTTGGCATCGATTTATCATCGCTCCAATCTTTGGCATCTATCAAAAATCCAGTTTTGCGTTTTAATACATTATCTCTGCTAATTACACCCTATAAAATAAAACATACAAGTTAACTAATAAAAAAAAGGTCGAAAAAGCCAATAAAATCAATACTTCACAATAAAAAAGGTCGAGAACCAACCAAAAATAAAAGGTGCATTTATCTACTATTTACTTTCATTGAACTTCTATCGCTAGTATCATTTTTAAACGCTTTAAACGCCTTACTACCATTAACCCGGACAAATATAGCTAAAACCCCCATTTTATTACTAAATGGGGGTTATTTTTTGGTGTTTAAACACTCTTTAAATACTTTAAAAGATACATTTAAACACTTTGTAATGGGATTTTACAAATAACTATAAAAACATAGAATATTACTTTTTAGTTACAGTTGCGGTTACAGTTGCGGTTACAAAAAATTATAAATTGCATTCTATAAAAGTAATCTTAAAGCATAAAAACGTTTAAAAATGGACTAAAAAACAGTTTAAGTATATACATAATACCCTTATATTTTTAATATCAGATAATAAAAAAGCCCTATTTACAAGGGCTAACGAGGTTTTTAGTAATAAAATCAATTTAAAAAAATAATTAACTCATTGAATTGATTCTTATGGACGCTTTTATTAGTGCCATTGCCTTGATATTTGAGAGGTGTACATCCTTCGCCTGGTGGTGGCTATTTTGTGAAACTATTTTAATAAAGTCTTCTCCCTTTTCAGATTTATGAATCCACTTTACTGTGACAAACTCCTCACCGTCTAGATCTATTGATACTAAATACATTTCTCCAAAGAAAATGTTATCAATTGAGTTTTGCAATTCCTTGTACATAATGATATCGCCGGACTTTAGCAAAGGATACATACTGTCTCCGGTCACATATATTGCGCCATCACATTTTGGGAGGTTTGGTATGGAAATATAATCGATTGGTTTGTTCTTACCATTTTTATTTCTAAAAAGTTCAACCATTCCTGCCGTGGCTTCGATATCATACAATGGTACCAACTGATCCTTTATACTTCTATCTGTTTTCATTTTGTAAACGGCACGGGTTTCATTAACTAGATCCAGTCCCGCGTTAACAATCATACTTCCTTTACCTCTTAACAACCAATCTGAACTTATATCGGTGTATTTAGTTAGAAACTTTTCTAAAGTATCCGTTTTTATTGTTGTGTCCTTGTTAAACGGTTTTGATAGAGAGCCGTTTGACACTCCAATAGCAATTTCCGCACTGGAAGTATTAACGCCAATGTGGTCTAGGTATTCTTTAAGTCTGGTTACTATACTTTGCATTAATTAGAAATATTTCTAAAAAAACTTTCTAATTTATTTTTTAATTAGAATAATGGAATAGCGAACATAGATATTTGAGTTTTCTTTTTTACTCTGAAGCAAGAATTTTACAGTAGCCATTTTTTTGATTTTTTAGACAAATCAAATGTAAGAAAAAAATATAATCTAGTCAACCGTTAGTCAACCAAATTCATATTTAATCATATTTAGTCATATTTAGATGTATCTAAAAAATTATAATATATTGATTATCAATGGTTTTAAGTGTTTTTAAAAATATCGAAATATGTGGGTAATGTCCCCGCCGTGGTCACGAATAAACAAAAACAGTATAAAAAATAGTTCAAGCGAGCTTGCTATTTTTTATACTGTTTTTGTTTTCAAAGCGGAGCTTTGTGGGAAAGACGAAGTCAATCCCGCCGTGATCACAGAAGAATAAAATGCTTCAAAAAATCAAGTTTACTTGTTTTTTTGAAGCATTTTTATTTAAAAAAACTCCTAATTAAAAAATTGAAAACTGTTTGTATTGTAGAATAACAAATTGAAAACAAAAGAGTTAATCGTTTAAATAAATTAAAAATTGATTTGCATATTAATTACAAAAGTGTAATTTAGCCTCCCCATTATTAAATTCTAGCATAAACATAGAAAAATTGAAATGACATTAAAAAAGAATTTAGCGGTATTTTTTATCTTTTCATTTATAGTATTGGGTACTTGTAATGCCAATTCGCAGACCGTTATTTACGATTCAATTAGTAAACAAAAAGTAGCCTTAATTGATGTTCGAAAAACATACGAAAGAGTTATTGACAAAGGCTACGCTTCAATTGAAATGTTTGAATACCTTGGAAACTATTATTATCAGGATAAAGATTTTCAAAAATCGAAATTGTACTTCGATATGCTATTCAAAAAATATAAATTATCTCAAATTTCAAAAAAAAGCATTGAGTTGTATAAAACGCTGTAAATTTGATAAATTAGAAAATATCAAAAAAGCAACCGTTAAAGTTGCTCTTTTTTTTTAGTTACAATATTTTTGAATCATTTTATTTGCTTCTTTTTCACCAAGTTCGGCTGCTTTTCTTAAATCCATACAACCTTCTTCTTTTAGCCCCAAAACAATCTCAACCAAACCTCTGTTATAATAAGCTGCTGAAAAATTAGTGTTAATTTCGATAGCTTTTCTGTATTCGACAATTGCTTCATTATATTTTTTCAACTTTACTAAATCATTGCCGGTTTTAAGACAAACATCCGCTTTTGCATTATCAGACTCTATTTCCTTCATTCGGAATAAATGATCATAATAACTCATATTCCCAATTTGCGGATTGTAATCATTTGTAGCTGTTGAAGTATATCCTCGTTCTTTATTATCTTGAGCATAGAGGTTCAGAACTGAAAATACAGCCAAAATTAAAATAATTTTCACTTTCATAATGTATTTGGATTAAGTTAAAAAATCAAGTAACAAAAAATCTAAAAAGAAGCTAAATCTTATGTATTCTGTAGTTTACTGCAAAATTTTAGATGCAATTAGTCAATCAATTACTGTACCATTTTAAATTTAAAATAAAAAAATGCCTCAAAAAAATTGAAGCATTTTATAAATATAATTTCATTGGATTCAATAATCTTACAAGCCAAAATTTGCTCTTTGCACTACTTCCCTACCGTCGCTTTTTTCAAATCATCGCCACCAGGGATTTTCATCTTATCTGTTAAAATCGAAATCTCACTCAAGTCAAAACTACCCGTCAACGACATCAATACAGTTTCATTTTCTTTGTTTGAACCTTCAATAAACATCAACAATTCTTTGACTTGACCTTCAACTGACCCGGACTTGACCAATATTCTAACGTTTTTTCCACTATCGTTAGTACGCATTAACTCCTCTAAACCTGCAGATTTTATATAACTATCAGTAGATAATTTCATTTCTGTTGAAACTCTCGTACTAGTGGTGGTAAACACTTTCAGGTTATCTAACTTTTTCATCAAAGCCAAATATTGCTGCGTTTCTTTGTCATTGGCATCCACTTTTACACTTCCCATCATTTGAAACATTTTCTTGTTCACTATTATGGAAGTTACATCGTCTTGCCCGTCATATTTATCAAAAGCTGATTGAGCAAAAAACACATTGGAAACCAAAATTAATACAACTGTTACTATAATTTTTTTCATTTTTTTGTGTTATAAGTTTTAATAAATATAAACATAGCAAAGTAATAACAAAGCTCGTGCCAATGCAATAAAATTCTGAAAATTTATACTTTTATTATTAGTTGGAATAACTTTTGAGGATAAAGGTAAAGTTAAAATTTTAAATTGCTATTTTTACGTTAGAAATCAAAACCCAAATATGAAAACAACTTTCAAACTAATAATTGTATTTCTTTTATCCGCTTTTGTTTTCCAAAGCTGTCAGGACGAAGATGATTTCGCCAATTTGGATATTAATGATTTTATATGGAAAGGATTGAATGTTTATTATTTATGGCAAGCTGATGTGCCTAATTTATCTGACAATAAATTTGCAAATCAACGAGAATTGAACTCCTTTTTGAACGGATATTCCAAACCTGAAAGTTTATTTGAAAGTTTATTGTACAAACCAGAAAGTCTTTATCCAGCTTCAGAAGCCGTGGACAGATTTAGCTGGATTGTTGATGATTATTTAGTATTAGAAGGACAACTCCAAGGAACCACTAATAATAATGGTGTTGAATTTGGTTTAAGCCGAAAATCTTCAGGTTCATCAGAACTATTTGGTTGGGTACGTTATATTATCCCCAATTCAGATGCATCGACAAAAAACATCAAACGCGGAGAAATTTTTTATGGTGTAAACGGGACACAACTTACTGTAAATAATTATCAATCCTTACTATTCGGCTCAAACAATGATTATACTTTGAATATGGCCGACATCATTGGTGGATCTATTACGCCAAACGGAAAATCAGTAGCTTTAACCAAAACCGTTTTGGACGAAAATCCTATTTTAGTCAATAAAGTGATCGTTTCAGGCTCGCATAAAATTGGCTATTTGATGTACAATGCCTTTTATTCTAATTATGACAACCAACTCAATACTGCATTCGGAACACTAAAATCTCAAGGAATTACGGATTTGGTTCTAGATTTAAGATACAATGGTGGTGGCTCGATTCAAACAGCAACCCGACTAGCCAGTATGATTACAGGAACTTTTACAGGACAAGTTTTTTCGAAAGAACAATGGAATGCCAAAATAGAATCCTATTTTGCCGCCAACGATCCTGAATCTTTAGAAAATTTATTTACGGATAAAATTGGGACTACTCCTATTAATAGTGTCAATATGAACAAGATTTACATTCTCACTTCGGCTAGCACAGCTTCGGCTAGCGAATTAGTAATCAACGGATTGAAACCTTATATTACAGTAGTTCAAATTGGGGATGTAACTACTGGGAAAAATGTAGGTTCGGTTACTTTATACGATTCCCCTACTTTCGGAAAAGAAAACAGAAACCCAAATCATCGTTATGCGATGCAACCACTGGTTTTGAAAATTGTGAATGGAGCTGGTTTTGGTGATTATCAAAATGGTCTAATTCCTAATTTTGAATTGAAAGAAACGCTGAGTACTCTCGATGTTTTGGGCAGCCCAACAGAGCCTTTATTGAGTCTCGCTATTGGCAAAATTACTGGATCTGCAAAAATGAAACAAGCTGTTCCGGGAATTCAATTTGACTATTTTAATGATTCAAAATCCATTAATAGCATCCAAAACCAAATGTATCTTGAAAAAGCTCCCGAAGGTTTGTTGAAAGCTTTGGAATAAAACAAACTAGTACAATAAAACAGGTTTTAATCAGTTAATACTTTATAAAAAACCATTAAAACCAAATTTTTATGAAAAACACCACCAAATTATTTTTAATTTTAACTGCAATAGTTTCTTTTGCATTTGTAAATCCAAAACTTTCTGAACCAAAACAGATAAATGTAGTCATTGATGCTGCTCACGGTGGCTATGATTTCGGTGCAACTTCAAACTCAATTAACGAAAAACAAATTGTAGAACAAATTGCCAATAAAATCAAAGCTTTAAACAAGAATGAAAATGTTGTGATTCATTTCACCAGAAGTTCAGATGTGTTTGTTCCATTACAAGAAAGAAGCAATATTGCCAATACAATTAAACCCGATTTAGTTTTGTCATTACACGTAAATTCCAGTAAAAATCAGGATAAATCAGGAGTAGAATTCTTCGTTTATAAGGATTCGAAATGGTATGAAGAATCGAATAACTTGGCCGTAAAATTAAGTTCTGAATTCGCAAAAAATAATACTCTTACAATTGGCGAAATAAAAAATGCTCCATTTTATATTTTAAAATATGCAACAACACCAACAGTATTGGTCGAATTGGGTTATTTATCAAACGAAAATGACAAAAAATACCTAACCGACGATAAAGAACAAAACAAAATTGCCGAAAATATTCTAGAATTTGTTTCCGGTATAAAATAACACAAAATACAATAATGCAAAAAAGGCTCCAACTAATAGGAGCCTTTTTTTATGAAAAAAATCTTGAAATTACAACTTAAGGTTCAACCCCAATTTAAAGTTTCTTCCAAGTGTATTGTAACCCACATTTTCTACAAATTCCTCGTTCAATATATTGGTTGCCGCACCAAAAATATTCAATGTATTTTTGATCAATTCATAGTTCAAGGAAGCATTTACTAATTGATAAGAACCTAGAACTACGTTTTGAGTACCAAAAGTATTTCCATCAAAGAAAGCGTCATTTCTTCCATCAACATATTGATAATTGACGTTAAAAGTAGTTCTTGGACAAACTTGATAATCCAAAGAAGAATTTACTTTATGCTTTGGAATCAATCGGTCCAACGCTTTGTCCACTTGCGTAAAAGTATAATTCGAAACCCATTTTAATTTGTCGCTCACGGCAAAAGTGATTTCGGTTTCCACACCTTTGGCTTTGTTCGTTCCTTCAATATTAATGTATTTATAGGCCGATGAAAATCCAATAAAATCAGTCTGCTCCCGATAAAATCCAACGGCAGAAAAACGTACTTTTTTGTCTAGAAAATTCGTTTCAAAACCAGCTTCAACGGTGGTGTTTTTTTCTGGTGTCAAAGCCGTATTCCCGTACGGAGAATACAGTTGATACAAACTTGGAGTCACAAAAGCCGTGCTGTAAGAAGCCAAAACTTTCAATGGAAACGCTTTAAAATCAAACGACGGATTCAGATTATAAACCAACTGATTTCCGTATTCGCTATGAATATTCAATCTCGCTCCAGCATTAACATTCAACCCAAAATCCGAAGTATAAACTCCAGTCAAATAAGGGTCAATCATATTGAATTTGGCACTTTCTTTGGCAACACCTCCATAAGGCGTTACACTGTTCATATCGTGAAACTGATATTGCGCACCTGCCACCAAAAACAATGTTTTTGAAAACTCATATTTGTTGTAGGCATCAACATTCACGCTTCTGGATTCGTATTGCGAAAACCCAACTGTGTTAGAATAACTGTCGAATTCATCGTAAGAACGCAGGATTTTATTGAGGCTGGAATTCAATACAAACTCGCCGTTTTCGTATTTGTATTTGGGCAAAAATCCAACTCGAAATTGTTCTGATTTGGAATGATTTTGGACAACATCGTTGGTTCCCGTATTGTCGAAACCACCGTCGTAATCATTATCAATTTTGTCATAATTCCCAAAGAAATCCAAAGTCAATTTATCGGTGGCTTTATACCCCAACTTGGTCAAATAATTGATTCTCGAAAAACGATCGGCTTCATAAACGACATTCTCATTTGGCTCGGCAATTTGAGACATTCCGGTGGTTGCAGTACTGTTCAACGAAGCAAGATAATTGAACTTTTTAACGTTTCCGTTTACCGAAAACCCTTGATTGGAGTCTTGAGGATAGTATTTTGAAGTAGCTGCGGTGTTGTAAGTTCCAACATTCCAATACCCATTCCCCTGAATGGCTTTCTTGCCCGATTTTTTCAATCTGATGTTGATAACACCAGTAGCTGCGCCAGTTCCATACAAAGTACTTGAAGCACCTTTCATAATTTCGATGCTTTCCACTTGCTCGGCAGGAAGCAACCGCAAATCATATTCAAGACTAATTCCCGAAGCATCGGTAACCGGAATTCCATCAATCAGAATCAGTACCTGATTGCTTTTTCCACCACGAATGTAGTAACCCAAATTTTTTCCGGCAGCACTTTGGCTTCCGTTGATTTCGACACCTGCAACCGAATTAAGAATAGTTGCCACACTTTGTCCTTGCTTCATTTTCAAGTCTTCAGCAGTGATTTTGGTAATTACTTTACCTGATTTTTCTTTTGGCAATGCAAATTTGGAATCAGAGATTACTACTTCATCCAATTCTGTTTTGGATGCAATACTGTCTTTTTGCTGCGCAAATACACAGTTGGTCATTAGCACGAAAAACGCACTAATACGAACGATTTTGTTGTTCATTTTAATAAAACATTTTTAATAATAAAAATGGGAGAAAAGCATAGAATGACCCATACCCAAACCTTTTTTCCCGAAAGTTTGATACTCGATGTAATAGGCAGGTCTCCTGGCTTGCGTCTTGTTGTTTACCTTCCCATCCCGATACATCGGGACAGTGGTTTTGTAGATAACAACAAGCTTGATAGCTTACAGTTGCGGGTACAGCCCAGGTTTTAAACCTGATTCCCTTTTAATGCGGTTTTAAAATTAAAAACAGCAACCTCAATACGGGTGCAAATATAAATGAATTAGAAGAGTATTTAGAAAACTTATTGATAAAAAAAATTAAGAAGTCGCTTTTAAAACAACAAAGAATTGAAAAATAAATGATTAACAATAACTATTCATTCTTTTTGTCATTCTTCTTAGAAAGTTTAACAATCAACCAAACGAAACCAACCAGAAAATGCAATACTATAATTCCTGCCACGACATACATAAAAGTGTTCGAATTGTCTCTCATTACTTTCTTTTTTACAAATTTACTTCCTTTGGTTGAATTGAAAAGTATCAAAAGTTACACAAGTTTATTTTTGTGAAATGAGCATGACCTAAAATTGGTCGCAAACAACAATGAAAATATGCGCATTACATATGACCGATAAAAAACAATAAATATTTACATATGAAAACAAAAACGATACTTTTGTAAAAAATTACAGTAAATGAAATCTTTTCAAAATAGTGTGCTCTACTTTCTAGTCTTTTTGTTGTTCATCCAATGTAAACAAGAAGTAAAAAAGGAAAGTGTAATTGCCGCTTCAAAAAATGAAATTCAATATGCCAAAGGTCTTGAAATCTACAAACACCAGGGCTTTTCCATCCTAAAAATCACGAATCCTTGGCCACAAGCCAAAGAAAGTTTTACCTATATTCTTCAAGAAAAAAACGGAATAATCCCCGATAGTTTGAAGCAATTCACCGTTATTCAAATTCCAATAAAATCGATTGTAGTCACCTCAACCACTCACATTCCTGCTTTAGAATTATTGGGTGTCGAAAATACTTTGGTTGGTTTTCCCAACACCGATTACATTTCTTCAGAGAAAACCAGAAAATTGATTGATGCGGGAAAAGTCCGTGAAGTAGGTGTCAATGAAAACCTGAACACCGAAGTTTTAATCGATATGAAACCCGATGTAATTGTAAGTTTTGGGTTGAATAACAGCAATCCAACTTTGGATAATTTACAAAAAAGCGGTTTGAAAGTAATGCTCAACGGCGATTGGACAGAGCAATCTCCATTGGGAAAAGCGGAATGGATTAAGTTTTTCGGGGCATTGTACGGATTGAATTCCAAAGCAAATACCATTTTTTCCGAGATTGAAAAAGAATACAATACGACCTTGGCTTTAGCCAAAAAAGCAACAACCAAACCAACCGTTTTGAGTGGCGCAATGTATCAGGAACAATGGTACGTTCCGCAAGGCGAAAGTTGGGCAGCCTTGTTTTTGAAAGATGCAAAGTCCAATTATTTATGGGCAGATTCAAAAGGAAATGGGAGTTTATCCGTGCCCTTTGAAGTCATTTTGGAAAAAGCACAAAATGCCGATTTCTGGATTGCTCCCGGAGATTTTTCAAGCTTGAAACAAATGAGCGACAGCAATCCACACTACAATCAGTTTACCGCATTTAAAAATAAAAAAGTATATTCGTATGCCATAAACAAAGGCGCAAAAGGCGGCATCGTTTATTTCGAATGGTCTCCTACTCGCCCCGATTGGGTTTTGAAAGATTTAATCAAAATTTTTCATCCTGATTTATTGCCGAATCATAAATTATTTTTCTTTCAGAAATTAGAATAGAAAACAGATTATTTCTAAATTTAAAACTTAATTACCTTAAATTCCTTAATGGTTTAAACCTTTGCAAAACAAAAACCGAAATACCCTCCTATTCTCCCTTTTGATAGTGTCATTGCTATTGCTATTGGTATTGAACATCAGTTTAGGTTCGGTTTCCATTCCAATAAAAGATGTTTTCAACAGCCTTACAGGAGGAAATTCCAGCAAAGAAACTTGGGATTACATCATCATAAATTATAGATTACCCAAAGCCATTGCAGCAATTCTTGTTGGAATGGGACTTGCCATCAGCGGATTGTTGATGCAAACCTTATTTAGAAATCCATTGGCTGGACCTGATGTTTTGGGATTGAGTTCTGGAGCCAGTTTAGGTGTAGCAACGGTTATTTTGGGAGCGGCTTTATTACCTCCAGTTGCAGCTTCTTTTTTATTGTCTTCCTACGGAATTATTTTGGCTTCCAGTTTGGGAAGTTTCTTGGTTTTATTGGCGGTTTTGTCGGTTTCCCAAAGCTTGCGCAACACAATGGCAATACTAATAGTCGGCTTGATGTTTGGCAGTTTAACCAATGCCATCGTAGGAACGCTCACCTATTTCAGCTCGGCTGAACAATTGCAAAAATTCACTTTTTGGTCTTTGGGAAATTTGGGGAATTTGTCGTGGTCGTCGATTGTGATTTTATCAGTTTGTATGGGTATTGGTTTGTTTTTAAGCCTTGTAAATATCAAACCCTTGAACGCTTTGTTGCTTGGCGAAAACTACGCCCGAAGTTTGGGTATGAATTACAAAAGAACCCGAATGATTATCATCTTGGCGACCAGTATTTTGACGGGAAGCATTACTGCTTTTGCTGGGCCAATTGCCTTTATCGGATTGGCCGTGCCACATATTGCTAAATTGGTTTTTCAAACGAGTAATCACACTATTTTATTCTGGAGCACTTTGCTTTTGGGTGCCATTATTATGCTAATTTGTGATAGCATTTCACAACTTCCGGGAAGTGATATTACTTTGCCAATTAATGCAGTAACTTCTCTATTTGGTGCGCCAATCGTGATTTGGCTGTTAATTCGAAAACGTAAAATGATGAACTAATTTTTTTAAACGCATACATAATTTTGTATTACTTTTAAGTTGAATGAATACAACTAATATTTTTTAAACGCATAGAAACATAGTTTTTTATTACTTTTAGCAAGACGCTTCGCTTTATAACAGTAAATCATAGCTTTGTCAAAACAAAAAATAGTTAATCTCATTATTTCTATGATTTTTAAAAAACAACACATATGATAACACAAAAATATTTAGACGAATTAACTTATGAAGTTGTAGGTGCTTCTATTGAAGTACACAAAATAATGGGCAGAGGTTTACTCGAAAGTGTTTATCATCAATGTATGAAAGAAGAATTAGCCCTAAGAAATATAAATTTTTCTACAGAAGTGAAAGTTCCATTAACCTACAAAACTAGAGAACTTAAAGTAGATTTTAAATGTGATTTATTCATCGAAAATTGTTTAATTGTAGAATTAAAATCAGTAATGCAATCCAATCCAATATTTGAGGCTCAGCTTTTGACTTATATGAAACTTTTAAAAGCTCCAAAAGGCATTTTAATTAATTTCAATTGTTTTAATATTTTCAAAGACGGTCAGAAAACTTTTGTAAACGAATATTTTAAAAATTTACCTGAAAGATAAAACTGACCATTTGTCTATGCTTGAAACGAAGTTTCGACTATAAACTCTTATACATATTCCTGAAATCTATGTCTCTATGCGTTTAAAAAACTAAACCAAAATGATAATTAATAACATCCTTTCAACTTCAAATTTAAGCATTGGCTACAAAACCAAAGGTTCAACAATAACCATTGCCGAGAATACAAACTTGAATTTACAAAAAGGAAAACTAATCGCTTTAATCGGTGCCAATGGTATTGGAAAATCAACACTTTTAAGAACCTTGACTGGAATCCAAAAACCGCTGTCGGGAACAGTTTCTTTAAACGAAAAGAACATTCACGAAATGGATTTTTTAAGTTTGGCACAAAATTTAAGCGTCGTTTTGACCGAAAAATTACCACCAAGCAACCTGACCGTTTGGGAACTTATCGCTTTGGGAAGACAACCTTATACCAACTGGATTGGAACACTAACCGACAAGGACATTGCAAAAATCAACGAAGCCATTGCCCTCACACAAATAGGTCATTTAACACAAAAAAGACATTACGAAATCAGCGATGGGCAATTGCAAATCGTTTTGATAGCAAGAGCTTTGGCGCAAGACACTCCGTTAATTATTTTGGACGAACCCACCACCCACTTGGATTTATTGCACAAAGTCGTGCTTTTCAAACTCCTAAAAAAGTTAACCCAAGAAACGGGGAAATGTATTTTGTTTTCGACCCACGACATCGATATGGCGATACAATTGAGTGACGAAATGATTATTATGACGCCCGAAAACACGATTCAAGACCAACCTTGTAATTTGATAATGAAAGGCAGTTTCAATACTTTGTTCAAAGACGAACATATTGTTTTTGATAGCGAAAAAGGGAAGTTTGTGATTTCTTAACCACAAAGTTCACAAAGGAGGCACGAAGCTCACGAAGTTTTTGTTTTAAATCTGAAATCAAAAATCATTACTCTTAAATCTTCAATCCAATCTGCCTCTTAGCTTCTCCCACAACAAAGGCAACCGAATTGGCAATATTAAAACTTCGAATCAATTTCGACATTGGAATGGTCAAATGATTTTCGAATCTATCCAAAACTTCTTGGCTCAAACCAACACTTTCTTTGCCAAAAACCAACCAGTCTCCGTCTTGAAAATCGGCTTCATAAATAGACTTTTCGGCGTGGGAACTCATCAAAAACACTCGGGATTTGTCTGGAATTTGGGCAATCCATTCCTCGATATTTTGATATTCTGTCACATCGAGATGTACCCAATAATCCAATCCGGAGCGTTTCAGGTTTTTATCATTAATGACAAACCCAAAAGGGTGAATCAGGTGCAAACGGCTTTCGGTGCCCACGCACAAACGGCCAATATTTCCGGTATTGTTGGGGATTTCGGGTTCTACTAAAACGATGTTTAACATTAAACTTTATATAAAAATAAATCTAAGTCTTGAATTTTTTCAAACCCTTTATCAGAAGTAATTAATGGAATTTGATTGTAAATAGAAGTTGCTGCAACTATTGCATCAGGAGTTTTAACTTTTGAAGTTTGCTTTATGGTAATGCAAAGATTCTTTATTTCATCATTCAAAGGAACAATTATGCATTCAGATAGAAAATATTTTATTTTGACTTTATCTTCATTAGAAATTTCCTTATAACCAAGTAATTCAATTTCAGTGATTACAGAAACATATAATTGCATTTGGTTTAAAATCGATGCTAATTCATCATCACCATTTAGTAAATATAGAACAATATTAGTATCCAAAACTATACTATTCCCAATCATCTCTCATTTCTTTTTGAATTTGCAATGCATCCTTTTTTAATGTCAAAACACCACAATGTTTAGATAAATCTATACCATTTGTCTTTTTACTCCTTTTAATGGAAGCCAGTAATTTTACAAATTCTTTTTTAGTTGTATTTTTATTTATAATAATGGTCATAGCAACAAAGTTTACTCAAAAGTAATTAAAAAATATTAAACATCAAAAGTATTTACTTCAACCACTTCACCAGCTTGCAAAGCATCCAAATGTACGTTTCCTATTCGAACTCGGACCAATCTTAAGGTAGGAAAACCAACGGCGGCTGTCATTTTTCGCACTTGACGAAACTTCCCTTCATTAACTGTGATAGAAGCCCAAGAAGTGGGTCCGTGGCGTTCGTCTCTGATTTTTTTTCCTCTGGCTCCAAAGGCTGGAATTTCATTAATCAGGAAAGATTCACAGGGTTTGGTGATGTATTTTGTGCCGTTGAAACCAATTTCCACTCCTTTTTTCATTTCATCAATGGCTTCCTGAGTGATAATTCCATCCACTTGAACGTAATATTCTTTATCGACTTTCTTGCTTCGGACAATTTCACTCATTTTTCCGTCGGTGGTCAATAAAAGCAAACCTTCTGAATCCTCATCAAGGCGACCAATGGCCATTGTTCCTACTGGAAAATCGTGTAATTCTCCCAAGAGTTTTTTCTTGCGTTTCAACTCATAAATAAACTGACTCAAATAGCCGTAAGGTTTGTGGAGAATGAAATGGCGGTGGGACATACTATAAAGTAAAATTTAGTGTAAAAATACACAAATGGAACAACTGCTGGCAAAATGTTCTGAAATTAAAATTACAACAAACTACTAAAGGACTCTAAATCCATTAAACTTAAGCCCTTTACGGTTTCCCGTAAAGAACATACTTTATTTATTATTTATTTTACATAACTTCAAATCAATCATAACTAACAAACCTTTGAATTATGATAAAAAAATCCATATTGATAGAGAATAAAACTTCGATTACTGCCAAAAATTTACAACTAATAATCAAATCTGAAATTAGGGAAAGCGCTATTCCCATTGAAGATATTGGCTTTTTGGTTTTAGATCATCAAGAAATTTACCTTAGTTTACCTGCTATGAATTTGCTAGTCGAAAACAATACTTCGGTAATTATTTGTAGCAAAAATCATTTACCCAATGGAATGTTTCTCAACCTCAACAGCCACCATATTCAACAAGAGGTTTTCAAAAACCAAATTGAAGCTTCCATTCCGTTAAAAAAACAATTGTGGCAACAAACCATTATCGAGAAAATAACCAATCAAGGGATTCTTTTGACAAGAATTACTCCACATAAAAACAGTTTCGAATTCTTGGCTAGCAAGGTTTTGAGTGGAGACACTACTAATATGGAAGGCGTTGCAGCAAGCCAATATTGGAAATCTTTTTTTGACGCTTATGACATTAATTTTAAACGAGAACGCTTTGGCGACTATCCCAATAATTTTCTCAATTATGGATATGCCATTCTTCGGGCTGCAACCGCTAGGGCTTTGTCAGGAAGCGGATTATTAAACACGCTAGGCATTCATCACAAAAGCAAATACAACGCTTTTGCCTTAGCTGATGATATTATGGAACCATTCAGACCCTTAGTGGATGAAAAGGTTTTTGAAATTATGCAGCAATACGACGAACAGGAACTGAATACCAAAATCAAAGCCGAACTTTTGCAAGTATTGACCAGAACTGTATATTTCAAGGACGAGAAAAGTCCATTGATGGTTGCGTTGCAAAAAACAGCGAGTTCCTTGCAACAATGCTTTATGGGAAACAGAAAGAAAATCAAATACCCAAAATTATGGAACTCAATGCCTACCGAATAATGTGGCTGTTCGTGTTCTTTGATTTGCCAACAGAAACCAAAAAGGATAGAAGAAATGCATCACAATTTCGAGGTAATCTCTTGAAAGATGGTTTCTCAATGATGCAATTTTCGGTTTATATTCGTCATTGCGCCAGTGGGGAAAGTGCCGATGTTCACGAAAAACGAATTCACAAACTCGTTCCTCCTTTGGGCAAAGTCAGTGTTTTAAGAATTACCGACAAGCAATTTGGGATGATTATCAATTATTTGGGCAAAGCCAAACAAGAGGCTGTTGACGCGCCAACGCAATTGGAATTGTTTTGAACTATTTTTTATAGAATTTATCTTTGTTCCAACTGCTCGGATTATTTTCTATATAATTCACAATATTTAGATATGAATTTTCATCTCTAATAATATGATCATGAAAAGAACGATGCCAAGCAAACACTTCATAACCTGCAAGATGAATTAATTTGGAGCTTGTTGTTTTATAAGCACCCATAATTTGGGAAAGGGATTTTATTTTTATGTTCTCTGAATCTAATTGATCCATATTGTTCTTGTGAATTGGATTTGCTTTTAATGAATCTATTTCGATTACAGCATGGATATGATTCGGCATTACTATATAAGCGTGTAGCGCAATATAAGGATACTGAATTTCCAACCACTCCAATTGATTATTTGCAATAATTCCATATTCATTCAAAATCATTTCTGATTCATTTATATCAGGATTATTTATATCAGGATTATTTATATCAGGATTATTTATATCAGGATTATTTATATCAGGATTATGTACGGACAGGTCGCGACCTGTCCCTACGAGAACCACATCACCAAAACAAAATTCCATATTTTTCACACATGATGTGACAAAATACAAATTATTCTGCGAATAATCATATCCAGCCATTCGATTCCGCTTCCTATTTTTCATAAACAATTGATTTTTTTATTGATTACAATCCGTACGGACAGGTCGCAACCTGTCCCTACCATTATAAATAACAAAATTATTATATTAATGAACATAGGACGATATTTTGCCCCTTCATCACAAATTATAAAAATTATTTTCATAAATGTACGGACAGGTCGCGACCTGTCCCAAAGCCACATTAGAAATAAAAAAATGCTCCAATCTAGCCTATCACCTGCTAAAAAGGAGCATTTTATTTTACGATATTCTTCTTTATTCTCTTGATTATTAGAAGGTCACAAGCCAACTAATATCGTGTTTTCTAATCTTTAATCAAACCACAACCAGTGATACGAATCAATGAAGACAACAACAAATATCGTGTTTTCTAATCTTTAATCAAACCACAACCACGCTTTAACTTACTGATTTTCAAGATGTAATATCGTGTTTTCTAATCTTTAATCAAACCACAACAGTCAAATGCTTTGCAAAAATAAACCCGATAATATCGTGTTTTCTAATCTTTAATCAAACCACAACTATGACGGACGTGGGCGTGAAATGGGAAAAAATATCGTGTTTTCTAATCTTTAATCAAACCACAACCACTCCTGCTTGGACTGAAATGGCCGATGTAATATCGTGTTTTCTAATCTTTAATCAAACCACAACGCGTGCTGAACTCTCCGCCCTTGGCTTCGAATATCGTGTTTTCTAATCTTTAATCAAACCACAACAGAAAATGCCTGCCAACAAAATAGCCATTGAATATCGTGTTTTCTAATCTTTAATCAAACCACAACAAGTTTTGCAAAGTGTCTTTATCAAATCCAAATATCGTGTTTTCTAATCTTTAATCAAACCACAACTGGGAATGTTCCCGTATTAGTGTAGTTGGTAATATCGTGTTTTCTAATCTTTAATCAAACCACAACGGGATTCAATGAGTAAAGCCGCAGACGATGAATATCGTGTTTTCTAATCTTTAATCAAACCACAACATGCAATCTAAACTCAATGAGTTAGGCACTAATATCGTGTTTTCTAATCTTTAATCAAACCACAACGTTGAATACCGTATCCATTTCCTCTTCTTAAATATCGTGTTTTCTAATCTTTAATCAAACCACAACCAACAACGTTTCGCTAATGGTGGAATCGTTAATATCGTGTTTTCTAATCTTTAATCAAACCACAACTAAGACAAAATCACATCGATTAAATAATTCAATATCGTGTTTTCTAATCTTTAATCAAACCACAACACAATGATGCCGCTTGGTGGTGACTCGAAAATATCGTGTTTTCTAATCTTTAATCAAACCACAACTACGCCATTTCCCTTTTGAATCTACATAAGAATATCGTGTTTTCTAATCTTTAATCAAACCACAACGTCAATTTCGGATATAAACATTCCGCTGTAAATATCGTGTTTTCTAATCTTTAATCAAACCACAACAAGCGATTGAATAAATACACAGGCGGTTATAATATCGTGTTTTCTAATCTTTAATCAAACCACAACTTCACCGAAATTGAACTTAATAAAATCATTAATATCGTGTTTTCTAATCTTTAATCAAACCACAACAGAATTAAATAATCGTGTTCGTGTTTCTCAAATATCGTGTTTTCTAATCTTTAATCAAACCACAACTAACCTTGTGATGTTTGTAAAATTCTCGGAAATATCGTGTTTTCTAATCTTTAATCAAACCACAACTTCGGCAGCCGATAAACACACGCAGTATTTAATATCGTGTTTTCTAATCTTTAATCAAACCACAACATTGACACAATGATCAAGATGATGCCAGAAATATCGTGTTTTCTAATCTTTAATCAAACCACAACGTTTTGACCTCACTTTCTCAAGCGGAAGGTAATATCGTGTTTTCTAATCTTTAATCAAACCACAACCTTCGAGGTTAATAATTAGATAATCGATATAATATCGTGTTTTCTAATCTTTAATCAAACCACAACTGAAAGCTACTGCATCCCTGC
>Ga0209717_1000816_pt1 | contig 36532 bp, 34 predicted proteins | sample AD_UKC048_MetaG_FD_184418 | JGI IMG/M metagenome (GOLD analysis project Ga0209717, IMG submission 184418) | Active sludge microbial communities of municipal wastewater-treating anaerobic digesters from USA - AD_UKC048_MetaG (SPAdes) (version 2) | ecosystem: Engineered > Bioreactor > Anaerobic >...
GACTACGAGCTCAACCGCGAGACCATCGTGCGCACGGCCACGCGGCTGTTCGCGCAGCAGGGCTATCCGGGCACGTCGATGAGCGACCTGGCGCGCGAGTGCGGCATCTCCAAGCCGCTGCTCTACCACTACGTCTGCGACAAGTACGAACTGCTGCGCGAGATCACCGAAAGCCACGTGACGCGGCTCGAGTCGCTGGTCGGCGAGGTGGAGTCACTCGGCCTGGCACCGGCGCCGCGGCTGCGCGAGCTGATCCGCCGCTTCGTGCACGAGTATGCGCAGGCGCGGCACGACCACGGCGTGCTGACGCAGGACGTGAAGTTCCTCGAGGCCAAGGACCGCAATCGCGTGCTGCGCAAGGAGCGCGCGGTGGTCGCCGCCTTCGCCGCCACCATCGCGCAGGCGCGCCCTGAGCTGGCCAAGGCTGCCCTGGACAAGCCGCTGACCATGCTGCTGTTCGGCATGATCAACTGGATGTTCACCTGGCTGAGCCCCGAGGGCCGGCTGCGCCACGACGACATGGCGCCCATCGTGGCCGATCTCTTCCTCGGCGGGCTCGGCGCGGTGAACCCGCCCCCTGTCACTTCAGCCGCTTCAGTGAAAGCCCCGGTCTGATTCGTCGACCGATCAGTCGATAATTTCCAACGCCCTCTTCCAGGAGACATTCCATGAACTTCAAGCGCCTCTTGCTGCCCACGCTGCTCGCCTTGCTCGGTGCCGCCGGCGCGGCCCGCGCCGACATCACCGTCGGCGTGACCGTCTCGGCCACCGGCCCGGCCGCATCGCTGGGCATCCCCGAGAAGAACACCATCGACCTGATGCCCAAGACGATCGCCGGGCAGAAGGTCAACTACATCGTGCTCGACGACGGCTCAGACACCACCAAGGCGGTGGCCAACACGCGCAAGCTGATCACCGAAGACAAGGTCGACATCGTGCTCGGCTCGACGATCACGCCGAACTCGCTGGCGATGATCGACGTGGTGGCCGAGAACCAGGTGCCGATGATCTCGATGGCCGCCTCCGCGCGCATCGTCGAGCCGGTCGACGCTAAGAAGCGCTGGGTCTTCAAGACGCCGCAGAACGACATCATGATGTCGCTGGCGATCGCCACACACATGGCCAACAGCGGCGTGAAGACCGTGGGCTTCATCGGCTTCGCCGATGCCTACGGCGAGGGCTGGTACGGCGAGTTCGCGAAGGTCGCGTCGCTCAAGGGCCTGCAGATCGTCGCCAACGAGCGCTATGCCCGCACCGACACGGCCGTCACCGGCCAGGTGCTGAAGATCCTGGGCACCAAGCCCGATGCGGTGCTGATCGCCGGCTCCGGCACGCCGGCGGCGCTGCCGCAGAAGACGCTCAAGGAGCGCGGCTACACCGGCAAGTACTACCAGACGCACGGCGTGGCCAACAGCGACTTCCTTCGCGTGGGCGGCAAGGACGTCGACGACACCTACCTGCCCGCCGGCCCGGTGCTGGTGGCAGAGCAGCTGCCGGCCTCGAACCCGGTGCGCAAATCGGCGCTGGCCTACGTGGCCGCCTACGAGGCAGCGCACGGCAAGGGCTCGGTCTCGACCTTCGGCGCACACGCTTGGGATGCCGGCCTGCTGATGACCGCCGCCATCCCGGTCGCGCTGAAGAAGGCCAAGCCGGGCACGGCGGAGTTCCGCACCGCGCTGCGCGACGCGCTCGAGCAGGTGAAGGACCTGCCCGGCGCGCACGGCATCTTCAGCATGTCGCCGACCGACCACCTGGGCCTGGACCAGCGCGCCCGCGTGATGGTGAAGATCCAGAACGGCGCCTGGAAGTACCAGCCCTGAACGGCGCCCCGGCGCATTCACGACGAAGGGGGCCCGCGGGCCCCCTTTATCATCCGCGCCGATGACCCACGCCCCCGACTTCGACGCCGTGATCGTCGGCGCCGGGGCCGCCGGGCTGCATTGCGCAGGCATCGCCGGCCAGCTCGGCGCCCGCGTGCTGCTGCTGGACCACTCGGCGAAAGTCGCCGAGAAGATCCGCATCTCCGGCGGCGGGCGCTGCAACTTCACCAACCGCGACGCGGCGCCGGCGAACTTCCTCTCCGACAACCCGCACTTCTGCCGCTCGGCCCTGGCGCGCTACACACCCGCGGACTTCATCGCGCTGGTGCAGCGCCACGGCATCGCCTGGCACGAGAAGCACAAGGGCCAGCTGTTCTGCGACCGTTCGGCCGAAGACATCATCGACATGCTGCTGCGCGAGTGCGATGCGGGCGGCGTGACGCGGCGCCAACCTTGCGCGGTGAAGGCGGTGCGGCACGGCGCAGCCGGCTACGAGCTCGACACCGACGCCGGGCCGGTTCGCGCCCCGAAGCTCGTCATCGCCACCGGCGGCCTGTCGATCCCGAAGATCGGCGCCACCGACTTCGGGCATCGGATCGCGAAGCAGTTCGGCCACCGCATCGTCGCTCTGCGCCCCGGGCTGGTGCCGCTGACCTTCGATGCGGCCCACTGGGCGCCCTTCGTGCCGCTGGCCGGGGTCTCGCTGGAAGTGGGCATCGAAACGGGGGCCGGCAAGGCCTGCGGCCGCTTCGTCGAGGACCTGCTCTTCACCCACCGCGGCCTCAGCGGCCCGGCCGTGCTGCAGGCCTCGAACTACTGGCACCCCGGGACGCCGTTGCGCATCGATCTGGCCCAGGGCCATGACCTGTCGGAGGCGCTGCTGCAGGCCAAGCGCAGCTCGCGCCGGCAGCTCGGCAACGAGCTCGCCGAGCTGCTGCCGCGGCGCCTGGCCGAGGCCTGGCTGGCCAACCGCCCGGGCTGGGCCGCCCGGCCGGTGGCGGAGATGCGCGACCAGGACCTGCGTGACCTCGCCCGCCAGGCCCAGCGCTGGGAGATCCTGCCCGACGGCACCGAGGGCTACCGCAAGGCCGAGGTGACGCTGGGCGGCGTGGACACCCGCGAACTCAGCTCCCAGTCGATGGAAAGCAAGCTCGCACCGGGCCTGCACTTCATCGGCGAGGTGGTCGACGTGACCGGCTGGCTCGGCGGTTACAACTTCCAGTGGGCCTGGGCCAGCGCCGCCGCCTGCGCCCGCGCCGTGGCCGCTCGGCCACCCGGAAGTGCCCACTGACCGCCGGCTTGCCAGGGCCGGAATCCGGCATATAATCGTCGTCTTTGCTGGCAAACCCGCGCCGCGATTGCGGAGTTTGCGGCAGGCAGGAACTCCGGACCCTTCTGCCCGCTGCGACCCGCAACACCGAGCGCAATTCAACACTTCATCTGTACATGACTACGATTCGCGTCAAAGAGAATGAGCCGTTCGACGTGGCACTGCGCCGCTTCAAGCGCACGATCGAGAAACTCGGGCTGCTGACCGACCTGCGCGCCCGCGAGTTCTACGAGAAGCCCACCGCCGAGCGCAAGCGCAAGAAGGCCGCGGCCGTCAAGCGCCATTTCAAGCGCGTTCGCAGCATGCAACTGCCCAAGAAGCTCTACTGAGCTTTCGGCCGGTTCACCGAAGCCCGCACGGCCTTCCGCTGCGGGCTTCGTCACTTCTGGAGTCGAGCATGAGCCTCAAGGAACGCATTACCGAAGACATGAAGGCCGCCATGCGCGCCAAGGAAGCGGCGCGGCTGCTGACCATCCGCGGCCTGCTCGCGGCGATGAAGCAGAAGGAAGTCGACGAGCGCATCGAGCTCGACGACGCGGCCGTCATCGGCATCGTCGACAAGCTGATCAAGCAGCGCAAGGACTCGATCTCGCAGTTCGGCGCCGCGGGCCGCACCGACCTGGTCGACAAGGAGACCGCCGAACTGCAGGTGCTCGAGAGCTACCTGCCGCAGCGGTTGTCGGCCGAGGAGATCACCGCCGCGGTGGCCGCCATCGTCGCCGAACTGGGCGCCACCGGCCCCGGCGACATGGGCAAGGTGATGGGCGCCGTGAAGGCGAAACTGGCCGGAAAGGCCGACATGGGGCTGGTCTCCGCCGCCGTGAAACAGGCTCTGTCCCGCTGAGGTGAACACGATGGTCCCGACCCGCCAACTGCTGCGCCAGATCGCCCCCGACGTGTGCGTGGCGCCACAGCTCACCCCCGATGCCATGGCCGACCTGGCCGCGCTGGGCTTCAAGAGCGTCGTCAACAACCGGCCCGACTTCGAGGAAGGCCCGGATCAGCCGACCAGCGCGCAGGTGGAAGCCGCCGCCCAGGCCGCCGGCCTCGCCTACGCCTATCTGCCGGTGCAGCCCGCCTACCACTCGCCCGCAGAGATCGCTCGCATGGCCGAACTGGTCGCCGCGCTGCCGCGGCCGATGGTGGCCTTCTGCCGCAGTGGCAATCGCTCGGGCAAGCTGTACCTGGCGGCAGTCTCCCGCTAGCCGCGCACTGGCGGCGCACGACCTGCCCCAGGCCATGCGCCCCCGCTCCAAGTTCCTGCTGCTGGCGATCCTGCCGCTGCTGGTGTCGCTGGGCCTGATCGCCCTGGCGATGCGCCAGCAGCAGCAGGACCTGTCTCGCCGAGAGCGCCAGGTGGTCGAGACGGCCTACATGGCCGCCAAGCAGACCGAGCTGCTCAACCACGTCGGGCTGGCGCGCAGCCTGCTCGCGCCGCTGTACGACACGCGGCGCGACGACGCGCAGACCCTCGCCGAGGCCTTGCGTCTGCTGTCGACGATGGACTACGGCATCGACGGCTACTTCTTCGTCTTCGACACCGGCGGGCGCAACCTGCTGCACCCTCGCCAGCCCGAACTGCAGAACCAGGACCTGTGGGACCTGAAGGATGCCCAGGGCGTGCCGCTGATCCGCGAGCTGATCGCTCGCGCCCACGAAGGCGGCGGCTTCGTTCAGTACCTGTGGCAGAAACCTTCCACGCGCACGCTCACGCCCAAGCTCGCCTACGCGATTTCGCTGCCGCGATGGAACATGGTCATCGGCACGGGCCTGTACCTCGACGACATCCAGGGCACGCTGACCCAGATCGACCGCCAGGTCGACGAGAACGTCGCCTCCACGATGCTGTGGATCGCAGGCATCGCGCTGTTCGGCGTGGTGCTGATCGGTGGCAGCGGCATGGTGCTGAACTTCAGTGAGGCGAAGGTGGCCGACGCCAAGCTGCGCAACCTGGCCCGCCAGGTGGTCAAGTCGCAGGAAGACGAGCGCGCCCACCTGTCGCGCGAGCTGCACGACAGCACCAGCCAGACGCTGGTGTCGATCAAGCTGCTGCTGGAGTCCGCCTCGACCCAGCTCGGCCGCGAAGCCACGCCGCCTGCGTTGCAGCGTGCCGTCCAGCGCCTGGGCGACGCGCTGCACGAGGTGCGCCGCATCTCGCACCGCCTGCGGCCGGCCGAACTCGATACCCTGGGCCTGCCCGCGGCGCTGGACGACCTGGCCGAGGAGTTCAACCAGCACGGCCGCGTGCGCATCGCGCTGCGCCTGTGGGGGCAGGCCGACACGCTGCCCGACGAGGTGAACACCGTGCTGTTCCGCGTGGTGCAGGAATCGCTGACCAACATCGAGAAGCACTCGAAGGCCACGCGCGTGCAGGCGCGACTGATCTTCCATGCCGGCGGACTGCGCCTGCGCATCGTCGACGACGGCATCGGCTTCGACGTGCCGGCGATCCGCGTCGACCCGCGCCGCGGCATCGGCATGCGCAACATGCGCGAGCGCGTCGAGTCCATCGGCGGCGAATTCAGCATCGAATCGCGGCCCGGGCGCACGGCGGTCCTGGCCGACCTGACGGCCGCCGCGATCGAGCGGCTTCGCCCTGCGGCGAAGAAGGCGGCATGAACGACTGCAAGGTCCTGCTCGTCGACGACCACCCGCTGGTGCGCGAGGGCCTGCGCGCCCGCCTGTCCGGAGTCGCCGGCATCGAGGTCGTCGGCGAGGCCGGCGACGCGGCGCAGGCCTTCGAGCAGGTGGAGTGGCTGCGCCCCGACCTGGTGCTGATGGACGTGGGCATGAAGCAGGTCAACGGCATCGAGCTCACCGCCCGGCTGCGCGAGCGCCACCCGACGTTGCGCGTGCTGATGCTCAGCATGTACGACAACCCCGAGTACGTGCACCGGGCGCTGGCAGCCGGCGCGCACGGTTACGTGCTGAAGGAGGCGCCGTCGGAGGAGATCGTCGCGGCCATCCTCGCGGTCGCGGAAGGCCGCAACTTCCTGGGCTCGGGGCTGGCCGCCACCGCCGGGCGGCCCGACGAGAGCCGCCCGCTGCTGTCGGCCCGCGAGACGGAGATCCTGCGCTGCCTGGCCGATGGGCTGGCGAGCCGGCAGATCGCCGAGACGCTGGGCATGAGCGTGCGCACCGTCGAGACGCACCGGCACAACATCCGCCGCAAGCTCGACCTGGCGGGGCAGGCCGAACTCATCAAGTACGCGGTGGAGCGCTGCCGCTCGATCGGCGGCGCCTGAACGGGAGCCTCGCTGCGTAGTTCCACGTACCGGTTTCACCCGTTGCGCGCCGGCGGCGATCGCGGTTTCATCGGCACCATCGCGCCATTGCGCGCCCGCTTTCCAGAACTCCCGGAGATTGCCTTGTCCGCCCTGCTCTCCCTGTCGGGCCTGATCGATCGTTTCAACGACCGGATCGGCCAACTCATCCGCTGGCTGGTGCTGGCGGCCGTGCTCATCAGCGCCACCAACGCCATCGTGCGCAAGGCGTTCAACATCGGCTCGAACGCCTTTCTCGAGGTGCAGTGGTACCTGTTCGCGGCCGTGTTCATGCTGGGCGCGGGGTATGCCTTCCTGCGCAATGTGCACGTGCGCATCGACTTCATCTCGTCCAAGCTGTCCAAGCGCACCAACGCCATCATCGACACGCTGGGCATCGTCGTGTTCCTGATCCCGCTGTGCCTGATCCTCATCCGCCTGAGCTGGCCCCTGTTCGAGGGGGCCTGGCACTCCGGCGAGATGTCGCAGAACGCCGGCGGCCTGATCCGCTGGCCGGTCTACCTGCTGATCCCGCTGGGCTTCGGCATCCTGCTGCTGCAGGCGCTGTCGGAGCTGGTCAAGCGCATCGCCTTCCTGCGCGGCATCATCCCCGAGCCGATGAGCATGGAGCACCACAAGTCCGACGAAGAACTGCTCGCCGAAGAACTGGCCGCCGCTGCCGAGAAAAAGCTGGCGGGAGACAAGTAAATGGAAACCTCGTTCATCGTGCAGAACTTCGTCCCGCTGATGTTCGCGGGGCTGTTCGTCTTCCTGCTTTCCGGCATTCCCGTCGCCTTCGGTCTGGCGGCCACCGGCCTGCTGTTCGGCTTCATCGGCATGGAGGCCGGCCTGTTCGGCGGCACCCTGTTCCAGGCGCTGCCGCTGCGCGTGTTCGGCATCATGCAGAACGACACGCTGCTGGCGATTCCCTTCTTCACCTTCATGGGCATCATCCTCGAGCGATCCGGCATGGCCGAAGACCTGCTCGAGACCGTCGGCCAGGTGTTCGGCCCGGTGCGCGGCGGCCTGGCCATCGCGGTGATCCTGGTCGGCGCACTGCTGGCCGCCACCACCGGCGTGGTGGCAGCGGCCGTCATCTCGATGGGCCTGATCTCGCTGCCCATCATGCTGCGCTACGGCTACAACCGCACCATCGCCACCGGCACCATCACTGCTTCGGGCACGCTGGCGCAGGCCATCCCGCCCTCGCTGGTGCTGATCGTGCTGGCCGACCAGCTCGGCCGCTCGGTGGGCGACATGTACGCCGGCGCGCTGATCCCGGGGCTGATGCTGGTCGGCCTGTACCTTTCGTTCGTGGTGATGGTTGCGATCTTCAAGCCATCGTGGGTGCCGGCGCTGCCGCCCGAGGCCCGCATCTACCGCGAGGCCAACGGCTCCAGCGGCCACAAGTCGCTGCTCGCGCTGTTCGCGATCTGCGGCGCGGCCGGCTACGCCTGGTCGAAGGTGCACCAGAGCGTCATCAACCCGATGATCGGCCGCGAGCTGCCGGCGCCGGGCGACGAGATCGTCATCCTGTCGATGACGGTGGCTTCGCTGCTGGCCCTGGGCCTGGCGCTGCTGAACAAGGCGCTGAAGATCGGCCTGCTGTCGCGCCTGACCGAACAGGTCACCTTCGTGCTGATCCCGCCGCTGGTGCTGATCTTCCTGGTGCTGGGCACCATCTTCCTGGGCATCGCCACGCCCACCGAAGGCGGCGCGATGGGTGCGCTGGGCGCGCTGATCATGGCGGTCGGCCGCGGCCGGCTGCAGCTCAAGCTGCTGGTGCAGGCGCTGGACAACACGGCGCGGCTGTCGTGCTTCGTGCTGTTCATCCTGATCGGCTCGACGGTGTTCAGCTTCACCTTCAACGCCGCCGACGGCCACATCTGGGTCGAGCACCTGTTCGACAAGATGCCCGGCGGCGCGCTCGGCTTCCTGATCGTCGTGAACGTGCTGGTGTTCATCCTCGGCTGCTTCATCGACTTCTTCGAGATCGCCTTCATCGTCATCCCGATCCTCGCGCCGGTGGCCGACAAGATGCTCGGCGGCCTGCTGCCGCCCGGCACGCCGGCCGACATGACGCTGATCTGGTTCGGCGTGATCATCGCGATGAACCTGCAGACCTCGTTCCTGACCCCGCCGTTCGGCTTCGCGCTGTTCTACCTGCGCAGCGTCGCGGCCAAGAAGGACTACAAGGACCGCATCACCGGCGAGACCATCCCGGCCGTGCAGACCTCGCAGATCTACAAGGGCTCGATCGCCTTCATCGTTCTGCAGGTGATCATGGTGTCGGCGGTGATCGCCTTCCCGACGCTGGTGACCGGCGGCATCGAGAAGGGCGTCACCATCGATGCGAACAAGGTGCTCGACCAGCTGCAGATGCAGCCGCGCGAAGAAGCCAACGACCCGTTCGCAGTGCCGGCCGCGCCGGGTGCTTCTGGCGCAGCGGGCGCCTCGTCAGCCCCTGCCGAGAGCGGGGCGAGCGACGACCCGATGAAGGGCCTGCTCGAGTCGATCAAGAAGGAACAGGGCCAGAAGTGAGCCACAGGGCGGGCGGGGCTGGGCAGCCCGCCCGCCTCGTTTCGTTGCCCCCAAATGAGAAGAGCCCCGCCAAGGCGGGGCTCTTTTCATGCTGCAAGCCGCCGGAGGCGGCCGGCGATCACAGCTTCTGCTGCTGCATGAAGTCGTCGAAGCCGGCTTCGGCGAAGCGGAACATCAGGTTCTGGTCGCGGCGGAAGTCGTTGTAGTCGGCGTAGATCTTCTTCCACGCCGGGTTGCTGCCGCTGAGCTCGCCGTAGACCTCCATGGCGGCCTTGAAGGCGCCGTCCATCACGTCCTTCGGGAAGCGGAACAGCTTGGTGCCGGCACCGACGAGCTGCTTGAGCGCAGCCGGGTTGCGGGCGTCATAACGAGCCTGCATCACGGTGTGGGCATGCGCCGCGGCGTTCTCGACGATCGCCTTGTACTCGGCCGACAGGCCGGCAAAGGCCTTCGTGTTGATGTACAGCGACAGCTGCGGGCCGCCTTCCCACCAGCCGGGGTAGTAGTAGTTCGGCGCCACCTTGTTCAGGCCGAGCTTCTGGTCGTCGTACGGGCCCACCCACTCGGACGCGTCGATCGTGCCCTTCTCGAGCGCCTGGTAGATCTCGCCGCCGGGGATGTTCTGCGGCACGCCGCCGATGCGCTCGAGCACCTTGCCGCCGAAGCCGCCGATGCGCATCTTCAGGCCCTTGATGTCGGCCAGCGACTTGATCTCCTTGCGGTACCAGCCGCCCATCTGGGCGCCGGTGTTGCCCATCGGGAAGTTGTGGATGTTGTAGCCCGCGTAGAACTCGCGGAACAGCTTCATGCCGTTGCCTTCGTACATCCACGCCGTCATCTGGCGGCTGTTCAGGCCGAACGGGATGGCGCAGTCCATCGCGAAGGTCGGGTCCTTGCCGAAGAAGTAGTACGGCGCGGTGTGCGCCATCTCGACCGTGCCGTTCTGCACGCCGTCGACGACGCCGAACGGGGGCATCAGTTCGCCACCGGCGTGCACCGAGATCTGGAACTTGCCGCCGGTCATGTCGCTGACCTGCTTGGCCATCACTTCGGCAGCGCCGTAGATGGTGTCCAGCGACTTCGGAAAGCTCGAAGCCAGGCGCCAGCGGATGTTGGCCTGTGCGTGCACCACGGCCGGTGCGGCACCGGCGGCGAGCACCCCGGCAATGCCGGCGCGTTGGATGAATGAGCGACGTTCCATGCGATTTCTCCTAGGGTGGATACGCGGAAGAGGAGGGATTGAGCGCAGAAATTCTAGGAGGGGGGCCATACCCCCCCGCCCGGTGTTTACCCGTGCGAAAAACTACGTGCTTCCCAGGGCCGCGACCAGGGGGTGGACCCGGTCAACTGCCGGCGAGTTTCATGCGTTCGACGAGCACCGAACCGAGCGTCTTGGTGCCGCTCGTGTAGGTGTCTGCGCCGACCGCGACGATGCCCTTGAGCATGTCGCGCAGATTGCCGGCGATGGTGATCTCGTGCACCGGGTGCACGATGCGGCCCTGGTCGACCCAGAAGCCCGCCGCGCCGCGCGAGTAGTCGCCCGTCACCTGGTTGACGCCCTGCCCCATCAGCTCGATCACGAACAGGCCGCGGTGCAGCTTGCGCAGCATGGCATCGAGGTCGTCGCCGGGCTGCGTGAGCCGGCTCGTGAGCGTGAGGTTCTGCGAGCCGCCGGCGTGGCCGGTGGTGCGCATGCCGAGCTTGCGCGCCGAGTAGCTCGACAGGAAGTAGCCCTGCAGCACGCCGCCCTTGACGACGTCGCGGGCGCGTGTGGTCACGCCTTCGTCGTCGAAGGGCGAGCTGCCCTTGCCGCGCGGGATGTGCGGGTTCTCGTGCACGTCGAGGTGCGGCGCGAGCACCTGCTTGCCCAGGCTGTCGAGCAGGAAGCTGGACTTGCGGTACAGCGCCCCGCCGCTGACGGCCTGCACCAGCGAGCCGAGCAGCCCGGCCGCCACCGTGGACTCGAACAGCACCGGCACCTCGGCGGTGGCGATCTTGCGGCTGCGCAGCCGCGACAGCGCGCGCTCGGCGGCGTAGCGCCCCACCGCCTCGGGCGCGGCCATGTCGTCGGGCGAGCGCATAGAGGTGTACCAGGCATCGCGCTGCATGTCGTCGCCGCCCTTGCCGGGCAGCGAGGCGATCGGCGCCACCGACAGCGAGTGCCGCGAGCTGGCGTAGCCACCGCGGAAGCCGCGGCTGTTGGCCATGATGAAGTGCGACTGCTGCACCGACACGCCGGCGCCGTCGGAATTGGTGATGCGGCGATCGACTTCGAGCGCGGCGGCTTCGCAGCGCTGCGCGATCTCGACCGCCTGCTCGGCGACGATGGGCCAGGGGTGGAAGAGGTCGAGGTCGCGCACGGCGGCAGCGCCGAAGGCCAGGTCTTCCACCTCGGGCAGGCCGGCGGCCGGGTCCTCGGCAGTGAAGCGCGCGATGTCGTGGGCGGCACGCACCGTCTGCTCCAGCGCGGTGCGCGAGAAATCCGAGGTGCTCGCATTGCCGCGGCGCTTGCCGACGTAGACGGTCACGCCCAGCGACTTGTCGCGGTTGCGCTCGACGTTCTCGACCTCGCCCTTGCGCACGCTGACCGACAACCCCACGCCCTCGGAGACCTCCGCCCCGGCCTCGCTGGCGCCGAGCGTGCGCGCGAGGGCAAGGGCGTCTTCGGCGAGCTGCTGGAACTGGTCTCGCGTGTAGGCGAATCCGCGGGGGCTGGTGTCGGGCATGGGAGTGGGGCCGGGAAAGCGGGCCGGGCAGATGGTCCGTGTGGGGTCGCGGGCTATCATAACCATGCGTCATTCACCATCACCTCATGCCCCGCACCGCCCCATTTCTGCCCTCGGAAGACCCCGTCGATCCCGACGAGCGGCCGAGCAAGACCCAGCGCAAGAAGGAATCGCACGAGCTGCAGGACCTCGGCGAGGCCCTGGTGGCGCTGCCCGAATCGCGCGTGAAGGACCTGGCCATCCCCGAGAACCTGCGCGACGCGGTGCACGAGTACCGCCGTACGCGCACGCACGAAGGCAAGCGCCGCCAGATGCAGTACATCGGCAAGCTGATGCGCGGCACCGACACCGAACCGATCCGCCAGGCGGTGCTCGACATGCAGCTCGGCCGCGCCAAGGACGCGCTGTCGCTGCACGAGTCGGAGCGCTGGCGCGCCGAGCTGGTCGCCAGCGACGACGCCGTCACCGGTTTCCTGCAGGAGTTCCCGGGCACCGATGCACAGCAGCTGCGCAGCCTGATCCGCAGCGCACGCAAGGACGCCGCGCTGCAGCCCGAGCAGCGCAGCGGCCGCGCCTTCCGCGAGCTGTTCCAGTTCATCAAACAATCGCGCGAGACCGCCCATGAGTGAACCCGCTTTCGACCCGGTGCGTATCGGCCTGGTCTCGATCAGCGACCGCGCGTCGTCCGGCGTCTACGAGGACAAGGGCATCCCGGCCTTGCAGGACTGGCTGAAGCGGGCGCTGCGCAACCCGATGGCCTGGGAAACGCGCCTGATCCCCGACGAGCAGGAGGCGATCAGCGCCGCGCTGCGCGAACTGGTCGACGTGGCGAAGTGCGACCTGGTGCTGACCACCGGCGGCACCGGCCCGGCGCCGCGCGATGTCACGCCCGAGGCCACGCTGGCGGTGGCCGACAAGGTGATGCCCGGCTTCGGCGAGCAGATGCGCCAGATCAGCCTGAACTTCGTGGCCACGGCGATCCTGTCGCGCCAGGTGGCGGTGATCCGCGGCAAGACGCTGATCATCAACCTGCCCGGCCAGCCGAAGTCGATCGCCGAGACACTCGAGGGATTGAAGGACCGCGGCGTGCATGGCATCTTCGCCGCCGTGCCCTACTGCATCGACCTCCTCGGTGGCCCCTACTTCGAGACCGACGAATCCGTGTGCAAGGCGTTCCGGCCGAAGACGGCCATCCGCACTGCACGCTGATATGAGCCTGGCCTTGCGTCATGCCGTCGCCCTGGTCTGCCTGGCCGCCGCGGCGGCCGTGTCGGCGCAGGAGGCCACCATCGAGTACCGCGTCAGCGAACGCGACACGCTGATCGGCCTGTCGGAAACGGTCTTCATCGGTCCGCAGGCCTGGCGCGAGATCGCGCGGCTGAACCGCCTGCCCGACCCGAACCTCATCCGCCCCGGCCAGGTGCTGCGTGTGCCGGCGCGGCTGATGCGCATGCGCGCCCTGCCGGTGCGCGTGAGCAGCGCGGTAGGCGAGGTGCGCGTGGGCAACGAGCTGGTGCAGCCCGGCGCGGCACTGGCCGAAGGCCAATCGCTGCAGACCGGTGCCAACGGTTCTGCCGTGCTCGCGCTGGCCGACGGCTCGCGGGTGCGCGTGCCGCCGTCGAGCCTGGCCGAGATCGTCGCCAGCCGCGGCCCCGGCGCCACCGAGGCCGATGCGGCGCGGCTGGCCGGCGACGGCCTGTTCACCGGCGTGTTGCGCATGCTGCGCGGCTCGGTGGAGGTGCTGGCATCCAAGCTGCGCCGAACCCAGCCGCTGGAGGTGACCACGCCCACGGCCGTGGTCGGCGTGCGCGGCACGCAGTACCGCGTCAGCCTCGACGGCGACAGCGGCGCCACGCGCAGCGAGGTGCTGGAAGGCAAGGTCAAGCTGGAATCGCCGCAGCGCAGTGTCGGCACCGACATCGCCGCCGGTTTCGGCGCCGCGATCGACGCCACGGCGCGCGCGCCGGTGCCGGCGAAACTGCTGCCCGCGCCCGACCTGGCGGCCATGCCGGAGCGCTTCGAGCGCCCGCTGGTGCGCTTCGCGCTGCCCACCGAGAAAGACACGGTGCGCGTGCAGGTGGCGCAGGACGCCGAGTTCGAGCGCATCGTCAACGACCAGAAGGTGACGGCCGGCAGCGACGTGCGCATCGCCGGGCTCGACGACGCGAAATGGTTCCTGCGCGCGCGCCGACTCGACGGCCAGGGCATCGAAGGCTACGACGCGGCGCGCGCCTTCGTGCTGAAGGCGCGGCCGGAGCCGCCGGCCACCAACACGCCCCGATCAGGGGCCAAACAATCGCTCGGGCCGGTGGAGTTCAACTGGTCACCCAACCTCGAGGCGAAGAGCGTGCGCCTGCAGGTGGCCAGCGACGCGGCCTTCACGCAGATCGTCGCCGCGCGCGAAGGCCTGACCGGCACGCGCGAGACGCTGGAGGTCGGCGGCCCCGGGACCTACCACTGGCGCATCGCCAGCACCAAGGCCGACGGCGACAAGGGCCCATTCAGCGACGCGCAGCGCTTCGAACTGCGGCCTCTGCCGGAGCCGCCCAAGGGCGGCATGGGCGAGGACGGCAAGTCGCTCACGCTGGCCTGGAGCGGCCGCGCGGAAGACACCCAGCACGTCGAACTGGCGCGCGACACGGCGTTCAAGGAGATCGTCGCGCAGGCGGACCTGAACGCGCCCGAGTGGACGCTGCCGCGGCCCTCGAGCAGCGGCACCTACTTCTTCCGCTACCGCAGCATCGAGCCCGACGGTTTCGTCGGGCCCTACAGCGCCACGCTGGTCATCGAGGTGCCGCGCGACTGGCGCTACCTCTGGCTGCTGACGCCGCTGCTGTTCGTGCTCTAGGCTACTTGACGAGCCGGTTCAGACGCTCGGCGTCGAACTGCTCGGTGGTGTGGGCATCGTCGGGCACGCAGTCGGTGCCCGGCAGCTCGCGCGAACGCTGCGACAGTTTCTCGATGGCCTGCCACAACAACGCAATCTGGTGCTCGTGCCCCGAGGCGTTGTCGATCAGGCCTTTCATGGCCTGCGCCACCGGGTCGTCGCCCTGCGTCACGCCATAGGCCGAGAAACCCATCTTCGCTGCCGCCGCCTCGCGCGCCGCATCGCTCTCGGCGTTGATCACCCGCGCCGGGTTGCCGACCGCCGTGGCGCCCGGCGGCACCGGCTTGACGACCACCGCGCCCGAGCCGATGCGCGCGCCGTCGCCGACGGTGAAACCGCCCAGCACCTGCGAATTGGCGCCGACGATCACGCCACGCCCGAGCGTCGGATGCCGCTTGGCGCCCTTGCTCAGCGAGGTGCCGCCCAGCGTCACGCCCTGGTAGATGGTGCACTCGTCGCCGATCTCGGCCGTCTCGCCCACCACCACGCCCATGCCGTGGTCGATGAAGACCCGGTGGCCGATGGTGGCGCCCGGATGGAGCTCGATGCCGGTGAGGAAACGCGCCAGGTGCGAGATGAAGCGCCCGAGCCAGTGGAAGCCGCGCTTCCAGCAGGCATGCGCCCAGCGGTGCATCACCAGCGCGTGCAGGCCCGGGTAACAGGTCAGCACCTCCCAGCGCGAGCGCGCCGCGGGGTCGCGCTCGAGGATGCAGGCGATGTCTTCGCGCAGGCGCTGGAACATGGTCGTCTCTCGAGGGGTGAGTGGCCAGTGTATCTGCGGTGCCGCAACCCTGCTGGCGTCAACCGCGCGGCTTGCCGACGAAGCGCGCCAGGCCGCGCAGGATGTCGACCTCCTCGCGGCTGAGCCGGGCACGGTTGATCAGCTGGTTCAGCCGCGGCAGCAGTTTCTTCGGCGCCGCCGGGTCGAGGAAGCCGATCTCCACCATCGTCTCCTGCCAGTGCGCCAGCAGCCCCTGCACCGACGCCGCGTCGGCCAGCGTCGCTTCGGTGGTGCGCGGCTCGACATCGAAGCCGCCCAGCGCCTCGCGCCAGTCGTAGGCGATCAGCTGCACCGCCTGCGACAGGTTCAGCGAACCGTAGTCGGCACGCGTGGGGATGCTCAGGCAGGCATGGCAACGGTAGACATCCTCATTGGCCATGCCGAAACGTTCCGAGCCGAACAGGAAGGCCACGCGCTCCTGCGACGGCGCCAGGCTGGCGAACAGCGCGCGCGGCGCCTGCGTGGGCGGGCCGAAGTCGCGCGGCGTCATCGCCGTGGCGCACAGGTAGGCGACGCCCTCCAGCGCCTCGGGCAACGTGGCCACCACGCGCGCGGCGGCCAGCACGTCGGTGGCGCCGCTGGCCATCGCCACCGCCTCGTCGCGCTGCAGCACCTGCGGGTCGCGGGGCGCCACCAGCACGAGATCGGAAAAGCCCATCACCTTCATCGCCCGCGCCGCCGCGCCCACGTTGCCGGGGTGACTGGTGCCGATGAGGATGAAGCGTGTCGGGTCCGGTGCTTGCATTGGGGGCCGGGTAAAATGGCCATTATCGGCAGTGCCCTGCACCGCCCCGCTCTTTCCTCCCCGCCGGTCCCTTCTCCCCCTGCCCAGGTCGCACCATGTCGCAAGCGCTCCACCCGATGCTCAACATCGCCATCAAGGCGGCTCGCAGCGCCGGGGCCATCATCAACCGCGCTTCGCTCGACCTGGACCTGCTGCGCATCAGCTCGAAGGGACCGAACGACTTCGTCAGCGAAGTCGACCAGGCCGCCGAGCAGACCATCATCGAGACGCTGCTGACCGCCTACCCGGGCCACGGCATCCTGGCGGAGGAATCGGGCCGCACCCACGGCGCGAAGGACAGCGACTACGTCTGGATCATCGATCCGCTGGACGGCACCACCAACTTCCTGCACGGCTTCCCGGTCTACGCGGTGTCGATCGCGCTGGCCTTCCGCGGCCAGGTGCAGCAGGCGGTCGTGTACGACCCGACGCGCAACGACATGTTCTACGCCTCCAAGGGGCGCGGCGCCTTCCTCAACGACAAGCGGCTGCGCGCCTCCAAGCGCACGCGCCTGTCCGACGCGCTGATCGGCACCGGCTTCCCGTTCCGCAAGGGCGACAACTTCAAGCGCTACGTGCAGATGTTCGAGGAGGTGATGCAGAGCTGTGCCGGCCTGCGCCGCCCCGGCGCCGCCGCGCTCGACCTGTGCTACGTGGCCGCCGGCTACTACGACGGCTTCTTCGAGACCGGGCTGAACCCCTGGGACATCGCCGCGGGCTCGCTGATCATCACCGAGGCCGGTGGCCTGATCGGCAACTTCACCGGCGAGGCCGACTACCTCTACCAGCGCGAGGTGGTGGCGGGCAATCCGAAGGTGTACGGCCAGCTGGTGCAGATCCTGTCGCCCTACACGCGCGCCATCAAGGCCGACGATCCGGCCGCAGGCGCCACCGCAGCCCACGCCGGGCCGACACCGGAAGCGGCGCTGGCCGCCACGCAGGCCGAGCCGCCGAAGAAGAAGGTCGCCGTGCGCATCCGCAAGGCGGACGCAGCCCGCGACGACGACGCGCCGCTTTGAGCCACGAGGCTCCGCGCGTGGACCAGCCCCTGACGGCCGCCTTCGACGGCCACACGCCGATGATGCAGCAGTACCTGCGCATCAAGGCCGAGTTTCCCGACACGCTCGTCTTCTACCGGATGGGCGACTTCTACGAGCTCTTCTTCGACGACGCGCGCAAGGCCAACCGCCTGCTCGACATCACGCTGACCAGCCGCGGCCAGAGCGCCGGCGAGCCGGTGGTGATGGCCGGCGTGCCGGTGCATTCGGTGGAGAGCTACCTCGCCAAGCTGATCCGCATGGGCGAGGCGGTGGCGATCTGCGAGCAGGTCGGCGACGTGGCCACGGCCAAGGGACCGGTCGAGCGCAAGGTGGTGCGCGTGGTCACGCCGGGCACGGTGACCGACACCGAACTGCTCGCCGACAAGGCCGACTCGGTGCTGCTCGCCGTGGCACGCCAGGGCAACAACTTCGGCCTCGCCTGGCTGTCGCTCACGCAGGGCGAGCTGGGCTTGACCGAATGCAGCGAGCGCGAGCTCGGCACCTGGCTGGCGCGCCTCGCGGCCAGCGAGGTGCTGGTCGACCGCGAGCACGGAAGCGCCACGCTGGCGCAATCGCGCGTGCCGCTGACCGCGCGGCCGGCCTGGCAGTTCGATGCCGCGCTGGGCACACGCAAGCTGTGCGAGCAATTGCGCGTGGCCAACCTGGCCGGCTTCAACGCGCAGGACCTCGTCGCCGCCCAGGCCGCGGCCGCCGCGCTGCTGGCCTTCGCTGAACACACCCAGGGCCAGTCGCTCGCCCATGTGCGTACGCTGACCGTGCGTCGCGCCAGCGAGCTGCTGGAACTGCCGCCCACGACGCACCGCAACCTCGAACTCACGCAGACGCTGCGCGGCGAGGACGCCCCCACCCTGCTCTCGCTGCTGGACACCTGCCGCACCGGCATGGGCAGCCGCGCGCTGCGCCAGTGGCTGACGCAGCCGCTGCGCGAGCGCCGTGTCGCCGGCCAGCGGCACGACGCCATCGAGGCGCTGCTGCACACCGAACTCGATGCGCTGCGCGAGGCGCTGCGCGGCGTCAGCGACGTCGAGCGCACCACCGCCCGCGTCGCGCTGCGCCAGGTGCGCCCGCGCGAGCTGGCCGGCCTGCGCACCACCCTGCACGGCCTGCCGGCGCTTCTGGCGCGCGTGCCGCACGGCGCCAGCGCCCTGCTGGACATGCTGTGGGAGGCGATGCACCCCCCGCAGGAGATCGCCGACCTGCTCGTGATGGCGATTGCCGACGAGCCCGCCGTGCTGCTGCGCGACGGCGGCGTCATCGCGCCGGGCTTCGACGCCACGCTCGACGAGCTGCGCGGCATCGGCGCCAATTGCGATGCCTTCCTGCTCGATCTGGAATCACGCGAACGCGCGCGCACCGGCATCGCCAACCTGCGCGTGCAGTTCAACAAGGTGCACGGCTTCTACATCGAGGTCACGCAGGGCCAGCTCGACAAGGTGCCGGGCGACTACCTGCGCCGCCAGACGCTGAAGAACGCCGAGCGCTTCATCACCCCGGAGCTCAAGAGCTTCGAGGACAAGGCACTGTCGGCGCAGGACCGCGCCCTGGCCCGCGAGAAGCTGCTCTACGACCAGGTGCTCGACCAGTTGCAGACGCACCTCGATCCGCTGAGCTCGCTGGCCCGTGGCCTGGCCGGGCTGGACGCGCTGGCCGCGCTGGCCGAACGCGCGCGCACCCTGGGCTGGTGCCGGCCTTCCTTCGTGCGCGAGCCCTGCATCGACATCGAGGGCGGCCGCCACCCGGTGGTCGAGGCACGGCTGGCCGAGACCGGCGCCGGCGCCTTCATGTCCAACGATTGCCGGCTCGACGCGAACCGGCGCATGCTCGTCATCACCGGCCCGAACATGGGCGGCAAGAGCACCTTCATGCGCCAGGTGGCGCTGATCACGCTGCTCGCCGCGATGGGCTCCTTCGTGCCGGCCAAGGCCTGCCGGCTCGGGCCGATCGACGCCATCCACACGCGCATCGGCGCGGCCGACGACCTGGCCAACGCGCAGTCGACCTTCATGCTCGAGATGACCGAGGCGGCCGCCATCGTGCACGGCGCCACCGAGCAGTCGCTGGTGCTGATGGACGAGATCGGCCGCGGCACTTCCACCTTCGACGGCCTCGCGCTGGCCGGCGCCATCGCCACGCAGCTGCACGACCGCAACCGCTCGTTCACGCTGTTCGCCACGCACTACTTCGAGCTCACCGAGTTCCCGGTCAAGCACGAGCGCGCACTGAACGTGCACGTGTCGGCCGTGGAGAGCGGCGACGACATCGTCTTCCTGCACGACATCCAGATCGGCCCGGCCAGCCGCAGCTACGGCGTGCAGGTGGCGCGGCTGGCCGGCATGCCGGCCGGGCTGATCCGCCAGGCCCGCGCCACACTGGAAGCGCTGGAGTCGCAGCAGCGTTCGCACGACTCGCAGTTCGACCTCTTCGAGGCGCCTCCACCGCCGCCCATCCAGGTGCTCAGCGAGGTCGAGGAGACGCTCGCCGAGATCGACCCGGACTCCCTGTCGCCGAAGGAAGCGCTCGACGCGCTCTACCGCCTGAAGGCCCTCCAGAAGGAATCACCATGACGTATTGCGTGGGCATCAAGCTCGATGCCGGCCTCGTGTTCCTGTCCGACTCGCGCACCAACGCGGGCCTGGACCAGATCAGCACCTACCGCAAGATGATGGTCTACGAGAAGGCCGACGACCGCTTCATGGTGATGCTGTCGGCAGGCAACCTGTCGATCAGCCAGTCGGTGCGCGAGATCCTGCAGGTCGAGAAGATCGACAACCCCGGCGGCGAGCCGATCACCATCTGGAACGCCGCCAGCATGTTCGACGCCGTGCGCGTGCTCGGCAGCGCGGTGCGCCGCGTCTACGACCAGGACGGCCCGTCGCTGAAGCAGGCAGGCATCGACTTCAACGCGTCGATGATCTTCGGCGGCCAGATCAAGGGCGAGGCGATGCGGCTGTTCCTCGTCTACTCGGCGGGCAACTTCATCGAGGCGACGCGCGAGACCTGCTACTTCCAGATCGGCGAATCGAAGTACGGCAAGCCGGTGCTCGACCGCATGATCACGCCGGCCACGCCGCTGGACGAAGCGGCCAAGTGCGCGCTGGTGTCGATGGATTCGACGCTGAAGTCCAACCTGTCGGTGGGCCTGCCGCTGGACCTGCTCGTCTACGAGCGCGGTCGCTTCGCCAGCGATCAGCTCGTCTGCATCGACGAGCACAACCCGTACTTCCACATGATCCGCAGCACCTGGGGCCAGAAGCTGCGCCAGGTGTTCGAGTCGATCGACGACCCGCACTGGGACGGCGGCACCACGGCGCACCCGCTGTGCGTGAGCTCGGCTCGCTTCGAACCGATGCGCAAGATCACCCACGCCGGAGAGAAGATCGTTTGAAGAAGCAGAAGAAGGCTCCGATCGTCTTCAGCCATGCGAACGGCTTCCCGGCCGGCACCTACCGGGTGCTGTTCGAGCTGTGGCGCAAGGCGGGGCACGAGGTGCACGCGGTCGAGCGGTTCGGCCACGACCCGGCCTACCCGGTGACGGGCAACTGGCCGAAGCTGCGCGACCAGCTGATCCACTTCATCGAGCGCGAGGTGGGCGGGCCGGCGATCCTGGTCGGGCACTCGCTGGGCGGCCTGCTGAGCCTGCTGGCGGCCTGCCGCCGGCCCGACCTGGCCAGCGCGCTGATCCTGCTCGACTCGCCGATCATCACCGGCTGGCGCGCGCACAGCCTGCAGGTGGCCAAGGCCACCGGGCTGGTCAAGCGGGTGTCGCCCGGCCGCGTGTCGCAGACGCGGCGGCACGAGTGGCCGTCGCGCGACGCCGTGCGTGCGCATTTCGCCGCCAAGGCGGTGTTCGCACGCTGGGACCCGCGCGTGCTCGAGGACTACGTGCAGACCGGCTTCGAGGCGCAGGACGGCAAGATCGTGCTGGCCTTTCGCCGCGACATCGAAACGCGCATCTACAACACGCTGCCGCACCACCTGGGCACGCTGCTCAAGCGCCATCCGCCGGCCTGCCCGGTGAGTTTCGTCGCCGGCACGCAGTCGGCCGAGATGCGCCAGGGCGGCGTGGCCGCCACGCGTGCGCTGGTGGGAGAACGCCTCTTCTGGATCGAGGGCACGCACCTGTATCCGATGCAGCACCCGAAGCAGACGGCCGAGCTGGTGCTGAAGGCGATCGCCGCCGGCGCCTGAGCGCCTCCAGGGTGGTGGGCACGCCTATAATCGCGCTTTACCACCACGGCATTCGTGAGCAGCGGGTGCCGCATGCAATGACCAAGTTCGTCTTTGTCACCGGCGGTGTGGTGTCCTCGCTGGGCAAGGGCATCGCGTCTGCATCCCTTGCCGCGATCCTCGAATCGCGCGGCCTCAAGGTCACCCTCATCAAGCTGGATCCGTACCTCAACGTCGATCCGGGCACGATGTCGCCGTTCCAGCATGGCGAGGTGTTCGTCACCGACGACGGCGCCGAAACCGACCTCGACCTCGGCCACTACGAGCGCTTCATCACGACGAAGATGCGCAAGGCCAACAACTTCACCACCGGCCAGATCTACAAGAGCGTGCTCGAGAAGGAACGCCGCGGCGACTACCTCGGCAAGACGGTGCAGGTGATCCCGCACGTCACCAACGAGATCCAGGAGTTCATCAAGCGCGGCGCCGGTGTCGGCACCGACCATGCGGTGGACGTGGCCATCGTCGAGGTGGGCGGCACGGTGGGCGACATCGAGTCGCTGCCCTTCCTCGAAGCAGCGCGCCAGCTGAGCCTGAAAGCCGGCCCGAACCAGTGCGCCTTCGTGCATCTCACGTATGTGCCGTGGATCGCCGCGGCCGGCGAGCTCAAGACCAAGCCGACCCAGCACACCGTGCAGAAGCTGCGCGAGATCGGCGTGCAGCCCGATGCGCTGCTGTGCCGCGCCGACCGCCGCGTGCCCGACGAGGAGCGAGAGAAGATCTCGCTGTTCACCAACGTGCCCGAGTGGGGCGTGATCTCGATGTGGGACGTCGACACCATCTACAAGGTGCCGCGCATGCTGCACGAGCAGGGCCTGGACGGCCTGATCTGCGACAAGCTGCGCCTGTCCACGCCGCCGGCCAACCTGCGCCGCTGGGACGACCTGGTCACCGAAGTCGAACACCCGAAGTCCGAGGTGCGCATCGCGATGGTCGGCAAGTACACCGACCTGTCGGATTCGTACAAGTCGCTCAACGAGGCGCTGCGCCACGCCGGCATCCACAACCACGCCAAGGTGCACATCGAGTACGTCGACTCCGAGACCATCTCGGCCGACAACGTGGCACGGCTGGCCGATTTCGACGCCATCCTGGTGCCCGGCGGCTTCGGCAAGCGCGGCATCGAGGGCAAGATCTGCGCGGCACGCCTGGCGCGCGAGAAGAAGATCCCCTACCTGGGCATCTGCCTGGGCATGCAGGTCGCGACCATCGAGTTTGCTCGCCACAAGGCGGGCCTCGCCAACGCCAACAGCACCGAGTTCGACCCTGCCACGCCGCACCCGGTGATCGCGCTGATCGAGGAATGGCAGGACGCCGACGGCTCCATCCAGAAGCGCAGCGCCAGCTCCGACCTCGGCGGCACGATGCGCCTGGGCGCGCAGAGCTCCGACGTCAAGCCCGGCACCCTGGCCCACGCGATCTACGGCGACGTGGTCACCGAACGCCACCGCCACCGCTACGAGGCGAACGTGAACTACCTCGAGCGCCTGGGCGAAGCCGGCTTGGTGATCTCGGCGATCACCCAGCGCGAGAAGCTCACCGAGATCGTCGAGCTTCCGCAGGCGGTGCATCCGTGGTTCATGGGCGTGCAGTTCCACCCCGAGTTCAAGTCCACGCCCTGGGGCGGGCACCCGCTGTTCACCTCGTTCGTGAAGGCCGCGCTGGCGCAGCACGCCGAGCAACGTCCGAAGGTGGCGGCATGAAGCTCTGCGGTTTCGACGTCGGCCTGGACAAGCCCTTCTTCCTGATCGCCGGCCCCTGCGTGGTCGAGAGCGAGCAGCTGCAGATGGACGTGGCCGGGCGGCTGAAGGAGATCACCTCGTCGCTGGGCATCCCCTTCATCTTCAAGTCGAGCTACGACAAGGCCAACCGCTCCAGCGGCACGACCTTCCGCGGCCCCGGCATGGAACGCGGCCTGGAGATCCTGGCCAAGGTGAAGCGCGAACTGAAGGTGCCGATCCTCACCGACGTGCACAGCGAGGCCGAGATCCCTGCCGTCGCGGCGGTGGTCGACGTGCTGCAGACGCCGGCCTTCCTGTGCCGCCAGACCGACTTCATCCGCGCCGTCGCGCAATGCGGCAAGCCGGTGAACATCAAGAAGGGCCAGTTCCTCGCGCCGCACGACATGAAGAACGTGATCGACAAGGCGCGTGCGGCCGCGAAGGAAAAGGGCCTGGACCCCGACAGCTTCCTCGCCTGCGAACGCGGCGCGAGCTTCGGCTACAACAACCTCGTGTCCGACATGCGCTCGCTGGCGATCATGCGCGAGACGGGCGCGCCGGTCGTCTTCGACGCCACGCATTCGGTGCAGCTGCCCGGCGGACAGGGCACCAGCTCCGGCGGCCAGCGCGAGTTCGTGCCGGTGCTGTCGCGCGCGGCCATCGCGGTGGGCGTGGCCGGCGTGTTCATGGAAACGCACCCCGACCCGGCCAACGCGATGAGCGATGGCCCGAACGCCGTGCCGCTCAAGCACATGAAGGCGCTGCTCGAACAACTGGTGGCACTGGACCGCGTGATCAAGCAGCAGCCGCTGCTCGAGAACGACTTCTCCTGCTGACACCCTTCCCAGAATCCATCTTCAGGCGAGAGAGAAAAGACCATGAGCGCAATCGTTGACATCGTCGGCCGAGAGATCCTCGACAGCCGCGGCAACCCGACCGTCGAGTGCGACGTGCTGCTGGAGTCCGGCACCATGGGCCGCGCGGCCGTGCCCTCGGGCGCCTCCACCGGCTCGCGCGAGGCCATCGAGCTGCGCGACGGCGACAAGGCGCGCTACCTGGGCAAGGGCGTGCTGAAGGCTGTCGAACACGTCAACACCGAGATCAGCGAGGCCGTGCTCGGCCTGGACGCCTCGGAGCAGGCCTTCCTCGACCGCACGCTGATCGACCTGGACGGCACCGACAACAAGAGCCGACTGGGCGCCAACGCGACGCTGGCGGTGAGCATGGCGGTGGCGCGCGCCGCGGCCGAAGAATCCGGCCTGCCGCTGTACCGCTACTTCGGCGGCTCCGGCGGCATGCAGCTGCCGGTGCCGATGATGAACGTCATCAACGGCGGGGCGCACGCCAACAACAACCTCGACCTGCAGGAGCTGATGATCATCCCGGTCGGCGCGCCGACCTTCCGCGAGGCGGTGCGCTACGGCGCCGAGGTGTTCCACGCGCTGAAGAAGATCATCGACGGCAAGGGCATGACCACCGCCGTCGGCGACGAAGGCGGCTTCGCACCCAACGTCGCCAGCCACGAGGCGGCCATCCAGCTGATCCTCGAGGCCATCGACAAGGCCGGCTACGAGGCCGGCCGGCAGGTCGCCATCGGCCTGGACTGCGCCGCCAGCGAGTTCTACAAGGATGGCAAGTACCACCTCGAAGGCGAGGGCCTGACGCTGAGCGCGCCCGAGTGGACCGAAATCCTCGCCACCTGGGTCGACAAGTACCCGATCATCAGCATCGAAGACGGCATGCACGAGGGCGACTGGGACGGCTGGAAGCACCTGAACGACCGCCTGGGCCAGAAGGTGCAGCTGGTCGGCGACGACCTGTTCGTCACCAACACCCGCATCCTCAAGGAAGGCATCGAGAAGCGCGTCGCCAACTCGATCCTCATCAAGATCAACCAGATCGGCACGCTGACCGAGACCTTCGCCGCCATCGAGATGGCCAAGCGCGCCGGCTGGACCGCGGTGATCTCGCACCGCTCGGGCGAGACGGAAGACTCCACGATCGCCGACATCGCGGTGGGCACCAACGCCGGCCAGATCAAGACCGGCTCGATGAGCCGCAGCGACCGCATCGCCAAGTACAACCAGCTGCTGCGCATCGAAGAAGACCTCGGCGACGTCGCCACCTACCCGGGCCGCTCGGCCTTCTACAACCTGCGTTGAGGCTGCGGCGATGCGCCTGGTCACCCTCGCCCTGCTGGCACTGCTCGCGCTGGTGCACGCCGAGCTCTGGTTCGGCAAGGGCGGCGTGCCACGCGTGATGGAGCTGTCGGGCAAGCTGCGCGACCAGAAAGAAGTCAACGCCGCAGCGAAGCAGCGCAACGAGCAATTGCTCGCCGAGGTCAGCGACCTGAAGGAAGGCCTGGAGATGGTCGAGGAGAAGGCCCGCTTCGACCTCGGCATGGTCAAGCCCGACGAGATCTTCGTGCAGCTCTCGGCGCCGCAGCGCTGAGCCCGCGTCGCCGCTGCCGATGGAGACGCTGCTGCAGGCGCTGCGGCCGCTTTTCGCGAGTGCCTTCACGCTGTGGGGCGCGCCGGCGAGCTGGCTGGAGCTGATCGCCTTCGTGCTCGCACTGGCCATGGTCGGCTTCAACATCCGCGTCAATCCGCTGGGCTGGCCGCTGGCCATCGCCAGCTCCTTGCTGTATTTCGCCCTCTTCTGGGACAGCCGGCTCTATGGCGAAGCCAACCTGCAGATCTTCTTCGTCGTGGTGGCCCTGTGGGGCTGGTGGCAATGGCTGCGCGGCACGCAGGACGATGGCACTGCGCTGCGAGTACGTTCGCTGGGCCGGCGTGGGCTGATCGGCTGCGCGGCCGCGATGGCGCTCGCCTGGCCGCTGCTCGGCGCCTTCCTGGCCCGTGTGACCGATTCCGACGTGCCCTGGTGGGACGCCTTCCCGACCGCCGGCAGCCTGGTCGGCCAGTGGCTGCTCGGCCGCAAGTACGTCGAGAACTGGCCGGTCTGGCTGCTCGTCAACGTCGTCAGCGTCGCACTCTTCGCCTACAAGGGCCTGTGGCTCACCGTCGTGCTCTACGCGGTGTTCGTGCTGCTGTCGCTGGCTGGCTGGCGGGCCTGGTCCGCGCTGGCGCGCACCGAGGCCCGATGAGCCACGCCTTCGTGATCGGCCTGCTCGGTGCCGAGAGCACCGGCAAGACCACGCTGGCTGCCGAACTCGGCGCCGCTCTGGCGGCCCCCGGGCGCCGGGTGGCCGTGGTGCCGGAATACCTTCGCGAGTTCTGCCATCGCGCCGGCCGCACGCCGCGCCTGAACGAGCAGGCCGGCATCGCCGCGCAGCAGAGCCTGCGCATCGCCGAGGCCGCCAGGTCGCACGAGATCGTGGTGGCCGATACCACCGCGCTGATGATCGCCGTGTACAGCGAGCAGGTGTTCGGCGACACCAGCCTGTACGACAGTGCCCTGGCCGACCATGCCCGCAGCAGCCTGACGCTGCTGACCGCGCTCGACCTGCCCTGGCAGGCCGACGGGCTGCAGCGCGACGGGCCGCATGTGCGCGAGCCGGTCGATGCACTCGTGCGCGCGGCCCTTGCGCGCGCAGCGATCGACTGCGCGGTGGTGTTCGGCCAGGGTCCGCAGCGCCTGGCCAACGCACTGGCCGCGGTGCAGCGCGCGCTGCACCCTCCCCAGGACGACGGCACGAAACGCTGGCAATGGGTGTGCGACCGCTGCGGCGACGCGGGCTGCGAGCGCCACTGGCTCGCATCGCTCTGATATCGTTCCGCGTCCCCGAGACCCCGACCCGATGGCCCACGCCTGCTTCGAGTGCCGTACCGAAAACGCCGACGGCGCGACGTTCTGCCGTGCTTGCGGCGTCCCCTTGGCAGCGCTGACCGTGGATCTGCCCGAGAGCGACTCGCCTCAGGCCCTGCGCTGCGAAGACTGCGGGCACCGCAATCCGGCCGGCTCGACCTATTGCGAGCGTTGCGGCTACGGCTTGGTCGCGCTGCTGTCACTCGGCGCGGCCCCTGCGGCCCCTGTTACCGCTTCGACAGCCGCGCCCACACCGGCGCCGACACCAGCGCCCGAGACGCAGGATCCGCCGAGCGAGGGCGCGCCGACACTGGCACCGCCACTGCCGGCTGCCTGGAGAAGCGCTGCGGCGCCCGACGAGGACACCTTCGATCCGCTGTCGGCGCCGACGCTGGTGATGTCGCACACGGCACCCTCGCCGCTGCCGCCGCTCGAACCGTCCATGGCCATGCGCCGCGGCCCCCGCCCCCTGCGCTGGGTGGCCGCGGGCCTGGGCCTGCTGGCCTTGTTCGCCCTGCTCGCCTGGCTGGTGGGGCCGAGCGCTCCGCCGGCCGCGATGGAAACCGCGCCGGCACCGGCGGCTGCTCCGGCTTCCGCTGCCGAGCCGGCCGCCCCCCCGTTGCCGGCCTCGTCGCCCGAGCCGGTGATGTCCGCGCCGGCACCGGCTTCGGCCGCCTTGCCGGCTCTGGCCGCGGCGCCCGCATCCGCACCGGCTCCTGCGGCGCCGGCACGCAAGCAGGTGCCTGAGCCCGTGGCACGCAAGCGGGCGCTGGAAGCCCCTGCCGCGCGAAGCGAACCTGCACCGGCATCGGCACCGGCACCATCTGCCCCGGCACCGATCGTCGCCGCGCCACCTGCAGCACCACCGGAGCGGGCGAAGACGGTGGCCGAGCTGTGTGCCGGATCGAACCTGTTGACGCGCGGCTTCTGCGAGCAGCGCGAATGCCGCAAGGCCGATCTGGCGACGGACCCGGCCTGCGTGAAGCTGCGCGACGCCGAGCAGCGCCGCATGTTCCAGCAGTAGCCGCGCCCCGGCCGCCGTTCAGTTCAGCGCACTGCTGCCCGGCGGTTGAGAGCCCGGCGGCAGGAAGAGGCCGGCAGAATCGACCGGGTCGAAGTGGTACTTGGTGCCGCAGAAATCGCAGGCGATCTCGACCCGGCCCTGCTCGGCGATGATGCCTTCGATCTCGTCGCGGCCCAGGCTGCGCAGCATCGCCCCCACGCGATCGCGCGAGCAGGAACACTTGAAGTACGGCCCCGACGCACCGGCTTGCGGCTCGAAGCGCAGCAGCTTCTCCTCCCAGAACAGCCGGCGCAGGATGGTGTCGGCGTCCAGCGTGAGCAGTTCATCGCTGGTCAGCGTGGCGGCGAGGTGGGCGATGCGGTTGAACTCTTCGTTCAACCCGATCTGGTCCTGGTCGAGCTGGCTGGCCAGGTTGCCGGCACCTTCCACCGGCAGCCGCTGGATCAGCAGGCCGGCGGCCACCTTGTCGTCGGCGGCAAGCACGAGCCGCGTGTCGAGCTGCTCGGACTGCAGCATGTAGTGTTCGAGCACCTGCGACAGCTGCTGCAGCGGCTCGCGCGCGTCGCCGTGCAGCGGCACCACGCCCTGATAGGGCTGCTGGCCCGGCAGCTTGTCCCGAGGGTCCAGCGTGATGGCACAGCGGCCCTGGCCATGCACGTTGAGCATCGCCTCCAGCTTCGCTCCGGCCGGCACCTCGCCGATCACCTTGGCGGTGGTGCGAAACGCGAGATCGGGCTGCACCTCGGCCACCGCGAGCTTCACCGGACCGTCGCCGTACACCTGCAGGATCAGCGCACCGTTGAACTTGATGTTGGCCTGCATCAGCACGCCGGCCGCCGCCATCTCGCCGAGCAGCGCGCGCACCGGCGGCGGGAAGGCGTCGGCGGCTGTCTCGCGCCGCTGCAGCAGTTCCTGCCAGGCATCGGTGAGCCGCACCAGCATGCCGCGCACCGGCAGGCCCTCGAAGATGAACTTGTGCAATTCCGACATCAGGCGATCTTCTTGAGACCCTTGCGATAACGGGCCGCATTCTCGAGATAGTGAACGGCACCGAGCTTGATGCGCTCGAACTGCTCGGGCGAGAGCTGCCTCACCACCCTGGCTGGCGAGCCCATGATCAGCGAACCATCTGGGAACTCCTTGCCCTCGGTGACCAGCGCCCCCGCGCCGACCAGGCAGTTCTTGCCGATCTTCGCGTTGTTCAGCACGACGGCCTGGATGCCGACCAGCGAGCCATCGCCGATCGTGCAGCCGTGCAGCACGACCTGGTGGCCGATGGTCACGTCCGCCCCGATCGTGAGCGGGCAGCCCATGTCGGTGTGCAGCACGCTGCCGTCCTGCACGTTGGAGCCGCGGCCGATGCTGATCCATTCGTTGTCGCCGCGCAGGATGGCACCGAACCAGACGCTGGCGCCCTCCTCCAGCGCCACGCGGCCGATGACCTGGGCGCTGTCGGCCACCCAGGCTGTTTCCGCGATGCGGGGAATGTCGTCGTCGAGCTGGTAGATTGCCATGGCGTGCTTTCAGGGAAGGCGCGCAGTGTAGTCACAACGCGCGATGGCTGCGTTCCTCGGCCTGCGTCATCACGCGGATGCAAGGGGTGTAGCCGTCGTGCACCACGCCATGCAGGTCGGTGCGCTTGTGCGAGCGCATCAACGACAGCAGGAACTGCACGATCTCGCGCGTGATCACCTGCCCGGGCACCAGCGCCGGAATTCCGGGCGGGTACGGCACGATCTGGTCGGCACAGACGCGGCCGTCGAGCGCGGCGTTGGCATGCTCGTCGTCGTCGAGCAGCGGCAGCAGCTCGCCTTCGCAGTAGAAGGCATCGCGCGGCAGGTAGCGCAGGCTGGTGAAGCCGGCGATCTCCGGCGCCTTGACGAGCCGCCGCGGCGCCTTGGCCTCGCGCGCCAGGCGCAGCAGCGCATCGTGCAGGCGCGAGACCTTGCTGCGCGTGGTGCCGATGGTCAGCAGCAGCGTCACGGTGTTGAAGGTCGACTTCTCGACCTGGATGTTGAAGCGCTCGAACAGCACCTGCTGGAACTCGTCGACCGTGAAGCCCGAGCGCGACACGTCGACGGTGATCTTGGTCGGATCGAGCTGGATCCCGTCATCGCGCACCTCGGCGGGCAGCAGGTCGGTCAGCGTGAGCGCCTGGAACACGTTCGTCGCGTCGATCGCCTCGCGCAGCTCGGCGGCGAGTTCGAGCGTGCGCTGCAGCAGCTTGTAGCCTTCCATCACCGCCTGCTGGCGGCCCACGTCGAGGCTGGCGATGATGCCGTACTGCGGGCTCGTCGACGTGTGCATGTTGAAGTTCTCACGGAACAGGTGCGCGTCGAAGGCCGGGTCGTTCACGTGGATCATGCTGGCCTGGCTGAGCGCCGACAGCACCTTGTGCGTGGACTGGGTCGCGTAGTCGGCACCGGCCTCCATCGCCGTCGGGCGGAACGCCGGGTGGAAGCGCGCATGCGCGTACCAGGCCTCGTCGATGATCACCTTGATGCCCTTGGCATGCGCGGCCGCGATGATCGGCGGCAGGTCGTAGCGCAGGCCGTCGTAGGTGCAGGAGGTGAGGATCAGCGCCTTGGCGTCGGGGTGCGCCTCGATGGCCGCGAACAGCGTCTTCTTCGGCACCGGGCCGAACAGGCCGTAGGTGCGGTTCATCGAGCTGTCCAGGTACACCGGCCGCGCGCCCGACAGCACCACGCCGTGGTGCACCGACTTGTGGCAGTTGCGGTCGAGCAGCAGCTTGTCGCCCGGCGCCAGCAGGGTCTGGAAGATCACCTTGTTGGCCGTCGAGGTGCCGTTGGTCGCGAAGAAGGTGCGCTGGGCGCCGAACGCGCGCGCGGCCATGTCCTGCGCCTGCGCGATCACGCCCTTCGGGTCGAGCAGCGAGTCGAGCATGTCGACCGACACCGACAGGTCGGCACGCAGCATGTTCTCGCCGAGGAACTCGTGGAACTCGGCCGACCAGGGGCTGCCGCGCAGGCTGTCGCCCGACGAGTGCCCCGGCGTATGCCAGGCGTCCTTGGCCATCAGCACGTACTCGCGCAGCGCGTCGAAGAAGGGCGTGCGCGACTTCTCCTGGATCTCGGCCTGCAGGATGCGGAACCAGCCGCGCGGGTCGGCTTCGTCGCGCATGAAGAAGCCGTCGATCGCCTCGCGCGTCAGTGCGCCGACGGTCTCTTCGTCGCGGGCGCTGTCGACCAGCACGTAGAGGTCGAGTTCGGGGCGCAGGGCGTGCAGCGACTGCACCAGGTCCTCGGCCGACCAGGCGGCATCGCCTTGTGTCTCGCCCAGGCTGTCGACCAGCACGCTCTGCAGGTCGCCGTCGTCGCGGGCGATGTCCAGCGCTTCGGCGGCCGTGGCGACACCGTGGAAGCTCAGCCCGCAGGGGTTGTCGAGTTGCTTGGCGGCGGCGCCCAGGCCCTTGAGCAGGCTGCGGCGCAGCGTGGCATCGGCGAGGACGAGCAGGACATGGCTGTGGGGGCGCGGCATGGGCCGGAGCTTATCAAGCACCGCCGCGGTGCCATCGATAATCGCCGCATGGACCTCCGCCGCGAAGCGCTCGCCCTGCTGCAGATCGCCGACCCGGCGGACAAGGCCGCAGCCGTGCGTGCGCTGGCATCCGATGCGTCGTTGAGGCTCGACACCTGCGTGGTGCTGGCCGAGCCCGCCGGTCTGCCGGGCCGCCCGCCGCGGCCGCCGCTGGTGGCCCCGAAGGATGTGCCGACCCGCTCGCCCTTCACGCTCGAAGGTCGCGCCGCGCTGCTGCACTCGATCGCGCACATCGAGTTCAACGCCATCAACCTGGCGCTCGACGCGGTGTGGCGCTTCGCCGGTTTGCCGGCCGATTTCTACCGGGACTGGCTGCGTGTGGCCGCGGAAGAATCGCTGCACTTCACGCTGCTGCGCGAGCACCTGCGCACGCTAGGCCACGACTACGGCGATTTCGCCGCCCACGACGGCCTGTGGACGATGGCCGCACGCACCGCGCACGACATCGTGGCGCGCATGGCACTGGTGCCGCGCACGCTCGAGGCCCGCGGCCTGGACGCCACGCCGCCGCTGCAGGCCAAGCTGGGCAAGGCCGGCGATGCTCGCGCGGTGGAGATCCTCGACGTGATCCTGCGCGACGAGATCGGCCACGTCGCCATCGGCAACCACTGGTATCGCTTCGTCTGCGAGCGCGCCGGGCTGGATGCGGTGGCGATCTACCCGGATCTCGTCGAGCGCTACGCTGCGCCGCGTCTTCGTCCACCGTTCAACGACGCCGCGCGCCGCGCCGCCGGATTCACCGACGACGAGATCGCCTACCTCACACGCGCCGTCTGAGCGAGGTCATCCATGCGCATCTTCGTCGCCGGCTTCCACCACGAGACCAACACCTTTGCGCCTTCGGTGGCGGACTGGGATGCCTTCAAGGCTGGCGCGGGCTACCCCGCCTATGCGCGCGGGCCGGTGATGCTCGAGCAGATGGGGGGCGGCAGCCTGGCCATCGCCGGCTTCGTGCGCGAGGCTCGAGCCCGTGGCTGGACGCTCGTGCCGTCGGTGTGGGCCGGCGCCATGCCCTCCAACCGCATCACGGCCGACGCCTTCGCGCGCATCCGAAGGGAGATGCTGGCCGACCTGCGCGAAGCCCTGCTGCAGGGACTCGATGGCATCCTGCTCGACCTGCACGGCGCGGCGGTGGCCGAAGGCGCCGACGATGCGGAGGGCGAATTGCTGCAGTGCCTGCGCGCCGTCACCGGACCGGCCCTGCCCATCGTCGCGAGCCTGGACCTGCATGCCAACGTGACGCGGCGCATGCTGGCCCACGCCAGTGCCATGACGGCCTACCGGACCTACCCGCACGTCGACATGATCGCCACCGGTGAGCGTGCGGCGCGCATGCTGGCGCGGCGCCTGCTTCCGGGCGCGCCGGCGCGTCACAGCCATGCCCGCCGCGTGCCGTTCCTGCTGCCGCTGAACGCGCAGTGCACGCTGCTGGAGCCGGCGGCCTCGGTGATCGCACAGTTGGAGCGCCTGGAAGACGAGGCGGATCTCGAACTCAGTTTCGCGATGGGCTTCTCCGCGGCCGACTTCGCCGAATGCGGCCCGGTGCTGTTCGGGCACGGCGCCGACGCGGCGGCTCTGCAGCGCGCCGTCGAAACCTTGCACGAGGAGGTCTGCGCGCGGCGCCGCGAGTGGTCGACGGATCTGCTGGCGCCCGCCGAGGCCGTGGCACGCGCCCTGTCTCTGGCCGGCCCCGGCCGCGGCCCGGTGATCATTGCCGACACGCAGGACAACCCCGGCGCCGGCGGCGATGCCAACACCACCGGCATGCTGCACGCCCTGCGCGCAGCGGGCGCCGGGCACCGGCTCGCAGGCAGCGTCGCGCTCGGCCTGCTGTGCGACCCCGAAAGCGCGGCCGCCGCCTGTGCCGCGGGGGTCGGCGCAAGGCTGCCGCTGTCGCTGGGCAGGGCAGTGGCCACCTGGGACGGCACCCTCACCGACCCGCCGCTGCACGGCGAAGCCCGCGTGCTCGCGGTGCACGACGGCACGCTGCCCTTGCACGGCCCGATGACCGCCGGCGCCACGGCGCGGCTCGGCCCCTGTGCCTGCGTCGAGCTCGATGGCATCCGCGTGCTGCTGGCCAGCGCCAAGGCGCAGATGCTCGACCTCGACCTGTTCCGCTTCCTCGGCATCGAGCCGGGCGCGATGAAGTTGCTTGTCGTGAAGAGCTCGGTGCACTTCCGCGCCGCTTTCGCCCCCATCGCGTCGCACATCCTCGTGGCCAAGGCACCCGGCCCGATGCCCGCCGACCCGGGCGACCTGCCTTGGCGGCACCTCGACCCGGCCACCGCGCCGCGGCCCTGACGGGCACCGAAGCCGGCCGGGCTGGCACGGCTCCCGCTTACACTTCGCGCCACGCCCGCCGGCCCACCGGTCCGGGCTCCCGACATTCCTTCATCGAGGACTTCATGACCACCATCACCACCCGTCGTTTCCTGCAAACCACCGGCCTTCTTTTCGCAGGCGTGCTGCTCGCCGCCTGCGGCAAGAAGGAGCCCGAGGCCCCCGCCGCCGCTCCGGCAGCAGCCCCGGCCGCCTCCGTCGCCGCTGCGCCGCCGCCGGCCAAGGTCTACGCCGTCGGCACCGACGCCGCCTATGCGCCCTTCGAGTCGCAGAACGAGAAGGGCGAGATCGTCGGCCTCACAGTCGACGTCGTGAATGCCGTGGCCAAGAAGGCTGGCATCGAGGTGAAGTTCGTCAACACCCCGTGGGAAGGCATCTTCAACTCGCTGGCGCAGGGCGACCGCGACATGCTGGCCTCGTCGATCACGATCACCGACGAGCGCAAGCAGACCATGGACTTCACCAACCCCTACTTCGACGCCTACCAGCTGATCGCCGTGAAGGCGACCTCGAAGGTGAGCAAGTTCGACGACCTGAAGAAGCTCAAGGTCGGCGTGCAGACCGGCACCACCGGCGACGAGGTCGTCACCAAGCAGCAGGGCAAGAACAGCACCAACATCAAGCGCTTCGAGTCGACCCCGCTGGCGCTGAAGGAGCTGGAAGCCGGCGGCGTGGACGCCGTGGTGGCCGACAACGGCGTGGTCATCAACTACGTGACCAACAACCCGGGCGCCAAGTTCAAGACCGTCAGCGACAAGGCCTTCGCGCCCGAGCAGTACGGCTTCGCCGTGAAGAAGGGCAACACCGAGCTGCTCGAGAAGCTGAACAAGGGCCTGGCCGACATCAAGGCCGACGGCAGCTACGACCAGATCTACGCCAAGTACTTCGGCGCCGCCCCGGCCGCTGCCGCGGCACCGGCCCCCGCAGCGTCGAAGTAAGCACGCGGAGCACGCGTGGACCTGCGCTGGGAGATCCTCGCCGGCTACGGGCCGTTGTTCCTCAACGGCCTGTGGATGACGATCCAGCTCACCATCGTCTCGATCGGCGCCGGGTTGCTGCTCGGCGTGCTGCTCGGGCTGGTCAGCAGTTCACGCGATGCCCCGGCGCCCAAGTCGGCCCCGCTGGCCTGGGCACTGAAGGCGGCACGGGCGATCACTGTCGGCTACGTCGCCTTCTTCCGCGGCACGCCGCTGTTCGTGCAGATCCTGCTGGTGCACTTCGCGCTGATGCCGGCGCTGATCCACCCGGACCACGGCCTGCTGCTGGCCGGCGAGGCGGCGCGCGAGTTCCGCCAGTCGCACGGCGCCTTCTTCTCCGGCGCGCTGGCGATGACGCTCAACGCCGGCGCCTACATCTCGGAGATCTTCCGCGCCGGCATCCAGAGCATCCACCTGGGCCAGACCCAGGCGGCCTACAGCCTGGGCCTGACACACCCGCAGGCGATGCGCTTCGTGGTGCTGCCGCAGGCGTTCCGCCGCATGATCCCGGCGCTGGTCAACGAGGGCGTCACCCTCATCAAGGACTCCTCGCTGGTGTCGGCCATCGGCCTGGCCGAGCTGGCCCTGGCCGCGCGCACCGTCGCTGGCGCCTATTCGCGCTACTGGGAGCCCTATCTGGCCATTTCGGCCGTCTACCTGGTGCTGACGCTGACCTTGTCGATGCTCGCGCGTCGGCTGGAAGCGCCATCGCACCTGCGCGGTCGCTGACTTCCGGTTAAACAGTTGTCGCGCCGGCGCAACGAAGCGCGGGTTTTCCACCGGGCGTCATCTAAGATCCGTTTTCTCGGTCCGGTGACATGCGTCAACCGGTTGTGTTTCGAGCAAAGACCACAAGGATTTACATGAAGCGCTCTATCTTCCTGGCCGCACTGGCCACCCTGACCAGCGGCGCCGCCCTGGCCCAAAGCAGCGTCACCGTCTACGGCCGCCTGAACGTCTCGGCCGAGCGCCAGAAGGACGGCGACACCACGATCAACGCGCTGCAGAACAACGCGTCGCGTATCGGCTTCAAGGGCACCGAAGACCTCGGTGGCGGCCTCAAGGCTTCGTTCCTGCTCGAGCATGGCTTCAACGCCGACACCGGTGCGGCCTCGGGCGGCGCTGCCGGCTTCTGGGGCCGTGAGAGCTGGGTCGGCCTCGAAGGCGCATTCGGCAAGGTGCGACTGGGCAACGTCGGTTTCGGAACCGCCGCCTACTTCGCGACCGCCGACTACATCAGCATGCACAACCACGACACCGGTACGTCGTCGGATGCGTTCTACCTGTACCCCGGCGCTCCGCTGACCAACGTGATCGCCTACGCGACGCCGACCATCTCCGGCTTCGCCGCCGAAGCCCAGTTCGGCCTGAAGGAAGCCACGAAGACGAAGAACACCTTCGTGCTGGCCGGCAACTACGACGCGGGTCCCCTGCACCTCGGCGCTTCCTACGTGTCGGCCCCGACCGGCCTGGCCACGCCGCCCGCCAGCGACAGCGCCAAGGAATTCGGCGTGCGTGCCCTGTATGAGCTGGGTGCATTCACCGTCGGCGCCTACTACATCAACAACAAGGTCGACGACGGCGCCGGCAACAGCCTGAAGCGCAACGCCATCCGCCTGTCGGGCATGTACGCGATGGGTGCCAGCGAGTTCCACGCGAACTTCGGCAAGGCCAGCAACTTCAAGGCCAACGGCACGACCGTGGACGACTCCGGCGCCACCCAG
>Ga0209717_1000818_pt1 | contig 36422 bp, 31 predicted proteins | sample AD_UKC048_MetaG_FD_184418 | JGI IMG/M metagenome (GOLD analysis project Ga0209717, IMG submission 184418) | Active sludge microbial communities of municipal wastewater-treating anaerobic digesters from USA - AD_UKC048_MetaG (SPAdes) (version 2) | ecosystem: Engineered > Bioreactor > Anaerobic >...
CGAGAGACGAGGAGGCGATTTCGAAGGGGGCAAGCAATCTCGATTTTTCTCTATTGAGAGGACGAGAGTGTGTGATTTCTGACCACTGTGCGAAGTATGGGGTGATCGTGCAGAGTGCACCGTTCAACTTCCAATTCCAAGTCAAAGTGGTGGGCAAACGTGCGCATGTAAAGGCGCCAGAAGAGGGAATAAATTCAATTAAAATTGTGGCGCAAGCGATTGCGAAAATGCCTTTGGGTCGAGTTGATGAGAAAACTACGGCCAATATCGCTTTTCAAGTCGGTGGCTTGCAGGGTGTGGTGGATGATGGTGATAGGGGGATTGGTACTTTGGGGGTGGAAATTCGTAATTCTGTGCCGGATTTAGCAGTGGTCTATGGAGAGGTGAGGGGGATTGATCGGGCGAGAGTAGGGAAAACATTGAAAAAAATCGAATCTGATTTTCAGCAGGTTGCGGATCGGTTTGGAGGAAAAAGTATTTTTACAGTTCGGGAGCTGGTTCCGGGTTATAGTTTCAATAAAAATAATAGGTTGATCAAAGAAATTGGGAGTATATTCAAAGCGCAGGGTGTGAAATCGGAATTAGTTTCAGCGGTCGGTGGTTCGGATGCCAATGTTTTCAATAATCGTGGTTTGACGGCGGTAGTGATAAGTTCGGCTTCGCGTCTCAATCATCAGTTGTCTGAATATGTGATTATTTCAGATTTGGTTAGGCTGGTGGATTTTTATTGGCGTTTGGTGACGGGGGTTTGAGGTTTTTATAGTGGCGTAATTTCAAAAAAATCGCTTGGATTTATTTGGGCGGTTTTTTTATTATGTATAAATCAGAAAATTTGATATAATATCACATTATAAAACAAGGTTTTGTTATGAGAGGATTTCGGAGAGGAAAAACATATGCAAAAGTATCTAGGGGGTTGATGGTGTTTTTTGTTTTATTTAGTTTGTTTCCTGGGTGGCCAATAAATTACAAGCCGGTCAATGAATATATTCCGAAAACTGAAGTGGCCGAGGCGGCTGATTTCAGTATGAAGACAGGGTATTATGTGGGTGGCGGAGCTTCGACCACCACCGTGGAGGGGGTTGGTTTCCAGCCAGATCTAGTGATCGTCAAATCGAGTAAAGCAGAGACTAACGGGAGTGTTTTCTATACATCCAGTATGCCGGCGGCGTCAGGAGGGTTTTTGGGGGCTGCTCTGGCTAATTCAGCGACTGCTTTTGTTGGTACAAACTCGGATGGTTTTATGGTTGGCCCCGGGAATGATGATACTAATCAGGCTTTTTCAACCTATCAGTACATTGCTTTCAAAGATACAATGAGTCGTGCCGGATTTACAGTTGGTTCATATACCGGTGATGGTGTGGATGGAAAATCGATTAGTTTTGGGTTTCAGCCAGACGTGGTGGTGGTGAAAGCAGATGGTGCGACGGCAGCTGTGTGGCGTGCTTCAAATATGGCGGGGGATGTTTCGCAATATTTTACGGCGAGTGCTTCCGGCTCGGATTTGATTCAGAGTTTGGATGTCGGGGGCTTTTCGGTCGGTACCAATGCGGCGGTCAATACTGGTGGAGTGACATATTATTATTTTGCTTTCAAAGTGTCGGCCGGTTCGGTTGCGGTCGGGAATTATACGGGCGATGGTAATGATAATCGGACAATATCAGGCGCTGGTTTTTCTCCGGATTTCGTGTGGGTGAAACAAAACAGTACTCAGGCGGGGGTGTTGCGCAATGATCAGTTGTTTGGTGATCTGTCTGGTTCATTTACTGCTGGCGCGGTCGCGGCTAACAAAATTCAAAGTTTTGATGCGAGTGATGGTTTTCAGGTCGGGACGGATGCTTCTGTGAATACGAACGCCGTTGTCTACTACTATGTGGCTTTTGCTGGTTCTCCTGCGTATAGTCCGGGATCCCAATCTTTTAGTTTCAAGACAGGGTATTATATAGGAAATGGAGCTTCGGCAAGTATAACAGGTTTGGGCTTTAAGCCGGATTTGGTAATAGTGAGAGCTGAAAAGTCTAATTCCGGCGTGTTTAGGACGAGTATAATGAACGGAGATATTACGGGAGGATTCGCCGGTGGAACTTTGAGTAGTAGCGCTAATACGATTACATCTTTGGATAGTGATGGTTTTACTATTGGTAGTGACACCGACGTCAACGATGATGCAGTTTTGTACCAGTGGGTCGCTTTTACAGGAAATGGTGGTACGGATTTTAAGGTTGGGGCATTTGTTGGAACGGGGGTGGATAATACAGCAATTACAGGTCTCGGATTTCGGCCGGATTTTGTTTTTTTAAAATCAGAATATACACCGGCGGCAATTTGGAGTTCTTCAGTCACTAGTTCAGATTGGTCAAATTATTTCACGAATACTGCGGGGTCATCGGATTTAATTCAAGGTTTGGATGCGGATGGATTTACAGTCGGTTCGAATTCTGCCGCGAATGGTTCCGGTAGAACATTATTTTATGTAGCTTTCAAGGCATCATCTTCCAAACTGAAAGTGGGGACTTATGTAGGGAACGGTTCGGACAATCGTGATATTACAGGGATTGGTTTTACGCCTAATTTTATCATGACAAAAAATATCTCTGAAGCATCGGTCGGTGTTATGAGGACGGATAAACAAATTGGGGATTCTTCGGTTGGGATGGTCGTTGACACTAGTGCCGCGAATAATATTCAAGGATTTGGAGACGGTTTGTTTCAGGTTGGTACAGGAACGAAAGTAAATAAAAATGGTATCACTTATCACTATTTTGCTTTTGGTGGGGCGAGTACGGTCACGAGAAGTGGTAATTTCTATTTGGAATCTGGCACATATACTGGCACGGGATCTGCTTTTTCGGTGACGGGGATTGGTTTTAGGCCGGATATGGTGATTGTCAAAGATGCGGCGGCAAATAAATCAGTTTATAAAACCGATTTCATGGTGGGTGACGGTGCTTTCAATATTGGGACCGCTGGTGGTGTGAGTAATTTGTTGGCAATCACATCGCTCGATTCAGATGGTTTCTCTATTGGCACAAATTCGATTGTAAATACGGGTGGAAATACATATTATTGGTATGCATTCGGTAATTCGGGCTGTAGTAATTTCAGAGTTGGGGTCTATGCTTCTAACGGGTTGGATAATCGAGATATTACAGGGGTTGGTTTTCAGCCGGATTTTGTTTTTTCTGAATCGGCCGGCAGTCAGATGGGTGTTTGGCGAACGAGTGCTTGGGTGGGGGATAGCTCTTTACAATTTTCAAATTTGGCATCAACCACGAATATGATACAATCGCTCGCGAGCGATGGTTTCCAGGTAGGCACGGGGGTGCAGACAAATAACACGACAGAAGGTACGGCACATATCTATTTTGCTTTTAAAAATACGGCAGGTTATTTCAATGTGGGAAAGTATGTTGGCAATGCGGGGGATAATCGTAATATTACGGATGTTGGTTTTCAGCCGGATGTGGTGTGGGTGAAGAGTGCGACAAACGCTGGGGCGGCGGTGCATAGGAGTGCAGAAGTCGCCGGGGATTCATCAATGTATTTCACAGCGACCGCCAATGCGGCAAATATTGTTCAATCAGTTTCTTCGACTGGTTTTCAGATAGGTACTGACGCAACGGTGAATAGTAATAATGTAAATTATTATTGGGCAAGTTGGAAGACATTGCCACCAGATTTACAACAAATTAGTTATCGTTGGCGTAATGATAATGGTACGGAGTCGGCCGCAACTTTTGCTGAAGCGGAAAATACCGTGATTGCGAATTTACAAAAAAGTACCAACAAAAGATTGAGATTTGAAATGTCAAACGAGGGGAGCTCAGCCGCATCAGCGACTTATCGTTTGGAATACGGTCTGAAGGAAACTACATGTGGGGCTATTTCTTCGTGGACGACGGTGGCCGCGGATCCGACTACGGAACATTGGAAAATAGCGGATTCTTCATATATTACGAATGGGGAAAATACGACGAATGTAAGCAGTGGTCTGACGGATGAAAACACAACTTTTGTTTCGGGGGTTGTCTTAGATAGCGGGCCTTCTACGCGAAGCATCACCTTGACTCCGACTAATTTTACGGAAATTGAATATAATATCCAAGCGACAGCGAGCGCGACCGGTGGAGCGACTTATTGTTTTCGTCTTACTAACGCCGGTTCAACTAGTAATTTTACTTACGGGATATACCCTGAGGCGACACTCGAGGTGGGTGCGGTGGCGATTAGTATTACTTCAGATGGGGTGGTGGACTTCGGCGCTTTGGATTTCAGTGCGGTTGTATCGACGACTGCGGCGTCGGTAGAGACAGTGAGAGTGGACTCTGGTCCGGCCAATTTGAGTGTGAGGAGTACAGATTTTATTTCTGGTACTAGTACTTGGGCTTTGGGGGGAAGTAATGGTGTGGATCAGGTGAAGTTAGAATACGCGACAAGTACAAATGCTAATTGGACCACGTTTAGCGCAAGTGGGACGGTGTATGCGGTCGATGGAAATGTAGCCCAAGGTGGCACGAGAGACCTCAGGTTTCAGATAACAATGCCGTCAAATTCTAATAATTATGCACAGTTTTCTTCAAATGTGATGATTGTGGCTACAACGCCATGAAGGAATGTGGTATAATACTGTCATATAAATATTTTATGAAAAATAATACGGGTTTAATAGTTATTATTACTTTTGCATTAATGGTAGCGGGTGTAACTTTTGCGGCAGACACAGGAAATGTTCAAGTGACGGTGACAGCCAAAAGTGTTTCTGTCACAGCGACAGATGGTTCGGTAGCTTTTGGTTCGGTGGATTTGGGGGCATCTACATCGACTGTGGGTAGTGATCAGACCCAAACCGTCGAGAACGCGGGCAATATTACGGAAGATATAAACATTAGATGTTCTGATGCTACGGGTGGTGCTGTGGATTGGGTTTTGAGCACCGTGACTGGTACAAATATTTTCGCTATGGATTTTAGTACGACTACCGGTAGCGGATGGTTGCAAGCATCAAGTACATATCTTACACTAATTGAATCTTTGGGTGCATCTGCAACTGATACTTTGGATTTTCGTCTTCACATGCCTTCGACTTCGGATGAATCAACACAAAAGACGATTGTGGTGACTGTTCAAGCAGTTCAAGCTTAATGATATGAAACTCTTTCGGTGCGTACTAATGCTTGTCATCCTAAGCACGCTCTTGCCAGTGTGCGTTTTTGCACGTATTGGTGTGGGTGTAGGCACAGGGAGAATAGACATTCGGGAAGAATTAAAACCAGGAGGGGTCTATGATTTGGGGAATTTACTTGTATTCAACACTGGAGATGAGGGTGGAAATTACAAAATAAATATAACATATTTGGGAGACGCAAAAGAATTACGCCCTGATGAGGGTTGGTTTGAATTTGGAAAAAATGAATTCTATTTAGATCCTGCAAAAGGGGAAAACGTGTCCATACGATTGAAGTTGCCAGTCAAAGTCGCGCCTGGGCGCTATTTTGCTTTTGTGGAAGCATCCCCGAAAGTAATACCGGGAAAAGGGACGTCGATTGGTGTGGCAGCCGCATCCAAATTGTATTTTAATGTTGCTCCAGCCAATTGGTTTATGGGTGTGTGGTATCGATTTTTGTCGCTTGTTGGAATTTACAAGACGTGGATTTATGTAGTGTTGGGGATGGTGATTGCTTTTGTGGTCGTGAAACTTTTCAAGAAGTACGTACATATTCAGGTGGGAATTAAAAAATAGTAAAATGTTTGGCAGGTTTTCAAAAAAAATATTATTTGTCGCTCTTTTCGTGGGGGTGGGAATTTTTTTTGTTGGCTGGTATTTTGTAAATTCGGCTGGTACGGGGCAGATTACAGCACGAGTAAGTGTGACAATTTGTGGAAATGGCGTGCGTGAAGCAGTGGAAGAATGTGACAATTCCGATTTGGCGGGTAAAAGCTGTTCGACTTTTGGGTATAATCAGGGGACATTACTGTGTCGGCCTGATTGTGTTTTCAATAAAACAGGGTGTTCTACGAGCGGTGGTGGCGGAGGTGGTGGTGGAGGAGGAGGCGGGGGCGGTGGTGGTGGAGATGTACCAAATATTCCTAATAGTATCACGATTTCTGGCAGGGCATTTCCCCTCAGTAAAATTTCGGTTTTGCGCGATGGTCAATTAGCGATTAGTACTATTTCTGGTCCGGATGCGAAATTTTCGGTGGCCCTGGTAGGACTATCTCCGGGTAGTTTCAATATTGTGGTATATGGTGAAGATGTTTCAGGGAATAAATCAGCCTCATTTTCCTTCAATGTGATGGTGACAGCGGGGACAATTACCAATATTGGTGGAGTATTTATTTCGCCGACGATTGATGCGAATAAATATGAGGTGAAAAAAGGAGATAATTTGGTGCTGTTTGGTAAAAGTGTGCCATATGGTGAAATTACTATCAATGTAAATTCAGAAAGTAATTTATTTTTCAAAACGAAGTCAGATAAAGACGGCGCGTATTTGCAAAATCTGGATACGACCGTGCTCGAGATCGGGGATCATTCGGCGAAATCAAAAGCGGCGATAGAAACTGAAATTAGTAATTTCGGTAAACCGGTGGCTTTCAAAGTGGCAATGGAAGTGAGTGAGAAACCGAATACGGGGAAATTTTTGAAGGGGGATTTGAATAGCGATGGACGCGTAAATTTGGTAGATTTTTCGATTGCGGCTTTTTGGTATAAGCGGACACTCAGTGCGCCATTTTTGGTAAAAGAGAAAGAGCGTTTGAATGGTGATGGTAAATTAAATTTGGTAGATTTCAGTATCATGGCTTATTATTGGACAGGCTAGTATGAAAAAATTTCTATTTGTAATATTTTTAAGTCTTTTTTTCTGCCCGACGTTTGTGCGGGCGGTGGATTTTTCTTGGCAGAGATCGGATGATCGAGTTTGTCTGTTTTTGAATACTGGCGACGTCAGTGTGAATGCGGTGTCAGGAAAAATATTTTTTGAGAATTTGTCGGCAGTTGGTTTCTCGGAAGCAAATTCAGTAGTTAATTTTTGGTTGAAAAAACCAGACGTGAGTGGTGGTGAAATTGAGGGTGTTATTCCTGGTGGTTTCGCTGGTGAAATGGGACAACTCGGGTGTTTTACACTAGGCAGTGTTTCAGATTCTTCATTTGTTAGTTTGTCAGATGCAAAAGTGTTTTTGAACGACGGTAATGGGACGGAAGTGTCCGTAAATAGTGTAAAAGCGCGAATTTCAGATGAGCAAGACACACCCATTTCAGCCCCTACTTCTACAGTCAATTTGGTTCAAAAAAACGATGCATATCCACCAGAAGATTTTTCGCCGTTGATTGCTACTGAGGCGGAAATGTATTCTGGGCAAAAATTTATCGTTTTTGCGACGGAAGATAAAAATTCTGGCATGGATCACTACGAAATTTTGGAATCGGACTTCGCATGGAGGCAAAAAAATGGTACAATTAGACCACTGTCTGTCGGAAAATGGAAGATTGTCGAGAGTCCATATGTTTTGCGCGATCAAGATTTGAAAAGTTATGTATTTGTACGGGCGATTGATCGAATGGGTAACGTGCGCGAAGTCGTGATGGAGCCGACTGTGATAGTGAAATGGTATGAACGTGGTTTTGTGGTCATTGGTTTAGGGATTTTCGCGTTAATTATATTTTCAGTTGGGTATTTCATAAAAAGGCGCAAATGAAAAAGATAATTTACAGTTTAAGTTTTCTATTTGCTTTTGCAGTCTGTTTTTTGTTTGCCGGAAATGTTTCGGCGGCGACTTTGTATGTGTCGCCAGCAAGTGCAAATTTGAATGTGGGAGATAAAGTGACGACTGTCGTCTATGTAAATTCGGGTGATGATGCGATGAATGGCGCAAGTGGAAAAATTTCTTTTACGAAGGATGTTTTGGAGGTAGTTTCGGTGACCAAAGGTGGATTATTCACCCTCTGGACGCAGGAACCGTCGTTTTCAAATACTGCAGGTACGGTGGGATTCGAGGGAGTCGTTTTCAATCCTGGATTCACGGGTAAAGCTGGCAAGATTTTGCAAGTAGTTTTTCGAGCGAAAAAATCTGGCACGGGTAGTGTATCGATCGGATCGGCATCAGTGCTTGCAAATGACGGTGAGGGAACAGAAATCTTGACGGGCACAGGTTCCGCGAGTTACAAGGTTGCGGAAGTGAAAGTAGAGCCTGTGAAGCCGCCGGTCAAACCGGTTGAGCCGACAAAACCGGTGACGGAGCCAGTGAAACCTGTGACAGAAGCGCCAAAAGTTGAATTACCGGGTACACCAAAAATTTTCCCGGTTGCGCCGGTAATTACAGCAGAGTGGCTCGCGACAAATGCGGTTAAATTATCATGGACGGGTGAGGCGGGCGTAGAAGCGGTGCGGTATTCTCTCGCGAATAAGTACGTTGAACCAGCGATGGTGATTACGCCAGCCACGTTTACATTTGAAAAAACTGATTTAGAAGATGGTGTATACGTGTTTAGTTTGAGATTCAAAAATTCCGGTGGTTGGGGACCGGTCGCGACTTACGAATTCAAGGTAGATACAAAATCACCAGAACCTTTCGCTATCAGTCTCGTGAATGGTGCAAAGGAGACTTTTGAATTAAGTCCAAAAATAAAATTCAGTTTGGTCGATGGATTGTCAGGAATTGCGTCGTATCAAGTCAATGTTGGGGGTGGATTTGATTGGGATGAAGTGAAGGTGGCGGGGAACGGTGAATATACATACACACTACCGAAACAAACCCCAGGTAGCAAAACAGTGACCGTGGCGGCATATGACAAGGCGGGTAACATGACTTCGTCGAGCTTGGAGTTCGTGATTAAACAGCTAAAAGCGCCTTTATTCACAGATTATCCACTCGAATTGAAGTCTGGGGATAACTTGGTGATCTCGGGTGTATCTGAAGCGAATGAAAAAGTACGGGTGTATTGGCAATACAATCATGAAAAAGTCACTAGTCGACTCGTGCTCGTCGATGAAGAAGGGAAATTCGTGTTCGCAACGGGAGAAAAAGTGAAGCAAGGTGTATATCGTGTTTATGCAGAAATGGTCCGGGGTGATGGTACGAAAAGTGAATCAAGCGCACCAGTTTTGATCGTCGTGCGTGATTCGTTCCTCATGCAATTTGGTCGTTTCCTTTTGCAGTATTGGGTGGTGGTGCTTTCTGTGACGGGTGTGGTGATTTTCCTCATTCTCATGTTGTGGTATTCTGTACGCAGGCGAAAAGAAAGAAACCGTTTCGGGGTCTAATTTATTGGTAAAAAGTTTTTTAAGAAGGGAAAAAATAATCGGCGAGTGCCGATTATTTTTTTAGGATTTTTGGTAGAAGTGGTGAAAGCCGAGTGGTGATTTCGTAATTTATAGTGTCGATATTTTTTGCAATTTCTTCGGCGGAAATGGTTTCGTTTTTTTGTTTGCCGATAATTATGAATTCATCATTCGCTCTGACGTTTGGTACTCGTGTTACATCAACGACAAACATATTCATCGCGACGCGACCAATTATCGGGCAACGTTTTCCTTGGATGAGTACATTTCCGTTATTCGTCATACGGCGATCGAGACCGTCGCTGTATCCGAGAGGAATTACCGCGATGCGGGTTTTCCGCCAAGTGGTGAAGGTGAGACCGTAGCCGACAGTGTGCCCTGGAGGGAGCTCTTTCACTTGAGCGACATGTGTGACGAGGCGCATTACGGGTGTAAGTTTTAATTTTTTTGAATACTTTTTTTCGAGCGCTTCTGACGGCCAGAGACCGTAGAGGCCGATGCCGATGCGGACGATTTGGCTCCTCAATTCTCGTCCTTCGAACACGAGCGCGCCAGAAGTGGCGGACATGTGGGTTTGGATTTTTTCAAAACCATTTGCGCGTAAAATTTCTACCGCGTTTTCAAAAGTTTCAATTTGTTTTCGGGCATGAGTATCGTCGACGGTATCTTCGATGTTGGCGAAGTGGCTGTACGCAGAGACAACTTCAATATGTTTTAGCGTGCGCAAAATTTTTGCGAATTTCAAAATGCCAGTCGGTAAAATTCCTTGACGTCCGAGGTAGGCATCGATTTTTATGTGCACTTTTGGTTTTTTTCGTAACTTTTTTCCAAGTGTATTTAATTTTTTGGCGATAGAGATATCATAAATACCGAGTTCGGCGTTTAGTCGGACAGCTTCTTCGAGATCAGCTGGTTGAACATAGCCCAAAATCAGGACAGGTTTTTTGGTCACTTGGCGCAGTTGCCTCAATTCCTCAATTCCGTCCAATTGGAAGTAGTCGACATGTTTCTCGATGGCTTTTGCGACCTCGTTTTGGCCGTGACCGTAGGCGTTTCCTTTGATTACGGCTGCCAAACGGCTTTGCGACGGTAGAAAGCGTCGAAAGTTGACTAGGTTGCTAATTAGAGCGGATTTGGAGATTTCTATGTAGGATAGGGGTTTTGTCATAGGGGGTATTGATTTTTTTCCAATTTTACTGTAAAATCAGCTTAAAGATAGGCGGATGCTTTTAATTTTAGTCGTTTATCACAATATAGTCAATCACTATGCCTACAATTAAAATCGAAAAAATGGTATTTGGCGACCCCTCCTTCGCTAAAGCTTCGGCGGGCAAGCAAGTATAAATTTATGTATAAAATAAAAATTGACAAATTAGTTTTCGGTGGACAGGGATTGGGGAAGATTATTGATGAAGGACCGCAAAAAGGTCAGATTGTTTTTGTGTGGAATGCTCTGCCTGGGGAAGTCGTCGAAGCGGATGTAATAAAAAAGAAAAAGACATATATTGAGGCGGTGGCGAGAAAAATTTTGACAGTTTCATCGGACAGAATTGAGGCTCAGGAGGAACATTTTCATTCTTGTTCGCCTTGGCAGATAATCACATCAGAGCGCGAGCGCGAATGGAAAGCAGAAATGACGCGTGAGACTTATGAGAGGCTCGCGGATTTGCCAGTTGCCAAAATTGATTTGGTGGATTTGGGAATCGAGTATGGCTATCGCAATAAAATGGAATATTCATTTGCGGAGGAGGAAGAGGGTGGCCGAATTACTTTCGGTTTTTTCGAGAGAGGTGGTCGATTTGCTTTGGCGATTGGGGACGAGGGTTGCGTGCTCGCGGATCCGGCGATCAATGTGACGGCAAAAAAAGTTTTGGAATGGGTGAGAGAGCAAAAAATCACAAAGCGCAGTTTGAAAAGTTTGGTCGTGCGTGCTAATCGGGTGGGTGAGACAGTGGCGGCTTTGTTTATAAAAGATAAAATGGAATTTGAAGACTTGCCAGAATTGGATGAAAAATGGCGCGGGTTTCAGGTGTATTATTCCACCCACATGAGTCCATCATCGGTGCCGACGGAATTGCTCTATGGCATCGGACAGGACTTCCTAGATGAAACTATTTTGGGTGTGAAAATGAAGTATGGATTGTTGAGTTTTTTCCAAATTAGTCCGGTAATTTTCGAGGAAGCCTTGAAAGATATTACGAAGGAAATTCCTAAAAACGCCGATATTTTGGATTTCTATTCTGGTGTAGGGGCGATTTCTCTACCACTTCACGATCAGGTGCGCTCAGCCGTGCTCGTCGATAATAGCGAAGAGGGGATACAGTACGCGAATGAAAATATCATGGCGCTCGGGGCGAAAAAATATCGAGCAGAGTGTGTACCGGCCGAAAGAATTACGGATTTGATTACGCCAAAGAAATTTTTGATTCTCGATCCACCACGTGTTGGTCTCCATTCGGATGTGGTCAGGGCAATTATGACAGATGGACCAGAAACAATTGCTTATTTATCTTGTAATATCGCGACACAGGCGCGTGATATAAAATTGCTTGCAGAAAAATATCATGTGGAAAAATTGCGTGCTTATAATTTCTTCCCACGCACGCCACATGTGGAGGGTCTTGTGATTCTCAAAAGACACTAGAATTTATTGAATGTTTGGGTGCGATTGTGATATAATGTGCGGGTAAATTTATAAATTTTATCTATGTTTTGGTATTATATCTCGCGTTTCGTCTGGCCAATGGTGCTCGCCATAATTCTCGGCGGGGTGCTCGGGTGGCAGAGGGAGAGAATTGGCAAGGCGGCGGGTCCGCGTACTTATGCACTTGTCAGTTTTGGATCGGCTTTGTTCACTTTGCTTTCGATCAATGGTTTCGGAGCGGCAAATCCTGCGCATGTGGCGGCACAGGTGGTGACGGGTATCGGTTTTATTGGTGCGGGCATGATTTTGCGTAAAAATGATGGGAGTGTGGAGGGGCTCACAACGGCGGCAGGGCTTTGGGCGGTGGCGTCGATCGGTATGTCTGTCGGTGTGGGTTGGTTTTGGCAATCAATTGCGGCGACGGTGCTAATGCTGATTGTGCTCTCGTTCAATGATGATAAATTGCATAATAAAACAAATTTACCGGGTGATAGATTCCGTAAGCATCTTGACGAATAGGGGATTTTGGGGTAGAATATTTACACAATTGACCCACTATCGTTCACTGCGGGTATCATATATCTTCGATATAAGATACCCTTGCTCGGGAGAGTAAAAATAAATTTTTACTCTCCACTCGCGCGGGTATCATATACCGATGGTATAAGATGCCTTGCTCGGAAAAGCAAATGAATTTGCTTTTCGCTCACTGCGGGTATCATATAACGGTTATTATCCAAGTTTTCCAAACTTGTGAAAGGGGTTCGACTCCCCTTACCCGCTCTAATAAAATAATCTCCACAATTGTGGAGATTATTTTATTATATTGGACAGGGAGTCGAACTGGGAAAGGGTGAAAACGGTAGTTTTCACTTGCTGAGGAAAGCTCATGAAAACCCGAAGGTTTTCGTGAGAGCCCGAAGGGCGAGTGAGATTCCCCTTACTCGCTCAGATAAAAACTTCGCTTGAGTGGCGGAGTTTTTAGTTTAGCTAAGTATTTCCTCTCCCACAATTTTTTGTATCAACCTTTCCGGCTCAATTCTGACTTTAAAACCATTCTTTAGGGATAGATCGTAAGTCACGTGGTGTGGTCTGTCAGCTTTTTGAATAGTCACGTTTTTGTCTTGCAAATATTTCACCAGGTCCTCCACTGCATCTTGGGCAGGGAAAATTTCTAAATGATCAAAACCGCTTTTTTGGCTACCGTCTGGTTTTTGGTCGGATAGTTCGAGGAAGTGGATTGGACCGCAGGAGGTCTCGATAGGTTTTAATAATTTTACTGTAGCAATTCTGCGTTTGGATATAATGGATTGGAATATAAAGCGTGAATGAGACTCAAGCATTTTTCGTATATGTTCAAATTCTTCAGAAGTGGCACACTTGTGGCCGATATGGTCGGCGATGGCCAGTGTTTCCAGCTCGTGGGTGGAAATAAAATCGTTGAAAAATTCAATTTTGATTTGGGCTTCATTGTAAAAATTTTCTATGGTTGAAAACATATGGGTTGTTTTGTTTTAGTTGTATAGTAATCTTAGCATGTTTTTTAATTTGTGGGAATGTACGGCTAGTGTGTTTTTGTAAAAAGGATTAAGGCTATTGAAACAATTAAAAAACTATGCTAAATTATTCATAGTTCATTTTTCTATGATACAAATTTGAATCGGCCACAACGGTGTGGCCGCGTCGAATTTGTGTAGTTATCAAGAGGTGTATCATGATCAATCGGTATTGGGGCGCGAAGATGAAGGAATTGTGGGGAACAAGTCGGATGAAGTTCGCCTACTGGTTGCGCGTCGAAATCGCAGTGCTGTATGCTCGAGAAGAATGTGAACAGCTTCCGCGTGGTATGGGTCATGCAATTCGTTCGGCGACATGGATCGATGACGAAGTGGTTCGAGCTATTGAACGTCGGGACCGGGAAATCGGACACGACCTGAACGCTTTTGTTGAAATCATGCGTTTGCAAATTCTGGCCGACAAGACAGAATTCCTGCGAATCATTGCCTTGGATTCTGACGAAGAATTCAACAATGAAGTCAGCCGGGCGCTCGAAGGTGTTGCAAATAATCCCAATGCGGGGTATTTCCACGACGGAATGACTTCGTACGACACGGAAGAGCCGGCCATGTCACTCCTATTTCAGGATTCGTGTGATCAGATCCAATCGGGATTGTCGGAATTGCTTCGTATTTTGGTTCAGAAGGCCAAAGATTGTAAGGGTATGGTGATGATGGGGAGGACCCATGGTCAACACGCTCAACCCATCACCTTCGGCATCAAACTGGTCAATTGGTACTCTTCGTTGCTTCGAGCCTTGGACAAGTTTGCTGAAGCTAAAGACAATGCCAAAGTGATGAAATTGTCGGGTGCGGTCGGAGTGTTTGGAACACTTGGGCCAAAAGTCGAAGAATTTACAGGAGATTATTTGCGTTTGAAGCCTGTATTGGCCACACAAATCGTGTCTCTCGACTACCGAGCTCGTATCATCAATGAGTTGGCAATCATCTCATCGCTTATCGAGAAGATCGCCAACGATCTCTGGGAAATGTGCCAAACTGAAATTGGTGAAGTGCGAGAGCCGTTCAGTAAAAGGCAGAAGGGCTCATCGGCCATGCCACACAAGAAAAATCCGATCAACCTCGAACAGATTCGTGGCCTCGCTGGTCTCGTCCGTGGTTATGCTCATACGATGATGGAGCTCATCTGCACATCGCAAGAGCGAGATATTTCTCATTCGGCACAAGAGCGAATGCTCGTTCCGGACGCTTTCGGAATTGTGGATCATCAGATTCGAAAATTGACCGCAATTATTCGCGACATGGAAGTGTTTCCGGAGCGCATGAAGAGTAATATTGAGCTCTCGTACGGCACATTCGCTTCGCAAAAAGTGGAGATGTTTTTGAAGCAGTTGGGCGTGCCGGCGGAAATTGCCTATCGCAAGGTTCAGAAAGCTTGTAATTTGGCAGTTGTTGAAAAGAGATCATTGTATGATGTACTTCTGTCAGATGAGGATTTGCACCCCTTCCTCTCGTTGGCGGAAGTGCAGAACGAATTGCAGGGTTTCTTTGACCCGCAGTCTTGGGTTAAAGAAGAGGGGTTCATTTATGCGCGAGAGAAAATTGGTTTTTAGGTTTGAGTGAATATTCGAGGCGGGTTAATCCTGCCTTTTTTATTTGGAAAACAGAAGAAAAAGTGGTAGAATTGAATTATCTAACAATATTTATATGAAAGAGAATGGAATTTGGCTTCACAAGCTTCCTAGTCCGGAAGAATTGAAGGCGGGAGGGTTGTCGGGTGGTAAATCGGTTGAAAAGGGGGGAGATCAAGATAAGACGAAATTGGAGATTCCGGCCGAGCGTCAGGATCGTGGTGGAGAAAAACCGAAAGAGGGTTTGTCCGGAGAAAAGGGGGTGTCGAAGAAGAGCTCGGAAGTTCTTCTCGAGGATATTAGAATTCGGAGTATCCGGGAGGGACTGAAAAAATACGATGAGCTTAAAATTGAAATAGCCAAAAAAGAATTTGAAATATCCAAATTGGAAAAAACTCAGGATGCTATAAAAAAAATTAAGGAATTAACAAACGATAGTAATAAAAAAAGTGTTCCAAGCCGAGAGGGTGGGGAGCGTTATCCGATTATTGATTTCCCTGATGAGAAAACTGGTATCAGTGAAAAGCGAGCGGTGGTGAAAATTGGAGATAGTTTGCATTTGCGCAAGGTAGATGGGGAGGGGCGGTTGGTGACACGACGTGGTGGGGAGATTATGCCGGGCGATGATTTGGTGTTTTCCGATAATCCAAACTCAGCGGTCGAGATAGATAGGAAGAGATCAGAGGTGGTGGCATTGAAAAATGTTCAAACTAGACAGTTTGGTGAAAATGTCAGATCTGGTGAGATTGAGAAAATGAAGATTCTCGTGGATCGGCTCAATGTCGGAGGAGGGGACATCGACGGTGTTTTGGAAGAAATTAATGATATGGTGATTGGAAAAACGAAGTAATGCCCTAAACGGATTTAAAAGCTGTGTTTTTGTTTGTCGGTAATTTAGAATTTCTGGCCATTTCATGGTATACTACTCTTTAGTAGTATTGGAATAAAGAAATTAAAGTATGATTTTTCATAAAAAAAGTCTTTTGTTGTTGGGGTTAGTACTATTAGGGGCATTTTTACCAAATTGGTTTGATTTAGGGGGGTATTTGGTAAAAGCAGAAACGATTAGTGTTTGTGCGGAAGGCTGTGCGACTTCCACAATCAGGGGCGCGCTCAGTTTGGCAAATCCGAGCGATGTAATCTCGATCGAAACGGGATATAATTCGAGTACGGAAGACTATATAGAAGGGGGGAGTTTGAATGTGATGGATGCTAATTTGACAATTAGGTGCGCAAATACCGATGTGAGGATTGGCACGTCGTCTCCTGTGACGTTAAGTTTTGATTTAACACATTCGAGTTATACCGGGTTTAGTGTTCAAAATTGTTATTTCGAAAATTTTTCAATACCAGTCGCTACCAGTTCGGTGATTTCTGGGAATATATTCACGAGATCAAGTGTGTCGTCGAACCAAGTGGGCGTGTTTGTAAGTTCTGTCGAAGGTTCATCTGATGTTTCTATTACCAATAATACCTTTATTGATTCTTATGCCGGTACCACCTCTTCCAAAATGCTGGCAATCGGAATTGGGAATAGTAATTTTTTGATTGCGTCAAATACTTTCAGATATGGAGTTGAGAGTACTGCCCAGAAAGACTCAGTGATCTATATCTCGGGTAATTCAAGGGGAACAATATCTAATAATTATTTCACATTAACGGATTTTTCTGGCTCTGGGGATGGTCATGTGGCTATAGAAGCGGGTGGGAATAGTGGAAATTTAGATTTGGAAATTACCCATAATACGATTTATGCTCCTTCGTATTCGATTAATAACTCTTCGAGTACTATGGGCATGATTATCGGGGATGGTGGTAATGCTTCCAGTGTTGTAAATGTGACCAGTACTTACAACCTATTTTATTTTGCGGGTAGTAGTTCTTTGATTGGCGAAAGAGTGAATAAGGATGCTGAAGCATCGGTGGTCAATTATTATTCTGATTATAATAGTTTTTATCATTGGGGTAATAATACTACACCTTTTGGTTCTGCCTCCAATACGGTAAATTTGGTTGTGGGGGGGCATTCTCTGGATGATGTCGATCCATTTTTCAGAGTTTGGGATAATGATAGCAATAACAATTTATATCCAGCACCGTTCAGTAGCCATTTGGATGTAGATGATTTGGGTGGTGATATTGGGGCATATAGCGGAGAAAGAGGGAACACATTTTATGTGGACGATGATGATAGTATCGACTACGTTGAGATGTTTGCGACGAATACAACATGGGTGTCTTCGTGTCTGCGTAATGGAGATACGGTTGTTTTTCGTCCAGGTAATTATGAAGGGTTCAGTTTGGTTTCAAGTACTAAATTGACCGGTAATGTCATAATCAAAGGAGATGGTCTGGGGGCGACACCCATAATTCGCGCTACGGCAAATAATAGCGCGATTAGCTTGACTGGTATAAATAGTTCGACAATTAGAGATTTGACACTTCAAAATGCATCAACGACGTATTTCGCAATCACAAATGCTAATTTTAGGTATAGCGGCGTGGATTATGATAAGTCCAGTGGCATCGGTGGTATAACTTCAAACGGGTATACATTTATCGCAAAAGATGGAGACATGCCTGTGGTTTGGTATGAGGATGATGGGTATAATGTAGAGGCTTTGTTGGATGACTATTCGCATGATTGGCATCTGGCCTTGGGCTCGATAGGGGAAAAAAAAGTGACGGCTTTTGTGCCGCATAATTATGCGGCGGATTCTTCAAGTTTGGCGACACTTTGGGGTATTTTTGGTTGGGTCGAGGATGTTTGGGTGACATCAACTTTTATTGCGTCTGAGGATATCGTTGTGAATCCAAATTATACATATAACACATCGTCAATTGCTGAAGCGGGAATTACTATGATTAGTGGTTATACTGATCCACCTACACTAGCAAAAGCGGGTTATGCGGGTATTAAATTTATTTCTTCAAACAATAATTTGGTGCAAAGTGTGACATCGACGGGTAATGGGTACGGGTTGTCTTTCTCGGGATCTTCGAATGGTAATTATATTAGTAGCACCGTCGTAACAGGATCAGTATTGTACGATGTACGCAATGATGGAACTGGTAGTAATTATTTCAATAATGTAAATTTTTCCACAGCTTCTTCGTCCATAATCAATACAGGGAATGTTACTGTGCAGTATAGGGCGCGCGGATATGTGACGGATGTTTACAGTAGTCCATTGGCGGGAGTGACTGTTCGTGTCGTCGATGGTCGGAATACGACGACGACTCTTTTGACCGAGGGTAGTGGCTATACGGCCTTTACGGATTATTTACCAGCTTTTACAATGTCTAGTTCTTCGGTGGCTTTGACTAGTGGCGGATATAATTCATACACGGTTTCAACTGTGGCTAGTTCGACGTATGAAGCGACTTCGACGAGCGCGAATCTAACTTCAAATAATCAAACTTTTTCCCTTGCCATGGCGACAAGTGCGGCGGCAGTCGGAATTACGTTGTCGACGACCACGCTCAATGTGACAGAGGGTGGTGTGACGAGTTCATACACGATGGTATTGGATTCAGCCCCGACAGCGAATGTTGTGATAGCGCTCAGTTTGAGTAATAGTAGCGTGACTTTGTCCACGAGTTCTCTGTTTTTCACGACAGCGAACTGGGATAGCGCGCAGACAATAACGGTGACGGCAGTCGATGATTCTTCGGTAGAGAGTACTCATACCTCAATAATTTCGCAGACGGCTTCGAGTTCAGACACAAATTACAATTTGATTTCGATTGCGAGTGTGACGGTGACGATCACGGATAATGATTTTGGCGGCGGGGGCGGTGGTGGTGGAGGTGGCGGTTACAATTTGTCACAGAACACAACTACCACAGTCACTTCAACGATCGATGTGGTTAGCTCAACCGTGGGGGCGGGTGAAGTGGTGGGGGATACAGTTTTCACTAACCCAAAGAAATTTTCTGTACGATCCAATAAAGCGGTTGTGGTCAATTATTTGTTCACGAATAGCACAACCAAATCGGTGAAAATCGAAGTGAGACGCGAAGTGCACGATAGTGTGGGTGATCTCGTGGACAAAATAGTCACGCGAAAAATCGTAAAAGCAAACAAAACACTTAAGGGAAGATTGAGTGATAAATTTTTTGCTGATTTGCCGACAGGAGATTATCAGGTGAAGTATTCTCTGTATGTGGGAAAGAAACTAATCGGATCACAAATACAGAATTTCGTGGTCAAGAATGAGAAGAAATATTTTATGAACTATGATGTAGCCGCAACGACGGGTGCGATTATGTTTGATACGGGCGCTTTTGATAAAATGACAAAATACAGTGTTTTGCCACTGAGTGTACCTGTGCGTTATGTCTACACAAACACGACCAACAAATCACAGTCTGTCAATATCGAAAGATACGCCCAGAATTATGATAAGTCGATATATTCGAGGTCGTCGGCTAATATCATCATACCTGCCAAGAAGAGTTTCGAAAAAGTGATAGAACAAACACTTGAAGCAGTGCAAAAGACAAAATATGTGCAAATTGTCATTCGAGTGAAAGATCAGAAAACCCAGTCAGTGTTAGCGGAGAATCATGTGAAATTCTGGGTGAAATAAGGGGGTGTCAGTGGGGGTTCAAAAAGGGTATGTGTTATGTTAAAATAGCAGAGATGATTCGTAATTATGAAAAGATTTAGTTTTTATTTGGTTATTGGCTTGTTAGGGCTCGCGCTGGTAGCAGTATTCGGCTGGTATTTTGGGATACAGAAGTTTGGTAGACCGAAGCATGATCCGTTTGATCAAAACGGAAATATGATTTTGGTGGACGGGACGGTGAGATGCGAGAACATGCGCTGTTTCGAAGAAAAACTGAAGATGTGCGCGCCAGCGGAGATTGAACTTGGTGGTTCGATGAATTTGACCATGCGTATTTATGGATTCGAAAATGATCGCTGTCATTATGAAATGCGTGTCGGGGAAAAAGCAGGTAAAAAATGTTTTTTTGCCAAGGATAATTTGGGTGGAAAGATACTGAGTCAGTTGTTTGGGGAAAATGAAGGATTGAAAGATTTGGTGGATCAGAATTGTGAGAATATTTGATATGCCAGAAAAATTTGAAAATACAATCCGAAAAATCGGGAGTACCAAATTCATCACCGCTCCGGTCGATATGATTAGAAATGGACAGAAAACTAGCGATGGGCGAATGAGTGTAAAGAGGAAAAATAGGTTAGGTATTTTTGTAGCGTTGTTTGTGATTGTTTTGGTCGGGATAGTTTTTTATCTGTATTTTGCTCAGTATTGACACAAATTACGAATTCGCCTATAATTGTCTATTGGTATGAAATACACCAAAGACAATTCAGCTTTTATATCTGAAAAAGACATATTTTAGCCATATAATAGGCCACCAAACCAATGGGTGGTTTTTAATTATGCAAACAAAGAACACAAATAGCCTCGTCGGAAAAACGGTCCTTCTCGTAAATACCGGGTCTGAAAAAAAGAAGTTTATTTTGCAGAGGCTCAAAAAAATTGGCCTGAACGTGATCGTGGTGGGTGAAAAGAAGATTTGGGCGGAACCTTATGTGTCACACTGGATTGAATCTGATAATTATAATCACGCCGAAGCGATTCTTGCGGTGCAAAATTTTTTTCGTGGCCATCGCCAAATTAAAGTCGATGGGGCGGTCACTTTTTGGGAAGATGATGTTTTGTTGACAGCAAAAATTGTCGATAAGTTCGGATTTGTTGGCATTCCGCATTCGATTGCAAAGAAAGTGCGCAACAAATTTGCTTTTCGTGAGTTTTGTGAAAAAAATGGGATCAACACTCCGCGTCACGAAATTCTGCGAACAGCCACCGATATCAATCGGGCGGCAAGAAAATTGACTTTTCCGCTCGTGATCAAACCGGCCTTCGGAGCGAGTAGCGCTTTCGTAGTACGCGTGGATAATGCGCGTGAATTACGTGAAACATATGAATACATAAAAAGCAGTATAAATACAGAATCGGAAACCGCTTTGCTTGATGGACTTGATATATTTGTCGAAGAGTATTTAGATGGAGATGAGGTGGATATTGATATTGTATTACAAAATGGAAAAATCAAGTTTTACTCAATTTCCGACAATTTCAATAAAAATACCGAAAGATATTTTGTTGATCGTGGTCAGGCTATCCCATCAAGTCTGCCTGAGAAAGACAAGGTCGGGCTCATGCGTATGGCAGAAGTGACTCTCGAAAAATTGGGTATCCAAAACGCGATTATTCATTTCGAAGCAAAGGTGACGAAAAATGGACCGTTCCCGATTGAAGTCAATATGCGCATGGGAGGGGATTATGTATATTCATATGTGAAGAGTGCGTGGGGTGTCGACTTGATTGAAATGGCGGTTAGGGTCGCTATCGGTCAATATATTCAGATAGTTGAGAAACCAGAATTACCACTTAAACATATTATCGGTTGGGATTTACACGGCACAGAATCAGGAATATTGGCCGAATTTGAAATTGATGAAGATTTGAAAAAAAAGAAATATCTCGAAGAAATGGGTATATATCGGGAACTCGGTGATCCACTGCTTCTGCCACCCGAAGGTCATGAGAGTTTGGGTTGGTTGACTGTCTCTGGAGATAACACCCTCGATGTGCAAGACAATTTGAAAGAGGCTCTGAAATATATCCACTATCGGGTCGTACCTTTTGATAATGGGTCATTTCTCGGGAAGACCGAGAGACGGTCGAGCAACTCAGTCGCGGTATTTAGTAATAAGACAATGTTGAAAGCGGTAAAATTGGAAAAAGTGCGACGCCGCGTCAACATTGATCCGCGTGATTTGCATATTGGCATTGTGGGAAATTTCTCTAAGTTTGATTTTTTTGGTGTTCGAGCCGATTTGGCACCGCGTGAAATTGAGGCAGAATTAAAATCTCGTGGCTATCGGGTTAGTTTGTTTGATTTTGGTAATTTGGGCCGCGGTTTCAATGAAATCAGACGTGCAGATGTCGATTTGGTAATCAATTTATGCGAGGGTGTGTCTGATAATCCAATGCTTCGGTCACAAGCGGCGGCCTTGCTTGAATCTTTACAAATTCCTTTCACCGGGTCGAATTCATTTACGCTTGCGCTCGCACGAGACAAAATACGCATGAAAAAACTTTTGGCATTTCACAATATTCCGACACCAAAATGGGATTATGCATATACTATGCAAGATCCGATAAATTCCGAATTAAAATTCCCTCTAATTGTCAAACCGGCTGATGCTGATAATGCTTTCGGGGTATCGTCGAGTTCGGTGGTGCAAAACCAGAAAGAGTTGCAACAACGATTGCATTATGTGATCGAAGAAATGGGGCGTCCCGCTCTCGTCGAGGAGTTCATTGGCGGGGACGAGTATGATGTGGTGATTCTCGGTTCAAACCGTGATGATTTGCGCGTATTGCCACTGGGGCGGACAGCGTTTCGTAATAAGAAAAATCGCAAAATTTGGGATTTGAAGAGTGTGAGAAATAAAAAAGATTGGTGTGTTGAATTGCCGGCGAGAAATATTGATAAGAAATTGGAGTCACTTATCACTGAAATTGCTCTAGATACATACAATATAATGCACTGTCATGATTATGGTCGAGTAGAGGTCAGGGTGGATGAAAATGATAATCCGTATGTGTTGGAATTGAATGCAAATCCAAGTTTGGTGAAAGGCGAAGCAGTGGCGAATGCGGCGCATGTGTTCGGTATGAACGGGGGTGATTTGGTTGTCGAGATTATCAAATTAGCTATGGAAAGGTATCGGAATGGGAAGATGGATAATTATATTATTTAGCTATATTTAGCAGTTGTTCACAGACCGCTTGCATTTGTTTACAAAATGCTGTATACTCATTCCAGCGCTTGATTTAGCGCATTTGTTAGAATTACTAAATAGCGGGATGGAGAAATTGGAATCTCGTCGGGCTCATAACCCGAAGGCTCCCGGTTCGAGTCCGGGTCCCGCAACGAAAGTTCATTATACTGACTTGCAAGTAAATTAAAAATGTGATAAAATATTTCGCGCAATGCGGTAGTAGTTCAGTTGGCTAGAACGTCTCCTTGCCAAGGAGAAGGTCGCCGGTTCGAATCCGGTCTGCCGCTCAAGAATTGCGATTATATCGTGATTCGGGTATAATTCAGGCAAATAGCCCCGATTATATATACGTACTGTATGGCAAGAATCGTCCGAAAGGGCGGTTTTTGTTTTGTGTGTATTGACAGGATTTAGTTTTTATGCTAAGATTCACCGTCATAGTTCATTTTATACCCCAGTTTTCTTTTGGTTTGTTTGTTTCAAGTGAACCAAAAGAAGGCTAGGGTTCACCTAGCTTGGTCGGCAAGCATTTCTCGATACACGGTGTGTTGGGGAATGTAAGTCTTTTTTGGAGGTGTTGTCATGGCGACTATCGTCACAGGCGACTTGTACGAAGATCTGGATGGACTGTTGGTGGAAATCAAGAGGCAGATTCGGCAAAAAGGAGGGTACGGATTCGATCCAGAACTTCTGCGAAAACATCTGCAGGCGGGAATCGAAGGGAGGTTCGTGGGATCGGACACTAGGTTGATAAAGTCTAGTTCGTTTAAAAATGCGTATTTTGCCCCCATTCATGATTTGGAGGTGCCGGGAGAGTATAGCGAAACCGTTGTGAAGTACCGCACGATCGCTCGTGCCTGGGACATCCGAGATAGCGTAGCAATCTGCTACCGTGTCCGTGCTGGTTTCACTCTGAAACAGCACGCCCCGAAGTTCGGAAAGTGCTACAAAGATTTCAAGTATCAGCGAGATTGGAATTTCGTAGATGGGCCGACCATGAATTGCTTCATCTTTTGGGTCCCCTGTGTCGTGCCTGGTAGCGTGAGCAAAACATTCGACGAACAGATGCGACTTCTCGCCAAGATTCGAGCTAAGTACAAGCTCCCTGCTCACCACTTGGCCAATCTTGGTGAAGTCGCCGAGAACGCAGGTCTCATCCTGGCTCACAAGAAAGCGACTGGTGGTGTACTCATTCCGTTTGGTTGTAAGTGGGTTCGTACTGCCACTTTCGACGCGCGTCGCAGCCGCCTCTCACTCGGGTGTCATGATGCTTCCGGCCTCGATTGCGACCGCCGTTACTTCGACGTGGATCGGAATGACGATCTCGGCGTCTTTGCCCGGGGGGTGGAAATTCTCGGGCAATAGGTCGCTCGGCACTTTTCGTTTCACGTGGTCGTTCGGCCACTACGCAGAGCAATCTGTGTGGTGGTCTTTTTTTTGTATGAATGATTGACATTTCCTACTTTTCTGCTATAATTAGCCCATTATGGAACATGTTAACCACATAATTAATAACAAAAAGTATCTTGATCTTCGATTTGCGCTCGTGCGACAGATTCGGGAGTTTTTTTGGGGCGCCGGTTTTGTCGAGGTGGATGCGCCGGCGATTTTGCGTTTTCCGGGGCAGGAGCCGTATCTCTCGCCAATGCGGGTTGGTTTTCATGACGAAAAGAAAACGGAATTTACTGGGTATTTACATACTTCGCCAGAATATACAATGAAAAAAATGTTGGCGGCGGGCTATGAGAAGATTTTTTATTTGGGTAAATGTTTTCGTGATCAGGAAAGTTTCGGCGGGACGCATAATCCTGAATTTACAATGATGGAATGGTATCGGGCGGGAGCGGATTTCTATGCGCTCATGGATGATACAGAAAATTTGGTAAAAAAGTTGGTGGAATATTTACGTGCGAATAAAAGTGTGGGGGAATTGGATAATGAACAAGAAAAAATATTACAACGTCTCGGTGGTGGTTGGCAGAGATTTCATATGCGAGAGGTGTGGCAGAAATATGCGGGTGTAAATTTGGATAAATATTTGACGACTGAGAAAATGTTTGAATTGTGTCTCGAAAAAGGGTACAAACCAGACAAAAATGAAGCGTATGATGATTTGTTTTATCGAATATTTTTGAATGAAATCGAACCGAAACTTGGCCAAGAAATTCCGACCATTGTTCATCATTATCCAATACAAATGGCGGCACTTTCACGGGTGTCTGATGAAGATTCACGATATGCGGAACGGTTTGAAGTCTATGCCGAAGGGGTGGAGCTCGCTAACGCATTTTCTGAATTGACTGATGCCAAAGAACAATCAAAAAGGCTTGAAGAAGAGAGAAAATTACGTATGCAAAGCGGAAATATTGTGTATGATGTGGACCGTGAGTTCATCGATGCGGTGTCATGTATGCCGCAATCGGCGGGAATTGCCCTCGGTGTTGACCGATTGATTATGGCTCTTTTGGGTTGCAAAAATATTGATAATGTGTTAACATTACCCGCGAGTAAATTATTCAAAGAATAAATATATGTCAGATACAAGTGCTATCAGAAAAGGAGCTGTCATTCGCCACCAGAACGATTTGTACGTGGTGACCTTTTTTCAGTTTGTGAATCCGGGCAAGGGGTCCGCTTTCACGAAGACAAAAATGAAGAGTTTGAGTTCAGGAAAGACGATGGATATCACATACAAAAGTAGTGAATCAGTCGATGTGGTGCAGGTGGACTATGTCAACATGCAATATCTCTACAAAAACGGCCCATTTTTTTCTTTCATGAATAAAGAGACATACGAAACCATAGATGTGAATGAAAGTGTGGTCGGAGATGATGCGAAGTATTTGAAGGAAGGACTCGAAGTAATTATGGCGATGTATGAGGGTAATCCAGTAGCGCTACAATTGCCGAAAAAAATTCAATACAAGGTCGCTGAAGCGCCACCAGCGGTGCGTGGTGATTCCACTTCGGGCAATGTGACGAAAGAGGCTATTATGGACAATGGGCTCGTGGTGCATGTACCGATTTTCATCAAACCAGACGAAGAAATTCTCGTGAATACGGAAACGGGTGATTATGGTGGGCGATCAGGGGAATAGTCTGTAGAAATTTTGAAACCTCTTCGGGTATCCGAGGAGGTTTTTGATTAAAAAAGACGGCGTAGTGGCCGTCGGAGTGGAGTTGGTTAGATGATAATTCTCGGTACGTTGGCTTTTTCGGAGATTTCCCATAAGTGCGCACATTCCAGTGTGTATGGGTTTTGTGTATCACTTGAGAAAAATATGAATTGCTGATCAGGATTTTTTTTCGCATAGTAATAGCACATCATAAAGAACACGGTTTTTTCGGTTTTGTTCCAATCTCTACCGAAAACAGGAAGGTAATTGATGGGTGTGGTGGCGTCACCTGGAAATAATTTCTTACGCGTTTCGGCTTGGTGTGGATCGATGTGGATAGGTATGACCAAAAAATTAACATGGATCTGCATCTCAGAAAGAAGACGTATTGTTTTGATCGGTCGGAGGAAGAATGGTTTCAAAAAATGGCGCCAGCGGAATTTCGGATTTTTGTTGGTTTTTGGTCGTGAAGAGATGAAAAAACGAGTTTCTTCTTTGCCGAGAGTGATTGCGAGTAGGAAATCAAGGAAAAATTGCTTGATAAAGCCAACAATTACGCAAGATGATAGTATGACAACGATTACGGCGACTCCAATTATGATGATCGTATTAAGCAAAGAATCCATTTGTACACCCCTCTTGTTTCATGGATTATAAAGATCAGCCTGCCAGTATGATACACAGCTTTTGTTTGGTGGTCAATGGGGGTATGGTCGGTCTTCTAGTTGTTTTGCAAAAAGAAAAAAATGCCGGCAATTTGGAGTGCGATGATAATCCCGATCGTCGTGAAAAAACTTGCCTTACGGGTTTTGTGTCGCCAAATTTTCATACCGAGAATTATTCCAGGGGAGCCGCCAACAAGCGCAAGAAGGAAGTATAGTTTTTCCGGGAAACGTTGAGCTCCCGTGCCGGCGCGAAATTTATCGACGGCCATGAGGAGAAAGGCGAGGAAATTCAAAATTACAAAAACAGTGAGACCGATCAAAAAAATAGGGGAAAGAGTGAAGGTTGTTCCAAGTAAATCAAGCTTCATTGGAGTGGTATTTGCGGTCTTCCTGGGACATTTCGATTAGTTTGTGGCGCAGGAAATTCGGATCCGCTACATCAATGAAAACAACTTCACTGTTGTTTGAGGCGGTTTTGATTATTACGTCACCATAATTAAAAATAGTGCCAATAAAGCCATGTATTTCAGTGGTGACGTCTTGAATGCGGTAGAGATCGACTTCGGAAATGGTACGAGCGAAAAGACCTTTTTGTTCAATATCGACAACGCGATCGTTGGTGACAATCCAAAGATCCAAATAAAAATCGATGAATTGGCCATAGAAGAATAGAAGCACGCCGAGATAGTAGGCACTGGCGACAAGAACGCTGATTGGTTCGAGAATCGTGTTATTAAAAAAATTCGTGTATAGGTTTTGGAATAAAAAATACATTACAAAAGGGACTGACAGAAGGATAATGAAGAGGATGATTTGTGGTACGAAAGTAATTGGGTGACGGCGCAGAACAAATAAAACTTTTTCGTAATCTTTTTGTTTGATGAGATGGGAAATTATCATATATTAGAAATTATAATTTGAACTAGCGCTGAACCAGTCTGTATTGAAAACTGTGGCGGTCGCTTGCCAGTCAGTATTGCGAGTGAGATACCATGTAAAATAAAATACGATAATCGTCGCGGCGAGAATCAAAAAAGTGACAAGGAAACTAGTGAAGGTGAATGATGCGGTGACGAGGATATGGTAAATATTCATGATGGCGAAGAAAATAAAAATTGCCAGAAACACAAAATAGGCGAACAAAAACACGTAGAGTGGTATTGCGATGAGCATATTAAATAAAATTGGCTTGCGCCGAATAAGGTTTGGAAAAATAATCGTAGGCGAGTTTGGTCGCGCGGCGTCCGCGCGGTGTGCGTTCGATGAAACCCATTTGCATGAGATATGGTTCGTAGATAGTCTCTATCGTGTCCATTTCTTCGGCGACTGCGGCGGCGAGGGTGGAAAGACCGACTGGCCCGCCAGAAAAATTATCAATAATCGTACTAAGGATTTTTTTGTCGATGGCGTCAAAACCGTGTGCATCGATATTCAACATATCGAGGGCGGCCTCGGCGATTTCAGCATTTATTTCGCCTGTATGTTTCACTTCGGAGAAGTCGCGGACACGACGCAAAAGACGATTGGCGACACGTGGCGTGCGGCGCGAGCGAACGGCAATTGTTCGGGCGGCTTTTTGATCGAGGGTGGTATTCAGAATGCTCGAATTTCGCAAAATAATTTTCTCAATATCTTCGTTTTCGTAATAATTGAGATGGAAAACATGTCCGAAGCGGTCGCGGAGTGGTCCTGAGAGTAGGCTCATTTTTGTCGTCGCGCCGATGAGAGTGAATTTCTCGAGTGGCATGCGCAGAGTGCGGGCAGATGGGCCTTTGCCGACGATAATGTCGAGAGCGTAGTCTTCCATGGCAGAGTAGAGGACTTCTTCGATGGTTTTGTTGAGGCGATGAATTTCGTCAATGAAAAGTACATCGCCAGCACTGAGGTTCGAGAGAATAGCGGCGAGATCGCCGACGCGTTCTAAGGCGGGCCCTGCGGTGACGCGTAAATTCACGCCCATTTCGGAAGCAATGATATTTGCAAGAGTAGTTTTGCCGAGACCGGGATTACCGTAGAGGAGAATGTGTTCGATGGTCTCATTACGTTTGCGCGCGGCTTCCATAGCGATTGAGAGTGGGGCTTTGATTTGTTCTTGGCCGACAAAATCATCCAGCCGGTGTGGGCGGAGGGCGTTTTCTACGGCTTCTTCGGTGACAGCGACTTTCGGATCAGACAGGCGATCGTTGTTTTCTTCGGTCTCTTTATAAATTTCAGTAAAATCCATACCTGTATATTTTACTTTTTTTTTCGGAAAAAAGCAACGGAGTAAATTGGTATGATAATTTCCTCGGGTTATCCACATTTTTGTGCACAATTTCATCATGCGCGTGTGGATAAATCGGGGATAAAAAAGTGAGTTCGAGAAAACTTGCCTAGGTTGAGAAAAAATATTTGTGTCGCATAATTTCTTTCTGCATTTTTTGGTCTGTGGTATAATGTGGCTTGCTACCACTAGACACAATATATAGTGGTGTAAAACAAATTAAACTACTACCGGTAGTAGTATTCAAAAAAATAAATAAAGTCTATTTTTATATAAAATATGGCAAATATTGACTCCAAAGTCGTGAAGTCGGTGCATTATGGGCAACGTTTGGATGAAAGTTTTAAGTACAATGAAAATGCTTTGCATTTTCGAAGACGTTTCAGCGAAGATGGTAAAAATCCTTTCGACATGGTGGAGTATGAGAGACGTAATTCGGTGATTCGTGAGCCTGATGGTACAGTCGTTTTTGAGTTAAAAGACTTGGAGATTCCGAAACAATGGTCACAGGTCGCGACTGATATTCTCGCACAAAAATATTTTCGTAAAACCGGCGTACCGCAATTAAATGCGGATGGCACCCCGAAGTTGAACACTGATGGATCCCCCATGCTTGGATCCGAAGTCAGTGCGAAACAAACCATGCATCGCCTCGCCGGTACGTGGCGTTATTGGGGAGAGAAATACGGATATTTCGCGAGCCCAAAAGACGCAGAAATTTTTTATGATGAGCTCATTGTCATGCTTCTCAAACAAATGGCCGCGCCAAATTCGCCGCAGTTTTTTAATACGGGTTTGAATTGGGCTTATGGGGTTGTCGGCAGTTCACAGGGGCATTATTATGTCGATCCGGATACGGGTGTGATGAAGCGGGCGACTGATGCGTATACGCATCCACAACCTCACGCTTGTTTCATCCAGTCTGTAAGTGACGATCTCGTGAATGAGGGTGGAATTATGGATCTCTGGACACGGGAAGCACGACTTTTCAAATATGGTTCGGGTACAGGTACAAATTTCAGTGGTTTGCGCGGACGAGGTGAAAAACTTTCTGGTGGCGGTACTTCGAGTGGTCTCATGAGTTGGCTCAAAATTGGTGATGCGGCGGCAGGCGCAATTAAATCTGGTGGTACGACGAGGCGGGCAGCAAAAATGGTGATTTTGGATTTGGATCATCCGGATATTGTCGAGTTTGTGAATTGGAAAGTGAAAGAAGAGAAAAAAGTGGCCGCGCTCATCGCAGCTGGGTATTCTTCACACTATGAAGGTGAAGCGTATCAGACTGTGGCAGGACAAAATTCAAATAATTCCGTTCGAGTACCGCATAAATTCATGGAAGAATTGAAGAATGATGGTAATTGGAATTTGACTTGGCGAACAGATGGATCGATTTGTAAAACAATGCGAGCGCGCGAACTTTGGGATCAGGTCGCCTACGCAGCCTGGGCTTGCGCTGACCCGGGCGTACAGTTTGATGGAACAATTAATGACTGGCACACTTGTCCTGTCTCTGGTCGTATTTCCGCTTCGAATCCATGCAGTGAATACATGTTCCTCGATGATACGGCTTGTAATTTGGCTTCGCTCAATTTGGCGCACTTCTTCGATTCGCGTACTCAGACTTTCGATGTCGAAAGTTACAAACATGCCATTCGCATTTGGACAGTCGTTCTCGAAATTAGTGTGCTCATGGCACAATTCCCAAGTAAAGAAATCGCTCAAGGTAGTTTCGACTTTCGCACACTTGGTCTCGGTTACGCCAATCTCGGATCGGTACTCATGATGCTCGGTCTCCCATACGAATCAGAAAAGGCTTATGCTTTTACCGGTTGTGTTTCGGCAATTTTGACGGCTGAATCATACCGTACGAGTGCAGAGATGGCGAGTTTCCTCGGTACATTCCCGAAGTATGAAATGAATAGTGAGGCGATGCTCCGTGTGATGCGCAATCACCGCCGCGCGGCGTTCAGCGCGCCAGAAGGGGATTATGAAAAATTAGGGACAAAACCACAGGGTATCAAACCAGAATATGCACCGGCATATTTACTCGTGCCAGCACGTGAGACTTGGAATGAAGCACTCCGCATGGGTGAGAAATTCGGGTATCGTAACGCTCAGACAACTTTGCTCGCTCCAACTGGCACAATTGGTCTTCTCATGGATTGCGCGACGACTGGTGTTGAGCCGGATTTCGCTCTCGTGAAATTCAAAAAGTTGGCTGGTGGAGGTTATTTCCGAATTGTGAATGATGCTGTGTATTCGGCGCTCGAGGCTTTGAAATATGAGGAGCGACAGATTAATGATATTTTGAATTATTTACGTGGTACCGCTGATATTACAAATGCACCACACATTAATTCGGTGAGTTTACGAGCCAAAGGATTTAATGAGGAGGATTTAGCGAAAGTAAATATTGCACTTCGCGGAGCATTCGACATTAAATTTGTTTTCAATGTTTGGGCGCTTGGTGAAGATTGTATGAAGCGGGTCGGGATCTCAGCAGAAAAATATAATGATCCAAATTTCAACATGTTGTCAGCGCTTGGATTCAATGATGCGCAAATTTCTGAAGCCAACGATTTCGTTTGTGGTACGATGACAATTGAAGGTGCTCCGCATTTGAAACCAGAACATTATCCAGCATTTGATTGTGCAAATAAGTGCGGCAAAAAAGGCCAGCGCTATATCCACTATATGGGTCACGTGCGCATGATGGCAGCAGCGCAACCTTTCCTCTCGGGCGCGATTTCGAAGACGATCAATATGCCGAATGAGGCGACGCTCGATGATGTGAAGAAGGCGTACGAAGAATCATGGAGACTCTGTCTCAAGGCCGTGGCCATCTATCGTGATGGTTGTAAAATGAGTCAGCCACTCTCAAGTACGGAGAAGAAAAAAGATACAAAGGAAGAAAAAGAGGAGAAAGAAAAAAATGAAAATATTGAAAAAATTGAAGCGGAAATGAATGAGAAATTGCAGGAATTGCAAGAACTCGAACGGGCAGTGAAGAAAGCGGGTGAACTCGTGCATGCGACGGCGAACGCCAATGGGGCAGTATCTCTCGACAGCTATTCGAAAGATGGTTCGGTGCAAGAAAAACGCATGTATTTGCATGGTGAGAAACGTCGTTTGCCGGCGAAGCGTGGTGGTATCACTGTCGCGGCGAAAATCAGTAATCACCAAGTGTGGATTCGCACGGGTGAGTATCCAGACGGTCGTCTCGCAGAAGTTTTCATCGACATGTATAAAGAAGGTTCAGCCTTCTCGAGCATGCTCAATATGTTCGCGATTTCCATTTCGATGGGATTGCAATATGGCGTGCCACTTGAAAAATTTGTTGAGAATTTCACATTTACTCGTTTCGAACCAGCTGGCATGACGGATCATCCAAACGTGAAAATTTGTACTTCGGTGATCGACTTCGTATTCCGGGTGCTCGCGATGGAATATCTCGGTCGCATGGATTTTGTCCAGGTGAAGCCGAAGGGAATTCAGAAAAATAAATTCGAAAATATTGTACGCTTGGCTGAAGGTGGTGTAGCGCAGGGTACAATTATGGACACGATTGCGGAAAAAGTGATTGAAAATGAGACAAAAAGTAGCGAGCCACAGGCACAATTGCCGATTGCAGAGGAAGAAACAAAACCTTTGAATTCGAGTGATCAGGCACTTGGTGGAATGATGGGGGACGCACCCGCTTGTCCGACTTGTGGACATATTACGGTGCGAAATGGAAGTTGCTACAAATGTCTAAATTGTGGGGATTCGCTTGGGTGTAGTTAATTTATAGATGAAAGATAACGCACAAAACCCGCCAGTTGGCGGGTTTTGTGCGAATGCTTTATTGTATTAATTTCGCAAATTTGCTTTAATACTGTATATGACAAAAATATACACAAAAATCGGTGACAAAGGAAAAACATCACTCCTCGGTGGTAGGCGAGTGGAGAAGAATTGTATTGAGCTCGATGCGATTGGTGAGGTGGACGAATTGAATGCTTGGCTCGGGGTGCTGGGGGAGGAAATGGAGGAGGGTTTTGCGACAGAAGCAAAGGCGATTGGGCGTGTTCAGGATCGTTTGTTTGTGGTCGGTTCGATACTTGCGTCTTTGCAGATTGAGATGAAATTACCAATCTCAAAAATAACTACGCGAGATGTTCTCTCACTCGAAAAATGGATTGATCGGATGCAAAAAGAATTACCAGAGTTACGCAATTTCATCATTCCGGGCGGAACGGAAGAAGCGGTGAAATGTTTTTATGCGCGGGCAATTTGTCGGCGGGCGGAGAGGCGAGTGGTGCAATTGAATCAGGAGGTGAAAGTGCCGGAAAATGTTTTGCGTTTTATGAATCGGCTGAGTGATTTATTGTTTGTGCTTGGACGGTGGTGTAATTACAAAAGTGGACAGAAAGAAATTTTGTGGGGAGGTAAAAAATAAATTAGAAATAAAAAATCATTGAAGTGTAGTCAATGATTTTTTTATTAAGAGTGATCTTATTTACCATCGTAGAGATTGAAATCTTTTTGGAGAATAGCACGATAGATATCACCACGGCTGACCATACCAATTACTTTACCGCCTTCAAGCACTGGTACGCGGTGAATGCCGGTCGCGACCATGAGGCCGCCAATTTTTAGTACCGGAGTCTCGGGTGTGGCGGAGATAATACGTGTCGACATGATGGTTGAAACTTTTTTATGCTTGGCGTCGGAGAGCGTTTCTTCTACGCCTTTGGTGTTTTCGTATTCTGATGGGTAGAGATAGAATTTTTTGTAGCTGGGGTAAAGGGCGCGAAACAAATCTTTTTCGGAAAGAATGCCGACAAGTTTGCCTCGTTTGTCGAGAACAGGTGCTCCGCTGACGTGATTTTTGAGCAGTAGGCCAGCCGCTTCGAAGAAGGTCATGTCGGGTGTGACAGTGACCAATTTCTTTTGCATGATGGATTTTACAAACATAGTACGTAAGTTAAATATGAATTAGGTATTTTATCTATTATACCATGTCTTCATTTCGGAGCACCTCGGGGGGGTGGATGAATTGTGAATTTTTGCTTGCATTTTTGTGGGTTTTGTGCTAAAATCTCGTTCGTATAGGGTTGGTTTTTGATTAGGCCGCGATGGCGAAATTGGTAGACGCTACAGACTTAAAATCTGTCGGTAGTAATACCATGTGGGTTCGATTCCCACTCGCGGCACTATTGATTTTTTTCTAGGATGTGCTATATTGTCACCAGCTCTTTTTGGTATAACAGACTTCGGGGGGAGGAAGGAAATGTCGGTAAAAATTGATGAAAACAAAATCGACCGTTGTGATCAGTTTGACCGCCAATATGACTGTCTGCGTAAGCCGCTCATCTTCGTGGCGTTGTGCCTGTTGGCGTATTGGGTCTATTGGGCAATTTTCTTGTGGTGACGGTGGTCGGTCGGGTGGCGTCTATCGAGTGTGAGCTCGACGGGCGCCCTTTTTTATTTTTTCATGGTTTGGTATAATCAAACGCATATGAATAATCAAGAAACTGAAAAAGTTTATTCACGCGGAGAGCGGGAAAAGAGCCCAGAAGCACGTGAGAACGCGCGCGAGATGGAGAAACCCGAGGCGAAAGCGGCGGCGGCACGCGAACGGGCGGAATATATCTCGAAAGAGGTGAAACAGACGCGAGGGCAAATCAAAAATATAATGATGAACATGCAGATCGTGATGAAGGCGATTCGTGATTTGCGCGCGCAATTAGATTTGGTGGTCGATGGAAGCGATCCTGAATCAGTGGAACAAGATCGGTCACGAGTCGATAAATTGAAAAAGCAGGTTGCAGATCATTTGAGCGAACTCGAGAGAATGCGGGATGATTTGGTGCGGGAAGAGCTCGAGAGGATGCGTTCCGAGGGGCAGGTCGGAGATATAGGTGATTTGACCGCGGCCGCAGTGGCCAGAGTAGATGGATTTATCGCAGAACTCAAAAAGACGGAATAGTCAGTTTTAAAATGCAAAATTATGAAAGAAATTTCTGGTGTGGTTTTGAAACCGGGTAAAGAAAAGCCGATTAAAAATTTTCATCATTGGATATTTTCCGGAGCCATTGAATCGGCGCCGGATTTTTCTGACGGAGATGTTTTACCAGTATATTCGGCGGCGCATGAGTTGCTTGGTAGGGCATATTTTAACTCGAAGACTTCGATTTCGGGACGTATGATTGTATGGGGTGACGAGGTCCCGAGCAAGATGATACAAGATAGGCTATCGAGTGCGGTAAAAATGCGTCAGATTTTATTTTCTGATGAAAATACGAATGCCTATCGACTAGTAAATTCAGAAGGGGATGGTTTGCCAGGCTTGGTGGTCGATAAATATAGTGATGTTTTGGTAATGCAAATTGCGACGGCGGGTATAGATAAATTGAAGAAAATAATCGTAGATTGGCTAATAGAAAATCTAAAACCAAAAGCGATTTATGAAAAGTCCGACATGTCATCGAGGCGAGAGGAAGGAATCCCGCCTTGTGAAAAATTGCTTTTTGGGGAATTACCGAAAAAATTAGTTGTGATTGAAAATGGAAATAAGTTTGCGGTGGATATTGTGGGCGGGCAGAAGACAGGATTTTTCCTGGATCAACGGGAGATGCGGAATTATGTCGGGAGTATTTCAAAAGGAAAGAAAATTTTGAATTGTTTCGGCTATACAGGCGGATTCAGTGTGTATGCGGCGCGTAGCGGCGCAGAGGAAGTGATGACCGTGGATATTTCTGAATCGGCGGTGCGTCTGGCAGAAGAGAATTTTATTTTAAACAATTTTGACACGGAAAAGAATGGTTTTATTGTTGCGGATGTTTTTGAATATTTACGCAATGAGCCGCTTAATTTCGATTTGATAATTTTGGATCCGCCCGCTTTTGCCAAGAAGAAGGATGATGTGATGAAAGCGTGTCGTGGGTACAAAGATATCAATCGGGTCGTGCTCAGTAAAATGCCGCCACACAGTATTCTCGTGACTTCGTCATGTTCTTATCATGTGGATCCAGCGCTTTTCCAGCAGGTAATATTTCAAGCGGCGCGTGATGCGAGACGGCGAGTGCGGATTATTGGTCGCCATGCTCAAGCCCCGGATCACCCTCTCAATATTTTTCATCCGGAGGGGGAATATTTGAAAAGTCTCGTGTTGTTTGTGGAATAAAAACACGCCGGCGCGGAGAGCGTCGGCATGAAGCGCTGGTCACTGATTTGGTCTGATACCAGACCAAAAGTGGTGAGTCAGGTAGAGGGAACGAGAGCTTGTACTTCCTCGCGCTCTGTCTCGGTTTCCCAAACTGGGGCGGCCTCTGATCTTGTGATGGGTGTGACATGGAAGTTTTCTCCCCAGACTCGAATGATGGTTTGTCCATCGTCGAGGCATAGAGATTTGGAATTGGGATCAGAAGTCACTTGTAGCCGTCCTCGGTGAGGGGGAAAAGTGCCAATGGTGAGATTTACAGGACCATCGAGACCA
>Ga0209717_1000824_pt1 | contig 36312 bp, 35 predicted proteins | sample AD_UKC048_MetaG_FD_184418 | JGI IMG/M metagenome (GOLD analysis project Ga0209717, IMG submission 184418) | Active sludge microbial communities of municipal wastewater-treating anaerobic digesters from USA - AD_UKC048_MetaG (SPAdes) (version 2) | ecosystem: Engineered > Bioreactor > Anaerobic >...
GCGAGCGCAGCGCTCCTGGCTCTTCCTTGCGCGCGCCGAAGCGCAGCACCTCGCTCCAGCAACCCATCGCCAGCACACGCTGCAGGCTGTCTTCTCGGGCATTGACGACGATCCGGCCCTCGCCCGGAACGGTGCGCACGAGGTGATGGAACTGCCGCTCGATCGCCGCGAGGTTCTCGAAGATGTCGGCGTGGTCGAGCTCGAGGTTGTTCAGGATCGCGGTGCGCGGCCGGTAGTGCACGAACTTGCTGCGCTTGTCGAAGAACGCGGTGTCGTATTCGTCGGCCTCGATGACGAAGGTCTTGCCCGAGCCAAGCCGAGCCGACACGCCGAAGTTCAGCGGCACGCCACCGACCAGGAAACCCGGCGTGAGGCCGGCACGGTCGAGGATCCAGGCCAGCATCGAGGTCGTTGTCGTCTTGCCGTGCGTGCCGGCCACGGCGAGCACGTGGCGGCCCTGCAGCACGTGGTCCGACAGCCACTGCGGCCCGCTGGTGTAGGGCGCGCCGGCATTCAGGATGGCTTCCATCAGCGCGTTGCCGCGCGAGACCACGTTGCCGACGACGAACAGGTCGGGCTTGAGCGCGACCTGCTCGGCGCCGAAGCCTTCGATGAGATCGATGCCCAGTGCGCGCAGCTGGTCGCTCATCGGCGGGTACACGTTGGCATCGCAGCCGGTGACGCGGTGGCCGGCCTCGCGCGCCAGTGCCGCCAGGCCGCCCATGAAGGTGCCGCAGATGCCGAGGATGTGGATGTGCATGGGCCGATTCTATGGACCGTGGAGCGACGCGGAACTGCTAAGGTGCGGGGGCCATGCCCGAACCGCGCGCCATCACGGCCTTTGCCTGGATCGCCACGCACCCGTGGCTGTACCCGCTGCTCGAGGCCCTGCACGTGATCGGCATCGCGCTGCTGCTGGGCAGCCTCGCCGTGCTGGAGTTGCGTGTCTGGGGTTTCGGCGCGGCGCTCCCCGTGGCGCCGCTGGCGCGGCTCGCGCTGCCTCTCACGCTGGCCGGCTTTGGCCTGGCCGCGGGCACGGGCCTGACGATGTTCATCAGCCAGCCGGGTGAACTGCTCGCCAACCGCGTGTTCGCCGTGAAGATGGCGTTGCTGATGCTGGCAGGCCTGAACGCGGCTTCGTTCCACGCACGCGGCGGCCTGCAGTCGCTCGATCGCGTGGCGCGCGCGCAGACCTTGATCTCGCTGGGGCTTTGGGGGGCCGTCATCATCTGCGGTCGCTGGATCGCCTATTCATGACACGAAGGGAGCAAGCATGCAGCGCAGACACCTCCTTCTGGCCGCTGCCGCCCTGCCCGCGCGAAGCGCCTTCGCCCACCACGGCTGGAGCAGCTTCGACACGGGCCGCCCGCTTTACCTGTCTGGCAGGGCGCGCAAGGTCGCCTGGCGCAATCCGCACGCCGAATTCGACCTCGAGCTCGACGCCGACCTCAAGCTGCCGGCCGATCTCGCCAAGCGGCCGGTGCCGGCCCAGTCGGCAGGCATCGATGGCGCGCGCCTGTTCGCGTCGGCGCAGCTGCCCACGCGCAAGGCCAGGCTGTGGCATGTGGAGCTCGCGCCGCTCACGCGCATGGGCGCCTGGAACGTGACCGAGCTGCGCGACGGCGATGCGGTGGCGATGGTCGGCTACACCTTCGCCGGCGAGAAAGGCGAACCAGTGCTGCGGGTCGAGTACCTGCTCGTCGGCACGGCGACCTACGGGCTGCGTTCCTCGCCGGCCTGAGGTTCAGCGCCTGGCGAGACAGCGTGTTGCGGCCGCGACGGTTGCCGCGATGTCCTCGGCACTGTGTGCGGCGCTGACGAAGCCGGCCTCGTACAGCGCCGGGGCGAAGTACACGCCCGATTCCAGCATGGCGTGGAAGAACGCGTTGAAGCGCTCCTTGTCGGTGGCGATCACCGCCGGGTAGCTCTGCGGCAAGGTGTCGGCAAAGAAGAAGCCGAACATGCCGCCCTCGCAGTCGCCCACCATCGGCACGCCGGCCTCGCGGGCGGCGCCGAGCAGGCCATCGACCAGCGTCTTCGTCTTCGCGCCCAGCGCCTCGTAGAAGCCGGGCTTGCGGATCTCGCGCAGCGTGGCCAGGCCGCAGGCGGTGGCCACCGGGTTGCCCGACAGCGTGCCGGCCTGGTAGACGGGGCCCAGCGGCGCCAGTTGCTCCATCACCGCGCGCTTGCCGCCGAAGGCCGCCAGCGGCATGCCGCCGCCGATGACCTTGCCGAACACCGACAGGTCCGGCGCGAACCCGGGGATCAGCTTCGCATACAGGCTCTGCGCGCTGCCCAACGCGACGCGGAAGCCCGTCATCACCTCGTCGAACACGAGCAGTGCACCGTGCTTCGTGCACAGCTCGCGCAGCTTCGTCATGAAGGGCACGCTGGCGCGCACGAAGTTCATGTTGCCGGCGATCGGCTCGATCATCACGCAGGCGATGTCCTTGCCGTGCAAGGCGAAGGCCTCTTCGATCTGCGCGAGGTTGTTGTACTCCAGCACCATGGTGTGCTGCACCACCTCGGGCGGCACGCCGGCGCTGGTCGGGTGGCCGAAGGTGGCCAGGCCCGAGCCCGCCTTGACCAGCAATGCGTCGGCGTGGCCGTGGTAGCAGCCCTCGAACTTGACGATGTGGCTGCGGCCGGTGGCGCCGCGCGCCAGGCGCAGCGCGCTCATCGCCGCCTCGGTGCCCGAGCTGACCAGGCGCAGTTGCTCCATGCTCGGCACCAGCGACAGGATCTCCTCGGCGAGCTCGATCTCGCGCTCGGTCGGCGCGCCGAACGAGAAGCCGTCGTCGGCGGCCTTCTTGACCGCCTCCAGCACCGCCGGGTGGCCGTGGCCGAGGATCATCGGGCCCCAGGAGCCGATGTAGTCGATGTAGCGCTTGCCTTCGGCGTCGACCATGTAGGCGCCGTGGGCGCGGGCGATGAAGCGCGGCGTGCCACCGACGGCACGGAAGGCACGCACCGGCGAGTTCACGCCGCCGGGGATGACTTTCTGGGCGCGGGCGAACAGGCCTGCGTTGGTCTTGGACTCAGTGGACATGGCGGGGGCCCTTGGGCAGGTCGTCGGAGGAGGATTCGTCGGCAGGCGGCTCGTCGCCTTCCTCGCCGGGCGGCAGGGCCCAGAAGAAGCGGTCCGGCACCACGTTGCCCATGCCGGGGCGGAAACCCGCGTCCAGCGCCTGGTCGAGGAAGGTCAGCGCCTCGCCGACCGCGGCATGCAGTTCGGCGCCGGACGCCAGCAATGCAGCCAGCGCTGCCGACAGCGTGTCGCCCGCGCCGACGAAGGCGACGTCGAAGCGCTCGAACTTCTCGCCGGTGATGGCGCCTTGCGCCGAGGCGAGCACGTTGTCGAGAAACTGGTCCGGCCCCTTGGTGTTGGGCAGCACGACGCTGGTGACGAGCACGAAGCGCGTGCCGTGCTCGGACGCGGCCACCGCCAGTTCGCGCGGCGAGGCCGGGCGTTCGCTGTCCCAGTCGGGCAGCAGGAAGTCGGTCAGCGTCTGGTGGCTGCCCACCAGCACCTCGGTCTGCGGCAGCACCAGCTCGCGGAAGGCCTCCAGATAGGCCTGCTGGGCGTCTTCTTCCACCCACGAGAGGTTGGGCAGGTAGGACACCAGCGGCACGTCGGGGTAGTCGGAGAGGATCTCCGCCACCGCGCTGACGCCCTCGGCCGAACCGAGGAAGCCGACCTTCCAGGCGGCGATGGTCACGTCTTCCAGGATGCTGCGCGCCTGCTCGACGACGACGTCGGCGTCGATGACGTGCTGGTCGAACACCTCCGCGGTGTCGCGCATGACGATGCTGGTGACGATGGGCAGGCCGTGGGCGCCCATGGCGGCGATGGTCGCCACGTCGCCGGCCACGCCGCCGGCGCCGCTCGGATCGCTGGCATTGAAGCTCATGACGCAGGCCGGCGCGGGCTGCTCCTGCAGCGTTTCGCTGGTGGCGTCGGTGGGGGTGGTTTCAGGGCTCATGGTGGGGGGCTGAAGGCCGCGGGATTCGGTCGCCGAGAGGGTCCCGCGGACTTACAGCCGAACGTGAAGAATGTTGCGTATGTGCCTACGGAGCCTTGATTTTTTGCCATTTCGGGTGGCTACAATCCGGTTCCGTTGCATTGTAGTGAAGGCGAAGACGCGTCGTGAGCGAACCCCGAACCTGGATGTGCCTCATCTGCGGATGGATCTACGACGAGGCCGCCGGAGATCCCGAACACGGCATCGCGCCGGGTACCGCCTGGGAAGCGGTGCCCATGAACTGGACCTGCCCGGAATGTGGCGCCCGCAAAGAAGATTTCGAGATGGTCCAGATCTGACCCCCGTGCGCCGAGTCGCCCAGGGAGTCGTCCGTCGAGTCGATGAGGAGAATGCTCGGTGAGCAATGAAGTCCCCGCCGATGCCATGGGCATCAAGGTGCTGGTCATCGACGACAGCAACACGATCCGCCGCAGCGCGGAGATCTTTCTCAAGCAGGGTGGCCACAACGTGCTGCTCGCCGAGGACGGTTTCGATGCGCTGTCGAAGGTCAACGACCACGACCCCGACCTGATCTTCTGCGACATCCTGATGCCGCGCCTGGACGGGTACCAGACCTGCGCCATCATCAAGCGCAACGCTCGTTTTGCCAATGTGCCGGTGATCATGCTGTCGTCCAAGGACGGTCTGTTCGACAAGGCGCGGGGCCGGATGGTGGGTTCAGAGGACTATCTCACCAAACCGTTCACGAAAGATCAGCTTCTGCAGGCCGTGGCACAGCACCGGCGTGCCGCATGATCGACCCCTGTTGTGAAACCCGCGGGCTCGAGCCCGCAGCTTTTAGCGATTGCCGCCGGCGAGAAGCCGGCGCTCACTGAGGACACGCCATGCCGATCCAGAAGATCCTCCTGGTCGACGACTCCAAGACTGAACTGCACCACCTGTCCGATCTTCTGACCAAGCGCGGCTTTGCCGTGCGCACCGCAGAGAACGGGGAGGACGCGATGCGTCGCCTGGGCGAAGAAAAGCCCGACCTGATCCTGATGGACGTGGTGATGCCCGGCCAGAACGGATTCCAGCTGACCCGAGCGATCACGCGCGACCCGCGTTTCACCAACGTGCCGGTGATCATGTGCACGAGCAAGAACCAGGAAACCGACAAGGTCTGGGGAATGCGCCAGGGTGCCCGCGATTACATCGTCAAGCCCGTCGATGCCGACGAGCTGGTGGCGAAGATCCGCGCCTTCGACTGACAGCGACCCATGGCCAAGAAGGAAGCACTGCGCGAACTCCAGAGCCGGCTGGCCGAGCGGCTGCAAGCGGCGCGGACCCAGCAGCGAGGCAGCTCCTGGCTGGCCGTGGAATGCAGCGGGCGCGGCATCCTGTTCCCGCTGCGCGAGGCGGGCGAGATCTTCGCCATGTCCGTGCTGGTGCCGGTGCCGCACACGCACCGCTGGTTCATGGGCGTGGCCAACCTGCGCGGGCACCTGCACGGCGTGGTCGACCTGGCCGGCTTCCTGGGCATCAAGACGAACGAAGGCAGTTCGATTCAATCGCAGCAACTGGTGGGTTTCAACCAGTCGCTCGACCTGAACTGCGTGCTGCTGGTGGACCGGCTGGCCGGCCTGCGCAGCGAAGAGCAACTGCAGCGTGAACCTGACGACGGCGTGGCACGGCCCACTTTCGTCGGCGCGCGCTACCGAGACGGCTCCGGCCGACAGTGGCAGGAACTGAGTCTGGCCGCACTCGCCGGCGACGAGGCTTTCCTGAGGATCGTTGGCTGAACAGGCACAACAAGACCGCAAGAGGAACACATGAGCTTCCTGAACAAGTTCAAGGGACTGGGCCGCAAGGACAGCGCGAACGACGTCGACACCCTGGAGCAGGATCGATACGACGACGCGCCGGGCCGACACGACGCGAACGACATGGCGCTGCCCGGATCGGGCGGCACGGTGGCGCTCGATGTCGGGGCGATGCAGCAGACGGCACAGATGGACTCGTCCATCATCACCGAGGCGGCGCCTTCGGAGATGGCCGAGTTCACCGAGGTGCGTCGCGCCGGTGACGCCGACGCATCCGCAGCGGGCAGCGGCCTGCCGGTGATCGGCGATCGGCCCCTGGGCGAGCAGCAGCGAATTCTCGGCGGCCTGGTGCTGCTGGGCTTCATCGGCGTGGTGGCGGTGACGATCACCTCGCTGAACGCCGCGAGCCGGGGCTCGGCCCAGGTGGGTGCCACCGGTCAGGCGCTGATGCAGTCGCAGCGGCTGGCCAAGTCGGTGTCGCAGGCCCTGATCGGCAGCCCGGCGGCCTTCCCGGAGGTGCGTGAGAGTACCGACGTGATGGCCAAGACGGTGCGCGATCTCAAGACGGGTGAGGGCACCCTGGCGGCCGCGCCGGCCGGCGTGCAGGAATCGCTCGATCCGCTGCTGCCGCTGGTCGACCGCGCCGAGAAGAACGCCAACACCGTCATCGCACAGCAGAAGATCCTGACCCAGGTGGGCCAGGCGCTTCGCACCATCAACCGCCAGTCGTCCGACCTGCTCGAGATCGCCGAGACGGTGTCGTCGCTGAAGCTGCAGCAGGAGGCCTCGCCGGCCGAACTGTCCGCGGTCGGCCAGCTGGTGATGCTGACCCAGCGCATCGGCAAGAGCGCGAACGAATTCCTGACCATGGAAGGCGTGAGCCCCGAGGCCGTGTTCCTGCTCGGCAAGGACTTGAACTCGTTCCGCGAAATCGCCCAGGGCCTGGCCGACGGCAATCAGGAACTGCGCTTGCCCGGCACCAAGGACCCGCAGACCAAGGAACGCCTGGTCGCGCTGCTCAAGCAGTACGAAGAGACTCGCACCCAGGCCAGCGCCATTCTGGGCAACCTGCAGGGCCTGGTGTCTGCGCGCGAGGCGCAGGCCGCGATCATCGCGGACAGCGAGCCGCTGCGCAAAGGCCTCGAGGTCGTGCAGGAAGGCCTGTCGAAACAGACCGGTTTCGGTGCTGGCAGCCTGCTCGCTCTGATCGCCTTCGCGGCCACCATGATTCTGGGCGGCGTCGGCTTCCTGCGCCTGTACGTGCGTGACCAGGCGATGCGAGCCCAGCTCGCCGAAGGCCAGCGACTCGAAGCCGAACGCCAGGAGCAGGAAGCCAAGCGCGTCAACGACGCGAACCAGGCGGCCATTCTGCGATTGATGAACGAACTGCAGACGGTGGCCGAAGGCGACCTGACACAACAGGCCACGGTGACGGAAGACATCACCGGCGCCATTGCCGACTCGGTGAACTACACCGTGGAAGAGCTGCGCTCGCTGGTGTCGCAGGTGCAGGGCACGGTGGGTCGCGTGACCGAGACGACGCAGCAGGTGGAAGCCACGTCGACCGAACTGCTCGCCGCCTCGACCGAACAGCTGCGCGAGATCCGCGACACCGGCGAATCGGTGCTGCAGATGGCCGGCCGAATCAACGACGTGTCGGGCAAGGCGCAAGAGACGGCCCAGGTGGCGCGCCAGTCGCTGGACGCTGCCGAATCGGGCCTGCGCGCGGTGCAGAACACCATCGGCGGTATGAACCTGATCCGCGACCAGATCCAGGAAACCTCCAAGCGGATCAAGCGGCTGGGCGAGTCGTCGCAGGAGATCGGTGAAATCACCGAGCTGATTTCCGACATTACCGAGCAGACGAACGTGCTGGCGCTGAACGCCGCCATCCAGGCCGCATCGGCCGGCGACGCAGGCCGAGGCTTCTCCGTCGTGGCGGAAGAAGTGCAGCGGCTGGCCGAACGTTCGGCCGATGCGACGCGCCAGATCGCGGCGCTGGTCAAGACCATTCAGACCGACACCCAGGACGCGGTGGGCGCCATGGAGCGTTCCACGCAGGGTGTAGTCGAGGGTGCACGACTGTCCGACGCGGCCGGTACGGCGCTCGGCGAGATCGACCGCGTGTCGCGCCAGCTGGCCGACCTGATTGCGCAGATCTCCTCGCAGGCGCTTTCGGAAGCGCAGTCCGCCAACGTCGTGGCGGCCAACATCCAGCACATTTTCGCGGTGACCGAGCAGACCGGAGAAGGTACTCGCTCGACCGCCGCGATGGTGCGCGAACTGTCGCGGACTGCGGAGGAACTCAAGCAGTCGGTGGCGCGTTTCAAGATCGAGTGACCTTCTTCGCCTGAGAGCCCTGCATGGACACGCGCACCGCCACGTCGGCCACCTCGCGGGGCGAACCCGCCGATGACCTCAGCGCCCTGGCATGGGTGCACGATGAACTGCGTCGCACGCTCGAAGCGGCGCACAAGTCGATGCGCCGCTGCCTCAAGGAAGCCGAGTCGCTGGGCGCTTCCGACGTCGACACCGTCGACCCGGCCGTGCTTCGCAGCGCGCGCTCGCAGATCCACCAGGGCGTGGGCGCCCTCGAGCTCGTCGGCCTGCCCGAGGCCGCGCTCGTGCTGCGCTCCAGCGAGGCGCTGGTGCAGAAGTTCGTCGCCAAGCCGCACAAGCTGACGGCGCAGATCGTCGAAGACATCGAGAAGGCCTCCTTCGCGCTGCTCGACTACCTGGGCCGCCGGTTGGCCGGCAAGCCGGTGGCGGCGCTGTCGATGTTCCCGCAGTACCGCGCCGTGCAGGAAGCCGCCGGGGCGGAGCGCATCCACCCGGCCGACCTGTGGAGCGTCGACTGGCAATGGCGCGAGCTGCCCTCCGACACCTCGGTGCCGCCGCGTGCGCTCGATGCCTCGACGCGCAGCGCGATGGAAGGCCACCTGCTGGGCATCATGCGCACGCCGCATCCCACGCTCGCAGCTGCGCGCATGAGCGAAGGCTGCGCGGGCCTCGGCGCCGCGGCGCGCGACCCGCAGGCCGCCACGCTGTGGAAACTGGCCTCGGCGGTGTTCGAGGCGCAAGGGCAGGGCCTGCTCGGCTTCGATGTCTTCAGCAAACGGATGGCTTCGCGGCTGCTCGCGCAGTACCGCGTGCTCGAACGCGGCGACAACGAGGTTTCGGAGCGCCTCGCGCAGGACCTGCTGTTCTTCTGCGCACAGAGCGCTTCGCCCGGCGATGGCCGACGCGCGCCGCGGCTCGCGGCCGTGCGCCAGGTCTACGGCCTGGCCCACCACGTGCCGGTGGACTACAACGTCAGCCCGCTGGGGCGCTTCGACCCGGCGATGGTGGTGCAGGCACGCAAGCGCGTGGCAGCCGCCAAGGAGTCGTGGTCGGCTGTGGCCGGCGGCGAACTGCACCGACTGACCGGCCTGAACGAACAGTTCTCGCTGGTCGGCGATTCGCTCAAGCGCCTGTTCCCGCTCGGCGAAGCCTTCGCTGCAGAACTGCAGATGGCGGCGTCGCAAACGCTGTCCAGCGGCTCGGCGCCGCCGGCGCCGCTGGCCATGGAAGTGGCCACCAGCCTGCTCTACGTCGAAGCCGCGCTCGAGGATGCCGACTTCGACAACCCCGCGCAGGCCGAACGTGTGCGCCGGCTGGCCGACCGGCTCGGTTCGGTGCGCGAGGGCAAGGCGCCGGACCCGCTCGAGCCGTGGATGGAGGAGCTGTACCGCCGCGTCTCCGATCGCCAGACCATGGGCAGCGTCGTGCAGGAACTGCGCGCTTCGCTGTCCGAGGCCGAGAAGCAGATCGACCAGTTCTTCCGCAAGCCCGAGGACCGCGAGGTGCTGATCCCGGTGCCGAACCAGCTGGCCGCGATGCGCGGCGTGCTCTCGGTCCTGGGCATGGATCAGGCGACCGCCGCACTGCTGCGCATGCGCGACGAGGTCGAGGGCCTGGTACAGACCGAGATCGACCCCCAGCGCATCGCGCAGACTGGCCTGTTCGACCGCCTGGCCGGCAACCTGGGCGCACTCGGCTTCCTGATCGACATGCTCAGCGTGCAGCCGCAGATGGCGAAGTCGCTGTTCGTGTTCGACCCGCGCACGGGCACGCTCGATCCGGTGATGGGGCGCGGACCCAGCCACCGCCAGTCGTCGACGCCGACTCCGGTGGAGCCGCGGCTCATCGAGCAGGCGCAGCAACTGGCATTCAACGCCGCCCGCCCGGATGTGCCGGTGGCCGAGGTGGCCCGCGACCTCGAGCGGCTGTCGCAAGAGGCGAGCGTGGCCGATCAGTCGGCCCTGGTCGAGAAGGTCGAGCGCTCGCGCGAGGCGCTGGCCAAGGCCGACGAAGCCGACGACCGCGAAGGCGTGGCCTCGGTGCGCGGCGAACTCACCGACGTGCTGGTCGACTTCGTTTCGAGCACCTCCGAGCCGATGGGCCTGGACTCCAGCCTCGCGCCCGTCCGCGCCGCTACGGTGTCTGCACCCGTGCCGCTGTCGGCCACCGCCGAACTCGCCGAAGACGACGAGATGCGCGAGGTCTTCCTCGAAGAGGCCCGCGAGGTGCTGCACGACGCCGGCGTGGCCACCGACGACCTGGCGCATGCGCCCTCGGACCTGGCGCTGCTTACCACCGTGCGGCGTGCCTTCCACACGCTCAAGGGCAGCTCCCGGATGGTCGGGCTCAAGGAGTTCGGCGAAGCCGCCTGGGCCTGCGAGCAGATGTACAACACGCAGCTCGCCGACCACCGCGCCGCCGGGCCCGAGCTGATCGATTTCACGAAGGGCGTGCTCGCGCGCCTGAGCGACTGGGTTGCCGACATCGCGGCACACCGCGATGCCGCGCGCACCGCGTCGGCCATCAAGGCGGCGGCGCAACGGCTTGCCGCCGGCCAGCCGGCCCTGCCGCTGGTGACGGCACCGGCGCCGCTGTCGGAGGCCGATGCCCTGTCGGCGTTCGGCTTCAGCCTGCCGCCGGACCTGCCGACGGCCGAGGCGCTCGAACTGCCGGCGGTCAAGCCCGTGGTATCTGCTCCCGAAGTGGCCTTCGAGCTCGACCTGTCCGCACTCGACGGCGTGGCCGCCGCAGCGCCTGCCGTGGCCGCACCATCCGCCGCGGCGATCGACTTCGACCTGCAGGCCCTGAACGAGCCGTTCGACCCGCAGGCCACTCAGCCTCTGCCCCTGTCGGAGATGCCGGCTTCCGCAGCGGCCCCGGTCGATCTGGCCTTCGACCTGATCGACCTCGACCTGGGCGGCGAAGCTGCCAACCAGCCGCTGGCCGAGACGATCGAGCCGAGCGCGGCACAGCCCTCCGAGGCACCAGCCGACCTGCCGCTGGAGATCGGCGAAACCACGTCAGCAGTTGCCGAAGACGAGAACGTCAAGATCGTCGGCACGCTGCGCATAGGCATTCCGCTCTTCAACATCTACCTCAACGAGGCCGACGAGCTGTCTCGCCGCCTGACCACTGAAGTCGCCGAGTGGGCCATGGAACTGCACCGCCCGATCGGCGAAACGCCGATCGCGCTGGCACATTCTCTGGCCGGCAGTTCGGCCACGGTGGGCTTCAACGACCTGTCCCACCTCGCGCGGCTGCTCGAGCACGCGCAGATGCGCTCGCAGTCCATCGGCTACGGCACGCCCGAGGAAGCACGCCTGTTCGTCGATGCGGCGGAAGAGGTTCGTCGCCTGCTGCACCAGTTCGCCGCCGGGTTCCTGAAGGAGCCTGCGCCCGAGCTGCTGGCCCGCCTGGCCGAGCACGAGATCGAATCCGCCCGCCGCCTCGAGGCGGCAACCGCGGCGGCCGACCTGCCGCCCGCCACCGGCATGGGCGAGCTGGACGAAGCGCCCGAACTGGAGCGCATCGACCTGTCGGAATCGCCTGAGGTGCAGCCCGAAGCCGAGCGGCCGACGGCCACGGTGCCGTCGAGCCATGCGCCGTTCTTCGAAACCAGCGGCCTGTCCGTCAGCAGCTTCGGCGCACTGGACGCCCGCGTCGACGCGCTGGGTGTGGCCGAGCTGAAGCCGCTGGCCGAGCTGCCGACGGCAGCCGGTCGCACTGCCGAACGCGAGCTGGCGATCGAGGGTACCGAAGACATCGACGCGGTCGACGCGGTCGACGCCGAGCTGTTCCCGATCTTCGAGGAAGAGGGACAGGACCTGCTGCCGCAGCTGTCGGCTCGCTTGCGCGACTGGGCGAAGCGGCCCGGCGAGACCAGCCATGCCGCGTCGTGCATGCGCACGCTGCACACGCTCAAGGGCGGCGCCCGCCTGGCCGGTGCGATGCGGCTGGGCGAAATGGCTCACCGCCTGGAAACGCGCATCGAGCAGATCCTCGCCGACGCGCCGATCGCGGCGGCCGACGTCGAGCAACTTCAGATGCGCGGCGACGCGCTGTCGCAGGTCTTCGAGGCCTTGCGTGCGCGCGACGCACAGGCCTACGAGGAAGCCAGCGCTGCGGTGGTCGCTGCGCCGGTGGCCGCGCCCGTCGTGGCGGCTCCGGTGCCTGTGCCTGCACCGCTGGTCGTCGCAGTCGCGCCCGAACCGGAAGCTGTGCCGGTGGCACCGGTGCAAGAGCCCGAACCCGCGCGCGCTCTCGCCGAGCCGGTGGTGGCAACACCGGTCAGCGACCTGCCGCCGATCGACTGGTCGCGCTTCGCGCTGGGTGGCGTGACCAGCCGGGTGGTCGCCGACAAGTCGCAGAGTGCTTCGCAGTCGGCCGTGCGCGTGCGTGCACCGCTGCTCGATCGTCTGGTCAACCAGGCCGGCGAAGTCTCGATCACCCGCTCGCGCATCGAGTCCGAGGTCGGCCAGATCAAGGGCTCGCTGGTCGACCTGACCGAGAACCTGGAGCGCCTGCGCTTGCAGTTGCGCGACATCGAGCTGCAGGCCGAGACGCAGATGAGTTCGCGGCTCGAAGCGGCGAAGGCGATGTCGCAGTCGTTCGACCCGCTGGAGTTCGACCGCTTCACGCGCTTCCAGGAACTGACCCGCATGATGGCCGAGTCGGTGAACGACGTGGCCACCGTGCAGCGCACGCTGCAGCGTTCACTGGACAGCACCGAAGACGAACTGGCCAGCCAGGCCCGCCTGACGCGCGACCTGCAGGACGACCTGCTGCGCACCCGCATGGTGGAGTTCGAAGGCCAGTCCGATCGCCTCTACCGTGTCGTGCGGCAGGCCGCCAAGGAGACCGGCAAGCAGGTGCGCCTGGACATCGTCGGCGGTTCGATCGAAGTCGACCGCGGCGTGCTCGATCGCATGACGGGCTCCTTCGAGCACCTGCTGCGCAACAGCGTCACCCACGGCATCGAGGCTCCCGACGCGCGCGCCGCGCAAGGCAAGGATGCCGCCGGCGCCATCCTGGTCTCGCTCACTCAGGAAGGCAACGAAGTCGGCATCGAGTTCCGCGACGATGGCAAAGGCCTCGACCTGGAGCGCATCCGCGCCAAGGGCATGGCCATGGGCTTGATCCCGCCCGATCAGGCGGTCAGCGACGCCGACCTGGCCAACCTGATCTTCACGCCCGGGTTCACCACCGCCGAATCGGTGACTGAACTCGCGGGCCGCGGTGTCGGCATGGACGTGGTGCGATCCGAGGTGAACGCCATGGGCGGCCGCATCGAGACCGCTACCGCACCGGGCCAAGGCACTTCGTTCAAGCTGGTGCTGCCGCTGACCACCGCGGTCACGCAGGTGGTGATGCTGCGCTGCGGCGACGCCACGGTGGCCGTGCCGTCGACGCTGATCGAAATCGTGCGCCGCGCCACAGCGGCGGAGATCGAGCAGGCGTATGCCGGCGGCGGTTATCCGCTGGGCGACCGGGTGCTGCCGTTCTTCTGGCTCGGCTCGCTGCTGCAGACCAGCCCGGCCCCGACCGAGGCCATCGGCCGCACACGGCCGGTGGTGGTGGTGCGCAGCGCACAGCAGCGCGTCGCGCTGCACGTCGACGAAGTGCTGGGCAACCAGGAAGTGGTGGTCAAGAACCTCGGGCCGCAGCTGTCGCGCCTGCCCGGTCTGGCCGGCATGACGCTGCTCGCCTCCGGTGCCGTGGCGCTGATCTACAACCCGGTGGCGCTGGCCACGTTGTATGGCGATGCGGCGCGTGCAGCCACCGTGGCGGCGCTCAACGCGCTGCGCGGGGGCGCACCGGCGATGCCGCAGGTCGCGCAGGAGCCTCAGGTGGCTGCGGCGCCGCTGGTGCTGGTGGTCGACGATTCGCTCACCGTGCGCCGCGTCACGCAGCGCCTGCTGGTGCGCGAGGGCTATCGCGTGGTGCTCGCCAAGGACGGCATGGACGCGCTCGAGCGCCTGGCCGAAGAGCGGCCGAGCATCGTGCTGTCGGACATCGAGATGCCGCGCATGGACGGTTTCGACCTGGTGCGCAACATCCGTGGCGATGCCCGCCTGCGCGATCTGCCGGTGATCATGATCACTTCGCGCATCGCCCAGAAGCACCGCGACTATGCCGCCGAGCTGGGTGTCGACCACTACCTCGGCAAGCCGTACTCGGAAGAAGACCTGCTCGCGCTGATCGGTCGCTACACGGCCGCGGTCACCACGGCCTGAGGCCGGCACGGCCATGGCCGAACTCGTCGACCATCTGGCCGAACTGACCGGCTTCCGCGACCGGGAACTGCTCGACGTGACGCTGGTCAGCGCCTTGCGCGACCTGCTGCGCCCGCGCGCGGTGGCCATCTACCGCAGTGTCGGCGAGGCCGGCCACGAGCGCTGGCTGACGCGCGCAAGGCTGCAGGCCGGCGAGCTGGCGGCCCGGGCCGACCCGGGCTGGGTCGATCTCGAGAGCCTGCCCGCCCACCACGAGCATCCGGCGCGGCTCGATGCCTTTCGACGGCAGAGCATCGTGCAGCTGCCGGGGCCGGTGCACCTGACGCTGTTCCCGGTCGCCACCGATCGCGAGAGCCTGGGCGTGATGGAGGTCGAGAGCGATGCACCGCTCGATGAACGCGACCAGCGCCTGGTGATGAGCATCCTGCGCATCTACCGCAACTTCCAGGGCCTGCTCGACTACAGCGAGCGCGACACGCTCACCGGCCTGCTCAACCGCAAGACCTTCGACGAGAGCTTCATGAAGGCCGTGGCCGAGCCGACGCTGCCGCCGCCCGAGGGCGACGCCGAGGACCGGCGCACTGCGGCGCAGCGCTGCCGCTACTGGATGGGGGTGATCGACATCGATCACTTCAAGCGCGTCAACGACACCTACGGCCACCTGATCGGCGACGAGGTGCTCCTGCTGCTGGCGCGGTTGATGCGCGCCAGCTTCCGCTTCGACGACCGGCTCTACCGCTTCGGCGGCGAGGAGTTCGTCGTGCTGATGCGCTGCACCGATGCGCCGGCCGCGGCGCTGGCCCTCGAGCGCCTGCGTGTGCATGTAGAGCGCCACCTGTTCCCGCAGGTCGGTCACATCACCGTGAGCATCGGCTTCACCGAGCTCAAGCGCGGCGACACGCCCAGCGGCGCCTTCGAGCGGGCCGACAAGGCGGTCTACTTCGCCAAGGGCCAGGGTCGCAACCAGGTGAGGCACCACGCCGAACTGGTGGCTTCGGGGCACCTCGAAGACGACACCAAGATCGGCGACGTCGAGCTGTTCTAGCCCGCCGGTCCGCTAGGCCTTCTTCTTCACCGCGGCGAACCTGTCCAGCGTGCGCTGGCGCGCCTCGTCGTGGAGCACCACCGGCGCTGGGTAGTGCGTTCCGAGTTCGATGCCGGCGGCCGCCAGGTCCACCGGCCGGGCCTCCCAGGGCGCGTGGATCAATTCGTCGGGCAGGGCGACCAACTGCGGCAGATAGCGGCGGATGAAGCGTCCCTGCGGGTCGAAGCGGCGGCTTTGAGACACCGGGTTGAAGATGCGGAACCACGGCTGCGCGTCGCAGCCGGTCGAGGCCGCCCATTGCCAGCCGCCGTTGTTGGCCGCGAGGTCGAAGTCGTTCAGGTGGTCGGCGAAATACTGCTCGCCGCGTCGCCAGTCGAGCCCCAGGTCCTTGGTCAGGAAGCTCGCCACCACCATGCGCAGGCGGTTGTGCATGTAGCCGGTCTGGTTGATCTGGGCCATGGCGGCATCGATGAGCGGGTAGCCCGTGCGGCCCCCGCACCAGGCGGCGAACAGCTCGTCGGCGTGTTTGCCGTGGTCCCAGCGCAGTGCGTCGAACTCCGGCTTGAAGCAGTGCCCGACAACGCGCGGGTGGTGGTGCAGGACCTGGTGGTAGAAGTCGCGCCAGATCAGCTCGGACAGCCACACCTTGGCGCCCTCGCTGCCGGCCTGCTCGCGCGCCCAGGCCTCGCGGGCGAGGGTGCGGATCGAGCAGGTGCCGAAGCGCAAGTGCACCGACAGGTAGCTGGGCCCCTTCACGGCCGGGAAATCGCGCGTGCGGCCGTACTCGTCGATGCGCGGCAGGAAGTCGTCGAGCAGCGCCTGAGCGCCGCGCTCGCCCACCGGGATCTTCAGCGCGTGCAGGTTGCTGCGCTCGAAGCCCATCGCCTCGAGCGAAGGCAGCGTGGCGGCCACCCCGGCTGGCACCGGCGCCAGTGCCGCGGCATGAGCCGCCACCGGATAAGCCTTGACGAAGTAGGGCTCGAGCTTGCGCAACCAGGCGTTCTTGTAGGGCGTGAACACGCCGTACGGCGAGCCGGCCGCGGTGAGCACTTCGCTGCGTTCGAACACCACGTGATCCTTGGAGGTGTGCAGCGCGATGCCGGCCCCCGCCAGCAGGCCGCGCACCCGGGCGTCGCGCTGCAGGGCGGCCGGTTCGTCGTCGTGGTTGGCATACACCGCCTGCACGTGCAGCGCGCTGGCCAGGGCGACGACTTCATGCGCCGCATGGCCGTGGCGCACCAGCAGGCGAACGCCGCTGCGGCCGTGCGACTCGGCCAGGGCGGCCAGCGCCGCATCGAGCTGCACGACGCTGTCGTGGATGAACTCGACGCGCCGGTCCGCGCGCAGGCCGCGCTCCAGCAAGGGGTCGAGGATGTCGCGGTCGAACACGAATACACACCAGACCTGACGCGCCGCCTTCAGCGCGTGGAACAGCGCGGCATGGTCGTGGGCACGCAGGTCGCGGCGGAACCAGACCAGCGCGGAGTCCAGCGCGGGGGCATTCTTGTCGTGATGCATGGGCCGAGTCTATAAAATGCCCGCATGGCCGGCGCAGCGATCAACCTCACGAACCATTTCCTCATCGCCATGCCGGGCATGGGGGACGGCACGTTCGCCGGCACCGTGATCTACCTGTGCGAGCACACCGAGAAGGGCGCGCTGGGCCTGGTGATCAACAAGCCGATCGACATCAAGCTGAAGAACCTGTTCGAGAAGGTGGAGCTCACGCTCGACCGCGAAGACCTGGCCGAGGAGCCGGTCTACTTCGGCGGCCCGGTGCAGACCGAGCGCGGTTTCGTGCTGCACGAGCGCCTGGGCGGCGAGGCGGCCGATGGCGGCACCTACAACTCCTCGCTGCAGATCCCCGGCGGCCTGGAGATGACCACCAGCAAGGACGTGCTGGAGGCGCTGGCCAACGGCGCCGGGCCGAAGAAGGTGCTCGTGACCCTGGGTTACAGCGGCTGGAGTGCCGGGCAACTGGAAGACGAGATCAGCCGCAACGGCTGGATCAACGTCGGTGCCGAGCCCGGCATCATCTTCGACACGCCGGTCGAGCAGCGCTACGACAAGGCGCTGTCGCTGCTGGGCATCGACCCGCGCATGCTCAGCCAGGAGGCGGGGCACGCATGAGCCCGCCCGGCCGCCCGAAGGGCGAATCCCTGGAACGAAGTGGAAGGGTAGTCCAGTGAGCATGGCGGTGCCGGCCATGCCTTCCGTTCCCCGCAGCTTTCTCGCCTTCGATTTCGGGCTTCGCCGCGTCGGCGTGGCCAGCGGCAACTCGGTCACCCGCCAGGCCACGCCCATGAAGACGGTCGCGGCCGAGGGTGAACAACGTTTCGCGGAAATCGCCAGGCTCATTGCGCAATGGCAACCCGATGCACTGGTGGTCGGCGTGCCGTACCACCCCGATGGCGCGGAGCACGACAATACGCGGCGCGCGCGGCGCTTCGCCCGCCAGCTGCACGGCCGCTTCGCCCTGCCGGTGCACGAGGTGGACGAGCGCTACACCACGACCGAGGCTGCGGCCGCGGGCGCACGCGATCTCGATGCAGCCTCGGCTGCCATCATCCTGGATCAGTACCTGAGGACCCTGGAATGAGCAGCCTTCTCCTCGATGCCGAAGCGCTCTACGCCGACCTGCTGGCCGGCGTGCGCATGCTGTTGCAGCCCGGCAGCGCCCTGGTGGGCATCTGGTCGGGCGGCGCCTGGCTGGCCGAGCGCCTGCAGCGCGACCTGAAGATCGACGGCGAGCACGGCGTGATCTCGAGCGCCTTGCACCGCGACGACTTCGGCTCGCGCGGCATGGCCGCCGGCGCCGACCACACGCGGCTGCCCTTCGAGGTCGAGGGCCGGCACATCGTGCTGATCGACGACGTGCTGTTCACCGGCCGCACCACGCGGGCCGTCATCAACGAGCTGTTCGACTTCGGCCGCCCGGCCAGCGTCACGCTGGCGGTACTGGTCGACCGCGGCGGGCGCGAGCTGCCGATCCAGCCGGCCTTCTCGGCCGCGCGCGTGGCCCTGCCGCGCGGACAGCGCCTGTCCCTGGCCCGCGACGAAGCGGGCCGTTTCAGCTTCGACATCAAGGACGCCGCCTGATGCTCTCGAAAAGAAACCCCCAGCTCAACGCCCACGGCGAGCTGATCCACCTGCTGTCCATCGAGGGCCTGCCCAAGGCGGTGCTGACGCAGATCCTCGACACCGCGGGCACCTTCCTGTCGGTCAATGACCGCGAGGTGAAGAAGGTGCCGCTGCTGCGCGGCAAGAGCGTGTTCAACCTGTTCTTCGAGAACAGCACGCGCACGCGCACCACCTTCGAGATCGCTGCCAAGCGGCTGTCGGCCGACGTCATCAACCTGGACATCGCGCGTTCGTCCACCGCCAAGGGCGAGAGCCTGCTCGACACCATCGCCAACCTCAGCGCGATGCATGCCGACATGTTCGTCGTGCGGCACAGCGAGAGCGGCGCGCCCTACTTGATCGCCCAGCACTGCGCGCCGCACGTGCACGTGGTCAACGCCGGCGACGGCCGCCATGCGCACCCGACGCAGGGCCTGCTCGACATGTACACCATCCGCCACTACAAGCGCGACTTCACGCAGCTCACGGTGGCCATCGTCGGCGACATCGTGCACTCGCGGGTGGCACGCTCCGACATCCACGCGCTGACCACGCTGGGCGTGCCGGAGATCCGCGCGGTCGGCCCGAAGACGCTGGTGCCCGGCGACCTGCGCGAGATGGGCGTGCGTGTGTGCCACGACATGGCCGAGGGCATCCGCGGTGCCGACGTGATCATCATGCTGCGCCTGCAGAACGAGCGCATGAGCGGCGCCATGCTGCCCAGCGCCGGCGAGTTCTTCAAGAACTACGGCCTCACGCCCGAGAAGCTGGCATTCGCCAAACCCGACGCCATCGTCATGCACCCCGGGCCGATCAACCGCGGCGTCGAGATCGACTCGGCGGTGGCCGACGGCACGCAGAGCGTCATCCTGCCGCAGGTCACCTTCGGCATCGCCGTGCGCATGGCGGTCATGTCCATCATCGCGGGCAACAACGCATGAAGATCCACATCAAGAACGGCCGCATCGTCGACCCCGCCAGTGGCCGCGACGAAACGGGTGACATCGCCATCGCCGCCGGGCGCATCGTCAGCCTCGGCAAGGTCAGCGCCGATTTCACGGCGAACCGCACGATCGACGCCAGCGGCCTCGTCGTCGCCCCCGGCCTGGTCGACCTGGCCGTGCGACTGCGCGAGCCCGGCCACGAGCACGAAGGCATGCTGGAGAGCGAGATGGCCGCGGCGATGGCCGGCGGCGTGACCAGCCTCGTGTGCCTGCCCGACACCGACCCGCCGCTGGACGAGCCCGGCCTGGTCGAGATGCTCAAGTTCCGTGCGCGCAACCTCAACCTCGCGCGCCTGTACCCGCTGGGCGCGCTGACGCGCGGCCTGCAGGGCGACACTCTGACCGAGATGGCCGAGCTCACCGAAGCCGGCTGCGTCGGTTTCTCGCAGGCCGAGGTGGCCTGCCGCGACACGCTGGTGCTGCACCGCGCGCTTCAGTACGCATCGACCTTCGGCTACACCGTCTGGCTGCGTCCGAATGACAGCTGGCTGGGCAACGGTGTCGCCGCCAAGGGGCCGCTGGCCACGCGGCTGGGCCTGTCGGGCGTGCCGGTGATCGCCGAGACGATCGCGCTGAACACCATCTTCGAGCTGGTGCGCGACACGCGCGCCCGCGTGCACCTGTGCCGCATCAGCAGTGCCGCGGGCATCGAGCTGATCCGCGCCGCCAAGGCCGAGGGCCTGCCGGTGAGTTGCGACGTGAGCGTCAACCACCTGCACCTGACCGACGTCGACATCGGCTACTTCAACGCGGCGATGCGCCTGACGCCGCCGCTGCGCCAGCAGCGCGACCGCGATGCGATCCGCGCCGCGCTGGCCGATGGCACGGTGGACGCGCTGGTGAGCGACCACACGCCCGTCGACGCCGACGCGAAGAACCTGCCGTTCGCCGAAGCCGAGCCCGGCGCCACCGGGCTGGAGCTGCTGCTCGGCCTGACGCTGAAGTGGGGCACCGAGAGTGGTCTGCCGCTGGCGAAGTCCTTGTCCGCCGTCACGCAGCGACCGGTGGCGGTGCTCGGCGATGCGCTGGATTCGCTGGGTTCGAGCACCGGCCGGCTGGTCGAGGGCGGCGTGGCCGACCTGTGCCTGTTCGACCCGGCGGCTCACTGGACGGTGCGCCCCGCCGCACTGCGCAGCCAGGGCAAGAACACGCCCTTCGCCGGCTACGAGCTGCCGGGCAAGGTCATCGCCACGGTGGTCGGCGGGCACGTGGCTTTCGAAGCCGCGCGCGACTGAGGCCGGCGCCAGGGTGCGTGGGCTGATCGCGCTGTGGCGGCTCGCTGCCGCCGTGCTGCAGGTCCTGGGCGGAGCGCTCATCTGCGCCTTGCTGTTCCCGTTCCTGAAGCCGGCGCAGCGCATGGCACACGTCGGCCGCTGGTCGGCACGCATGCTGCGCGCGCTGGGTATCCGGCTCGAGGCGCAGGGTGCCGTGCACCCCGGCCCGGTGCTGCTGGTGGCCAACCACATCTCCTGGGTCGACATTCTCGCCGTGAACGCGGTGTACCCGGCGCGTTTCGTCTCCAAGGCCGACGTGAAGCACTGGCCCTTCCTCGGCTGGCTGGTGGCCTGCGGCGGCACGCTGTTCATCGAGCGCGAGCGCAAGCGCGATGCGCTGCGCGTGGTGCACCAGATCGCCGAAGCGCTGAAGTCGGGCGACGTGGTCGCGGTGTTCCCCGAGGGCACCACGGGCGACGGCCACGGCCTGCTGCCCTTCCACGCCAACCTGCTGCAGGCGGCCATCGCCACCGAATCGCCCGTGCAGCCGGTGGTGCTGAGCTACCGCGATGCGGCCTCGATGGTCAGCCAGGCCGCGTCCTACGTGGGCGACACCAGCCTGGCGCAATCCCTGTGGTCCACCGTGACGGCCGACAAGCTCGTCGCCCGCGTGGTGGTCGAGAATGCGCAGGGCACGCGCCATGCCGACCGGCGCGCGCTGGCCGAGCATCTGCGCGAGGCCATCCTGGGCCGGCTGCAGGAGGACCGGGCTTGACGCCGCTGACGATCCGCCGTGTCGCGATCGACACCTTCCGCGAGCACGTGGCCTACCTGCACCGCGACTGCACGGCGGTGCGCGCCGAAGGCTTCCAGGCGCTGTCGAAGGTGGAGGTCAGCGGCAACGGATCGAGCATCCTGGCGGTGCTCAACGTGGTCGACGACGCATGCATCGTCGGCCCCACCGAGCTGGGCCTGAGCGAAGAGGCCTTCGCTCGCCTGGGCCTGTCAGCGGGCCACGGGGCCAGCCTGCAGCATGCCGAACCGCCGGCCTCGATCGCCGCGCTGCATCGCAAGATCGCCGGCGAGCGCCTCTCGCGGGACGACCTGCTCGGCATCGTCCGCGACATCGCGCAGATGCGCTACACGAAGATCGAGCTGGCGGCCTTCGTGGTCGCGGCCAACCAGTTCGAGATGGACCGCGACGAGGTGCTGCACCTCACCGAGGGCATGATCGCCGCCGGCCGCCGCCTCGACTGGCACCAGGAAGTGCGCAGCGGCCCGGTGGTCGACAAGCACTGCATCGGCGGCATCCCCGGCAACCGCACCTCGATGCTGGTGGTGCCCATCGTCGCCGCGCACGGCATGCTGATCCCCAAGACCTCGTCGCGCGCGATCACCTCGCCGGCCGGCACGGCCGACACGATGGAGGTGCTCGCGCAGGTCGAACTGCCCTTCGACCGCCTGGCCGCCATCGTGCGCGAGACCGGCGGCTGCCTGGCCTGGGGCGGCACCGCCGACCTGTCGCCGGCCGACGACGTGCTGATCGCCGTGGAGCGCCCGCTGGGCATCGACTCGCCGGGGCAGATGGTGGCCTCGATCCTGTCGAAGAAGATCTCCGCGGGCTCCACGCACCTGGTGCTCGACATCCCGGTCGGCCCGAGCGCCAAGGTGCGCGGCATGCCCGAGGCGCAGCGACTGAAGAAGCTGTTCGAGTACGTGGCCTCGCGGCTGCGTCTGCAGATCGACGTGGTGATCACCGACGGCCGCCAGCCGATCGGCCGCGGCATCGGCCCGGTGCTCGAGGCGCGCGACGTCATGCAGGTGCTCGAGAACGACCCGGCCGCACCGATGGACCTGCGCCAGAAGGCGCTGCGCCTGGCCGGCCGGGTGATCGAGTTCGACCCCGACGTGCGCGGCGGCGACGGCTTCGCGATCGCGCGCGACATCCTCGACTCCGGCCGTGCGCTGGCGAAGATGAACCAGATCATCGATGCGCAGGGCCGGCGGCCGTTCGAGTGGGCCACGCCGCCGGTGGCGCCGCTGTCCTTCGAGGTGGCGGCGCCGCGCGACGGCGTGGTCACGGCGATCGACAACCTGGCGCTGGCGCGCATCGCGCAGCTGGCCGGTGCGCCCAAGGTGGCTGGTGCCGGCATCGACCTGTTGCACCGGCTGGGCGACACCGTGAAGACCGGGCAGGCGCTGTACCGGGTGCACGCTCGCTTCGAGGCCGATCTCGACTACGCGCGACGCAAGGCCGAGGCCGACATGGGCTTTCGCGTCGGCGCGGCCGATACGCTGCCACGTGACTACGTGCCGCGCGACAACGGTGCCGGATCCTGATGAAGGAAGTGCCCATGCTGCTGGCCTTTGCCGACGAGAGCCCGCTGGCGCACGCGCTGGCGCGCGAGATGGACTGCGAGCTCGCCTTCGTCGAGACGCACCGCTTTCCCGATGGCGAGATCAAGCTGCGGCTGCCGCCCACGCTCCCGCCGCGCGTCGTGGTGTTGCGCGGCCTGCAGCAGCCCAACGACCGGCTGGTGCAACTGCTGCTCGCCGGGCGCACCGCGCGCGAACTCGGCGCGCGCCACCTGACGCTGGCCTCGCCCTACCTCGCCTACATGCGCCAGGACATGGCTTTCCAGCCCGGCGAGGCGGTGAGCCAACGCATCGTCGTGGGCTTCCTGGGCAGCCTGTTCGACCGCGTGATCACGATCGATCCGCACCTGCACCGCATCGCGTCGCTCGACGAGGTCATGCCGGGCGCGCAGGGCGCCGCCTTGACGGCGGCACCGCTGCTCGGTGCCTGGATCGCTTCGCAGTGGCCGGCCGATTCGCTGCCGCTGCTCGTCGGTCCCGACGAAGAGGCTGATCAGTGGGTGCGCGCGGCCGGCGAACGCACCGGCCTGAAGGGGCTGGTGTGCCGCAAGACGCGCCGAGGCGATCGCGACGTGACGGTGGAACTCCCGGCACAGGACATCACCGGCCGCGATGTGGTGATCATCGATGACGTGGCCAGCACCGGCAACACGATCGTGCAGGCTGCGGCGGCCTTGCGCGAGCGGGGCGTCGCCTCGATCGACGTGGCCGTGGTGCATGCGCTGTTCGGCGGCGATGCGATCGAACGGCTGATGCAGGCAGGCGTCCGTCACGTCTGGAGCACCGACGCCGTACCGCATTCGAGCAACGTTGTCACGGTCGCGCCCTTGCTGGCGAGGGCAATCGCGGATTGCGATTGAGTGGGATGGCATCCCACACTGGGTCCTCGCATCGAAGGGGCGCCCATGCATCTGCTGAGGCTGATCCAGAGCCAGGTGAGGCTGGGTGAGCCCTTGCCCTGGGGCGTGCGCGACCAGCAGGGCAAGTTGCTGCTGGCCCGTGGCCAGGTGATCGCCAACGAGGCGCAACTCGCCGCCCTGCTCGAGCGTGGTGCGAGCGTCGACATCGAGGAGGTGCGTGCGGCGGCCTCGCGCTCCGAGGCCGAGGCGAAGCGCCCGACCAGCCTGTTCGCGCAGTGGGAGCAGGTGCTGTGGCAGCTCGATCGTGTGCTTCGCAGTGTCGGCGGCGAGCCGGGCTTCGGCCAGCGTGTGAACGAACTCGTGCAGCACATCGAGGCGTTGACACTGCGCGACCCCGACATCGCGATCTACCTGACGGTGCGCCAGGACCCGAAGCGCCTGACGATCTACGCGCTGGCCCACTCCGTGCACGGCGCGATGGTGTCGCTGCTGATGGCGCGGCGGCTCGGCTGGGACGAGGCGCCCACGCACACGCTGATGAAGGCCGCCTTGACGATGAACATCGCCATCCTCGACCTGCAGGGCCGCATGGCGGCGCAGGGCGTGCCGGCCACGCCGCCGCAGATGGACATGATCCGCTTGCACCCGACGCAGGGTGTGGAGATGCTGAAGGCGGCCGGCATCGACGACGCCACCTGGCTCGACACCATCGCGCATCACCACGAGCGGCCCGACGGCACGGGCTACCCGGCCGGCCTGCACGAGGCGGGTGAGCTGACCACGGTGCTGCGCTACATCGACGTGTTCCTGGCGAAGATGGCGCCGCGTGCGCTGCGCGCGCCGCTGTCGGCGCAGCTCGCCGCACGCCAGCTCTTCCAGGAGTCCGGCGGCGCGCCGGCGTCGGCGGCGATCATCAAGGAGTTCGGCATCTACCCGCCGGGCGAGTTCGTGCAGCTCAAGTCGGGCGAGATGGCGGTGGTGGTGCGCCGCGGCGCCAATGCCAGCACGCCGCTGGCGGCTGCCATCACCGACCGGCACGGCATGCCCAACGTCAACACCGTCGTGCGTGAAACGTCCAAGGCCGAATTCGCCATCACGGCGCTGGCAGCCGAGAGGAACCTGGTGCTGCGCGTGCCCCCGGAGCGGCTGTTCGGCCTGCCCGAATGAGCGGGATCAGGCCTTGCCCTGGTTGGCCACGGCGGCAGCCGCCTTCGCCGCGGCTTCCGCGTCACCGAGGTAGTAGCTGCGGATCGGCTTGAGCGCGTCGTCGAGTTCGTAGACGAGCGGGATGCCATTGGGGATGTTCAGGCCGACGATCGCGTCGTCGGAGATGCCGTCCAGGTACTTCACCAGCGCGCGGATGCTGTTGCCGTGGGCCGAGATCAGCACGCGCTGGCCGCTGCGGATGGCCGGAGCGATGGTGTCGTTCCAGTAGGGCAGCACACGCGCCACGGTGTCCTTCAGGCATTCGGTCAGCGGCACCTCGCCGGCGGCGAGCTTCGCGTAGCGTGGATCGCTGCGCTCGCTGCGCGGGTCGGTCGGCTCCAGTGCCGGCGGCGGCGTGTCGTAGCTGCGGCGCCAGACCAGCACCTGCTCGTCGCCGAACTTCTTTGCCGTCTCGGCCTTGTTCAGACCCTGCAGCGCACCGTAGTGGCGCTCGTTCAGTCGCCAGTTCTTGACGATGGGCAACCAGGTGCGATCCATCTCGTCCAGCGCGTACCAGGTGGTCCAGATCGCGCGCTGCAACACCGAGGTGTGCACGATGTCGAATTCGTAGCCGTCGGCCTTGAGCAGCTGGCCGGCCTGCTTGGCCTGCGCCACGCCGGTGGGCGTGAGGCCCACGTCCGTCCAGCCGGTGAAGCGGTTCTCGAGGTTCCAGGTCGATTCGCCGTGGCGGATCAGTACGAGCTTGTGCATGGGCTGGCCGGGTTCTGGATGAGGGAATGCCGGGCTCGGCCCGGTGGCGTCAACCCTGAATTCTATAATTCGCGTTTTTCGCCGCAGCGGCTGAAGGCTCCCGTGAAGTTCTTTATCGACAACTGGGTTCTGTTCCTGGCCGCCATTACCTCCGGTGGCCTCCTGCTCTGGCCGATGATTTCTCGCGGAGGCGGTGCCGGGCGCATCACGCCGGCGCAGGCCGTGCAGATGATCAACCGCGAGAAAGCCGTGCTCATCGACGTCAGCGAGCCCGACGAGTTTGCCGGCAGCCACGCCACCGGCTCGAAGAACGTGCCGCTGGGCCGGCTCGAGGCTTCGGGCGACCTGCCGAAGAACAAGACGCTGCCGCTGGTGGTGGTGTGCCCGAGCGGCACGCGCGCCGTTCGCGCCGTCGCGACGTTGAAGAAGCTCGGCTTCGAGAACTCGCACGTGCTCGCCGGCGGCCTGGCTGCCTGGCGCGAAGCCAACCTGCCCGTCGAGAAGAACGCCTGAGGAAGCGCCATGCCCGCCGTGAAGATGTACACCACCCAGGTCTGCCCGTACTGCCAGCGCGCCAAGGCGCTGCTCAAACAGCGCGGCGTCGAGCAGATCGAGGAGATCCGCGTCGACCTGCACCCCGCCGAGCGCGACACCATGGTGCAACTCACCGGCCGGCGCACCGTGCCGCAGATCTTCATCGGCGACACCCATGTCGGCGGCTGCGACGACCTCGTCGCTCTCGACCAGCGCGGCGGCCTCGCGCCGCTGCTCGCTGGCTGACTCCCCGCACAGCGATAATCCCGGGCTCGCCGCCATTTCGACGGCACCCCTTCATCCAGAGATTCCCATGGCCGACGACAACCAGACCCCGGTGTTCCAGATCCAGCGCATGTACCTGAAGGACCTGTCGCTGGAGCAACCCAACTCGCCGCAGATCCTGCTCGAGCAGTCGCAGCCGGCCGTCGACATCCAGCTCGGTCTGGGCGCCGAGGCGATCGCCGACGGCGTCTACGAAGTGGCCGTCACCGCGACCGTGACGACCAAGGTGGCCGACAAGGTGCTGTTCCTCGTCGAGGCCAAGCAGGCCGGCATCTTCGAGATCCGCAACATCCCCGGCGACCAGCTCGACCAGATCATCGGCATCGCCTGCCCGGGCATCGTCTACCCCTACCTGCGCGCCATCGTCTCCGACGTGTGCACGCGCGCCGGCTTCCCGCCGGTCCTGCTGGCCGAGGTGAACTTCCAGGCCATGTTCGAGGCGCAACGCGCCCAGGCCGCGGGCCAGAACGGCTCGGGCATCATCACCAGCGTCAACTGAGACGCTTGCCGCGTCGCGCATGAACCTGACGGTGCTCGGCGCGGGAGCGTGGGGCACCGCGCTGGCCGTGAGCGCCTGCACGCGGCAGCCCACGCGGCTGTGGGCACGTGATGCAGCGCGAGCCGCAGCGATGCGCAGCGAGCGGCGCAACCGGCGTTACCTGAACGATGTGGCGCTGCCGCCCGCGCTGCAGATCGACGCCGACTTCGACGCTGCCGTGGCGCATGCACGCGGCGGCCTGCTGGTGGTGGCCACGCCGATGGCCGGCCTGGAAGTTGTCCTTCGCCGCCTGCCGGCCGACGCGCCCGGCGTGTTGTGGCTGTGCAAGGGCTTCCAGGAAGGCACCGGCCGGCTCGGCCACGAGATCGCCCGCGCCGCCTGCCCGTCACTGAGCGCCGGCGTGCTCTCGGGCCCGAGCTTCGCCATCGAGGTCGCGCGCGGCCAGCCCACCGCACTGGTGGCGGCCAGCCACGACGCAGCGCTCGCCGAGCGTGCCGTCGAGGCCTTCCACAGCGACACGATGCGCATCTACACCTCCAATGACCCGGTGGGCGTGGAGGTGGGCGGCGCAGTGAAGAACGTGATGGCCATCGCCACCGGCATCGCCGACGGCATGCAGCTCGGCCTGAACGCGCGCGCCGCGCTGGTCACGCGCGGCCTGGCCGAAATGACGCGGCTGGGCCTGGCGCTGGGTGCGCGCGCCGAGACCTTCATGGGCCTGTCGGGTCTGGGCGACCTGGTGCTCACCACCACCGGCGAGCTGTCGCGCAACCGTCGTGTCGGCCTGCTGCTGGCGCAGGGGCAGACACTGGCGCAGATCCTCGCCGAACTCGGCCACGTGGCCGAGGGCGTGCTCAGTGCGGCCACCGTGCTGAAGCGCGCACAGGCGCTGAACGTGGCGATGCCGATCACCGAAGCGGTGGTGGCGGTGCTGGAGCGCCGCATCACGCCTGCGCAGGCGCTGGGCCTGCTGATGGGCCGCGAAGCGCGGTCCGAGAACTGAGAGAGGAAGCGCCGCATGCATCGCCGCCTGATCCTTCGCACTGCGGCTGCGTCCGCTGCCACGCTGGCGCTGCCCGCCTTCGCGCAGGCCTGGCCCACGCGGCCGATCCGCCTCGTCGTGCCGTTTCCGCCGGGCAGTTCGCCGGACCTGATCGCCCGCCTGGTGGCCGAGCCGCTGTCGGCCGCGCTGGGGCAGCCGGTGGTGATCGACAACAAGCCCGGCGCCGGCGGCAACGTCGGCACCGGCCTGGTCGCCAAGGCCGAGCCCGATGGCCATACGCTGCTCTTCACCATCCAGGGCCCGCTGGTCACCGCGCCGCTGCTCAGCAAGAGCCTGAACTACGACCCGGCCAAGGAGCTGGCGCCGGTCACGCTGGTGGCCACTTCGCCGAACCTGCTGGTGGTCGACCCGAAGCTCGGCGCCGACACGCTGGCCGACTTCGTGCGCGTGGCCAAAGCGAAGCGAGGCGAGCTCAATTACGGTAGCGTGGGCAACGGCAGCGCGGCGCACCTGGCGATGGAGCTCTTCAAGCGCCGCGCCGGCATCGAACTCGTGCACGTGCCCTACCAGGGCTTCCCGCAGGTGGTCAACGCCATCCTCGCTGGCCAGGTGCAAGCCGGGTTCATGGTGCCGGGCATCGCGATGGGCCAGGTGCGCGCCGGCAAGCTGCGCGGGCTCGGCGTGACGACGCTGGGCCGCTCGGCCGCGCTGCCGGACTTTCCGACGCTGGTCGAGCAGGGCTTCCCGGAGTTCGAGGCGATCTCGTGGCAGGCCGTGCTCGCGCCGGCGAAGACGCCTGCGGCGATCGTCGAGCGCCTGTCGCGCGAGCTGGTGCGCATCGTCAAGAGCGACGATGTGCGCACGAAGATGCTCGCGCAGTACTTCAGCGCCGCGGGCACCGCGCCGGCTGCGCTGACCGGCCTGATGGCCAGCGAGCGCGAGCGCTGGGCCCGGGTCATCAAGCTGGCCGGCGTCAAGCCGGAGTAGCCGGCGTCAGCGCGGGCGCCGCGGCGCCCGCGTAGCCGCACTGCCGCCAGGCTTCGAACACGGCCACGGCGACGGCATTGCTGAGGTTCAGGCTGCGCTGGCCCGCACGCATCGGCAGGCGCACGCGCTGCGCGGGCGCGATGCGTTCGCGCAGGTCCGGCGGCAGGCCGGCGCCTTCCGATCCGAACACCAGCCAATCGCCCGGCGCCCAGGCCACGTCCGCGAAGCCACGCGTGCCGCGCGTCGTGAAGGCGAAGCAACGTTCCGGCGGCGGCGCGCAGTCGTTCAACAGAGCTTCCCACGAGGCGTGGCGGCGCACGCTGGCGTACTCGTGGTAGTCGAGCCCGGCGCGCACGAGCAGCTTGTCGTCCATCGAGAAGCCGAGCGGCTCGACGAGGTGCAGCGCGCAGCCGGTGTTGGCGGCCAGGCGGATCACGTTGCCGGTGTTGGGCGGGATCTCCGGATGCACGAGCACGATGTTGAACATGGTGCGGCGATTCTCCTGCAGCGTGGGCAGGCCGCCCTGCTCATGCGCCGTCGGGCCGCGGCGTGCGCGCCAGCACCCACAGCCGCACGCTCGACGCGCCGGCCTGCAGCAGCGTGCGCGCCATCTCGGCGGCGGTGGCCCCGGTGGTCATGACATCGTCGACCAGCACGACGCTGCGGCCGGCGATCTCGGCCCGGCGCAGCGGCTCGACCGCGAAGGCCGAGTGCACGTTCGACGCGCGCCGATCGAGCGGCAGGTCCACCTGGTGCGGTGTGTCGCGGATGCGCAGCAGCAGCCGGGCATCCGCCGGCGGGCCGAGGCGGCGAGCGATCTCCCACGATTGGTTGAAGCCACGCTCGCGAAGCCGCGCGTCGCTCAGCGGCGCGGGCAGGAGCAATTCGGGCGGCGGCTGGCCGCGCACGGCCTCGCGCAGCAGCCCCGACAGCACAGGCGCCAGCTCGACGCCGCCCTGGAACTTGAACCTCGCGATCAGGGCGCTCCACGGCGCGCCGTAGTCGAGCGCAGCGATCGTGCGCTCGAACGGCGGCGGTTCGCGCAGGCACTCGCCGCACACCGGCTGCCCGGCCGGTACGGCGATCGCGCAGCGCTCGCAACGTGGCCGCGGCGCGGCGAAGCGCTGCCGACAGGCGTCGCACAGCGCACCGCGGCCCCAGTCGCGGCAGATGCTGCATTGACCAGGAAGGGAGCCGAGAAGCGACGCCAGCGACACCGGCTCAATATACTGCCCGCCCATGAGCGAGCCGCCTGCCTCCGACCTGACTGCGCGCGGCCTCGATCCGGTGGCCGTGGGTGCGGCATTGCGCCGTCTGGCGCGCGCCGACGAAGCGCCGTGGCTGCACCGCGAGGTGGCGCGGCGCATGGCCGAGCGCCTGGCCATCATCCGGCTGCAGCCCGCACAGCTGATCGACTGGTGGAGCTGGCTGGGCGCGGGTGCCGAACTGCTGGCCAATGCCTACCCTGCGGCTCGGCGCATCGCCGTCGAACCCACGCCGGCGCTGCGTTCGCGCAGCGAGGCCGCGCTGAGCCCACCCTGGTGGTCGACCCGACGCTGGACGTCGCCGGCACCCATCGTGCTGGGCGAGGGCGACGAACTGCCCCGCGGCACGCAACTCGTGTGGGCCAACATGATGCTGCATGCGGTGGTGGATCCGCCGGCGATGTTTGCGCGCTGGGAGCAGGCCCTGGCCGTCGACGGCTTCGTGATGTTCTCGTGCCTGGGCCCCGGCACGCTGCGCGAACTGCGGGCGCTCTACCAGCGCCTGGGCTGGCCGGTGCCGACGCCGAACTTCATCGACATGCACGACCTCGGCGACATGCTCGTGCAGGCCGGATTCGCCGACCCGGTGATGGACCAGGAGACGATCACTCTGCAGTGGCCGAGCGCCCAGGCGCTGCTGGACGAACTGCGCAGCCTCGGCGGCAACGCCTCGCCCTCGCGTGCCGGTGGTCTGCGTACGCCGCGCTGGCAACGTCGGCTGCTGCGCGAACTCGAATCGCTGGCTGGCGCCGACGGCCGCCCCGCGCTCGCCTTCGAGGTGGCCTACGGCCACGCGTTCCGAGCCGCCCCGCGCTTGCGTGGCGGAGAGGAGACGACGGTGTCGCTCGACGACATGCGCGCCATGGTGCGCGGCCGGAGAGCCGGGCCGGTGAGCTAAACTCTTGCAGTTGATCAAAGCAGCGAAGAAAAGATCGTGCTTTGAGGCCGTACGCGCAGTCAGCGAGCAGTAAGCAAGGATGACGATCGACGCCTCATCGATGTCGAGCGAACCCGGTCCGCCCCGGTTGCGGTTCGGGCGCGCTTCGCAGGCGGGGTCGGGGCCTTGTTCGGTGCAGTGGGAGCTTCGTCGCAACTGTTCGTTGACGCCGAAGCAGATGTTGGGGTTTTACCTGGGTCTGAGCGGCGTCTCACTCGGCATTGCCGGAATATTCTGGTGGCTGGGCGCGACGCTGGTCATGCCCTTCGCCTGGCTGGAAGTGCTGGCGGTCGGAGTGGCGCTGCTGGTGCATGCGCGCCACGTCACCGACCGCGAATGCATCTGGCTGCAGGGCGGGCTGTTGACGGTCGAGCGGGCCTCTGGCGCGCGAACCGAGCGGTGCGAGTTCTGCACCGAGTGGGTGAGGGTGGAGTCCATGTCCCGTGACGGTTCGCTGATCGAGCTGTGCGAGCGTGGCCGGAAGGTGAGGGTGGGGCGCTTCGTGCGACCCGAGTTGCGGCGGCAACTCGCCGACGAGTTGCGGTGGGTGCTGCGGCGGCATGAAGCGGTGCAGGGGCTCGTGCCTGGTTCGGCCTGAGCGGGATCCAGAAACTGACGTGACAACGATGAAGACGATCAAATCACTCCGTGCAACGTTGGCGCGAGTCGCCCTTACCGCAGGTGCCACGCTGGCGACGCAAGCCGCCATGGCCGTGAACAGCCTGCCCGGCGGCCCCGCGGTCAATCAGCTCGACCTGCACCCGCCGGTCACGCAGATCGCCGCCGACCAGCGCTGGCTGCATTACTTCATGCTGGTCATCTGCACGGTGATCTTCGTCGCCGTGTTCGGCGTGATGTTCTATTCGATCTTCAAGCACCGGAAGTCCAAGGGCGCCGTGTCGGCCAACTTCCACGAGAGCGTGAAGGTCGAGATCGCCTGGACGGTCGTGCCGCTGCTCATCGTGATCGGCATGGCACTGCCCGCCACCAAGACGGTGGTGGCCATGAAGGACACCAGCTCCGCCGACCTCACGATCAAGGCGACCGGCATCCAGTGGAAGTGGGGCTACGACTACCTCAAGGGCGAAGGCGAAGGCATCGGCTTCGTGTCCACGCTCGACCTCACGCATCGCGAGATGTCCAACAGCGGCAAGCCGCCAGCCACCGACAACTACCTGCTCAAGGTCGACAACCCGCTGGTGGTGCCGGTCGACAAGAAGATCCGCATCATCACCACTGCCAACGACGTGATCCACGCCTTCATGGTGCCGGCCTTCGGCATCAAGCAGGACGCGATCCCCGGCTTCGTGCGCGACACCTGGTTCCGCGCCGAGAAGACCGGCGACTTCTACGGCCAGTGTGCCGAGCTGTGCGGCAAGGAACACGCCTACATGCCGATCCACGTGAAGGTGCTGTCGGCCGCCGACTACACCGCCTGGGTCGACGGCAAGAAGAAGGAAATGGCCGCGCTGGCCGACGACCCGGCCAAGGAATGGAAGCTCGACGAGCTGGTGGCCCGCGGCGAGAAGGTCTACGCTGCCAACTGCGCTGCCTGCCACCAGGCCAGCGGCAAGGGCGCCGGCCCGATCAAGCCCCTGGACGGCGCGGCCGTGGTGCTCGACGCCGACAAGCTCAAGCAGATCCAGGTGCTGCTCAATGGCCAGAACAACGGTGCCATGCCCGCCTGGAAGCAGCTCTCGGACACGGAGATCGCCGCGGTGATCACCTACACGAAGAACAACTGGTCCAACAAGACCGGGCAGCTCGTTCAGCCGGCCGACGTCGTCGCTGCACGCAAGTAAGAACTCGTCGAATCAGAAGGCATAAGGAAACGGCATGAGCGCAGTCATTGACCAGCATGGCCACCACGGTGACCACGCCCACGATCACGACCACGATCACCACGCGCCCCACGGCTGGCGCCGCTGGCTGTTCGCGACGAACCACAAGGACATCGGCACGATGTACCTGCTGTTCTCGTTCGCGATGCTCATGGTCGGTGGCGTACTCGCGCTGCTGATCCGCGCCGAGCTCTTCCAGCCCGGCCTGCAGATCGTGAACCCGCAGCTGTTCAACCAGCTGACCACGATGCACGGCCTGATCATGGTGTTCGGCGCGATCATGCCGGCCTTCGTCGGCTTCGCGAACTGGATGATTCCGCTGCAGATCGGTGCGGCGGACATGGCCTTCGCGCGCATGAACAACCTGAGCTTCTGGCTGCTGATCCCGGCGGGCCTGATGCTCGTCGGCTCGTTCTTCATGCCCGGCGGCGCGCCCGCTGCGGGCTGGACGCTGTACGCGCCGCTGACGCTGCAGATGGGCCCGTCGATGGACGCCGGCATCTTCGCGATGCACATCATGGGCGCGAGCTCCATCATGGGCTCCATCAACATCATCGTCACCATCCTGAACATGCGCGCCCCGCGCATGACGCTGATGAAGATGCCGCTGTTCTGCTGGACCTGGCTGATCACCGCCTACCTGCTGATCGCGGTGATGCCCGTGCTCGCCGGCGCCATCACGATGACGCTGACCGATCGCCACTTCGGCACGCACTTCTTCAACCCCGCCGGCGGCGGCGACCCGGTGATGTACCAGCACATCTTCTGGTTCTTCGGCCACCCCGAGGTCTACATCATGATCCTGCCGGCCTTCGGCATCGTCAGCGCCATCATCCCGGCGTTCGCGCGCAAGAAGCTGTTCGGCTACACCTCGATGGTCTACGCGACCTCGTCGATTGCCATCCTCTCGTTCATCGTGTGGGCCCACCACATGTTCACCACCGGCATGCCGGTGACGGGCCAGCTGTTCTTCATGTACGCGACCATGCTGATCGCGGTGCCCACCGGCGTGAAGGTGTTCAACTGGATCGCGACGATGTGGCGCGGCTCGATGACCTTCGAGACGCCGATGCTGTTCGCCGTCGGCTTCCTGTTCGTGTTCACGATGGGCGGCTTCACCGGCCTGATCTGCGCGATGGCGCCGGTCGACATCCAGATCCAGGACACCTACTACGTCGTGGCGCACTTCCACTACGTGCTGGTGGCCGGCTCGCTGTACGCGCTGTTCGCCGGCTACTACTACTGGAGCCCGAAGTGGACCGGCGTCATGTACAACGAGACGCGCGGCAAGATCCACTTCTGGGGCTCGCTGATCTTCTTCAACGTGACCTTCTTCCCGATGCACTTCCTCGGTCTGGCCGGCATGCCGCGCCGTTATGCCGACTATCCGATGCAGTTCGCCGACTTCAACATGCTCGCGTCGGTGGGCGCCTTCGGCTTCGGGCTGATGCAGGTCTACTTCTTCTTCTTCGTCGTGCTGCCCACGATGCGCGGCCAGGGTGCGAAGGCGCCCCAGCAGCCCTGGGACGGTGCCGAAGGCCTGGAGTGGGAAGTGCCGTCGCCGGCACCGTTCCACACCTTCGAGACGCCGCCGCTGCTGAACCCGTCGGCCACCAAGGTGCTGGGCTGAAATCATGGCGCTGACCCCCGAGCAGAAGAAGAGCAACCTGCGCCTGGGCCTGATCCTGGCCTCGGTGGCGGTGGCGCTGTTCGTCGGCTTCATGGTGAAGAGCGCGTTCATCGGCGTCTGAATCCGGCATGTCGAACCCTCCGATCGGGCCCGATCCGACCCTGCGCAGCGACAACCTGCGCATGGTCGGCAAGCTGGTCGTCGTGGCTGCACTGATGTTCGGCTTCGGCTACGCCCTGGTGCCCATGTACCGCGCCATCTGCTCGGCGCTGGGCATCAACGTGCTGTCGGTGGCCGAGCGGCAGGTGCCCGGCAACGCGCCCGCCGAGCGCAACACGCAGGTCGACACCAGCCGGGTCGTCACGGTGGAGTTCGACGCCAACGTGCGCGGGCCCTGGGACTTCAAGCCGGCCAAGCGCTCCATCGACGTGCATCCGGGCGAGATGGCCACGGTGATGTACGAGTTCCGCAACAAGCAGAACCGCACGATGGCCGCGCAGGCCATCCCGAGCTACGCACCGCGCCAGGCCATGGCGCACTTCAACAAGATCGAGTGCTTCTGCTTCAACGAATACACGCTGAAGGCGGGCGAGAGCAAGCAGTGGCCGGTGGTGTTCATCGTCGACCCGAAACTGCCCAAGGACGTGCGCACGATCACGCTGTCGTACACCTTCTTCGAGGTCGGCGGCAAGACGCCCGCCGAGCCGGAGGCGACGGTGCGCGCGCCCGTGCAGGAGCCGCGCACATGAGCGATGGCCTGCGCGAAGCGGTGCAGCGCAAGGGCTCGTTCCTGCAGACGATGCGGGCGGTGGCCTGGTCGTTCTTCGGCATTCGCAAGTCCAGCGGCTACGAGCAGGACATCGGCAAGCTCAACCCGGTGCACGTGGTGATTGCCGGCGTGATCGGCGCGTTGTTGTTCATTGCGGCGCTGGCGCTGCTGGTGAACTGGATCATCGCCAGCGGTGTGGCGACATAGAGAATCGAACAGGACCCTGAGGAGAAACCATGTCGGCAGCGACACAACACGGGCAGACCCCCTACTACTTTGTTCCGGCGCCTTCGCACTTCCCGGTGCTCACCGCCACGGGACTGTTCTTCGTCATCCTCGGCGCCGGCCAGTGGGTCAACGGCCACGGCTGGGGCGCCTGGGTCACGCTGTTCGGCTTCCTGATGTGGGCATTCATCCTGCAAGGCTGGTTCCGCGCGGCCATCGGCGAGAGCGAGAGCGGCCTGTACGGCAGCCGCATCGACGTGTCGTTCCGCTGGAGCATGAGCTGGTTCATCTTCTCGGAGGTGATGTTCTTCGGCGCGTTCTTCGGCGCGCTGTACTGGACACGCCTGCACTCGCTGCCCAACCTGGGCAGCCTCGAGAACGCGCTGCTGTGGCCCGACTTCAAGGCGGTCTGGCCGAGCGCCGCCGCTGGCGCCACCGGTTCG
>Ga0209717_1000829_pt1 | contig 36198 bp, 35 predicted proteins | sample AD_UKC048_MetaG_FD_184418 | JGI IMG/M metagenome (GOLD analysis project Ga0209717, IMG submission 184418) | Active sludge microbial communities of municipal wastewater-treating anaerobic digesters from USA - AD_UKC048_MetaG (SPAdes) (version 2) | ecosystem: Engineered > Bioreactor > Anaerobic >...
GAAAAAAGTGAACCGAAGTTCACTTTTTAACGAGTTGCAAAGATAGGTCAAGTAGAGTTTATATCATGCGCCTAAATAGGTTCTTAATAGTTTACAACGATTGGAGGTTTTGAGCTTGGTGATTGCTTTATCCTTGATCTGACGAACCCTTTCGCGGGTCAGGTTAAAACGTTCCCCGATATCTTCCAGGCTCATCGGATGGTCCACCCCGATACCAAAAAAGAAGCAGATAACCTCTTTTTGACGGTCGGTGAGGGTCTTGAGCGAGCGGTCAATTTCGGTTTTCAGGCTCTCATTATGATCCAGTTCGTTATCTGTTTTTTCCGCATTCGGGTTCTCCAGCACATCAATCAGGGTGTTTTCCTCGCCTTCAGACAACGGGGAATCCATACTCACGTGCCGGGCATTGATACCGAGGGTGGAAGATACTTCCTCAATATCCATATTGAGTACTTCGGCCAGTTCTTCGGCAGAAGGTTCCCGCTCGTATTGTTGTTCCAGTTGGGAAAAGGCTTTCTGAATCCGGTTGGTCAGTCCCACTTTGTTCAGGGGCAACCGCACAATCCGGGCCTGTTCGGCCAGTGCCTGTAAAATGCTCTGGCGGATCCACCAGACCGCATATGAAATAAATTTAAAACCACGGGTTTCATCAAAACGCTGGGCGGCTTTGATCAGCCCCAGGTTACCCTCATTGATGAGGTCGGGGAGCGAAAGACCCTGGTTCTGGTACTGTTTGGCCACAGAAACCACAAAACGCAGATTGGCCTTTGTCAGCCGGTCCAATGCACGCTGGTCACCCTGTTTGATGAGGGTCGCTAATTTGACTTCTTCTTCCGGGGAGATTAGTTCTACCTTGCCGATTTCCTGCAGGTATTTTTCCAGGCTTTGGGATTCACGATTGGTAATAGACTTCGTGATCTTTAGTTGTCTCATGCTCATAGGTATGGTTTTAAATGGTGTATTTTAAGGGTTAAAGAATAAGTTTGGTTTGGTCTTATACTCTAAAAATACCCACCACAGTGTCTAGGTTGTACAGAAAGTATTGAACTTCAAGGGCAATTTAACGTAATTGCCCATACGCGCCAAATTAATTTTGGCATCCTATTAACGAATTCATCCTCAATTTATTTTGTCAAAACAGTTGCGGAAACAAATAGGGGGAAAAATAAGTGCTAAAATATTTTGCAGCAATGATTTATTTTCTATTATTGCAGCTATCGCGATGAAGTGATAGAAACCAATGAGTAAACAACTATATACCTTAGAATTCCCGGTCCGCTGCTCCCCGTCCATCTTATTTGAATTCCTCTCCACCCCCGCCGGTCTTGGCGAGTGGTTTGCTGATAAAGTAGATGAAAGAGACAATATCTTTTATTTTGGCTGGAATGGGGCTTTTGAAAAAGCGGAAGTGATGGAGATAGAACAAGACAAATATATACGTTATCACTGGCTGACGGCCCCCAAGGAGGAATATTTTGAATTCCGGATCGAAAAGTCTGAGATTACCAATCAGACGATCCTGATAATTAAGGATTTTGCGGAAAAGAAAGAAATCAAGGATCAGAGTATGCTTTGGGACTACCAGGTGAAGGAACTCTTTCACCGCCTCGGCAACTAACCCGTATACCCGGTCAACCGGATCAAACGGCCAAAATCAGCCAGCAATCGTTCCCCCATTTGTTCCCAGTCCGACAGTTCCTGCCGGCAGGACAGCTTTATAAAAGCCTGTTCCAGGATTATTTTTTCCCATTCAGCACTGTTTAAGGTCCGGACCGGCTGATAATAGTCATCCGTAAAATGATGCTGCCAGGGATCTGTACCGGTACAGATATACAGATTTTCCTCTTTTATATCAGCCAATGCGGCTATCAGGGAAGCCTCGGTTTGCTTTTTCCAATGTCCGGCCAGTTGCAGGGTAACATTGAAATAATGCCCCCACCAGAAAAAAGTGCGGACCGCAAATATATCGGCTGAACTAAATATGCGCGGATAATCCAGTATCCGGTACGGTAAGCCCAGGTATTGCTCACCTTTTGAAACTTTGGCGGGAATAGTAAGTATCGAAGGGGGAAGACCTGGTGCCTGATCCCGGAGCCACCGGGACTGTTCCGCCTGAAGGTCCGCCAGAAATAAACTAACCGCATCCAGTACCCTGTTCTTTGTTAAAATCCAGTCTCCATTGCATACCAGTAACTGCTCCTCTTCCGAAAGCCTTATTTTTGCTGACTTCATTTATTAAAGATAACGTGTTCAGGAAATTAGATAAACTCATCCTTAAGGCCTTTATCGGTCCTTTTATCGCAACGTTCTTTATTACGTTGCTGGTATTGGTGATCCAGTTTTTCTGGCTTTATATCGACGATTTTGTCGGGAAAGGACTGGGGCCATCCGTTATTTTTGAGTTTATCCTTTATCAGAGTGCCGTTCTGGTACCCCTCGCACTGCCCCTGGCGATCCTCCTTTCTTCCCTGATGACTTTTGGTAACCTGGGTGAGAGTTTTGAACTGGTGGCGATTAAATCGGCTGGTATTTCCTTGTTACGTTTTATGCGGCCGCTGTTTATCGTCAGCATTTTTATCAGTGGCATTGCCTTTGTTTTTTCCAATAATGTGATTCCGGTAGCCAACCTCAAATCCAGGACCCTGCTGGCTGATATCATATATGCCAAACCGGCTTTTGATCTTAAGGAAGGTATTTTCTATGATAAGATCAGCGGCTTTGCTATCAAGATCGGGAAAAAGGAACAGAATGACAGTGTGATCCGGGATGTGATCATCTACGAACAGGGAAACCCGCTACAGGATAATTTTATCGTGGCAAAAAGCGGGATCATGCGGGTAACGGCCAATAAACGATTCCTTGAATTTAACCTGAAAGATGGCTGGCGTTACCAGGAAAGAGGGAATGTATATGCCAATTCCAATATTGAATATATCCGGCTCGGGTTTAAGGAGTATAAAAAGCAGTTTGACATGAGCACCCTGGGGTTCTCCAACCGAACAGCAGACAGTGTAAATAAGAACAATGAGAAAATGTTTACCATGCGCCAGCTCAATGTGGCCATTGATTCGCTGGAAAAAGACCAGGAACAGACCAGGGACCGGTCCATCCGCGATATGTTTAATGTACTGCAGTTTAACAGCCTGCTGGATTCGGCCTGGAATAAACTGCCTCCGGACAGTACCAGGTACAGTAAGATAAAATCAGTCGATGAACTTTTGCCCGATTCCGCCCGTTCAAATATCAATGAAATGGCAAAAAGCACGGCGGGTTCGGTTAAAATTAATGCGGAATCGCTGTTCCAGATTTCAAAGGATAAAGGCCGCAACCTCCGTAAGCACCAGGTGGAATGGCACCGGAAAATCACCCTTTCCCTCGCCTGTATTGTACTCTTTCTGATTGGTGCGCCCCTGGGTTCAATCATCCGGAAAGGAGGATTAGGGACACCGCTGATTTTTGCGATCGTCTTTTTCATGATCTTCTATTTCTCGAGTAATACCGGCGAAAAATTCGCCAAAGAAGGCAGTATGGATCCGTTTACCGGTATGTGGCTGGCGACCTTTATCCTGCTGCCCCTGGGTATTTTCCTGACCTATAAAGCCATGCGTGATTCGCAGGTATTAAATAAAGAATTTTATTCCCGTGTTGCCCGCTTTGTACGTAAATTATTCAGACGCCCATCCTGACATAGGGATTTGTAACTTTGCCAAAACCGGTACTATCGATGGTCACCAGCAAGCAGCAACAGAATCTACGGGTCCAGAAATGGGTAGCTGCTTTGTCGGTACTGATTCTTGCCATCAAATTTGTGGCGTATTACACTACCCATTCAGTAGCCATCCTGACCGATGCATTGGAAAGTATCGTCAATGTTACAGCCGGATTTATCGGTTTGTATAGTTTGTATGTGGCCGCTAAACCCCGGGATACCGATCATCCCTACGGACATGGGAAGGCCGAATTTTTATCTGCAGCCATTGAGGGTACCCTGATCTCCGTTGCCGGTGCAATCATTTTATATAAAGCGGGTGAGAACCTGATTCATCCGGTACAGTTGCATCGGCTGGATACCGGAATCTGGCTGGTGGCGGCCACGGCACTGGCTAATTTTTTGATTGGCTATTATTGCCTCCGGATCGGTAAGAAAAACAATTCAATCGCACTCGTAGCCAGCGGAAGACACCTGCAAAGCGATACGTATTCAACGATCGGGATTATTTTGGGACTGGTTTTACTCTATTTTACGGGTCTGTTCTGGATTGACAGTATGGTAGCCATCTTGTTCGGTATACTGATTATGATTACAGGATACCGGATTCTCCGCAAATCCATTGCCGGCATTATGGATGAAGCAGATTCGGACCTGTTGGGAAAAATGGTGCAGGTACTGAATACAAACAGGCAGGTTAACTGGATCGATATGCATAACCTGCGGGTGATTAAATATGGTGCGGTACTGCACCTGGACTGTCACCTGACCGTTCCCTGGTACCTGAATGTACATGAAGCCCACCGGGAAATTGATAGCCTTGCCGCACTGGTACGCCGGGAATTTGGCGAATCGCTCGAACTCTTTGTGCATTGCGATGGCTGCCTGCCGTTTTCCTGCCAGATCTGTAAAAAAGCGGATTGCGCGGAAAGAAAGAATAATTTTGAGAAAGAAATTGCCTGGACAATGGATAATATTTCAACCAATAAAAAACACGGATTATAATGAAAACCACCACCACCTGGAAGGGGGCACATACATTTCAATGCGAACATGAAGGCAATCTGATTGCCGTAGATGGAGACAAAGTAAGCGGACATGGCCCCAAAGCCCTGCTTTTATCCGGACTGGCCGGTTGTTCCGGTATTGATGTGGTCGATATCCTGGAAAAAATGCGGGTCGGTTTTTCTGATTTTTCAATGGAAACGGCTGCTGAAGTAACCGATGAACATCCCAAAGTATTTACAGGCGTGGAAATTACCTACCGGATTAAAACGGATCCTGAAAATGAAGACAAGGTTAAAAAAGCGATTGAACTGTCATTGGAGAAATATTGCGGAGTGGCGGCGATGCTGAAAAAAAATTCAGCAGTCAATTATAAATTGGTCATCCTGTAATCAATCGCTATGCTGTCAAAAAAATCGCAATACGCATTCAAGGCCCTGGAATACCTCACCCTGCACTACAAGCAGGGACCCGTTCTGATCTCAGAGATTTCGAAGAAAAAGAAGATACCCCTGAAATTCCTGGAGAATATTCTGCTGGAACTGAAAAAGGCCGGCATCCTGGACAGTAAGAAAGGGAAAGGCGGGGGGTATTTCCTGAGCAAGGATCCGGCTAAGGTAAAAGTAGCCACAATTGTGCGTCTTGTGAATGGGCCAATCGCCATGCTTCCTTGTGTAAGTCTCTATTTTTATGAACGTTGTAAGAACTGCGATGAAAAGAAATGCGGATTGCATGATATGATGATTGAGGTGCGGGATGCATCGCTCGGAATATTGGAGAACAGAACATTAAAGGACCTGGTATAGCCATCCGGGACGAACCTTTGTTTGTGCCGTTCTTTTAAGTCTATCAACTTGGTAGGTTATTGTTTTTATAGTACTTTTGTCATCTTAAACTTTTAGCATTATGGGACTACATCTGGGAGACATTGCACCGAATTTCAGGGCACAGACAACCGCGGGGGAAATTGATTTTCATGAGTACCTGGGGGACAGCTGGGGTATTCTGTTTTCACACCCGGCGGATTATACACCGGTATGTACGACAGAACTTGGTAAAACAGCTTTATTACAGGAAGAGTTCCGGAAGCGGAATGTGAAAGTACTGGCGGTGAGTGTGGATTCGTTGGATCATCACCAGGACTGGGTGAAGGATATCAATGAAACACAGCATTGTAATGTGGATTTCCCCATCATTGCGGACCCGGACAGAGTCGTGGCTTTTCTGTATGATATGATTCATCCCAAAGCATCTGAAACATTCACCGTTCGTTCCCTTTTTGTAATAGGACCGGATAAAAAGATAAAACTGACGATTACCTATCCGGCTTCCACCGGACGTAATTTCTATGAAGTGTTACGGGTGGTGGATTCATTACAACTGGCAGCCACCTATACGGTAGCTACTCCGGCGGATTGGAAAGAAGGAGAGGATGTGATTGTTGGATTATCCGTAACTACGGAAGATGCACAAAAGACTTTTCCGAAGGGTGTGAAAGTAGTCAAGCCGTATCTGCGTTATACCCCGCAACCCAATATCTGATGCTGACGATTGAACAAATAAAAGAAGCGGAAAGTCTGTCGGCAGCAGAAGCGATCAGGCTTGTGACTGAATGGTTTCCCCAGGGTGTTGTTTTTTCGTCCTCGCTAGGACAGGAAGACCAGGTACTCACTGACATGATTTATAAAAACGGACTGCCGGTAAAGATTTTTACAATCGATACCGGCCGCTTGTTTAATGAGACCTATGAGTTGCTGGATCGTACCAATGCCCGTTACAAAAATAATATGCAGGTCTATTTCCCGGAATCAGCTGATGTGGAATCATTTGTTCAGGAAAAAGGGATCAACGCGTTTTATGAATCAGTGGAAAACCGGAAGGAATGTTGTTTCCTGCGTAAAGTGAAACCCCTCAACCGGGCCCTTGCAGGTGCTAAAGTCTGGATTACCGGTTTAAGGGCGGAGCAATCGGACAACCGGCAGGATATGCCTTTAATTGAATGGGATGAACAACGGCAATTATATAAATTCAATCCGCTCATCAACTGGACCTATGAACAGATGTTGACGTATATCAAGGAGCATAACGTGCCATATAATAGGTTACATGATAAAGGCTTTATCAGTATTGGCTGCGCCCCATGCACCCGGGCAATTGAAACCGGCGAACACCCCAGGGCAGGCCGCTGGTGGTGGGAGAGTTCGCAAAAGGAATGTGGTCTGCATGGAGAGCATAAAAAATAACAAGTACAGAACAGTCGTGTATGAATACTACTTATCATTTGAATTATCTCGAGCAACTGGAAGCGGAAAGCATCCATATTTTCCGGGAAGTTGCCGCCCAGTTTGAAAAACCGGCCCTGCTTTTCAGCGGGGGAAAAGATTCGATCTGCCTGGTTCACCTGGCACTTAAAGCCTTTGCACCCGGCAAGATTCCATTCCCGCTCGTACATATTGATACCGGGCATAATTTTCCCGAGGCCCTGGATTTTCGCGATGCGATGGCTGCTTCCGTCGGGGCTACCCTGGTGGTACGGAAAGTGGAAGACACGATCAAACAAAGAAGCCTGACCGAGCCCAAGGGGAAGTTTCCCAGCCGCAACTGGCTGCAGACCTATACCTTACTCGATACTATTGAAGAGTTTGGTTTTGATTGTTGTATTGGTGGTGCCCGTCGGGATGAAGAAAAGGCAAGAGCCAAAGAACGAATATTCTCAGTACGGGATGAATTTGGTCAATGGAACCCCAAACTCCAGCGTCCGGAACTCTGGAATACCTACAATGGTAAAATACATAAAGGGGAGAATGTACGGGTATTCCCGATCAGTAACTGGACTGAACTCGATATCTGGAATTATATCCGCCACGAAAAGATTGATCTGCCTTCCATTTATTTTGCGCATGAACGCAAAGTGATCGAACATGAAGGACAGTTGGTGGCAATCAGTGAATTTGTTCATCCGGATGAACAGGATGTGGTGATGACCAAGCGGGTCCGTTACCGCACGGTAGGGGATATGACCTGTACGGCCGCGGTGGAATCCACAGCGGATACACTGGATGAAGTGATCAACGAAATTATTTCCACCCGGATCAGCGAAAGGGGAGAGACAAGGATTGATGATAAAGTAACAGAAGCGGCGATGGAAGACCGGAAGAAGAACGGCTACTTTTAAAGTAAAAAGTAACAATTAAAAAGTAAAAAAGCCTAAGGCTGAACAGGCTGACTGATTTGGATTTTAATATGGGTTGAAATTTTAATTCTTTAACAAAATAAAATAAGTGAAACTTCAGGTATAAAAGACGTTGCGATCTGAATGGTTGTACGCTTTTTTACTTTTGACTTTTTACTTCTGACTTTCATATGGATTTATTGCGATTTATAACTGCAGGCAGTGTGGATGATGGGAAGAGTACCCTCATCGGACGATTATTGTATGACAGTAAGAATATTCTGATTGATCAACTGGAAGCGTTGGAGAAATCCACCAAGAACCGGACGGATGGATCAGTGGACCTGGCGTTGCTTACGGACGGACTGCGTGCTGAAAGAGAACAGGGAATTACGATTGATGTGGCGTATCGCTACTTCACGACACCCAAACGAAAATTTATCATTGCGGATGCACCGGGTCACGTACAGTATACCCGCAATATGATCACCGGGGCTTCTAATGCCAGCCTGATCATCATCCTGGTGGATGCCCGGCAGGGGGTGGTGGAACAAACCCGCCGTCACTCCATCATTGCTTCACTGTTGCGGATCAAACACGTAGTGGTGGCCGTCAACAAAATGGACCTGGTGGATTTTTCACAAGATGTATATAATAATATCGTAATCGATTATAACGAAGTGGCCGCGCAGCTGGGATTGAAAAATATCACCTATATCCCCATGAGTGCATTGGATGGGGACAATATTGTGGATGCTTCCACCCGCATGCCCTGGTATACCGGGAAACCCTTGCTCGAGTTCCTGGAAGATGTGGTGCTGGATGAGGATGTGAACTTAACCGATGCAAGGTTCCAGGTACAATTTGTGATTCGTCCGCAGACAGAAGAACTGCATGACTACCGCGGCTATGCCGGCCGTATCATCAGCGGTATTTATAAGAAAGGGGAGAAGGTGACAGTGTTGCCCCAGGGTATTGAAACCACCATCAGTTCGGTTGAAATCGCTGGTAAGGAAGTAGAGGAAGCCTTTGCCCCGCAGAGTGCCGTACTGCAACTGGCCGATGATATTGATATCAGCCGGGGAGATACGATTGTTAAATCGACGAACCTGCCCAAAGTGAGCAATGAACTGGAAGTGTTGCTTTGCTGGCTGGATGATAAACCCCTGATGACGGGAAATAAATATTTGTTGCAACATAACAGTCGCCAGGTCCGGGCGATGATCCGGCAGGTGGAATATAAAATTGATGTTAATACACTGCAACAACAACCCGTGGAAGGACAAGTGAAACTCAATGAAGTGGTGAAAGCCACTATCAAAACAGCAGCTCCGATGGTGTATGACCCTTACGACCAATTGAGCGAATATGGTTCCGCTATCCTGATTGATGAGACCAGTAACAGTACGGTGGCGGCCGTACTTATCAAATCATAATGCAAACGCCTGCTCATCCGACATCCGGTTCCATTACGCAGGGACTGTCGCTTGTCACACTGGCCGGAGCGGGACCAGGTGATCCGGAACTCATTACCCTGAAATTACAAAAGCGCCTGGCGGAAGCTGATGTAATCATTAGTGACCGGTTGGTGAATCCGGCCATCATACTTGCACATGCCCGTCCGGACGTACGCATTATTCAGGCAGGTAAGCAGGGATATAACGAACATTCTTATACACAGGAAGAAGTCACTGCCTTTATTCTGGAAGAGGCGCGTAAAGGCAGTAAAGTACTGCGTCTTAAAGGAGGTGATGTGGCTTTTTTCAGTAATGTGCTGGATGAACTGGAAGCCTTGGTAAAAGAAAAAATTCCTTTTGAAATTATTCCGGGTATTACCGCGGCTTCCGGTGCGTCCGCTTATGCGGGCATTCCATTAACGGCGAGGGGCTATGCACAAGGCGTGCGATTTATTGCGTTTAATCCCAATCAGCAATTTGACGAAGCTACTTTCCGATCCCTGGCTACCGGTACGGATACGATAGTGGTGTATATGGCGGTTCGTAACCTGGGTGAGCTCACTCAACAGCTACTGAGCTACGAAGCCGATCCGCAGCGGAAAATCGCGGTGGTGGAACAAGCTTCTACACCGGCACAAAAAATCAGTATATCCACCTTGAAAGAAGCCGTGAATGATTTTGCCGGCAAATCTTTTACGTCACCGTCGCTTATCATTATCGGCGATGTGCTGTCGTTGTATGGCCGGTTTGACTGGTTCAAAGAAACCGGGGGTGACCCGGTATTCAATGAACTGCAGTCGTAAGTGGTCAGTTATTTTTCTTCCTTCACGGTTTTTTCTCTCCAGCTTTTAGCAAATTGGATAAAATCAAGGGCCTGCTGTATAAATTCGGCGGCAAATGCGGCAGATGGAGTGGTTTCATTCATTCGCATCACTTCCTGTTTGAACGAACCGTTTTCTTTGTACAACCCTTTTGCCGTGAAATGTGTGTCGAAATCATTGAGAATTCCAATCTGTGTATTGCAATGAACGCCCTGTTGCAATAAAAGCGCTTTGGCGGAATGCACCTGGGCCGCATAGGCATTGTAAATACTGTCTGCCCATTGGTTATTACGGAGGCAATCTTCAGCGCCTACTATTTTTTCTTCCGCTTCCAGAATCAGGGTGGATACCAGGTCAATCATTACACCGGCACATTCACCCACGCCGATAGCAGTGGCGAATTTTGCTTCCTGCCCCCAGTCAATAAACTCATCATCAGAAAGAGTATCCAGGCTGGCCAGCGGTTTTAATAATTCGTAATAATATTTCTCCCCCTTACGTAAACTATAATCTGTGAAACTTTCATTTTCAGCGGCCAGTTTTTTATAATCATTGAAGATGCTGATTAAAACAGCCGGGGCTCTTTTACTGGGAACCTTAATTACTTTATCAGAAATCCTGGCGTCCCCACTGCCCAATACTGCTCCGCCGATGAGTACCTGTAAAGCCGGCACTACCTGTCCTTTGGCTTTTAAAGAACTTCCATGAAATCCTACAGATGCCATCCCGTGCTGACCACAACTGTTCATACAGCCACTGATACGGACGGTAATATCTTTATTGAATAAAAATTCAGGAAAGGCTTCTTCAATCACTTCACTTAAGGCCAACGCTGTACCGGTACTGTTACTGATCCCCAGGTTACAGGTATCCGTACCCGGACAGCTGGTAATATCCGCCACACTGCCGAAACCGGGTGCAGCGAGTCCTTCCGATTCAAGTACCTGGTATACATAGGGCAGGTGTTCGGGTTTTACAAAACGAAACTGTAATCCCTGGTTGATCGTCACCCGCACATCATCCGCGATCACTCCTTCCAGCTGACCAATCAACCGGCGGCTGATATCCGAAGAAATATTCCCATTCGGCACCCGGACATACACGGCATAATATCCTTCCTGCTTTTGTTTAAACAAATTAGTATTCTTCCACAACTCATATTTCAGTGGATCGATATGGTCGTCTCCCGACTCCCGTCTCCCGACTCCCGTCTCCCGACTCCCGACTCCCGTCTCCCGACTCCTTATCGCCACCCGCTGATGCGTCAGCGCCAGTCGCTCTTCCTCCACCAGTTTATTAAACGTTTCGATCCCGATTTTCTGAATCAGAAATTTGATCCGTGCCTTGTGCCGGCTGTTGCGTTCACCATACCGGTCGAATACGCGAAGTACCGCTTCGAGATAGGGGATCAGTAAGTCTTCTTCCAGGAATTCATGGGTGCAGATGGCCAGGTGTGGTTGCGCACCCAGTCCGCCACCAATCAGTATTTTAAAACCTCTTTGTTCTTTACCATCCACTGTCCTCACCCGGGCAATGGCCCCGAGATCATGCATGAATGTTAAGGCCGTATCTTTTTCGGTATTACTAAATGCGATCTTGAATTTGCGGCCCATTTCCTGGCAAAGAGGTTTACGCAGGAAGTATTCAAACATCGCATGTGCATATGGCGTAACATCAAAGGGTTCTTCCGGATCAATACCCGCTGTATCGGAGGCCGTGATATTCCTGACGGTATTGCCACAGGCTTCCCGGATGGTGATGTCGTCTTTATCAAGTTCAGCCCATAATTGTGGGGTACGGTCCAGGCTCACAAAATGGATCTGAATATCCTGGCGGGTGGTGAGGTGCAGATTGCCGGTGGAATATTCATCGGATACCGCGGCGATACGTTTCCATTGGGCCAGGGTCATTTTTCCATAGGGTAATTTAATACGCACCATTTGTACGCCCGGCTGCCGCTGGCCATATACCCCGCGGGCGAGGCGGAGACTGCGGAATTTTTCTTCATCCATTTTTCCTTCGCGGAAAAGAATGATTTTTTTTTCGAGATCAAGAATATCTTTTTCTACCAATGGATTCTCTAACTCAGTGCGGAAGCTCTGCATATCGGGTGGTTATTGTTTACCCGCCGGTTGGAACGAACGGGGGATGAAAAATACTCTACCTTATAAGTAGACTAACAAAATTACAGGGTCGCACCCGTTTGTCAAAAAATAATTATAGCAATAACAGACGTACGTATTACAGAATAAAATGCGAAAACCCTACTAAATTAGTAGGAAATTAATTACTTTCGTTTTTCGTCCCGTTTATACCGGGTTTATATAAGGCGTATGGAGTACCAGCAATTATTTACCGATCAGTTAAACCGTTTAAAAGACGAAGGCACCTATCGCTATTTTCTGGAGGTGAATAAAAGTGCGCAACATTTTCCCCGGTTTACCTACCAGGATGAACAGGGGAACAGTCAATATGCCATTAACTGGTGCAGCAATGATTATCTCGGACTGAGCAGTGAAGAAAGCCTGATTTCCAAACTCGGATTTGCAGCCCATCGCAGCGGTACGGGCAGCGGAGGTACGCGTAATATTTCCGGTACTACCAATTACCATAAAGAACTGGAGCGCACACTGGCGGACTGGCATCGGAAAGAAGGCGCCTTGCTTTTTAACGGGGCCTACCAGGCCAATGTCACCACGCTGCAGACACTGGGCAGACAGTTACCCGGTCTTGTCTTCTTTTCCGATGAACGCAACCATGCTTCCATCATTGAAGGGATCCGGGGTTGCCGTAATGAGAAAAAGATTTTTGCGCACAATGATATGGAGCAACTTGAAGAGCTGTTGAAACAAGTGCCCGCAGAACAACCCAAACTGATCGTTTTTGAATCGGTGTACTCCATGAGCGGGACAATTGCACCGGTAAATGCGATTATTGCACTTGCCCGGAAGTATAATGCACTGACCTATGTGGATGAAGTACATGCCGTGGGATTATATGGCAAAACAGGTGCCGGTATACTCGAAGAGGAAAATGTACAGTCTTCCATCGATATCGTGAACGGAACCCTTTCCAAAGCTATCGGGGTTTTTGGCGGTTATATTGCCGCCTCGTCGGTGCTGATTGATTTTATCCGCAGTTTCGGACGCGGTTTTATTTTCACTACTTCATTGCCGCCTGCGATCTGTGCCGCAGCCAACACGAGTATTCAGCTGATTCAACGGGAGGAGCAGCGGCGAAGACAATTTTTTTCCAATGTAGCATACCTACGTCAATCATTATACGAAAATGGGGTCGACTTTAAACTGAATCCTTCACATATAACCATAATACCGGTTGCCGGGGCGGACCGTTGCCGGGAACTGGCCCGTCAGTTACTGGAGAAACAGGGTATCTACCTGCAGCCGATCAATTCTCCCACGGTGCCGGTTGGAGAAGAATGCCTCCGGGTGATCTGTACCGCCCGTCATTTACCCAAACATATCCATCACCTGGCCTTGAGCCTCAAAAAACTATTGCATGGAGACTATCAGACTGATCGGCAGGAATTCCCGTCTTTCGCTCTTGCAGCTGGAGATTGTGAAGGCCAGGATTGAGCAGGTATTTCCGGAAGTAAAAGTGGAACTGATTGCCCGCAGCAGCCGCGGTGATCAGTTGTCTGGTATCCCCCTGCATACTGTAGAAGGGCAGGATTTTTTTACGCGGGATATTTTCGAGGCCTTGTCAACCCATGAAGCTGATATAGCCGTGCACTCATTGAAAGATATGAGTAGTGCACATTTTTTCGGGGATCATCTCTTTGCCGTAGTGGACCGGGATGATACGCGCGACCTCGCCATCTTCAACCCGGGCATACTGGATAAAATCAGCCGTGGTGAAACCATTATTATTGGTACCTGTTCGCCCCGCCGCGAAGAAATGGCCACGGTATTTCTGAAAAAAGCATTGCCGCAATTAAAGGAAACCATTCATATTGAAACGCGCCCGATCCGCGGCAATGTCGAATCCCGCTTACGTAAGCTGGATAGCGGAGACTATGATGCGACTATATTGGCTACGGCGGGACTTAATCGCTTGTTACGTAGTCCGGCTGATTCGGCCATGATACAACAGCTGCTGGCCAATAAGAAATTGATGCTGTTGCCCCTGATTGAATGTGTACCGGCGCCTTGCCAGGGAGCGATTGTGGCGGAAGCACATCCATCCAATCACCGGGCGGCCGATATACTGAAAGCGATTAATAATCCCATGCTGCTGCAGGACGCCATTGCGGAAAAGCGGACGGCGGTGCAATATGGTACGGGTTGTTTACAGCAGTTTGGAGTTACCACTATCAAAACGAAGCAAGGAGCATGTCTTTTTGCGGCGGGTAAAGACGACCAGAGTATTGCTTTCACGGACTGGCAACCATGGCCGGCTTTGCCCATTGCTCCTGCTCATATATTTTCCACCACCGACCGGATGCGTGATTTTTTTAATTATGAATGGCGGGCGGCGCTGCCGGAAATAAATTTGCCGGTGGTGTTTATCGCGAATTATAAATTAATGGCCGGGGTGATCAATAAGAATGCTTTGCAGAATAAAACTATCCTGGTGTCAGGCACCAAAACCTGGTATGAATTGGCCAGGCAAGGATACTGGGTAACTGCTGGTGCTGATGCCCTGGGGTTTGAATACCTCTTGCCTTCACTCTCTATGCCACTATTAAAAATTGAAGCCAACGATATCCTGATACTTACCCATGAAGCCGCGGCTCAGCGTTGGCAAAAGAAAGGGTATTCCGCCGCCTGCACCTATAAACTGATCCCCGTTTTTAATCCGTCACTCTTTGAAGAAATCGCCGGCGCCAAAGCCATTTGCTGGAGCAGTTTTGCCCAGTATGATGCGTATGGTCACCTCGCACAACCTGGCATTACACATATCTGTGCAGGGGGAGAAACAGCCACTCAGTTGAAACAGGCCGGTATAGATCCGGTGATTTTTCCAACGATAAAAGCATTTGAACAATGGAGAAAATTGAATACCCTCTCACCCAACGCCGCCTGAGGACAAGCTCCCTGGTCAGGGAACTAACCGCCTCAGTAAAACTGAATCACAAAAGTTTTATCCTGCCACTGTTTGTGGAAGAGGGGCTGGCTGCACCACGACCGGTACCGGGATTAGGCCCTGTGCTGGTAGAGACCATACATTCCATTACCGGGGTAGTCGAAAAGCAATTAGCCAATGGTATTGCCAAATTTTTATTATTTCCTGTTCCGGCCGGCAAGCAGGAGCAACTGAAAGATTTTTCATTTGCTACGAACCTCGTTCGTACACTGAAGCAAACTTTTAGCGAACGGATCTGGATTGCAGCTGATCTTTGTCTTTGCAGTTATACTACACACGGGCACTGCGGTGTGCTGGATGAGGAGCATACCCGTTTACTCAATAGTCCTACGGTGGATGTGTTAGTACAGTATGCTTCAAAACTGGCTGCGGCCGGTGTGGATTGCATAGCGCCCAGTGACATGACGGATGGCCGGATTGGCGCGATCCGTACCCGGCTCGATGCGCTTGGGTTTGAAGAAGTGACGATCATGAGCTATGCCGCCAAGTTCAGTTCCCAGTTTTACGGTCCCTTCCGGGATGCCTGTCATTCTGCTCCTCAATCAGCAGGATTACAAAACCGTAAGACGTACCAGCATTCACCCCTTAATCCGGCGGATGCCCTGGCCTCTGCCTCGCGGGATGAACGGGAAGGGGCCGATATCCTGATGGTCAAACCGGCCGCGTTGTATACAGATATTATTGCTTCGGTAAAAGCGAGTACTGAGAAGCCGGTAGCCGCCTATCACGTAAGTGGTGAATACGCCGCCATTGAAGCATTGGCCGAAAAAGGGTTGGTCAACAGAGCGGCGGCGCACCTGGAAGTCTGGACTGCCCTGAGCCGTGCCGGAGCGGATATCATCATTTCCTATGCTGCAGGTGAAGCCCGGCAATGGATTAAAGAAATGGAGTATTAATCAAAAACCCATAGAAATGGTAGACTGGATGATTTAAATCAGCTTAAGTTTACATTCCGGACCCGAGTTTTGCCCGGTTCGTGGAAGTTTAAAAATTACCAACAGCATTACAGACAGGATTCATCCATGCGAAAGAATAAAAAAGAAATAAAGGAGCAGGTGCCTGGCACAAAAAATCCGCTTTACCCGGTTTTCTTAAAACTGGATACATTGGAGCTGTTACTGGTAGGAGCCGGGAATGTGGGATTGGAGAAGTTGCAGTCCCTGTTGGGTAATGCGCCACAGGCCCGGATCACCGTGGTAGCACCAAAAATTCTGGACGAAGTAAGAGTATTACTGGCAGAACATCCATCCTGTCAGTTGAAAGAACGCGAATTTGTGGAAGCCGACCTGGAACATAAAGACCTGCTGGTACTGGCCACGGATAACCCGGAGCTGCATCGGGAAGTAAAACAAATCGCCAATGCCAAAGGTATACTGGTGAATGTAGCTGATACACCGGAGCTTTGTGATTTTTATCTGGGCAGTATTGTCCAAAAAGGAAATCTGAAAATCGCCATTTCCACCAATGGTAAATCACCCACGGCTGGTAAGCGGATCAAAGAAGTGTTGCAGGATGCACTGCCTGGTGAACTGGATCAGGTCATTGAAAATCTTCATATTCTGCGCGGCCGGTTAAATGGAAATTTTCAGCATAAGGTTAAAAAGCTAAATAAAATTACCCGGGTGATGGTGGAGAATGAAAGTTCGTCCACCGCCCAACGATGGCGCAAGATCGCCACTTATTCGCTGATTGGATTTGCCCTGATGCTGATCGGGCATTTTATTTTTTCTTACATTCCTGTACGTCAGATCGCCGATGATACATCGGCCTGGTATAAAACACTGGATCCGAATTTTCACTGGATGGTGTTGGCCGGGTTTATGGCACAGATGGTGGATGGCGCAACGAGTATGGGATATGGGGTAACCAGTTCCATCGTATTGCAGTCGGCCCATGTAAGCCCGGCCGCCATCAGCGGCGGAATTCACACGGCAGAGATGTTCACTACCGCTGCATCTGGTTATAGTCACTATAAATTCGGAAATGTCAATAAGAAATTATTTAAGGCACTGGTGATCCCTGGAATTATCGGGGCCATACTGGGCGCGTTTTTGCTGGTAAAATTCGGGGAGACGCATATTCGTTTCTTGCGGCCGGCGATGGCCATCTATACCTTGCTGCTGGGTGTCCGCATTTTCAGTAATGCTTTCCGGGCCGTGGATATAAAAAAGAAATTCAAACGCTTTGGCTGGCTGGCCGGTGCCGGTGGTTTTCTGGATTCATTCGGCGGAGGTGGTTGGGGACCGATTGTAACTTCCACACTCATTACTAAAGGACGAACTCCACGCTATGTAGTGGGCTCGGTAAGTCTGACCGAATTTTTTGTAACACTCGCCAGTGCCCTTACTTTCTTTACGATGATAGGGGTGCAGAACTGGCAGGTAATCCTTGCCCTCGTATTGGGCGGGGTAGTAGCGGCGCCTATAGCGGCCCGGCTCGCGGGTAAACTGCCCAAAAAAACATCCTTCATTTTCCTGGGCACCGTGGTGGTGCTCTGGAGTTTCAGGATTTTATATAAGGCATTCTGAGTAGTACCAGTTCGTTTATTTTATGGTCATAGCAGATATTTCTATTGACTAGAAGCAGGCAGTTTTACTAGCGCTGGTGGTTAACCAATTATAACTATATCGTGCTTCATTGCTACTACTATTTCTTTACATTCGTATAATATGAATATTGTAAGGCTATCGTTTTTTTCATTGCTGTTTTACGGGTCCTGTTTTAACGGCGAAGCGCAAACCAAACAAACCGAACAGGCGGAGCAGGTCTGGCTGGGCTACCTGAATCAGACCCGGCTGAGCAATAAGTGGGGAATCTGGGTGGATGCACATTTGCGGACCAAGGACGATTTTGTATCGGAGCTCAACACCGGCATCTTCCGGACAGGCCTGACTTATTACATGAATGATGACCTGAAGTTGACAGCCGGTTATGCATATGTCAATCATTTTCCGGGAGATAATCATAAAAATATTTCTCAGCCGGAACACCGGCCCTGGCAGCAGGTTCAATGGCATACAAAATATCCCCGTTTACGCCTGATGCAATACCTGCGCCTGGAAGAACGATGGCGAAGGAAAGTGTTAAACGATAATGAACTGGCGGACGGATATACTTTTAATTTTAAATTCAGGTATAATTTTCTGGCGCAGTTTCCACTGGGGAAAATCAGGTTCCAGCCTCGCAGCCTGTCCCTGGTACTGAATGATGAAGTGCATGTAAATTTCGGGAAGCAGATCGTGTATAATTATTTTGACCAGAACCGCTTCTTTACCGGGTTGAATTACCAGCTCAGTGGAAAGGAAAATCTGCAGGTGGGTTATCTGTATGTTTTCCAGCAACTGGGAGCCGGTAACCGGTATAAAAACATACATGGTGCCCGGATTTTTTATTTCCAGAACCTGGATCTCCGTAAAAAGAAATGAACTGTTTTAAGCAGAACTCCGTTTAAGAAAATCATCCATCAGGGGATTAAAGGCTTCCGGTGTTTCAAGCATCGGCACATGCCCGCATTCATCGATCCAGTGCAATTCAGATTGGGGCATCAGCCGGTGAAAACTCTCCGCCACTTCGGGAGGCGTAATGGTATCATTCTTTCCCCAGATCAGGCAGCAGGGCAGGGTGAGTTTATGTAAATCCTTTTCTACATTATGCCGGATCGTGGATTTAGCCAGCGAAATGATCTGAATGGCCTTGCGGCTGTTGACCGTAGCATAAATCTCATCCACCAATTCCTTAGTCGCCACTTCCGGTTTATAAAAAGTCAGTTCTGTCTTGGTCTTGATATAGTCGTAATCCCGGCGTCTTGGATAGGTATCGCCCATGCCATGTTCATATAAACCGGAACTGCCACTCAGGGTCAGGGTCTTTACTTTCTCCGGATGCTGGAGCGTATACAGTAAGGCAATATGCCCGCCCATGGAGTTACCCAACAGGTGAAATTTTTCCAGCTGCAGTTCATCTGCCACTTCCTGAACAAATTTCATCAGGGTAAAAATATCGACACAGAATCCCAATTCATAAAAAGGAAAGATCGGAACAATGACCCGGTGAGTTTTACGCAGGTGTTCAATCAGCGGCTGGAAGTTTTTCACCGAACCAAACAGTCCATACAGGAGAATGATCGGATCTCCCTGTCCTTCATCCGTGAATCGGGGCGCAGTATGTTTGGCAGAAAATAATTTCATATGTAAACATTATCGCGAAAAACTACAGTTTTGGTTCGTTTGCCCGATACTGTAATCGATACAGTTCCGGTTTGGGAAGGGTGACTACCCCATCCGGGCGGGAAAATAAGGAAATAACCGTTCGTTACCAATGATTCAGCCAGAATTGAAGAGTAATTAAAGCCCGGGATCAGCGATCACGGGAATCCCCTTGTGTGGGTCAAAGGGTTATAGCCTATTATTTTTGTAGACATCATTTTCCCAATCGATTACCGGTCCCATTGTATCTTTACAGGAATATTAAAGCAGTACTTCAAGATGGCAAAACAACAAAAACCGGCTACCCGTGCAGTAAGAATGCAGACTCCAAAAACGGCGCAGAAAGAACATTCCACGCCTTTGTTTCTGACCAGCAGTTTCACCTATGATTCTGCGGAAGATATGGCCGCGGCCTTTGCCACTGAATCACCGGAAGTCAATATTTATTCCCGCTTTTCGAATCCGGGTGTGGATGAGTTTGTCAATAAGATGGCGGCTCTTGAAGGAGCGGAACATGGGGTAGCAACCGGTACAGGAATGGCCGCGATCTTCTCTACGTTCATGACCTTTCTCAGTAAGGGGGATCATATCATTTCCGCATCCGCCGTCTTTGGGTCCACGCATACCATTCTGACCAAATACCTGCCCAAATGGGGAATTGAGTCTTCTTATTTCGATATGAATCAACCGGAGACGATTGAAACGTTGGTAAAACCTGCCACAAAAATGCTTTACCTGGAAACGCCGAGTAATCCGGGGCTGGATATTATCGATATTGAATACGTTGCTGCGATTTGTAAAAAGCATTCTATTATGCTGGTAGTGGATAATTGTTTCGCCACACCAGCCGTACAGCAACCCATACAATATGGAGCTGACCTGGTGATACATTCCGCCACCAAATTTATTGATGGTCAGGGACGTGTATTGGGAGGTGTGATTGTCGGGAAAAAAGAACTGGTACACCAGCTCTATCTTTTTATCCGGAATACCGGACCTTCCATGAGTCCCTTTAACGCCTGGGTACTGAGCAAGAGCCTGGAGACCTTATTCATCCGGATGGACCGCCACGCAGCTTCTGCACTGGCCATTGCTACTAAACTGCAGGGACATGCGAAAATCAGCAGGGTGAAATATCCATTCCTTGAATCACATCCGCAATACGCCATTGCCAAAAAACAAATGAGCAATGGTGGGGGAATTGTCACTTTTGAATTGAAGGGAGGAGTTGAAAGTGGCCGTAAATTTCTGAATGCACTGGAAATGATTTCCATGACCAATAACCTGGGCGACAGCCGCACCATTGCCTCTCACCCGGCTTCCACCACCCATTCCAAATTATCGGAAGCGGAACGTCAGTCGGTGGGTATTACCCCAGGTCTGATCCGGGTGTCCGTTGGACTGGAAGATGTGGAGGATATCCTGGATGATTTATTACAGGCCCTGGATAATTCCTGATTATTTTTTCTTTCTTTTGGCCAGCTGCTGTAAAGTAGCCCGCATGTCTTTATGCAGGGGTGCTTCGAGGTCAACTATATTTCCATCTATATCGGTAAAACTCAGCTGAAACGCATGCAAGGCCAGCCGGCCGAGGATGGGACGTTCTTCCAGTTCGTTCTTGGATAATTTGAATTTAGATTTTACGGCGGATAAAAGCAGAGGTTTGCCATCTCCATACAATGGGTCGCATACAATCGGGTAGCCGAGGTCTTTCATATGTACCCGGATCTGGTGCGTACGGCCGGTGTGAATCCGAAACTGTACGTGTGAGAAAATACCAAAATCAGTCAGTACTTCATAATCCGTGAGCGCTTCTTTCCCTTTGCGATGAACGATCATGGTGCCGTTCAACCCGGGATGCTCCATCAACGGGGCTTCAATACTGCCAGCGGGCTGTGCCGGTGATCCAATGACCAGTCCCTGGTAAATCTTTTTGGTATGACGGTCCTCGAATTGTTTGCAGAGGTGTTTATGCGCGGATTCATTTTTAGCAAATACGATCAGTCCGCTGGTATCCCGGTCAATCCGGTGCACCGTGAATATCTCCCCGTACTTTTCTTTCAATAATACTTTCAGGGATACTTCTTTTCCTTCCCGGTCAGGAATCGACAGGAGGCCGGACGGCTTATTGATTGCCACCCAGTTCTCCGTTTCAGCTATAATGGAGTCCTTTAAATTCATATCAGTTAATTGGGAATGGCCGGCTATTTTCCTTTGCCAAAATGTTTGAGATCGCGTACTTCCTTTTCCGTCAGGAAACGCCACTTGCCGCGATCCACATTCTTCTTGGTGAGTCCTGCAAATACCACGCGGTCCAGGTTACGTACATCATAGCCCATCTTTTCAAAGATGCGGCGTACGATCCGGTTACGTCCGCTGTGGATTTCCACTCCCACCTGTGATTTGTCTTTGGAGTCAGCATAGGCCAGCACATCCACATTGGCCGGTCCGTCATCGAGGGTCACCCCATTCAGGATCTGTTCAAAATCTCTTTTCTCCAGGGGTTTATTCAACGTAACGTGATATACTTTCTTTACCTCATTGCTGGGGTGTGTGAGTTTCTGGGCCAGTTCACCATCATTGGTCAGGATTAACACACCTGATGTGTTTCGGTCCAGCCGGCCTACCGGGTAAACTCTTTCGGTGGTAGCCCGTGCGATTATATCCAATACCGTTTTCCGGCCCTGCGGATCATCGGTGGTGGTGATAAAATCTTTGGGTTTATTGAGCAGTATATAGACCAGGTTCTTCGCCAGGAAAATCTTTTTCCCGTTGACCCGTACTTCATCTTTGGGCGATACTTTAAAACCGGGTTCATTCACGGTCTCGCCATTCACTTTTACAAGCCCCTGCTTGACCAGTTCAGCGGCTTCGCGGCGGGCAGCCACACCGGAGTGGGCGATGTATTTATTAAGGGGCATCAGTTCGTCGCTCTCTTTCCGCTGATGGGATACTGGAGCCGGTGCCTGGCCTTTCTTGCCGGACTGCTGATTTACATTCGGGGTTAAACGTTGACGGGCTTCTGCTTTCTTCTGATCGAAGAAGGCTTCCCTTTCCTTTTTGTCTTTTCGTTTTTCTTGTTTGAATTGTTCTTTGATCGCGGCGTTGCTCTTCTTTTTCGCGAATTTTCCGAAGTTGTTTCCGGGTTGCTTCATGGTGAGTAGTTTGCTGTTTTACAACAGTAGTGAGCCGCAAAGGTACGGATTTCCGGCCGGTTGGCCGAAACTTGCCTGCGGCAAGATTTTTGCCACGAATTGCCACTAAAATGCACGAAAAATACATAAAGGCAAGCCACGGATCACACGGATTAACACGGATTGGCCCCCTAAATCCCCCGAAGGGGGACTTTGAAGACTCAAAGAAGTTAGACAATTCTTACTCTTAGTCTTGCGTAAAATTTCCCGCAAAGCTTTATAAGACATTCCGAAAATCGAAAACTCTTTTTGGCTTTGCGGGACTACATACGCAATTCAAAACATTAAATGACTTTATTATAAATCGGCGTCTGAAGTCCCCCTTCGGGGGATTTAGGGGGCCTTCGTGGGCTTTCGTGTGATTTCGTGGCCACCCCTTTTTGCCGCAGGCAAAAAAAAGGCCCCGATCCGGGGCCTTTACATCATATCATAGAATCATCAAAGGGTTTCTTTTTCAACAGGAGGAGGCGGAGGAGTTTTATGCCCTTTTGGCCCCTTAGGACCTTTACCGGGACCTTCCCCACGACCGGGTCCTTGTTTTTTTCCTTCCTTCATTTTTTTCAGTTGCTCCTCGGTAAGGATAGACTTCATGTTCTCTTTTTGCTTTTTACCGAGTTCTCGCATCTGCTCGCGTTTCTGTTCTTCAGTCAGCGACTTGTTCTCACGGATCGCTTTCATTTTATCACCAATTTCCTTGCGGCTCTTTTCCAGTTTAGCGGATTGCTCTTCTGTCAGTCCGAGCTGTGTTTTCATTTTCTCCGCTCTTTGTTTCATCATATCCTGCTGTTTGGCCTGTCCCTCTTTTTTACGCTGTTCCATTTTGGCCTTTTGTTCAGGCGTGAACACGCTTTCCATCTTCGCCTTATGTTCTTTCACCAGGCTTTCTTTTTTCGCCTTCCATTCCTTCACCGTAATGTTATCATTCTTTTTCAGCTCTTCCATTTTTTTACGGAAAGCATCTTTTTCAGTTTTGAACTGTTCTTTCTGTGCATCAGTCAGATTCAGTTCTTTCATGGCTTTATGGCGTTCCGGTCCTCCTTTCTGCTTATGATGCATTATGGGTGGATGGTCTGCTTTTCTTTCAGGGATTTCCTGGGCATTGGCACTGAATACAAGTGCGATAGCCAGTACGGGGAGCATTAATTTTTTCATGTTTTACTTTTTCTTTGAGACGAGGGCCTGAATGGATAACCTTCGCCGGTCAAGGTTAATTAATGTGAATAGGGTAGAGACCGGCAGGAAAGGCCCGGGTTTAACCGAACTAAGAAATAATTCGTAATTATTTTCTGCTGAGGGTGTTTAACAATAATTCAGGAGGTTGTTAATGTTGACAGGTTAACAAGTTAATAGGTTGACAAGGCGGTTTCCTTAGAAGGTCCCTTGTCAACCTATCAACTTTTCAACCTGTTAACCTACCCTTTATTAGCTAGCTGTCCGCATGCCGCGTCAATATCCTTCCCCCTGCTTTTCCGTAACCGGACATTCACCCGGTGCTTCTCCAGGTATTGCATGAAGGCCTGCACCTTGGCTTCTTCAGGCTTTTCGTATTTGGCGAATTCGATGGGATTGTATTCGATGATATTGATCAGGTCGGCCGGCACCTGGCGGTAAATCTTGATCAGGTCGTCCGCGTCTTTCAACGAATCATTGAAATCCTTGAACAGGATATATTCAAACGTAATCTCATTGCCGGTTTGTTTGTAGAAATAATTGAGGGCATCCGTCAGCGTCTTGAGATTGTTCGTGTCATTTATCGGCATGATCTCATGCCGCTTGGCATCAGTGGCCGCATGCAATGATAAAGCCAGTTTGAATTTCACTTTATCATCCCCCAGCTGGCGGATTCCTTTGGCCACCCCGGCGGTAGAAACGGTGATCCGGCGGGGACTCATGGCTAATCCGTCGGGAGAAGTGATCCGTTCGATGGATCGGATCACATTTTTATAATTGAGCAGGGGTTCACCCATGCCCATAAAAACGATATTGCTCAGTTTTTTGCCATGTACCCTTTCACTCTGCTGATTAATTAACACCACTTCATCATAGATCTCATCAAATTCCAGGTTACGCTTCCGGTCGATATACCCGGTTGCACAGAATTTACAGCTCAGTGAACAACCGATCTGGGAGGATACGCAGGCGGTATAACGGGCCGTTGTAGGGATAAGGACTCCTTCCACCAGGTGACCGTCCCATGTTTTGAAGCGTGATTTGATCGTGCCATCTTCTGAAATTTGGGTGGCATCAATGGTCAGACTGGGGAAGGTAAATTGTTCTCCCAGCAACTGGCGCATGTCTTTGCTCAGGTTCGTCATATCGGCAAAACTCAGGGCGCCTTTCTGCCAAAGCCATTCATAGACCTGTTTGGCCCTGAATTTTTTTTCTCCCAGTTCAGCAAAAAAGGTTTCAATTTCCGCGAGGGTAAGATGCCGTATGTTTTTCTGTGTCTTTTTCATCCGGGGCAAAGATAACCATGCGGCCGGGATTAAATGAATTCCCGGATATTTGCTTCAAATCAAGGAGCATGAACCCTGTATATATCATTGATACTGTCAGAACGCCTGTCGGCCGTTACGGAGGCATTCTTAGCAGTATCCGTCCCGACGATTTGCTGGCTTATATCATCCGGGCCTTGCTTCGCCGGAATGAGACCGTAGATCCGGCCGCAATTGAGGACGTAATTGCCGGTGCCGCCAACCAGGCCGGGGAAGATAACCGGAATGTGGCCCGAATGGCCGCCCTGCTGGCTGGTTTACCCGTAACGGTGGGTGGCAATACGGTCAACCGTCTCTGTGCTTCCGGCCTCCAGGCCATTATGGACGGAGCCCGGCAGATTGCCTGCGGGGATGCGGAACTGGTGATTGCAGCCGGGGTGGAAAGTATGAGCCGGGCCCCCTTTGTACAACCTAAAGCCACCGAAGCCTTTGGCCGAACAGCCGAAATTTATGATACCACGATGGGCTGGCGCTTTATCAATAAAACCCTGGCTTCCATATATCACCCCTTTACCATGGGTGAAACCGCGGAGAATGTGGCCAGTCAATGGAAGATCAGTCGGGAAGAACAGGATGTATTTGCCCTGGGTTCGCAACAGAAATATGCAGCTGCAAAGGCCGCTGATAAATGGGCCGATGAAATAACCCCCGTGGAACTGACTCAAAAGGGACTGGTCAGTTGGGTCGTGAATGATGAACATCCCAGGGAAACCAGTCTTGAAAAACTGGCGGCATTAAAACCTGCTTTTCTTAAAGAGGGAACGGTTACGGCAGGTAATTCATCCGGTATCAATGATGGTTCTGCGGCTATGTTACTGGCCAGTGAAGGGGCTGTAAAAAAATATGGACTTCAGCCGATGGCCCGTATCCGTTCGATGGCTACTGCAGGTGTAGATCCTGCAATCATGGGAATCGGTCCGGTTCCGGCTACCCAAAAAGCCCTGCAACGGGCTGGCCTGTCGATGGGAAAAATGGACCTGGTGGAACTGAATGAAGCCTTTGCCTCCCAATCCTTAGCCTGTATGCGTGAGCTGGAATTGGATCCTGAAAAAGTGAATGTAAATGGAGGGGCCATCGCAATTGGTCATCCGCTCGGCTGCAGTGGGGTACGGATATCCGCCACGCTGCTGCACGAACTGTGGAGAAGGAATGCTCGTTTCGGGCTGGCTACTATGTGTGTAGGGGTTGGTCAGGGAGCTGCCATCATTTATGAGAAATGCTGAAAAATTAACACAAGGCGTAACCTTTGGCGCTTTTTTTCGTTTAATTTGAAATAAATACCACATATATGAAAAAAATTGTGCTCGCTCTTTTCGCCTTTCTGGCCTATACTGCAGCTCAGGCCCAGACGGATACTTTATTTCAACAATACACGGGTAAATATATTTTTCCGGATGGCAGCCCGGTTAAGGAAATCGGGGTGATTGTGCAGGAGGGTGTGCTCACCGCCACTTCCGTAATGGGCAACTCCGAATTGCGTAAAACAGATAATAAGGATGTATTTGAACTGGTGGTGTATGCCGGTACCGCCACTTTTAAACGGAATGCGGACGGGAAAGTAAATGGTTTGCAGATACAGGTGGAAGATGTAAATATGGAAGGAACGAAAACAGAAGAGGGGATTGGATATTTTCTCAGAAAGAGAGAGGTTGTACAGTGGTAAGTGAAAATTAAAAAGTCAAAAGTAAAAAAGCCCGTCAGTATCAATACTGACGGGCTTTTGTTTATAGAAAATTGTTATTACCCTTTTGTCTTAGCGGGCGTTTTTGATTTGCTGACTGGTTTTTTAACGGGTGCTTTTTTAGGTGCTGGCGGGGCTTCTTTCGGCGCATCAGTTACAACATCATCCTGCATAATTTCAGGCGTGTCAGCCATTTCTTTTTTCGCTTTTGCCTTTTGCATACTGGCACGATTGGCCATTTCAAATAGTTGTTCCAGCACATTTTTATCGGGGTTGCTAAAGCGGAACTCCATCTGGCTATTCATACTTCCTTCGGCATAGTCACCTCCGGTAATGACCAGCTGATCAAACATCTCCAGCATCTCCATCGTCTGGTTGTTTTTAGATTTCCCCGGCTTTCCAGCCATACTAAAAACCATCGTCATGATATCCCTGAAGCCAAGGCTCATCCACATATTTCCTTTTTGATTGGACGGTAACCAGGCCGGCAGGGGGGCATTACCGGAATGGTTGAGATAAGCTTCGGCCATGGCAGCAGAGTGGGCAATTACACAAAGACTGTCATTATACATAATTGCAGGACGGAAGACGCTCATGATCTTTTCTCCTTTTTCTGTAGCTGCCAATGAATCCATTTTACGATCGGCCAATGCTTTCAGTTGGGCAACAGCAGCTTTATCAGCTACAGGGATCACAATAAATAATCCCAGGTTTTCCAGGATTTTTTTCTTCTCCCCGTTATCATCTTCCTTCGCCGGCATTTCCATAATGGCCATCATCGCTTTGTTTTGAAATCCTTTCTGAAACAGACTAAGATCAACTTTCAGGTATTGTTTCAGGCTGTCTATAAACCCGGCCATCCCGTTTTGCTTGCTGATCTCACCTGACATATCCTTATTGAAAGCACTCATCATCAGCATCAGGATTTTTCCCTGTGGCAACCGGCTGACCAGTTGAGTGGGTAGTGGCTCCTGCGGATATTTTTGGTAGATGGAGCCCATTTCCGGACTTATATAATTGCGTATCGCCCCCGCTATTTTACCATTTTCAAAATTGACAATACTGGTGCTTTCAGTTCCCTGCGCAGCTTGCAGGGTTGACAAAAACCGGGTCACAAATGGAGGAAGTTGTTGGATCTCTTTGGTAGTTGCCGGTTTAACTCCGCTGTTCCAGATCCGGATATCGCCGCTTTCATTCATCAGCTTGCTGAATACCGGGCTGTTCACCAAAGTATTGTTTGTATTGGGCGTTAGTGCTGCAAAACATTTTTCCTTCAGTTCATTATTCAGGCGTTCGGCCACTTCATTCATCCGGACGTCCATATCACGGGTATCTGATGTATCAATAAAAACAGCATTCAATTCTTTTTTGCCATTACTGATCCCGGTTACGATCATTACTTCATCGTTCCAGGCAATGGCAGGGCCAAATGATTTGGGCAATAGCAGCCGGTTGCTGCCAAATACCTGGATCCGGCTGACTTCGCCCTTATTCATTTTTTCCATCAGGGCAGTAAATTTTCCGGAATCACCAAGGCGGGCGATCAGCAGTGGTGATGTACTTTCTCCATCTTCACCCGTAATGACCGTCAGGATAAAGTCCGTCGAAAAATCAATGCCTGTTCCGGAAGGATCTGACAGGAAATTTTTGATCTCTCCATTGTCATTTTTCATCATATCCTGGTAAAGCGAACTCGCACGGAAAGTTTCGCCGGGAACTTTGGAGGCGATTTTTATCAGGTTAAACCGCATCACCATACGGCTGCCGGGCTGAATGTACTTGTAAAGCAGATTGTCTTGTGCAAAACTCAGCTGGCTGCTGATCAGCACCAGCGCAATGAGGATAAGGTGTTTGATTTTCATAATCAGAATTTGTAGTTCAGTAAATCAGTGAAAGAAAGGGTTTGTTGCACCCCGGTGGCCAGTTCTTTCAGGTTACAACTGTTGCTGGCCAGTTCTTTTTCGCCGAGGATAACGATATAAGGAATATTCTTTTTCTCTGCGTATTTGAATTGTTTATCAAATTTGGATGACTCGTGATAGAGTTCCCCACGGATACCCTGACCGCGGAGTTGTTGCAGCAGTTCAAAGGCTTTTTTACTTTCTGCTTCACCGAGATTGAAAAACAGCACTTGTGTTCCGACATGTACATCTGCCGGGAACAGTTTCAGTTCTTCCAGCACATCATAAATACGGTCTACACCGAAAGAAACACCTACACCAGGTATATTGGGTACACCAAATAAACCGGTCAGGTCATCATAACGTCCGCCGCCGCCTATACTGCCCATTTTTACAGTGGCAGGGGCCTTGGCTTCGAAGATGATGCCGGTATAGTAGTTGAGGCCGCGGGCAAGTGTTGGATCTACAAATAGTCGGGAGTCGGGAGTCGGGAGTCGGGAGTCAGCATCTTTAAACGCATTTGTCAATAGTTGAAGCTCCTCAATTCCTTTTTGTCCATTGAGGTTTCCTCCGATCAGCTGCGATAGTCCGGCAATGATTTCATCATTTGTTCCGGTAATGTTTAAATATTTTTCAATGATATTGATCTGGTCGTCGGTTAAACCGCGGGTGGCTAATTCTTCTTTTACCTTATCAATACCGATCTTATCGAGTTTATCAATAGCTACGGTGATATCGGTCATTTTATCCGCACCTCCGCAGGTTTCAGCCAATGCGGCCAGTACTTTGCGGCTGTTGATCCGAAGTTCATATCCGGTTAATCCAAGTTTGGTAAATACTTCATGGTAAATGGACGCCAGTTCCACTTCGTTCAGCAGGGACTGACTGCCTACCACATCGGCATCACATTGGTAAAATTCGCGGTAGCGGCCTTTTTGCGGACGATCGGCCCGCCATACCGGCTGTACCTGGTAACGTTTAAAAGGAAAAACCAGCTGCGCATGATTCATGGCCACATACCGGGCAAATGGAATCGTCAGGTCATATTTCAACGCCCGCTCGGTAATGCCTTTATTATTTTTCCCCTGTAATACTTTTTCAAAATCCTCCCGGACCTGGGTTTCCTTTTCAGGATTATCGAGACCGTTATTAAGGATTTTAAAAATCAGTTTATCGCCTTCTTCCCCGTATTTCCCCATCAGGGTATCCAGGTTTTCCATGGCCGGTGTTTCCAGCGGCTGAAAACCGTATAATTCAAAAACCGATCGGATCGTGTTCAGGATATACATCCGCTTCCGTACCACATCCGGTCCGAAATCACGTGTTCCCTGGGGTATGCTTGCTTTCGCCATTTTATTGCGTAATGAAAATTGAATATTGAGTATTGAATATTGTGTTCACGGGAAAATGCTGCATTATATTTTTGTTCCGTATTTCCGTACAATCTCCTCACATACTTCCTCGATCATCCGGTATACTTCATGATAGCCCGGTTCTGGTCCGTACCAGGGATCCGGCACCTCTTTGTTTTTTCCCGGATGCAGTTCATTCATCAGCAGATCGGCCTTTAACGGATCGAACGATTTACGGGCGATGAATTTGATTTCTTCCATCACATCTCCGGCAAGCGCATAGATTTTGTCATAAACCTGGAAGTCCTCCGCCCGGAACCGCCGCGACCGCTGCTGGCTGATATCGATCCCATTGATCCGGGCTACTTTCTGTGATAATGGATGCGGAGCTTCGCCGGTATGATAGCCATTGGTACCGGCACTTTCCACACTCCAGTTTAAGCCTGCTTTAAAGGCCTTGTCCTGCAGAATTCCTTCTGCCAGCGGACTGCGGCAGATATTCCCCAGGCAGACCATCAGAATCTTCATGCTGCAAATATAAACAGCCGGAGGGAGCTATACATGATTTGCATCCGAATAATACACATTGAATGGATTGTTAAGGTTTTTGCTAAGACCGGTAATCCGTGTGGATTTATGTAATTGCTGCATCTTACTGTCAAAGCAGCAATTATGAAAGAGAACAACACCCCATCACTGAGCTTTGACGATATCGTCTTTGAAAACCGTAATAAGAGTTATGGAGCCTATGATTTACGGAACGGGTATGCCAACCGGATGCTGGCCGCATTGGGAGCCGGAATGTCTGTACTACTGTTGGGTACTCTTTTTTTTATAAACAGGGATAATACGGCTGAGGAGATGCCGGTGGTTGTTCGGGGAGAGGGATTGCTTGTCCGCACGATTGAAATACCAATTGAAAAACCGGTGGAAACGCTAAAACCAAACGAAGCCCGTCCGCAAAAACAGGTGCAGCATACCGCAACCGTAAAATATATCAGTAATATAAAAATTGAAAAGGAAGTGAAAGAGGAGATGGTAGCGGTGGAAGATATAGCCGGGAAAAACATAGGGGACAAAGATCAGAAAGGAGAAAAGGCGGATGGAACTGTCGGACCTGAGCCTGAAACTGTGGCTGATGGTAATGGGACAGGATTGTCAGCACCCGCCGCTCCGGATTTCTCTGCTATCGAAAAAGCACCTGAATTTCCAGGTGGAGCAGCCGCACTCCGGAAGTTTCTGGCCCGTAACCTGGTATCACCGGGCAACCTGGAAGAAGGTGAGATGAAAACCGTTCGTGTAAGGTTCAGGGTTGAAAAGGACGGATCTGTCAGCAGCCTCGAAATACTGTCCACAGCGGGTGATGATTTTGATGATGAAGTAGTTAGGGTATGCCGCAGGATGCCCAAATGGATTCCGGCCCTGCAAAATGGAACAAATGTGCCGGTAAGCTATATATTGCCCGTAACTTTTATGGGTTCAGAGTAACAAAATTTATCTAATTTGCTCCACCCTGGAGTTGCCTGGTTTTCTAATGGCAAAAATGGTTAAGGCAGGGATTAATAAATGTGATTCCATGTTGGAAGAATACGAAAGACGTAAAAGAAAACAGGTAGCCGGAATGAAGTCCCTGATGGATTATGGAATGGGAGGACTGATCCTGCTGATGGGCCTGGTCTTTATTTTCAGGATGTACTTAGGTGTCAATCATCCGGTTAATATTAAAATGGGAAAACCGGATACACTTGAAAAAATATTCGGAGGCCTTTCTATAGTCTATGGGTTATGGCGGATTTACAGGGGATACAAGAAAAATTATTTCAGATGAATGGTACTGGTATGCGGTGTATCGCGAATAAGGCAGCCTTTTTTTTACTCTTTATTGTCATGGGTTTGTTTTCCTGTAAATCATTTGAGGAGCAGGAAAGAGCTTTGCCGGACACCAGTGACCGGGGAACTATTTATGTGAGTGCGGATGAAAGCTTCAAACCGGTGATCGATGAACAGGTACAGGTATATGAATCCAATCATCCGGGAACTAAGATCAATGTGGAATATAAACCGGAAGCAGATTGCCTGAAGGATTTGCTGACAGACAGTGTTCGCATGGTGATCGTGACCAGGAGAGCTTCGGTGGATGAAAAAGAAGTGGTGGCAGATTCGTTGAAAGTACAGGCCAGGAGTATGGTGGTAGCCCGTGACGGAGTAGCTGTCGTCCTGCCCCCGGGCTCACCGGATACACTTTTGACTATGAATGACATCCGCGCCATACTGACCGGAAAATTTAAGAAAAATTTAATTCCGGTATTTGACGGGGTAAAAGCAACCAGTACGGTACGTTTTATCATCGATTCTATATTGAAAGGGGATTCACTGACCCCGGCGGCTATGGCAGCCAGAAGCAGTGAGGAAGTAATTGATTATGTATCGGAGAATTCCGGAGTGGTGGGTTTTATTGGGGTGAGCTGGATCGGAAACAGGGAAGACAGCAGTTATTTGAGTTTTTCGAAGAAAGTCAGCGTTGCTTACCTGCAGGCTACTGATATTCCTGATTCGTATGTGAAAGCGTATCAGGCAAATATTTACCTGAAAAGGTATCCGATGGTACGGGATTTGGTTTATATCCTGAAGGAGAACCACCGGGGATTGGGAACAGGCTTTGCGAATTTTATGAGCGGGGAGATTGGTCAGCTTATTTTTAAAAGAGCTTACCTGGCACCCAGCTTTAAATTTCTCTCGATAAGACCGGTAAAGTTAAATGAGTGACAAATGATTTATATTTACAACTTTTAAAAGGGAACAGTAAAATGAAGAAAACCACAATCTCAATTCTGACACTTGCTTTATTATTTACGGCAGGTCTCAGCGCCCAGACGCTGCAGGATGGTAAAAATCATCTTTTTGCAGAACGGTACAATAGTGCGATTAATAGCTTTAATCAGCTGATTGCTTCAAATCCGAACAATATTGAAGCCATCTACTGGCTGGGGCAGTCCATTCTGCAAAGTGAGGAGATCATGTCTTCCCGGATTGCTAAAACCCGTCAGCTGTATGAGAAAGCCATGCAGACCAGTAACGGGGCACCCCTGATTACCGTCGGATTGGGTCATGTGGATTTATTGGAAAATAAGACGAATGATGCCCGCCAGAAATTTGAAACCGCACTTACAATGACCAGGACCAAGAAAGGGGAGAATATCGACATTCTCAATGCTGTGGGACTGGCCAATGCAGATGCAAAGGCGGGGGATTACGAATACGTGATCGCTAAACTTAAAGATGCGATTGATAACAAGAATGCAAAAAATCCGGAGACTGCTGTATGGCTGGGTAATGCCCTTCGTAAAGCCCGTCCCGGCGAAGGTGGAGGAGAAGCCTTCCGTTACTATACAAAGGCCCTGGAATTCAATCCGAATTTCCCGCTGGCAAATCTGCGGCTGGCTAAACTGTTCGAGTCTCAGAAAAACTGGGAATTGGTGTTTCAATACCTGACAGCCGCTACAAAAAATGACGACAAATTCACTGCCGCGTATTACGAATTGTTTTACTATTACTTTGTCCGGCTTGATTATACTTCCGCTGAAGCCCAGCTGAAGAAATATATCGATTCGAAAATGCCCGAGAAAGACATTCAGGATGAATACCTGTATGCCATGTTATGCTGGGCAAATAAAGATTATAATTGTGCGACCAGCAAAGGAGAAGTGGTGGTGAAGTCCCTGGGTGAGAATACTAAACCAAAGGTATACCGGTTGCTGGCTGATGCCTATTTTACCAAAACAGAATTTTCAGAAGCCAAAAAATACAGTGACGCTTTCTTCAACAAGAAAAATCCGGATGACTTGCTGCTGTATGATTACCAGCTGAGAGCGGATATCCTGGATAAGACAGGTGGTACAATGGATGAAGTCTTTAATACATATTTACAAGGGGCATTATTGGATACCACCGCCTCGCTGAAAGTCGATTTCCTGAAAACAGGAGCCGATAAGTTCAAGGCAAAAGGGGATAGTGCAAGCCGTGAGCGGGAAGGGGATCTCCGCCTGCAAATGATCCGCATTAAGGGAACACCCAGTCAACGTGATTATTTTGATGCCGGATTTGCTTATTACCAGGCCAAGAATTACCATCGGGCAGATAGTGTTTTTGATGTGTTTGTGGAAAAATTCCCAGAGGAGACATATGGTTATATGATGGAATATAATATCCACCGGGCTATTGACAGCACCATGGAGCGCGGTGATGCCGTGCCCTGGGCTGAAAAATACCTGCAAATACTGGAAAAAGATACCGTCAAAAATAAGAACAGCATTCTCGGGGTAGCCGGATATCTGGCTCAGTACCATGCGAATATTGCTAAGGATAAGGAAAAAGCCATTGAATATCTTCAACGGATGTTGAACCTGGACCCCACAAATGAAGTGATTCAGAAAAATATTGAGATCCTGAAGAAATCGCTTTCTCCGGATACCCGTCCGGCCAGTAACCAGCCTGGAAAAAGCACGGCTCCGGTCGCAAAAACAGTCAAAACGCCACCCGGTGCTAAAACAGCAGCAACCCCGGTAGTAAAGAAATAAACTCGGTTTTTCTTCTTTTACAAAAGTCCCCCGCATTTGCGGGGGCTTTTCTTTTGTATCAGGGGCCTGCCTGATTTTTAATTCAGGTAAATTCAGACAGCCGCCTTATTTTTGCGGCGGAGTAAAAAAGTTTATGATTTACCTGCTTCAAACCGGTTCAACTAATGCAAATGCAGCGAGTTATCTGCCGGTAGCCCTACAGATTGCATTTGCCGTAGGATTAGTTGCCTTTCTTATGGCTGTGACCCACTGGCTGGGTCCCAAGCGCGTCACTTCCGATAAATTACAGAATTTCACCAGTGGTATTGAGTCACATGGAGATGCCCGTCAACCAATGGCGATCAAGTATTTCCTGACCGCGATTCTGTTTGTGTTATTCGATGTGGAAGTGATCTTTTTCTATCCCTATGCCGTCAATTTCAAGGAATTGGGATGGGCCGGCTTCTGGGCAGTCACCATGTTTGTCGGATTCTTCCTTTGTGGTTTCATATATATTATTAAGAAAGGTGCCCTGAAGTGGGAAGACTAATAAAGTAAAAATGTAAAAATCAAAATTCAAAAAAGAGAACTATCCGTATTACGGGGTTGTTACTATTTTGACTTTTTATTTTTGACTTTAAATTTTCAATATGGCTCGTCCTGTATCATACAACCTCATTCATAAGCCGCTGGAAGCGGATATCAGTATTGCCCAAATGCCCGATGGGCAACAGGGCGAAGGTTTCTTTGCCACCAAGCTGAATGATGTCATTGGCCTGGCCCGCAAAAACTCCATCTGGCCCCTGCCATTTGCCACTTCCTGCTGCGGCATCGAATTTATGGCCACCATGGGCTCACATTACGACCTGGGTCGTTTTGGTGCCGAAAGGGTGGGTTTCTCCCCCCGCCAGTGTGATCTGCTGATGGTGATGGGTACCATTGCCAAGAAAATGGGTCCGGTGGTAAAACAGGTATATCTCCAGATGGCCGAACCCCGCTGGGTAATTGCCGTGGGTGCCTGTGCCAGCAGTGGAGGTATTTTCGATACCTACAGCGTGCTCCAGGGAATTGATCAGGTGGTACCGGTGGATGTCTATGTACCCGGTTGTCCGCCCCGTCCGGAAGCAATCATTGACGGTGTATTAAAGATTCAGGATCTCATCGGCAAGGAAAGCCTGCGGAGAAGAAACGGAGATCAGTATAAGGCTCTGATGGAAAGCTACGGGATTCAATAAAAAGAACCGAAGAACCAAGATGCCAAGATCCAAATAAGCGTCAAATGTCAATGACTAATGAAATAATCAAACAGCGGCTTACGGAGAAATTCGGGGAGCAGGTTTCTGCCTTCGAAGATTCTTACGGTATGCTGTCTTTTGAAGCTCCCAAAGAGCTGAATCTGAAAGTGCTGAATTTTCTGTACGATGATGAGCAGCTGAAATTCAGGTTCATGACCGATCTGACCGGTGTTCATTATCCGAATCAGACCGGACGCGAACTGGCCGTGGTGTACCACCTCCATAACCTGGTGGATAATATCCGTCTCC
>Ga0209717_1000830_pt1 | contig 36194 bp, 41 predicted proteins | sample AD_UKC048_MetaG_FD_184418 | JGI IMG/M metagenome (GOLD analysis project Ga0209717, IMG submission 184418) | Active sludge microbial communities of municipal wastewater-treating anaerobic digesters from USA - AD_UKC048_MetaG (SPAdes) (version 2) | ecosystem: Engineered > Bioreactor > Anaerobic >...
TTTATTCATAGCGTGAGAAACGTTATTTCCTACCATCGCTCTTTTACCTGTAAGGTCGCAAACTCTTGACATTATCTTATCTTTTATCGTTATTCAAAATCAGGGTGCAAAGAAAAGAAAAATAAACGGATGAAGCAAAAAATTATTATAGATTTTTTAAAATTTCTTTTCTCAACATTTCTAAACTCTTGACCACGGCTCTATCTATCACTTTTTCACGGGGTTGACCAAAATTAAACTCCTCAATTAGTACTTCATTTGGTGTTGCCAATGCAATAAACACAGTTCCAACTTCGGCATCTGAATCGCCTTTTGATGGTCCAGCGTTACCCGTTGTAGCAATTGCATAGTCGGATTTCATTAATTTTTGAATATTAATAGCCATTTCCTTAGCAACGTATGCACTTACTACTGAATGTTCTTTTATTAAATCCTCAGAAAGTCCCAAAATCGATATTTTAGTTTCGGTAGCATAGGAAACTACGCTGCCTTTAAAATACTTTGAAGCTCCTGATACTGAGGTCAGAACCTGAGCAATTTTTCCTCCAGTACAACTTTCTGCTGTAGCAATGGTTTTGCTTTTTTGAGTCAAAAGTCTGCCAATAATTTTTTCAAGGCTTTCATCATCTTCAAAACCTACAATACTATCTCCTATGATATTCGATAAAGAAACCACATTTTCTGAAATAGATTTTTCTAAAAATTCTTTGTCTGTTCCCCGTGCAGAAAGTCGCAAACGTACACTTCCTAGATTGGGCAAATAAGCTAATTTGATAAAATCGGGTAAATTATTCTCCCAATTTTCGATTGTTTCTGACAATAAACTTTCGCCAATTCCGTAGGTTAAAACTGTTTTATGAATGATGTAAGGTCGCTTATACTCGACTACAATTTTTGGAATAATTTCGTTCTCGACCAAATATTTCATCTCAAATGGAACTCCTGGAAGCGAAATAAAGACTGTATTTTCCTTTTTCATCCACATTCCCGGTGCGGTTCCTACTTGGTTGTGAAGCACCATACATTTTGACGGAACTAAGGCTTGGTCTTTGTTGATTTGAGTAATCTGACGTTTGTAAAAACCTTCGATTAATTGAGTAACATGTTTCAGGACGTCTTCATTTACAACTAGTTTGTCATTGAAATAATCGCAAAACGTTTTCTTTGTTATGTCGTCTTTTGTAGGGCCAAGTCCACCTGTAATTATAACTAAATCTACGGTGTTTTGAAACTTTGAAAAAGTCTCAAGAATATGTTGTTTATTGTCACTAATGGAAATCATTTCGTGAATTTCGACACCGATTCTGTCTAATGATTTGGCTATAAAAGCCGAATTGGTATCGACAATTTGCCCTATTAATATTTCGTCTCCAATGGTAATTATAGATGCTTTCATTATGATTCTAGGTTTAGCCCTGATGGAAGTGAAAAACTTTTTGTCTAAAAACACTATTTTTTCTAAATAAAAAAGAGCGACCAGAGGAAGCTCCTTTTTTATTTTTTAGAAAAAAAGTGATTTTAAAAAAAACTTGAACGTACAGCAGAAAGAGCTTCTTATAAATCGAAATCTTTTTTTAATTCCTTGATGGCATCTTTTACTTGTTGCTTGATACTCCTAAAAGTTTCTTTAATTTCTTTCGTTTCACCCTCCGTTTTTGTCCATGCTTCGACTTGAAGTATTTCCTCGAAAGCCACTTTCAAACCAAGTAAATCTAATGATGGTTTTACTTTATGAGCGTAAGAATAGGCATGTTTATGGTCTTTCTTTTTGATTCCTTCTTTGATTTCTGCGATATCTTCTGGAATTTCGTTGACAAATAAAGTTACGATTTGTAGAACAAATTCCGGATCGTTATCTGAAAGTGCGTACACTTTTGCTAGGTTATAATGTAGTGCCATTTATTTGATTTGTATGCTAAATAATTTATTTCCTTCTAAAAAACCTTCTAAAACGTCATCTGATTTCACTGCAGCAACTCCCTCTGGAGTTCCTGTAAAAATAATATCTCCTATTTTTAAAGTGAAATATTGTGAAACATAAGAAATTAGCTCATCAATCTTCCACAACATAAAATCGGTATTCCCTTTTTGAACTGTTTTGCCGTTACTAGTCAATTCAAAAGTAATATTTTCTAATGAATTAAATTGACTTTTTGGTAAAAATTCTCCGATTACAGCTGATCCATCAAACGATTTCGCTTTTTCCCATGGTAAACCTTTGGATTTCAATTCGTTTTGCAAATCTCGCGCAGTAAAATCTATGCCCACACTAATTTCGTCATAATATTTATGAGCAAACTTGGTGTCAATATATTTACCAACCTTGTTTATTTTGACAATAATCTCAATTTCGTGGTGAACGTCATTGGAAAATTCAGGAATCACAAAAGGATGCTGTTTCAACAAAACCGCCGAATCAGGTTTCATAAAAATTACCGGCTCCAATGGTCTTTCGCTTTGTAATTCCTCGATATGCTTGGTATAATTCCTGCCGATACAAATTATTTTCATTTATTTCAGATTGCAGATTTCAGGTACAATCTGAAATCTATTTTGTATTCAGTTTTCTTAATTTAATTGCTGTCAAAACTTTCTTGGTATATAAAGGAAAATCGGCATTTTGAATCCAACTGAAATATCCGGGTTCATTTTCTAAAACCACATCGACTTTAACTCCTTTGTGTTTTCCGAAGGTGAAAATTTCGTTGTCTTCCTTATCAAAAGCAATCATTCCTGCAAAATCAGCAATTTTTTTTCTAGTTGTAAATTCCGAAAGTGATTTTATATCGTTTTCTAATTCCGGGTAACGATCCAATTGGGCTTTCATAATTTCGTAAGTTGCCATTGTATCGGCTTCAGCAGTATGAGCGTTTTCGAGGCTTTGACCGCAATAAAATTTTAATGCCGCGCTTAATGTTCGCTCTTCCATTTTGTGAAAAATGGTTTGAACATCGACAGAAACGCGATTTTTCATATCGAAATCGACTCCAGCACGAAGCATTTCTTCGGCCAACAATGGAATGTCAAATCGGTCGGAATTGTATCCTGCCAAATCGGAATCTTTGATCATATTATAAATTACAGAAGACAATTCCTTGAAAGTAGGTTCATTGGCAACTTTCTCGTCACTGATTCCATGAATGGCGGTCGATTGCGGAGGAATTGGAATGGTTGGATTGACCAACCAAGTTTTACTTTCTTTATTTCCGTTGGGGAAAACTTTGAAAATTGCTATTTCAACAATTCTATCTTTGGCAACATCAATTCCTGTGGTTTCTAGGTCGAAAAAACAAATAGGGCGGGTTAATTTTAATTCCATAGTAATTTTGTAAGCGGCAAAGATAAAATATTGCTTTTACCGTTGGACGATTTTGTGATTATTTTAAAAAAAAATCTGAAGTAAACTTCAGATTTTTTTTAAATTATAGATGTAAAAAAATAGCATATCTATTTAATTTATTTTTTTAAGATTTACAATATCTTCTTCAATTTCTCTGACTTTGAGTTGTTTTTTTGTGATTTTTAATTCATATTCACTAGCTTCAACTGGGGTTAATGTTTCTTTGGCTTTTACTCTTTCAAACTTTGACTGCGTTTTAACTAAATCTTTGTTGGCTTTGATGAGTTTTTGATTTAGTTTAATTTCCAAAGCATTAGCATTGTTGAGAGTTTTATTACTGCTTTCGATGCTTCTATTTTCTCGTTGAACCTCTTTTTGGTCTTTTTTAAGTTGCTTTTGTCTATCAGCTAATTCATCTCTTTCCAGAGTTGACTGTTTATCAACTATTTTTTGATCCGCTCTAATCTCTTTTTGATCTCTTTCATCAGATTTTAATTGCGCTTTTCTATCTTCAATTATTATTTTACTGGCATCCATTTTCACTTGGGCTGAATCGACAATAATTGTAGTTTTTACCTCTTGTGCTGATGAAATACAATATGCAAATAAGGATATTGTAAAAATGATTATTTTTTTCATGATTATTAAATTTTACTTATCAGCAAAGTTACTTGCATAATGCATCTTGAACTTTACATAATTATCATGAAAATTTGTAAAATTCTTACTAATTGAAGTTGGTTTTAATAACATTATATTTACTGGATAATTCAATAATACTTTCCAAAACAAAAAACCCGATAGCTATCAAAAACTATCGGGTTTGCAATTTTATAAGAATCTGAAACAAGTTCAGATTATATCTTAAAAATCTCTATCCACATCAAAGGCTTCCAAATATTCAGCAACTCGTTTTACAAAGCTTCCGCCCAATGCTCCATCAACTACTCTATGGTCATAAGAATGAGACAAGAACATTTTTTGACGAATGCCTATGAAATCACCTTCGGGAGTTTCGATAACAGCTGGCACTTTTCGAATGGCACCAAGAGCTAGAATCCCAACTTGCGGCTGGTTGATGATTGGTGTTCCAAAAACACTACCAAAAGTCCCTACATTGGTAACCGTGTAAGTTCCGCCTTGTGTATCGTCGGGTTTGAGTTTTCCTAATTTTGCTCGGCCTCCTAAATCGTTCACCGCTTTTGCCATTCCCACTAAATTGAGTTGATCAGCATTTTTGATAACGGGAACAATTAGGTTTCCGTTTGGCAACGCTGCTGCCATACCGAGATTGATATTTTTTCTTTTGATGATAGTCTCACCATCAACAGAAATATTCATCATTGGGAAATCTTTAATAGCTTTGGCTACTGCCTCCATAAAAATAGGAGTATATGTTAGTTTTTCGCCTTCTCTCTTTTCGAAAGTGGTTTTTACCTTATCTCTCCATTTTACAATATTGGTCACATCGACTTCGATAAAAGACTGAACGTGTGCCGAAGTTTGTACTGATGCCACCATATAACCCGCAATCAGCTTGCGCATTCTGTCCATTTCGATGATTTCATCGCCTCCGTTTACAGAAACGGGAACAGCGGTTGGTGCTTTTTGAATTTCAATTTGTGGTTTTGCCACTATTTTAGTTTCTTCAACTTCAATTGGAGCGACAGTACTTTTAGTTTTTATATAATTTAAAATATCTTCTTTTGTAACTCTTCCCTCTTTTCCTGAACCTGGAATGTTTTCTAATTCGGAAAGAGATATTCCCTCTTCTTTGGCAATATTTTTTACTAATGGAGAAAAGAATTTTTCGAAATCTGTTCCAATAGCTATCGGGATTATTGGAGTAGTAACTGTTTCTTTGGCCTCTTCGATTGTTTTTTCAAGGGCAGCAACTTCTATAGGAACAACAGCTTCTTGTTTTGGAGTTGCAGAAACTGAATTTTCATCGGTTTCAATAATAGCGATGGTTTGACCCACTTGAACCATATCGTCTTTTGCAAACAATTGTTCAACTAAGATTCCCGAAACCTCGCTTGGCAATTCGCTATCGACTTTGTCAGTGGCAACTTCAAGCACAGCTTCATCGGCTTCGATTTTATCTCCCACCTGTTTCAACCAATTTGTGATGGTTGCTTCCGCTACGCTTTCTCCCATTTTTGGAAGTTTCAATTCAAATCTTGCCATATTATTAACCTAAAAGGTGATTTTGATTTTATGAATGCAAAATTAGTGATTAATTTTAGTTTTAACCACGAATTAGACAATTTTACTCGAATTATAGTTGTTCTAAAATTTTATAAATCTTCATTTTTTTGATTTAACCTATTTTAAATTTTAACAACTTCACCCCTATCAAAACTACTATTGCTACCAAGCATAAAATCAGATGATTTGGGGATAATTTTAAAAGTAAATCCTTTATTTTTATTTGCTTCTAATGTGTGAATTATAGTCTTGAAATCGAGTTGATTTTGGTCAAAAATAATTTCTGTAGCAGTACTATTTTTCAAAAAAGGCTGGAAAATATTCTGAACTAGTACTGATTTTTTTAAATTACTTTCTAACTTTTCTCTCAAAATTTCATTTTCAGAAACTAGGCAATAACTATTCGGTAGCGATTTTGGATTTGGTTTTCCTTTAAACATTTTGACAATTGAAAAAAACACAATTCCGATTTCCATAAAAAAAGAAAACAATAAGGGAATTTTAAAATGCTTTTTATAAAAGAAATTCATGGCTTCTTGAGTACGTCTCATATAGGTAGCGTCCTTAATTGTGCTTTCGCCTTTATAATGTATGACTGAAGTTTCGTGAAAATAATAATTTGATTTCCTTTTCTGCAAAGCCATATACGACAAATCGACATCATCTGAATACATAAAACAATTTTCGTCGAAACCTCCAATTTCGTTATACAATTCACGTTTCATTAGCATAAAAGCACCGACCAAAATTTCCACTTTTCCTGTTTCATTTTCGGATAAATGTTGAGCATAATACTTCCCAAAAGTCTGTGGAAATATTTTATACAAACCTGTTATTTTGGTAAAAGCCACAAAAGGCGTTGGAGTTCCACGTTTACTTTCGGGCAGAAAATTTCCTGTTCCATCAATAAGTTTTACACCTACAATACCTAAATCATCATGATTTTGGGCGAAAGCCAATACTTTCGTAAAAGTGTCTTCGGCAACAACTGTATCGGGATTTAGAATGCAAATATATTCTCCTTTGGCAACTTCAGCTCCAATATTATTACCTTTCGGAAAACCTGAATTTTCTTTATTTTCAATAAGCTTCACATTTGGAAAACGCTGTTTCATCATTGCACAACTGTCGTCTTGAGAGTTGTTATCGATGACAATGATTTCGGCATCGCTATTTTGTAAAGCATTTTGAACACTTAGAACACAAAGCTCCAAGAAGTAACGCACGTTATAATTGAGGATAATGACGGATAGTTGCATAAGGCAAATATAATTGAAAATTAGAATTTTTCAATAGCTTCCTATTCTGAGATTAAATACAAAAAAGCTGCTCCAAATTTGAAACAGCTTTCTAGTAAAATAAATAGTAGCAGATTATTGACCTGCTTCTTTTTTAGCGTCTTCCACCATTTTGTCATTGGCCATAATAGCAAATTCAACACGACGATTTTGAGTTCTACCTTCGGCAGTATCATTGGTGGCAATTGGATCGGCAATTCCTAAACCAATTGTTTTAAAACGAGAACTAAGTAATCCATTTGATGCTAAATAATTCTTAACCGATTCGGCTCTTTGTTGAGATAGCGTAAGATTGAATTCAGGACTTCCAGTAATATCAGTGTAACCATAAATTTCGATATTGGTATCGGCATATTCCTTAAATACAGGAACTAATTTGTCTAAATTAGCTTTTGCAGCTGAAGTTAAAGTTGCTTTACCTGTGGCAAAACGAACGGCATTTTCATTTAAAACTAAACGAATTCCTTCACCTACTCTCTCTACGTCTGCTCCAGGTAATGCTTGGTCGATTTGACGGGCTTGTTTGTCCATTTTATTTCCAATCAACGCTCCTGTTCCTCCACCAACTGCCGCTCCAATAAGCGCTCCACCTGCAGTTCCTAATTTAGTGTTATTTCCAATAATAGCACCTATTAAAGCTCCTGCTCCTGCTCCAATTCCTGCACCTCTTTGCGTTTTATTTGTGTTTTTTAATGATTCACAGCTTGTAAAAAGGGAAGCTAATAAAAACAAACTGCTTATTCCTAAAATTGCTATTTTTTTCATAATAATTTATACTTTTTAATTAATTTGTTTTTTCGAATTGATATGTAACTTCTTTATTTTGACCGCCAACATTGATAATGTCTACCAATTGAAATGAAGTTTCGGTCTGATTGGCTACACGCAATATATAACCATCTCTAACTTTCTTTGCTTTTTCACCAGCATTTAAAATTTTCAATACAAATTGGCCTTCTTTGTTCACACTCCATACAATAGGAGAATTAAACGCAGGACAATCTGACTTTGTCAAAGCCATACTTCCTTTATTATTATTTGAGATAAAATGCCAAGTACTTCCAACAAAACATTTAGAATCGGCAATTTGAAAAGAGCTTACCTTAATGTAATCAGAACCTGGATAAGTTACGTTAGTAATAGCCCAATCTCCTTTGATGGCTACTTGGGAACTTCTGTCCAACTTTGTACTTGTTACTGATGTGGTTTTGCAGGCAAAAAGCAAAACAGCCACAATCATCAATGTAATCGTTTTTTTCATTTTTATAGTCTTTTTAAAATTAAACTGTAACAAAGGTACAACGCTGAAGGCAAAATTTGTTTCAAAATAAAAATTTTTTGTATCAAAATTAACAGTTCCGACATTTTGTCACTTTAGATTAATTTGGTATCTTATTTGACTAATAGTCATCAATTATAAAACTATTAAAAACATAAAATATGGCAACTGGACAAATTAACGTTTCGGTAGAGAACATCTTCCCACTAATCAAGAAATTCTTGTACAGCGATCACGAAATATTTTTGCGTGAACTAATTTCCAATGGAACAGATGCTACTCTAAAATTAAAACATTTAACAAGCATTGGCGAAGCTAAAATAGAATATGGCAACCCAATCCTAGAAGTAAAAATTGACAAAGAAGGCAAGAAATTGCATATTATCGACCAAGGTTTAGGAATGACTGCCGAGGAAGTGGAGAAATACATCAACCAAATCGCTTTTTCTGGAGCCGAAGAATTCTTAGAGAAATACAAAGATTCTGCCAAGGATTCTGGAATTATTGGTCATTTTGGTCTTGGTTTTTATTCTGCTTTTATGGTAGCTTCCAAAGTGGAAATCATTACCAAATCATACAAAGACGAGCCAGCAGCACACTGGATTTGCGACGGAAGTCCAGAATTCACTTTGGAACCTTCTGACAAAACCACTCGTGGAACCGAAATTATTTTGCACATCGCCGAAGATTCATTAGAATTTTTGGAAGAGTTCAAAATCAAGGAATTGTTGAACCGATACAACAAGTTTATGCCAGTTCCAATTAAATTTGGAACCAAAACAGAAACACTTCCAAAACCGGAAGACGCTCCTGAGGATTATGTAAACGAAACAATTGAAGTTGACAATATCATCAACAACCCAAATCCAGCTTGGACAAAACAACCAACAGATTTGGCTGATGAAGATTACAAAAATTTCTACCACGAATTGTATCCAATGCAATTTGAAGAGCCTTTGTTTCATATTCATTTGAACGTGGATTATCCGTTCAATTTGACCGGGATTTTGTATTTCCCAAAATTGGGTTCTGATTTGCAAATCCAGAAAGACAAGATTCAATTATACCAAAACCAAGTTTATGTAACCGACAATGTTGAAGGAATTGTTCCTGAATTCTTGACAATGTTAAAAGGTGTGATTGACTCTCCAGACATTCCGTTGAATGTTTCTCGTTCTGGCTTGCAAGCCGACGGTGCGGTAAAGAAAATTTCGAACTACATTACCCGTAAAGTGGCCGATAAATTGAAATCTTTGTTCACCGAAAACCGTGAAGATTTTGAATCAAAATGGAATGACATCAAAATTGTTTTGGAATACGGAATGCTTTCAGAAGAGAAATTCTACGAAAAAGCGGGTGCTTTTGTTTTGTATCCAACTGTGGATGACAAATACTTCACATTGGAAGAATTGAAAGAAAACTTAAAAGAAAAACAAACCGACAAAGACGGAAAACTGGTTGTTCTTTACGCTGGAAACAAAGAAGCGCAACATTCTTATATCGAAATTGCTAAAGAAAAAGGATACGATGTATTGCTTCTAGATTCTCCAATTATTTCGCATTTGATTCAAAAAATTGAAAACGACAATAAAGACTTGACTTTCGTTCGCGTCGATTCAGACCACATCGATAATTTAATCAAGAAAGAAGAAACTACCATTTCTAAATTATCGGATACCGAAAAAGAAAGCTTGAAAACTTCATTGGAAACTTATATTCCTAAAGCATACACCGTGCAATTGGAAGCTTTAGACAGCAATGCCGCTCCGTTCATCATCACGCAACCAGAATTTATGCGTCGTATGAAAGAAATGAGTCAGTCAGGTGGTGGCGGAATGTTCGGAATGGGAAATATGCCAGAAATGTACAATTTGGTGGTAAACACTAACTCTGATTTGGCTTCCAATATCTTGAACACTGAAGACAAATCAACTCAAGAAGGTTTGGTAAAACAAGCTTTAGACTTAGCCAAATTATCTCAAAATTTATTGAAAGGTGAGGAACTTACGGCTTTCGTGAAGAGAAGTTTTGATTTAATCAAGTAAGTATAAAGACAAATAGAATTAAGTAATAAGATGACCCACAAGTGAAAATTTGTGGGTCTTTTTTTTGAAAAAAAACGACTTGTTAAAAAAGAATCACGAACTTTGAAAGTAAATTTAAATTAAAAAAAAAAAAAAAAATGACTCTTCACATCGAAACTCCTGCCCTACTTTTCTCGGCTACTTCCTTGATTTTATTGGCTTATACCAATCGTTTTCTAACCATTGCCACTATTATTCGAGGTTTAAAAAAAGCTTATAAAGAAAAAGAAAGCAGTATGGTTTTATTGGAAATCAAAAACCTCAACTTACGATTAACGCTTATTCGCTATATGCAAATGGCTGGCGTTATGAGTTTGTTTTTATCCGTTTTCACCATGCTTTTGTTGTTTTTGGATTATCAAGAATTTGGTGTTTATATTTTTGGGTTGAGCTTGCTTAGTTTATTGATTTCATTGGGGTTGTCGTTTTGGGAAATCAATATTTCAGTTGGAGCACTTCGGGTTCACTTGAGTGATTTAACTGAGAAAAAAGAAGTGAAATTACCATAGTCATTCTCGAAAAATAAAAAGAATTCTAATCAATTAAACCCTTTCATAAAATCTAAGTCTAATTTTTATAGTACTTTAGATTATGAACAATCACACTCTTTGGTCATTACGACTCGGATATTCAGCAAAACAAGCCAAAACTATCGACAAATTAGGTCTGGAAAAGTTCTTGGAAAAGTCCCTTGCCACAAAATTGGATTCAAAAATTCCTGATTTTTTAGAAGACAGCCCAAAATCATTTCAAGAATTAAAAGAAATTCGAAAAACTTTAAACGCTGCAAATCCCGAAGCCAAAAAGGAAATGCTCAAAAAAGAAATACAGACTTCCGTTACTATGAAGTCTTGGTGGATTGATAAAATGTATAATGACGAATTTCCGCTTCGCGAAAAAATGACGTGTTTCTGGCACAATCATTATGTTTCCACTTTCCAAAAAGTAAAGGTAAATTACTGGATTTTTCAACACAATCAAATTCTACGGGAAAATGCTTTTGGCAATTTCAAAACCTTGACCAAGAAAATCATTCAAAGCAATGCAATGGTTCGTTATCTAGATAATGTTGATAACCGAAAAGACAAACTCAACGAAAATTTGAGTCGGGAATTGCTTGAACTTTTTACTCTTGGCATCGGAAATTATACTGAAGAAGATATAAAAAACGGAGCGAAAGGTCTTGCTGGATTGGGCATTGGCGAAGAAAATGCAACGTACAGAAAATTTTTCGAAGACAATGAAAACTTTGTTTATCTCGGAAAAAAAGGAAATTTCAAAGTGGATGAAATGGTGGACATCATTTTCGAACAGCCCAATATTCCGTATCTGATTACTCGAAAAATCTTGAAATGGTTCATTTATGATAATCCAAAAGAAGAATTGGTGCGTTATTATGGAGATTATTTCAAGAAAATGAATTTTGAAATAAAACCTCTTTTGACCAAAATTTTCACAGAAGAATTTGCTAAAAATAATGCGGGTTCCAAAATAAAAAATCCTTTAGAATACAGTTTACAATTAATGGACGAACTGAATGTTGCCAATCCCAACGGAAAATTAATCGCTTTTTTTATCAAGGATCAAGGTATGGACTTGTTCAATCAACCCAATGTGAAAGGCTGGGATGGCGGAAATTCTTGGTTGACTTCGCAGGTTTTCTTGCAACGTAATAATGTTGCCGATTTGCTTTGCAACGGCAAAAATATAACTCGCGCACAGAAAGAAAACGAAAACATGATGATGAAACAAAACCCTAATCGACAACTGAACGTAAAACTGAATTGGAACAAAGAAGGAAATAACAAGGAAAACATTACTGAACTCAAAGATCGATTGCTATTTCAAACTGATGCAACTACACAAACAGATTTTGAAAAAATACTTAAATACGATTTCGACAGCAAAACCGAAGGTTCAGAAAATGCCGTGATGCGATTGTTTAATTTTATGGTAAAAACTCCTGAATTCCAACTTATTTAAGTCAAGTATTATGAACAGAAGAAATTTTTTAGCACTTACGGGAACTTTCACTGGTGGTTCGCTCCTATTGCCTGATTTTTTATATTCTTTTGGTACCCAAAATAATTTGGTTGTTGGCGAACAATGTGTCGTTTTTGTTCAATTGAATGGTGGAAACGACGGATTAAACACCTTCATTCCCTTTGAAGATGCACTTTATTATAATGTGCGTCCAAAAATTGCTCTTTCTAAAACCGAAGTTTTAAATTCAGTAAAAGGAATGGCATTTCATCCCGCTTTGAAAGGATTTGCAACGATGCAACAAAGTGGAGATTTGTCGGTGATACAAAATGTCGGCTATCCTAATCCTGTTCGTTCCCATTTTCGAAGTCAGGAAATTTGGCAAACTGCACCAACTCATCAGGAATATTTAAGTGATGGTTGGCTGGGTCGTTATCTCGATTTGCAATGCAAGGAACATCAACCTACAGCAGGAATTAATATCGACAGCATTGATAATTTAGCTTTGAAAGGCGAAGAACCCAACTCGATTACCGTAAAAGATCCGAACCGATTCAAAACCAATGGCAAAGCCGAAAATGACACTCAATTATCTGATAATCCGCAACTGGATTTTGTTCGAAAAATAGCCAATTCAGTGGTAGAAGGTTCAGATGATATTCAGAAAGCATTGACAAAATCAGCTGCTTCGGATGTGGTTTATCCAAAAACGGGTTTAGCAAAAAACCTAGAATGGATTTCAAAATTGATCAAAGGAAACCTGAATTCTAAAGTGTATTATACATCGCTTGGCGGTTTTGACACTCACGACAATCAACTGGCCATTCACAAAAACAAATTGACGGAACTCAACGATGCCGTTTATAGTTTCTATGAAGATTTGAAAAAATCACAAGAATTGCAAAACGTGACCATTGTAGTTTTCTCTGAATTTGGTCGTCGCGTAAAAGACAACGGACGAGGAACCGATCACGGAACGGCAGCGCCAATGTTTGTTATTGGTGGAAACAACCGCGGGAAAATCATTGGACGAAACCCCAATCTTGCCGACTTGGACAATGGCGATTTGAAACACGAAATTGATTTTAGAAGTGTTTATGCATCGATTTTGAAAAATAAATTGGCTTTCGATTCTTCTAAAATTGGAATTCAAAACAAAGCTTTGGAAGGTTTATTCTAAAAATTGAGCCACAGATGACACGGATTTAATGGATTCATACTGATTAATATCGTCAACAAATGAGTAATTTCTGTAAATCATCTAATCTATGGCATTTTTTTTTGGATTTGTAATTCTCAACTCATAACTATACCTTACTTTTGCCCTCCACTAAAACAAAAAATTATGTTTGATATTTCGATGACAGAAGGAGTTGGTTACTTAGCTTCATTAGTATTAATGATTTCATTTTTGATGAAAAATATTAACACCTTACGAATCATAAATTCCACGGGCTGCTTATTATTTGTTGTCTATGGTTTTCTATTGGCGACTTCTTGGCCCATAATTATTTCCAATGCGTTTATTTTAGGAGTCAATATTTTTTATTTAACAAAGCATTTTCGGGCTAATTAAGCCCCTTTTCTTCATAAAACCAACACTTTCAAATAAGTAGCATAAGCGATATACAGGTTAAAATTCTGTCGTTTTGCAAAAAAATTAACAAAAAATTTTGATTTAAAGATACATTTGCTTTAACTTCGTATGTATTAACAATCTATATTTTACATTATGAGGGAATTATTGGCCGAATTTTTTGGCACGTATTGGTTGGTTTTTGGGGGTTGTGGTAGCGCCATATTTGCTGCTGGAATTCCAGATTTAGGAATTGGATTTGCGGGAGTTTCACTTGCATTTGGTTTAACTGTTTTAACAATGGCTTATGCTGTAGGACATATTTCTGGAGGCCATTTTAATCCTGCGGTTTCATTCGGATTGTGGGCTGGCGGTCGTTTTTCTGCCAAAGAATTGATACCTTATATTATTGCACAATGCGTGGGAGCCATTGCTGCTGCAGGAACTTTGTTTGCCATTGCATCTGGAAAAGCTGGTTTTGCAATTGACGCCACAAAAGCAGGTGCTTTTGCATCCAATGGTTTTGGTGCTTTCTCTCCTGATGGTAATACAATGCAAGCTGCTTTTATAGCAGAATTTATATTGACAATGTTTTTCTTGTTGGTAATTCTTGGGGCAACTGATAAATTTGCCAACGGAAAATTTGCTGGAGTTGCCATTGGATTGGCACTGACCTTAATTCACTTAATCAGTATTCCTATAACTAATACTTCTGTAAACCCTGCTCGTTCTTTGTCACAAGCAGTTTTTGTGGGTGGAGAACCATTGTCACAAGTTTGGCTTTTTTGGTTGGCACCAATATTGGGAGCAATTGTAGCAGGACTTATTTATAAAAATTTACTTCAAGAAACTTCAGAAGCTTAGTCACTCTCTAAATTATATTTTAAAGAGAAAAACAAAGGTTAAAATCTTCGTTTTTCTCTTTATTTTTGTAAAATGAATTTCCTGTTTACATCAGATCCTATAATCTTCAATCTGCCTGACGCAGAAATCATCTATTATCCCCATTTTTTTGATAATAAAGAGGCTGATGAGATTTTTGCTCAATTAAAAACTGATACTCCTTGGCAACAAGATGACATTAAAGTTTTTGGAAAAGTTCATCCACAACCTCGATTGACGGCTTTGTTTGGAAATGAAGAAAAATCATATTCTTATTCGAATATAAAAATGCAACCCCTCCCTTGGAATCCGCTTTTGCAAAAGATAAAATCAAGTATCGAAAGTGCCTCTGGAACCAATTTCACAACAGTGTTACTCAATTTGTATCGCAACGGAAAAGACAGCAACGGTTGGCATGCAGATAATGAAAAAGAATTAGGAATCAATCCCATAATTGCCTCGGTCAGTTTTGGAGCAGAAAGAAATTTTCAATTGAAACATAATTCGATTCCTGGGCTTAAACAAAATATTTTACTCGAACACGGCAGCTTGCTGCTAATGAAAGGAACTACTCAGCATTTCTGGAAGCACCAAATTCCGAAAACGTCAAAACTTATTGGAGAGCGGATAAATCTAACATTTCGTGTAATTGAATAGAAAATTCAAAAAAATCAGTAGATTTGAAATCCAAAAAATCAATATGAATGAAATTATTACTTATTTCTCTACAATTCCTTCCTTGCACAGAAGTTTAATTCTGGTTGGTGGAATTACAATTTTTTGGCTAATCGAAAATGCTTTTCCTCTTTTTAGTTTTAGCTATAACAAATGGCAACACGCAGGAATAAATTTTTTTATGACGTTGACCACCATCGTTATCAATTTTACTTTAGCTTTTTTATTGTTAGCCACTTCCGACTGGACAATTGCCAATGATTTTGGGGTTTTACAATGGTTGCCAGAAATGCCTTTGTGGCTTTATGCGTTTATTGGTTTGCTTTTACTAGATTTTATTGGAGCTTATTTAGTGCATTTAATTGAGCATAAAGTCAAATTCCTTTGGCGATTTCACTTGATACACCACACCGATACTTGGATAGATACAACATCTGGTAACAGACATCATCCTGGAGAAAGCGTCATCCGATTTGCCTTTACCATTTTTGGGGTTCTAATTGTTGGAAGCCCAATGTGGATGGTTTTTTTGTACCAAACCATATCAGTTGTTTCTACCCAATTTACTCATGCTAATATTGCTCTTCCCGAAAAATTTGACTCTTTTTTGAGTTATTTCATCGTTTCGCCCAATATGCACAAAGTACATCACCATTATAAATTGCCTTACACTGATAGCAATTATGGTAATATTTTCTCGGTTTGGGATCGTATTTTTGGCACGTTTATGTATCTCAAAAAGGAAGAAATAGTTTATGGAATTGATACACATATGAATCCAGAAGAGCACAATCGATTGAATAATTTATTGAGAATCCCGTTCCAAGAAGGTCGTTCCGCAAAAAAATAGCCAAAAACCGCAAAAAAATTTGACTTTAGATAAAAAGTAATTATTTTTTTTATTAATATTGGTCAATGATTTAAAACTAAATCTTTTATAAACTAACCATTACACTAAAATTGAATTAATTTTCACCTAATGAAGAAGAGTAACCGCACAGAATTAAATTGGGAACAAACAGAAAAACTTGTTACGTTCGCCTTAGAAGAAAGAAACCCTTTTGAAATCATAAAAAAAGAATTTGGGTTATCTGAAAAAGAGGTTCTTGAAATCATGAAAAAAAAGATGCCTGCAGAAAAATTTGAAATGTGGAAAAAGAAAGCATTAGCTAGTAAACCAAAACCAAAACCTACAAAAATTGATGACTTTGACGAAGATTTAGACGGTAAATATTACATAAAAAACAAACTCGATTAAATGGTAAAACTCCTGATTCCTCCAGGAGTTTTTTATTATCTAAATTATCTCTTAAAACCGAATGTTTTTGTAACATTTGGATCTTTTAAAAGTCATATATCAAAATAAAAACATAAAATGAAAAAAATACTATTTGCTTTTGCATTTGCAACTGTTCTATGGGGTTGTAAAACGGCTAGTTCTTCAACAAGCACTTCTGTAAAAGAAGAAATACAGGTTAACATCAATCTAAATGAAATCAAGAATGACAAGGTTTTAGTTACCGTTAAATCACCAAAAATCAAAACGGACGAAGTGACTTATTACGTTCCAAAAACTGTCCCAGGAACCTATTCCGAAGATAATTACGGCAGATATATCGAAGATTTAAAAGCTTACGACCAAAAAGGAAACGCATTGAATGTAAAAAAATTAGATGTGAATTCATGGTCTATTTCTAATGCTAAAATGTTGGATAAAATCACTTATTTAGTAAATGATACGTATGACACCGAAACTGGAAAAGGTTTTGGAAGTGACGAAATTTTTTCACCAAGTGGCTCAAATATTGAAGCTGGCAAAAATGTAATGCTCAACACACATTGTTTTGTGGGGTATTTTTCAAATTATATGGCTGTTCCTTATAAACTGACGGTTTCTCATCCAGCAGAATTTTGGGGCGCAACTTCTATGACCGATCAAGATGTTTCAACTACAAATGATTTGTTTGTGACTTCACGTTATGCCGAATTGGTCGAGAATCCCATTATGTATTCAAAACCAGATTACACTTCATTCAAAGTGGATGATATGGAAATTCAAATTGCAGTTTATTCTCCAACAGGAAAAATCACCGCTGAAAGTATCACTCCAGAGATGAAAACAATGATGACGGCTCAAAAACATTTCTTGGGACCCGTAAATTCGACAAAAAAATACAGTGTTTTGTTGTATTTGTCTTCAATGTATAATGATGCTCAGGGCTTTGGAGCATTAGAACATCCAACGGTAACAACTGTAGTTTTTCCAGAAATGCTGCCAAAAGATGAATTGACCAAGGAGTTGAAAGATGTAGTTTCGCATGAGTTTTTTCATATAGTAACACCATTGACGATTCATTCTCAAGAGATTCAAAATTTTGATTATCATGCTCCAAAAATGTCGGAACATTTATGGATGTATGAAGGTGTAACAGAATATTTTGCCAATCTTTTTCAAATAAACCAAGGATTAATTGACGAAGAAGAATTTTATACGCGAATAGCTGAAAAAATTCAACATGCTAGTACACTCAATGATACCATGCCATTTACAACTATGAGCAAGAATGTTTTTGTGGAACCGTACAAAACTCAATATTTGAATGTGTATGAAAAAGGAGCTTTGATTGGGATGTGTTTGGACATTATAATTAGAGAAAACAGCAATGGCAAAAGAGGAATTCTAGACTTAATGCACAAATTATCCAATGAATATGGTATTTCAAAAGCGTTTAATGATGAGGAACTTTTTGCAAAAATCACTCAATTGACTTATCCTGAAGTTGGAGAATTCTTGAAAACATATGTTGCTGGACCAACACCAATTCCCTATGAAACCTATTTAGCAAAAGTAGGAGTGGCAAAAACTACTAAAAAAGCACCGTCAAATGTTTTCTTGAAAGGACAAGTTCCATACATTACAGTAAATCATGCGACCAAAGAAATTATCATTATTCCAAACATTGAATTGAACGATTTCTACACTAACCTTGGGCTTAAAGGAGGGGATATTTTGCTGACAATCAATGATAAAGATTATAGTTTAGACAATATTTATGAAATGATTTCAGACAGCGAAAAGTGGAAAGAAAACGCCCCAATTTCTGTTAAAATTAAACGTGATGGGAAAGAACAAATCATTAAAGGAAATTTAAAACTTCCATATGAAGAAAAAGAAAGTTTTGAAGCGAAGGATACCACAAAATCAGCATTGAAAGATGCTTGGTTAAAAGGCTAAACAAACAATTGCTTATATAAAACCAATTTAGAAATAGATTGGTTTTTTTTATGAAATTACGCTAGTTCAATAGCTAATATTTCCCGCAATTTGCTTTATTTTGCAAAAAACAAAAATCAACAATGAAAAAATCTATCGTTCTATTCTTTACACTTGTACTTTTAGCTTCTTGTAGCAAAGAAGTCTCAAAAACCAATCTACATTTGACCGGAAATATTAAAGGGTTAAAAAATGGAACTTTATATATACAAAGAGTAGTTGATACCAATCTTGTTGCACTTGACACGATAGCTATTGATGGAGATTCAAAATTTGAAACCGACATCGATTTGAAATCAGCTGAGATGCTGTATTTATTTTTAGACCGTGGTGTTACGAACTCAATGGATAATAATATCTTGTTTTTTGCAGAACCAGGAACTATGAATATTGAAACTAATTTAGATTCGTATATTTCAAGTGTCAAAATTACTGGCTCCAAAAACCAAGAAAAATACGAAGAATATCTTAAGACAAATTCCCGTTTTAGAGATGTAAATCTAGATATGATTCAGCAAAAATTTCTTGCAATGAAAAAAGGGAACACAAAAGCAATAGATAGTTTAAACGCCATTCAAGAAGGCAATACTAAACGCAAATACCTTTTCGCCACGAATTTTGCTATCAACAACGGAGATTATGAAGTAGCTCCGTATATTGCTTTATCCGATATTTACGATATTAATATCAAATATTTAGACACCATTCAAAAGTCGATGACACCTAAAGTAGCACAATCACTTTACGGTAAAAAGCTCACAGAATATGTTGCGAAAATTAAAAAGGAGCAATAAACTAAATTTCAATGTTCACTAAAAACCCGTTTTGCTCAAAAGGAACAAATCGGGTTTTTTCATAGCCTAAATGGTTATCGATAGTAGTTTTTCATTCTTGCCATTTGTCACGGTGGAAGCGTCTAAACAAATTACTCTCGAGCGTTGAGTTACGTTTCCAGTGTGATTCTATTCATGCGTAATTTTTATCAATCCACAGGTTTTGGACTTGGTGGTTGATACACTTGATGACTTGATCCAAATAATAAAAGGCATAAAAAAACCGCTCCAAAAAGGAACGGTTTCTGTTGAGCCGGCGGAGGGACTCGAACCCACGACCTGCTGATTACAAATCAGCTGCTCTAGCCAACTGAGCTACGCTGGCGACTCATTACGGGTGCAAATATAAGTCTGATTTTTAATTTTCCAAAAAAAATCAAACCTTTTTATTGACTTTTTTTATTGTAATTCGTTGATTTTAGCAATCAATTGATTTGCAGTTTGTTCCAATTCAACATTGATTTGTTTGAAATGGGCCTTTTTGTTTTCAACATTCTTTGCATTTACTTTTGTGATTAAAGCATCAAAAGCAGCAATTGCCTCATCGATTAAAGCGTTAGTTTCTGTTGTTGGTTTTCCTGTAGTAGAAATTTCGAACAAGTAAACTGCTTCAATAATATCTCCTAAAACGTAGTTGATGTCCTTTTTTAAATTCTTAACGTTTGCCATTTTATTTTTTAATTTTAATTTGCGATTGCAAAAGTACACATAATCTTTGTATTACCGACTATGAAATGTATATTTCTAAAAGCGAAGCTTTTCCATTCAAGATAAAAGTCTTTAACTCTGCAGGAATCAAAACGGTATCTCCTTTTATATATTTGAATTTGACACCTTCATATTCCAATTCGAAATTACCTTCGACACACATATAAACAGTGAAAGATTCTCCCGATTTTTTCACTGCTACTTTTCCATCCAATGGTAGAAAATTAGTTGTAAAATAAGGGCAATCTACCATCGAATTCGATTGATTCAATTCCTTACTGTATTTTTTATAAGTGTCAATTTTTTTGTAATTGATAGCGTCCAAAGCTAAATCGACGTGCAATTCTCTATGATTTCCTGCTGCATCCACTCTATCAAAATCATATAATCGATACGTTATATCCGAAGTTTGTTGGATTTCGGCAATTACCAATCCCGCTCCAATGGCGTGAACGGTTCCGGTTTCTAAAAAGAAAACATCTCCAACTTCTACTTTTACATTGTCGAGAATTGAAAGTAAGGTTTTGTTTTTTAGATTTTCTAAATACGCTCCAGCATTCGAATCCTCTTTGAAACCAACAATCAATTTGGAATCGGTATCGGCTTGCATCACATACCACATTTCCGTTTTCCCAAAAGAATTGTGGCGCTTTTTGGCCAATTCATCATTCGGATGCACTTGAATCGACAAATCTTCACGAGCATCAAGGTATTTGAAAAGCAGTGGAAATTGTTTGCCAAATCTTTTATGAACTTCAGTCCCTAAAAGGGCATCTGGATTTAAATTAATCAAATCATTCAGCGATTTTCCGGTCAAAATTCCAGTAGCAACTACACTTACATCGCCTTCAACAGTTGAAATTTCCCAACTCTCGCCGGTGATTTTTGAAGTAATGGGTTTATTTAGAATTGTTTTTAACTTTTCTCCGCCCCAAATTCTTTCTTTGAGAATGGGTTCAAATTGTAGTGGATATAATTTCATCTGTTTATACTATTTGTTTTTTATTGGAAGATGGAACGCCTATAATCATATTCCTAATTATCAATGATAATCATCGCGGGCGTTTCATCTGTTTATTTTTTATCTAATTGATATCAATTGCAAAATAAAATATTTTTTGCATTGAAATATGATACTATTTTAGTTTTTTATGATACCATTTTTTTAATAATTTTCAATGCTTTCGGAATATGGCTTGACGCCATCATGCTGTCGAAAACCAATTGAATAATTCCGTTTTTGTCAGCAACGTAAGTGACTCTTCCGGGAAGTAACCCAAACAAATTGGCTTTAACTCCAAAAAGATTCCTGATTTTTTTATCCGAATCCGAAAGTAAAATAAAGGGGAGTTTGTATTTTTGAATGAATTTTTCGTGAGAATCAATACTGTCACTACTGATGCCAATGACTTCAGCTCCTAAATCCTTAAAATCTTCGTATTGATCTCGAAAACTGCACGCTTGTGCGGTGCAACCCGGCGTATTGTCTTTTGGATAAAAATAAATAACAACTGGTTTTTTTCCAATGATAGAATCGCTGTCAAAATCGTTGCCGTTGCTGTCTTTTGCTGAGAAATTTGGAATTTTATCGCCTAGTTGTAATGCCATTATTCTCCTTTATAAGTTACAAAATTTCGAGGTGTTTCATATAAAACTACTTCTAAATCTAATTCTGGTTTTATTCTTTTTTTGATTTTATTCCAAATCACGACTACAATATTTTCGGCAGTAGGATTCAGATTTTCAAATTCGGGCACATCCAAATTCAGATTTTTATGGTCAAATGGCTTTTCTACTTCTTCCAAAATCAAATCACTCAAATCTTTAATATCTATCACATATCCCGTTTCTGGATTAATTTCGCCTGTAACACTCACAATTAATTCGTAGTTGTGTCCGTGAAAATTGGGATTGTTGCATTTGCCAAAAACAGCATCGTTTTGCTCGAAAGTCCAATCTTTTCGATACAATCGATGTGCTGCATTAAAATGGGCTTTTCTTGAAACGGTGACTCTCATATGATTTTAGATTTATGATTTTAGATTATGCATCCTGATATCTGCTTTTAGATTTTATGTTCTTCTAAAAAATGATAAAATTCATCGAATATAATTTTGAACCAAACGGTATAAATTTCGGGTTGCAACTGAATGTCTTTTGCAACATCTTCGATGCTCATCCATTTCCAACTTTCTACTTCATCTGGATTTATTTTGGGCCCGTCGTTGTAATAACCAATCATAACGTGATCGAGTTCGTGTTCAGTCAATCCGTTATCGAATGGTGCTTTGTAAATAAAATGAAATAATTCTTTCAAACCAGTTTCAAATCCCATTTCTTCATATAATCTTCGGGTTCCAGCTTGAATATTGGTTTCTCCATCGCGCTGATGACTGCAACATGTATTCGTCCACAACAAGGGAGAATGATACTTTTGATGTGCTCTTTGCTGAAGCATTATCTCGTTTTTATCATTCAATACAAAAACCGAAAACGCTCTATGTAAAACAGCTTTTTCATGAGCTTCCATTTTGGGCATCAAGCCAATTTGCTCGTCATTTTGGTTAACCAATATTACATTCTCTTCTTTCATAATCTTATTTAGCTTGCCAAAAATACAAAAAAAGAAATGGGAACTCAGATTTTTGAATTATCAACAACCGTTAAACTTTCCTTAAATGAAACCATTTTGCAATCTGCACGACAATTTCATACGTATATCTGTTGTAAATTTACACCATAATCTAAACTAGATTGCTATGAAAAACATCTTTATTTATTTGATGATATTACCTTTATTAGCATTAAATGCATGCGGACAATCAACTAAATCAACAGAATTAATTTCTAAATCAACTGCTATGGAAAACACAATTAACAAACCCGGAAATCCTTACTATTCGAATACAGATACAACCAAATTAAACGTTTCTAATGCCGAATGGAAAAAAGTACTTTCGCCCGATTTGTATGCGGTTTCCCGAAATGCCGATACCGAAAGAGCTTTTACCGGAAAGCTATGGGATTCAGAAGCCAAAGGAACCTATTTTTGTGCAGCTTGTGGCAACAAATTGTTTCGCTCTAATCAAAAATTTGTAAGCTCTTGCGGATGGCCTAGCTTTTTTGAACAAGAAAACAAAAACAGTGTGGTGTTCAAAGATGATAATTCGTATGGAATGAGAAGAATTGAAGCGCTTTGTGGAAGATGTGACGGACATTTAGGGCATCTTTTTGATGATGGACCTGAACCCACTGGCAAACGCTATTGTATGAACTCGATTGCATTAGATTTTGTTCCAGATGGTGTTGCTGCAAACAAAAATAAATTGGAAACCATCACTCTAGGTGGTGGTTGTTACTGGTGTGTAGAAGCGGTTTACGAAAATTTAAAAGGAGTACAATCAGTAGTTTCTGGATTTGCAGGAGGAAAAAATGCAAATCCAACTTACGAAGAAGTATGTACAGGTACAACCGGTCATGCCGAAGTGGTTCAAATCACGTATGACCCCACTGTAACCAATATCGATGAGATTTTTAAAGTTTTCTTTACCGTTCACGACCCAACAACCTTAAACCAACAAGGTGCCGATGTGGGAACTCAATACCGTTCTGTGATTTTCTATGCCAACAAAGAACAAAAAAATGAAGCCCGTTCTATCATAGAAAAATTAAGTTCCGAGAAAGTATATAGCAATCCAATAGTAACTACTTTGGAACCCTTAACCCAATTTTACAAAGCCGAAGATTACCATCAGAATTATTATCAAAACAATAAAAACCAACCCTATTGCGAAATGGTAATTCAACCTAAAATCGAGAAATTTGAAAAAGTTTTTAAAGACCGATTGAAAAAATAAAAAGAAAACCAATAAAAAACCGGAAAGAAATTTTCGGTTTTTTTTATTGGTTTTTGTAATGAAACTTTATTGATATTTCAGCATTATTTTGGTAAAAGATAAACGATATTTATTATATTTGAAAAGCAGAATAATTTCCTTTCAAAATATAAAATCCCATCACAATGAAAATAGCTCTTTTTACCAATGAATTTCCTCCAAACATTTACGGAGGAGCAGGTGTTCACATCGATTTTTTAAGTCAAGAATTGGCCAAATTAGGACAAGTTGAAGTACGCTGTTTTGGCGACCAAAATGTCGATACCGATTCGATGCACGTTCGTGGAATCAATTCATCATTGACCAAAATGGTAGATGATGCCAATCCGCACATCAAAATGTTTCATAATTTGAGTCGAAATGTGGAATTGTCGCAAGCTACTCCCGAGGCCGATGTCATTCATTGCCACACTTGGTACACGCATTTGGCTGGAATTATGACTCGCGAATTGTTGCAATCGCCATTAATTTTGACCACTCACAGCTTAGAAACACATCGTCCTTGGAAAGTGGAACAATTAGGAAACGGTTATTTTCTTTCACGTTGGATAGAAAACAGCGCTTACAATACCGCCGATGGAATTATTGCTGTGAGCCAACAAATGAAAGAAGATGTCATTGAAGCGTATGGTGTCAATCCTGAAAAAGTGACCGTCATTCACAACGGAATTGACCCTGAATTCTACAAACCAACATTCGACAACAATTTACTTTTAGAATTAGGAATCAATCCTGACATCCCATTCGTGTTGTTTGTGGGAAGAATTACCCGCCAAAAAGGAATTTCGCAATTGATTTCAGCCGCTAAATATTTCAATAAAAATTGTCAAATCGTGCTTTGTGCCGGAGCTCCAGACACCAAAGAAATTGCCGAAGAAACCGAAGCTTTGATTGCCGATTTGTGTAAAGAAAGAGACGGCGTAATTTTAATCTCGGAAATGTTACCACGGGAAAAAATAAAAGTATTGTACAGTCACGCTCGTGTTTTTGCTTGCCCTTCTTTGTATGAGCCTTTTGGTATCATCAATCTAGAAGCAATGGCTTGCGAAACGCCTGTTGTGGGAAGTCACGTAGGTGGAATTCCAGAAATTATTGTCGAAGGCGAATCGGGTTATTTAATTCCGCTCGAAAGTGTTTCTAGAACCGATTTTAATCCTGCCTATCCAGAAGAATTCCAAAAAGCTTTTGCTGCCAAAATTAATATCTTGTTAGAAGACGAAGCCTTGGCGACCAAAATGGGAAAATCGGGAAGAGAACGCGTTTTGAAAATTTTCAGTTGGGAATCGATCGCTAAAACTACTTATGATTATTACCAAAAAGTAATTGATGGGTTTGTGAAGGAGAAGGCGTAATTATGTTTCAATAATAAACTGACAGCATAAAAAACTAAATTTTCTATATGTTACAAATTAAAGATTTGTGTATATCAATTGGATAATGGATATGAAAAAATGCCGATGAAATACTATACTCTTAAATTATGGTTAACTACAATTATTGTAGCAATTATTATATTTATTATTGCTACAATAATTGCATCCAAAGAAGTTGATTCTGACTTTGGTGGATTTGCAATTTTTATGTTTTTATACAGTATTTGCTATTCGCTACCTACATTTTTAATAATTACTTTAATTCATAAAACTGTATTAAAAAATCTTAGTAAAGAAAATAGACTTTCCCTTTCAGGTATTGCAATAACATTAATGTTAATAACAATTTTTATTATATTCGGTAAGGATAAATATGATTATAATGAAAATTATAGTGCATTAAGTTTTTCAATTATTTTTACGATTAGTATAATTATTTCTACAATTATTAATAACCCTTTAGCCCGAATTTGAAACCGTTCCACTCCCACTCCCAATTAATTGTTACAGAAATAAATTAAATCCGATAGCGCGGATTTGCAATCCGTGCCCGCTCCAATTCCTCAAATAATTAAACCCAAAAATTATGCTTACACACATTCATCCAAAGTTACCAATGCGAGACAAAAAGGCAACAAGGAGCTTTTATAGCAAAAAGCTGGGCTTTTAAGAATTTGGAAGTGCTGACTTTGACGGCTATTTGATGATGCAAAAAGACAATATCCAAATTCATTTTTTTGAATTCAAAACATTGGACCCCAAAGAAAACTACGGCCAAATTTATATCCGAACAAATGATATTGACAACTTTTACCAAACGCTGTTGGACAATAAAATAAGCATCCACCCCAACGGACAATTAGAACCAAAGCCATGGGGACAAAAGGAATTTTCTGTACTTGACCCAGACAATAACTTGCTAACTTTCGGTCAAAGTTTATAAAAGCTAATATAACGATGAGAAAAATCTTCACGATAGTAATTTTACTTTTTACCCTCTCGAATGGTATTGCTCAAAAGAAGGAAATATGTATTATTAAAACTTCTTTGGGTGATATTACAGTCGAATTATATTCTAAAAAAGCGCCGATTACGGTTGCTAATTTTTTGAAATATGTCGATGCGCATTTGTATGACAATACTAGTTTTTTTCGTTCGGTAACTTTAAATAATCAACCGAAGGATTCCGTAAAAATAGAAGTTATTCAAGGTGGTGAAGTCGATTCGACTAAAGTTTTTTCTGCAATTACGCTGGAAAGGACTTCCGAAACTGGCATTTTTCATAAAAATGGAGCTATTTCTATGGCGAGAGACGCGCCCGATTCCGCCACTTGCAGTTTTTTTATTTGCATCAATGACCAACCTACATTAGATTTTGGCGGTAAGAGAAATAAAGACGGACAAGGTTTTGCCGCTTTTGGAAAAGTCACCAAAGGAATGGATGTGGTTAGAAAAATTCAGCAACTTCATCCAGAACAAGGGCAATATTTCAAACCGCCCGTACTGATTTTGTCCATCATTCGAAAATAATAAGATACGGTTTTAATGTAATTTACAACCAAAAACTATCCAACTATTTGTCACAAGAATGACAAAACAAATAAAACATCCTATAAAACTCAAAGCAAATGGTTTAGAACAAAACAAATTTGAACTTGTGTAACCAAAGTTACTGTTTGAGCATAATCCATAGCTTAATTTTGCGCTATAATAATTCAGAATGCGCTTCACAAAGTGTAAAATAATTGAAAAAAGAAAAAATGGATATGGAAAAAATAATTGCAGCAAACTTGGGCACCATCGTAGATGTGCGAACTCACGGAGAATTTATGGGCGGTAATGTGGCTGGTTCTATCAACATTCCGTTGAATGAAATTCCCGAAAGAATCGAAGAATTGAAAGCGTTAAAATCACCTTTAGTTTTATGTTGCGCATCAGGAGGAAGAAGTGGTCAAGCCCAACATTATCTTTCACAACAAGGCATCGAATGTTTTAATGGTGGTTCGTGGCTCAACGTAAATTATTATAAATCAAATAGCAACTAAAAAAAATGATTAATACTTTAAAAAAAATATTTGGTCTTGGACCTAGCGTAAACTATTCGGAATTGGTAAAAAACGGGGCAATTATTTTGGACGTTCGTTCTAAATCGGAATATGCTGGCGGACACATAAAAGGTTCCATAAACATTTCGGTAGATACTTTAAGAAACAATTTGGGGAAACTAAAAGACAAAAATAAACCCATCATCACCTGTTGTGCATCAGGAATGAGAAGTGCTTCGGCCAAAAGTATGCTTACTTCAAATGGCTACACTCAAGTTTACAATGGCGGCGGTTGGTACAGTCTTCAAAATAAATTATAATAATGAGAGAAACTTTGCTCACCGATTGGAATTTTATGCGCATTCTCCGTTTGGGATTGGGAATTTACATTTCAGTTCAAGCTGTTGAAAACCAAAGTATGACTTCAATGATTTTTGCTGTGTTCTTTCTTTTCCAAGCTTTCTCTAACACAGGTTGCTGTTGTACTAAAGGCTGTACAGTTCCAATAAAGAAAAACAATTCGGATAAAACCGAAGAGGTAGAATACGAAGAAATTAAATAAAATACCTAAATTTTAAAACCATAAAAACCTCGAAAATTAATACTTTCGAGGTTTTCTATTTGTGTTAAGAACAACAAAATTATGGTTTAATTGGGTAAGTATTGTCAATATGTATCCTCGTTCTACCAGCTGTTGTATAATCTAATGTTTTAGCTACTTTATCGTAAGAAGGAATCCCTTTAGTTTCAGTTTCAATAACTGTCGTCAAAGGATCATCAACAATAGGGTCAAAAGGAAAGTAAAGACTTAAACCCGAATTGGTTCCTGCAGGTTTTGTGATTTCGAGCCTAGTGGTATAATTATCCCCATCGTCATCAACATCAATATAATCTGGAATTCCATCTTTGTCGGTATCATCCAGATTTATTGAAGGAGTTGTAGGATAAGCAATAGTATTTCTAAAATCATAAACATAACCATCATTGTTCAAATCTTCTTGATAAGAAAAAACACCATCATTATCTTGATCTAATCTTTGAATATTGTACAATTTAAAACTAAAAACTAAAGGTGAATAAGCAGGTATACTCCCTTGTAACTGATTATAATAAGCCAAACCTGATGGAATAAACATAACACCTGATCCAAAATCATAATAATTAACAGTACCATCATCATTTATAGTAGAAGTTCCGGTTTTGAATTGAGGGAAAACTTCACTCCAACCAGTTATTACCTCATATAAACTTAGAGCTGTTTGCGGATATTTCAATTCTTCAAAAAATGTAGCTGTCAATTCTGAAGGTGGTGTTGCAGTTGCAGCACTACGACTCAAATAGGTTCCTTTGTAAGATGCCAAAACTCCATCAACATTACAAGGAGAAATACCAACTCCTGGTCTCAAAACTAAATAATACAAATTATAATCGACATTATGAAGATTAACGGGTCTAATCAAAAGTTTTGGATATGTGGATGAGTTTAAATAGGAATAAATAGAAACTTTACTTCCATCGGTAGGCAGTGGAAGAATCGTTACATCCTGATCATCAACCTTACCAGGATTATTTACTACTGTAATATAATTGTTTTTTAAATAGTCCTCAATAAGTGCAATATCTATTGGATATTGTACGGCATAATCTACTGGTGGCACAATGGTTGTAGAAGAATCATCCTTGGAACAAGAAAATAAAGAAAGGGATGCAATTAATAGAAAAAAATAAAACTTAAATTTGTTCATTATAACTAATTTTTTAAGTGCGCAAGATACAATTTTGATTTATTTTTGCGTAGAATTTAACTTCGATTTTGCAAAATTTATGAGAATAGACAAATATTTATGGTGCGTGCGATATTATAAAACTAGAAATATGGTAACCGAAGCCTGTAAAAAAAATCATATTACTGTAAATGGTCAGGTTGCTAAACCGTCGAAGGAAGTTTTTCCGACTGATAAAATTACTTTTAGGAAAGACCAAATCACCCAAATCATAACCGTTCTGGATATTCCAGACAATCGTGTTGGAGCAAAATTGGTCGATATGTATCGAAAAAATGAAACTCCAGCCGAAGTCTATGAACATCTTGAATTATTAAAATTATCGAAAGAGCATTATCGAAAAAACGGAACAGGAAGACCAACCAAAAAAGACAGACGTGATATTGATGGTTTTGGTAATGAAACCAATGAATAAAGAATCAAGGGCAATAGCAATAGCAATGACAATCTAAAATCTAAATTTAAAATGAGCAAGAATATCATATTAACGAATCAGGAAATTGAGCATAAAATAAAAAGAATTGCATATCAAATCTATGAAACTTTTGTAGATGAAGAAGAAATTGTGATTGCCGGAATTGCTTCTAATGGGTTTATTTTTGCAAAAAAAATTGCTGATTCACTGAAGACCATTTCACCCTTGAAAGTTTCACTTTGTGAGGTAAAAATCAACAAACATCAACCCGAATCAGAGGTAAAAACCTCTTTAACAAAAGAAGAATACTCTAATAAAGGTTTGGTACTTGTTGACGATGTTTTGAATGGAGGCACTACGCTAATTTATGCGGTAAGACATTTTCTAGATGTACCTTTAAAGAAATTCAAAACCGCAGTGCTTGTGGATAGAAATCACAAAAAATACCCTGTAAAAGCTGATTTCAAAGGTATTTCACTTTCGACCTCTTCTTTAGATAATGTTGAAGTAGTATTCGATGAAAATGGAGATAATTATGCTTTTTTAAGCTAAAATATCTAGAATATCCTGAGTAGTTTCATCTTTCGATTTACCATCGATACTCACTTTATATTGTGCTTGATTGTAATAAAAGCTTCTGTCAAAAAGATGTTTAGCAATAAATTCTTTGAGTTCGTCATCAGTCTTATTGGCAATGATTGGTCGCTTAGTTTTATTAGAAACTAATCTTTCAAATAAAGTTTCAACCGAAGCCTTTAAATAAATTGACATTATGTTATCCCCTTTTAATAATTCATGATTATTTGCATAACAAGGAGTTCCCCCACCCAAACCTAAAATTAAATCGCCAGGAGCGTTCAATAAATCGATTAAAACCTCACGCTCCAGCTTTCGAAAATAAATCTCACCCTGCAGTTCAAAGATTTCTTTTATAGACAAGTTGGTTCGTTCCTCGATACATTTATCCAAGTCTAAGCATGGAATAGTAGTGATTTTTGACAATCTGTTGGCAATTGTGGACTTTCCACACCCCATATAACCTAATAAAATAATTTTTCTCATTTGAATAAAACCTTATATACTAAGGCATTAAGTGCTTTTGTTTAAAAAAGACAAATTTATAATAAAATACCTTTGAAAAATTAAAAATAAGACCTTATATTTGCACCCGCATTCAAGAAATGGTAATGACTCGATAGCTCAGTCGGTAGAGCACATCACTTTTAATGATGGGGTCCTGGGTTCGAGCCCCAGTCGGGTCACAAATTTTTGTGATTTTCACATACTTTTCTTGAATCAATGACTCGATAGCTCAGTTGGTAGAGCACATCACTTTTAATGATGGGGTCCTGGGTTCGAGCCCCAGTCGGGTCACAATATAATACGCATTCGTTAAATTATCTTGATAGTCTGAAGGACTTGATAGCTCAGTTGGTAGAGCACATCACTCTTAATGTTGGGGTCCTGGGTTCGAGACCCAGTCAGGTCACACAAAGAAAAATATAGAGACGTTGCAATGCAGCGTCTCTATATTTTTTTAGGCCACGTGGAGAAACGGTAGACTTGCCAGCTTGAGGGGCTGGTGCTCGCAAGGGCGTGCGGGTTCAAATCCCGCCGTGGTCACGAATAAATAAAATGCTTCAAAAAAATCAAGTCTGCTTGTTTTTTTGAAGCATTTTACTTTTAAAACAATGCCTATAATATGAAATATTAATAATCTAACAATTTTAATTAAAATGCCCGTTTTGTAGAATAACAAACTAAACACAAGCCTTTTATCAATATATTTAGAGCCGAATAAATTTGCATATTAATTACAAAAGTGTAATTTAGCCTCCCCAATATTAAATTCGAGTATTAATATACAAAGTTTAAAATGACATTAGAACGGAACTTATCGGCATTTTTCATCTTTTCATTTGTAGTATTGAGTACTTGTAATGTGAATTCACAGACCGTTATTTACGATTCAATTAGCAAACAAAAAGTAGCATTAATTGATGTTCGAAAAACTTATGAAAGGATTATTGATAAAGGTTACGCTTCAATTGAAATGTTTGAATATTTAGGTTTGTATTATTACAAGGACAAAGATTTTCAAAAATCGAAATTGTACTTCGATATGTTATTCAAAAGATATAAATTGTCTCAAATTTCACAAAAAAGTATTGATTTATATCTAACTCTTTAGAATTCAATTACCTTAAACATAAAAAAGAAGCCTCGAATTGAATCTGAGGCTTCTTTTTTATAATAAAATTCCAGTCTTCAAAACTACTTACCTACCGTCGCTTTTTTCAAATCATCGCCACCAGGGATTTTCATTTTATCAGTAAGAACAGATATTTCGCTCAAGTCAAAACTACCAATCAAGGACATCAATACGGTTTCGTTTTCTTTGTTTGAACCTTCAATAAACATCAATAATTCTTTAACTTGTCCTTCAGTTGCTCCAGACTTAACTAATATTCGCACGTTTTTTCCGCTGTCATTAGTTCGCATCAACTCCTCTAAACCAGCTGTTTTTATATAACTATCTATTGTTGATTTCATTTCTGTAGAAACCCTCGTACTAGTTGTAGTGAACACTTTCAGGTTATCTAACTTTTTCATCAAGCTCAAATATTGCTGCGTTTCTTTGTCATTGGCATCCACTTTTACACTTCCCATCATCTGAAACATCTTCTTATTCACTATGATAGAAGTTACATCGTCTTGACCGTCATATTTATCAAAAGTCGTTTGTGCAAAAAAAGCATTGGAAACCAAAATTAATACGACTGTTACTATAATTTTTTTCATTTTTTTGTGTTATAAGTTTTAATAAATATAGCAAATTAATAACAAAGCACGTGCCAATGCAATTAAATTCTAAAAATTTATACTTTTATTATACTTTAGAATAACTTTTAAGCATAAAGGTAAAGTTAAAATTTTAAATTACTATTTTTACGTTAGAAATCATAAACCAAAATATGAGAACAACTTTTAAATATATTATTGTATTTTTTCTATCGGCATTTATGTTCCAAAGCTGTCAAGACGAAGATGATTTCGCAAATTTGGATATTAATGATTTTATATGGAAAGGATTGAATGTTTATTATTTATGGCAAGAAGATGTACCCAATTTATCTGATAATAAATTTGCAAATCAACGGGAATTGTATTCCTTTTTGAACGGATATTCTAAACCCGAAAATTTATTTGAAAGTTTACTATACAAACCTGAAAGTCTTTATCCGTCAGATGCTGTAGATAAATTCAGTTGGATTGTAGATGATTATTTAGAACTCGAAGGGCAGCTTCAAGGAACCACTAATAATAATGGTGTTGAATTTGGACTAAGCTATAAATCATCAGGTTCATCAGATTTAATAGGCTGGGTACGTTATATTATTCCTAATTCGAATGCTGCAACAAAAGATATCAAACGTGGCGATATTTTTTATGCTGTGGATGGTAAACCATTAAATACTGAAAATTGGAGGACTTTATTATACAGTTCCAACAACGACTATACTTTGAATATGGCGGACATCAACGGTGGAGTTATTACACCCAACGGAAAATCGGTAGCTTTGACCAAAACCGTTTTGGACGAGAATCCCATTTTAATCAATAAAGTGATTGTTTCTGGTTCTAAAAAAATAGGTTATTTGATGTACAATGGCTTTTATGCCAATTATGATTCACAACTTAATGATGCTTTTGGAACATTAAAATCTCAGGGAATTACAGATTTGGTTCTTGATTTAAGATACAATAGTGGTGGTTCCATCCAAACAGCTACAAGACTAGCTAGTATGATTACGGGTGGGTTTACAGGACAAGTTTTTGCGAAAGAACAATGGAATTCCAAAATTGAATCCTATTTTGCTGCTAACGACCCTGAATCTTTGAAAAATCTTTTTGTAAATAAAATAGAGACTACTCCTATCAACAGTGTAAATATGACCAAGGTTTATATTCTAACTGCCACAGGAACTGCTTCTGCCAGCGAATTAGTGATTAATGGACTGAAACCTTATATGACTGTGGTTCAAATTGGCGATAAAACTACAGGAAAAAATGTAGGTTCAGTTACTTTGTATGACTCACCAACTTTCGGAAAAGCAAATAGAAATCCAAATCACCGTTATGCAATGCAACCTCTAGTCCTAAAAATTGTTAACTCAGTAGGTTTTGGCGATTATCAAAATGGTTTAGTCCCTGACTTTTCATTGAAAGAAACGCTGAGTAATCTTGGTGTTCTTGGCAGCACTACAGAACCTTTACTAAGTCTTGCCATTAGCAAAATTACAGGAAATGGAAAAATGAAACAGCCGGTTTCGGGAATTCAGTTTAAATATTTCAAGGATTCAAAATCAATAAACGGTATCCAAAACCAAATGTATCTTGACAAAGCACCCGAAGGTTTGATGAAAGCTTTGGAATAAAATTATAAAATTCAAAAAAGGCTTTCGGTGTTCGAAAGCCTTTTTTTTATGAAATAAATCTTGAATTTACAACTTGATATTCAACCCAAATTTAAAGTTACGACCCAAAGTATTATATCCTACATTTTCAACAAAATCTTCATTCAAAATATTGGTTGCCGCACCAAAAATGTTCAATCTGTTTTTTATCAATTCATAGTTTAATGACGCATTTACCAACTGATAAGAACCAAGAACTACATTTTGAGTTCCAAAAGTATTACCGTCAAAAAAAGCATCATTTCTACCATCAACATATTGATAATTGACGTTAAAAGTGGTTCTTGGACAAACTTGATAATCCAAAGACGAATTCACTTTATGTTTCGGAATCAATCGATCTAAAGCTTTATCAACTTGGGTAAAAGTATAATTAGAAATCCATTTTAATTTGTCGCTCACGGCAAAAGTGATTTCGGTTTCCACTCCTTTGGCTTTATTCGTTCCTTCAATATTGATGTATTTATAGGCCGATGAAAATCCAATAAAATCAGTCTGTTCCCGATAAAATCCAACGGCAGAAAATATAACTTTTTTATCCAAAAGTCGAGTTTCGAAACCCGCTTCAAGCGTGCTGTTTTCTTCTGGCGTCAAATCGGAATTTCCATAAGGAGAATACAATTGATACAAACTTGGCGTCACAAAAGCCGTGCTATAAGAAGCCAAAACTTTTAACGGAAATTCTTTAAAATCATACGATGGATTCAAATTATAAACCACTTGATTTCCGTAATCGCTATGAATGTTCAATCGTCCTCCAGCATTAATATTCAATCCAAAATTCGAAGTGTAAACTCCCGTAACGTAAGGATCAATCATATTGAATTTGGCAGTTTCTTTGGCAACACCTCCATAAGGAGTTGCGCTATTCATATCGTGAAATTGGTATTGTGCACCGGCTACCAAAAAAAAGGATTTAGAAAACTCATATTTGTTGTAGGCATCTACATTCACGCTTCTAGATTCGTATTTTGAATTACCTACTGTATTGGAATAACTGTCGAATTCATCGTAAGAACGTACCATTTTATTGAAACTCGAATTCAAGATAAATTCACCATTATCGTATTTGTATTTGGGCAAGAATCCAAAACGAAATTGTTCTGATTTAGAATGATTTTGGATTACATCGTTAGTTCCTGTATTATCAAAACCTCCATCATAATCATTATCGATTTTGTCGTAATTCCCAAAGAAATCCAAGGTCAATTTATCAGTTGCTTTATAGCCAATTTTTCCTAAATAATTGATTCTCGAAAAGCGATCGGCTTCATAAACAACATTCTCGTTTGGCTCAGCAATTTGCGACATTCCTGTTGTTGCAGTACTATTCAACGAAGCAAAATAGTTCAGTTTTTTAACGTTCCCATTTACCGAAAATCCTTGATTGTAATCCTGTGGATAGGATTTTGAAGTCGATGCAGTGTTGTAAGTTCCCAGATTCCAATACCCATTACCTTGAATGGGTTTCTTGCCCGATTTTTTCAACCTGATATTGATAACACCAGTAGCCGCACCTGTTCCGTACAAAGTACTCGAAGCACCTTTCATAATTTCGATGCTTTCCACTTGCTCGGCAGGAAGCAAACGCAAATCATACTCCAAACTAATTCCCGAAGCATCGGTAACTGGAATTCCATCGATAAGAATCAGGACTTGATTACTTTTCCCGCCTCGAATGTAGTAACCCAAATTTTTTCCGGCAGCACTTTGGCCTCCATTAATTTCAACACCTGCAACCGTATTAAGAATAGTTGCCACACTTTGTCCTTGCTTCATTTTCAAGTCTTCGGAAGTGATTTTGGTAATTACTTTTCCTGATTTTTCCTTAGGCAAGGCAAATTTGGAATCCGAAATTACTACTTCATCCAATTCAGTTTTGGATGCAATACTGTCTTTTTGCTGCGCAAATACACAGTTAGTCATTAGCACGAATAACGCACTAATACGAACGATTTTGTTGTTCATTTTAATAAAACATTTTTAATAATAAAAATGGGAGAAAAGCATAGAATGACCCATACCCAAACCTTTTTTCCCGAAAGTTTGATACTCGATGTAAT
>Ga0209717_1000831_pt1 | contig 36174 bp, 27 predicted proteins | sample AD_UKC048_MetaG_FD_184418 | JGI IMG/M metagenome (GOLD analysis project Ga0209717, IMG submission 184418) | Active sludge microbial communities of municipal wastewater-treating anaerobic digesters from USA - AD_UKC048_MetaG (SPAdes) (version 2) | ecosystem: Engineered > Bioreactor > Anaerobic >...
CGGTTGCTTTGCTTGTCGATACTGTTTTGTAGCTTAATGCGTTCACAATAATTTATTTTAATTAAACATTCCATTCCCAATAAAGGGAGCGCAAAAGTACAATTATTTTTTTGAAATGCAAATAGTCGTTAAATTTTATTTTAATCTGATTATCAGTCCGTAAACTATTTGTTTTTTTGGACGTTTTTATTTTTGCCTTCTCCATTTAATAGAATGTGTTTCCTTAGCATTCGTTTTTTTAACAATTAGACTTAATTTTTTATAATTTGTATGTTATTCTTGCTCTTTGGTTCTTTTTTTCTATTTCCATTTAATACCATTGAAATGAAATTTAACACATTACATTTATGCAACATTTCTTTGGAAACCTGCAATCAATCTCAAAAAAAAAGATCACAAACAACTATCCGTTTTGTCTAATTTCTACGAAAACAATTACTTTTCGAGTCGAAAAGCTGGAATTTGAAGTGGAAATATTCCATAATTGTGCTAAAACACTTCATTAATAGCCTAATTTTAAAAAAATAATGCTTTTTATTGTTATTTTACTATTCACATAAAGATACTAGTAAGCAGTTTTTTATTACTTTAGCAGTCTAAAAATATATCCTAAATAAGGAAATGAGCTCAACAAAATTTCAATGCAAATTCCAATAAAATATATGCGAATTACATTCGTTACCATAAAAAGCAATAAATATTGACATATGAAAGCTAAAGCTACTCTAAAACAAATCGCAAAAGAACTAAACGTCTCTGTTTCAACTGTTTCAAAAGCACTTAATGATAGCCCTGAAATTAGTGAACAAACAAAAACCAGAATTAAGGAATATGCAAAGCTTAAAAATTACAAACCAAATGTAATTGGTCTGAACCTCAAAAACAGAAAAACCAAAACTATTGGAGTAATTATCCCAAACATTCTTAATTCTTTTTTCGCGAAAGTATTTACAGGAATCGAAAAAGTAGCCGAAGAAAAAGGATATAACGTAATAACGTGTATTTCAAACGAGTCCTTGAAAAAAGAAATCAGCACCTTGGATATGTTGAGCAATGGAACTATCGACGGCTTTATTTTATCTGTTTCTGAAGAAGCTCAAAAACTTCATGAGTTCAATCATTTTAAAGAAATAATCAATGAAGGAACTCCAATAGTGATGTTTGACAGAATTGTCGATGAAGTCGAATGTGACAAAGTGGTTGTTGACGATTTTGATTCAGCTCTTAATGCAACTCAACACCTTATAAATATTGGTTGTAAAAAAATTGCTCTGTTTTCTTCTATAGATAATTTAAGTGTTGGAAAACTAAGAACCGAAGGATACCTCAAAGCCTTGCAAAATAACAACATTGCCATCAACACAGATTTAATTTTAAGAACCGATTCAGAGGATGCTTTAAAAGCTAAAGCAGAAATTTTATTTGATAATCAAACTATCGATGGCATATTTGCATTAGATGAAGATGATTCCGTAGTAGCCTTAAGAATTAGCCTCAAAAGAGGTTATAACATTCCCGAAAATCTTTCAATTATAGGTTTTGCCGATGGAATCCTTGCTTCAAGAAGATTGTCTCCAAGTTTAACTACTGTTAGCCAACACGGTCCTGAAATAGGGGAAGCAGCAGCTGAATTACTTATCGAAAGATTGGAAAGTAAAGAAAACGAATATCCTTATAAAACTACAGTTATTAAAACACAATTGAAAGAAAGAGAATCCACTAAAAAGATATAAAAATTCGCTTTAGCCCGAATGTTACTCCTGCGAAAATTAAATGCGCTGTTTTTTAATCTTCAAAAACTTCAAATAAATTGTTCCAATTAATTGGAGTTTCTATCAGAGGCAATCCTTTGTAATTTTCTATTTCCTTTAGATTTTCAATCCGGAAGTCGTCTTGCTTTGCAAAAGGAACAAGCCCTTCTTCTTTTAATTTTTTGGCCAAATATTCTTGCTCATACTGCCCCGGCGTTGGAATAAAAAAAGCTTTTTTCTCCAATTTTACCAAGTCCATAATTGTAGTATAGCCCGAACGACAAAGCACAGTTTCACTTTCGTTAAAAGTTTGTTCGAGCTGACGACTGTTCATAAAATTATAATAGGTAACATTTTCTATTTGTTCCTTTTTTTGGTCTTTTTCGATAATACCTTTTATGAAAACCACATTCCCTTTATAACCAAGAATTTCAACTTTTAATTTTTCTTCCAATAATCCACGTTGAGGCTCAGGTCCCGAAAGAATAATCATCAAATCATATTGTTTTGGAATTTCTTTTTTATGCATTCGGCTCAAGGGACCAATGTATTTCAGATTGAAATCAGGATTTTCGATATGTCCTAATTTGCCTGTTAAATTTTGTGTTCCTTCCATATCTGGAACCCAACATTCGTTGTGTTTTTTTATGATTTGCTGATGCAAAATACTGGTAAACCAAGTCGTGTTTCCAGTCATCACATTCAATTGATGTGTCAAATAAACAGAAGGTATTTTTTTGCTAAAAACACCCAATCTATTGTCGGAAATAATACCGTCAATTTCATATTTTTTAATCCATTTCCTGACTTTTTTTTCCTCTTTCCAAATCGCTTTAATCATTTCAGGAAAATTTTTCAACAATTTCCATTTAAAATTTTTGCCGTTCTTGGCATATTCAATTTTATATGAAGGTAATTTTAAGGTTTGAACGTACGGAAACTCTTTTTGCAATAATTCCAATGCAATACCATCCGAAGCGATAATTGGAATATAATTATTTTCCTGCAAGGCTTTAATGATTGGAATACAACGTGTTGCGTGACCTAATCCCCAATTTAGCGGAGCAATCAAAATAGTTTTACTAGCAGAATTCAAACTCATTTATTTAAATAATATTAAAATCGAAAGGTAGCAAATCATTACTAATTCATATTTTGAAAGTATTAAAATACCGTTAAGTTAAGGTGTAAAAAAACTGTCCAAAACTTAAATCTTGAACAGTTTTTATGATTTCTAAAAAATATTAATCCTGAATATAGGTTTTATTTCCGTTTTTGTTGATGTAATATTTTCCACCTCTTGGTCCTGTATATACTTTTTTGCCATTGTATTCACCCGTAACTTTATCTGGAGTTTTTGGTGCTTTTTCGTTAGATTCTTTTAATGTCGGGGCTTTTTTTGTCGAATTGCCTTTGGTGTATTTTTCGTCTTTTATTTTGGCGTCAACCTTGTTTGCCTCTGATTTCTTTTGTGTTGTTTCTTTTGTAGCAGTTGACTTAGCTGTTGTTTCTTTTTTTGTAGATTTTACGGAAACCTCTTTGTCGTAATTATAACCAGATGACTTTTTAGTAGTTTCTTTTTTTGCTGTAGATTTCGTTGCTGTAGATTTTGAAGTTGTCTCTTTTTTGCTAGATTTCACAGGAACATCTTTGTCATAATCATAACCAGATTTCTTTTTTGTGGTTTCTTTTGTTGCTGTAGATTTTGTAGCTGTAGATTTTGAAGTTGTCTCCTTTTTGGTGGATTTCACAGGAACATCTTTGTCGTAATCATAACCTGATTTCTTTTTGGTAGTTTCTTTTTTTACCGGTTCACTTTTTGTTTTGGATTCTTGCGCATAAAAAGACCCTGTAAAAATAAAAAGGAAACACAATAGAATTAATTTTTTCATAATGATTTGATTTTTAAGTTTAAAAAATAAAGTTAACAAAATTAATATTACGATTTGAAAATATTCGAAAAATTAAATTAAAAATAAGCCCTCAACTGAACACTTCCTGTATGAATTGCTTGGCTAGTTTCACTTTTCCTGCCTTGATAATTGAAGTTGATGTCCAGAAAATTGGTCAAGTTTTTCTGCAAAAGCAATCGCCAAGTCAAGTTTTGCCCTGTTTGCAATCCTTCGAGCATCTGGAATCCTACAGAAGAAAACTCATCGCCAACAAATTTATTTTGGTAAAAAGAAACTTCTCCGTTCATCGTAAATTTTTTCTCACCAGCATAAGTAAAAGAGGTTCCAAAACGACTTTGAAATAAAGTTTCAAAATTGCCAATTTGATTTTCCTTGTTTTGAAATTCATAAAATAAATCCCAACTCGTACTTTTAGAAAACAAATAACTGATTTTTGGGGCCAATTGATAGCCTTCAATTTCATAATTTTTCTCTGGATAATTTTCGGATGTCAAAGCGGTTTGAATAGTTTTGGCAAACATTCCGAACAACCAACTTTTTCGATACAAATGATTGTATTGCAACTGATTTGAACTGTTTTTGGCATTTTGTGAACCTATGGAAAGTAGGTTTTTATTTTCGTTCTGGACATAAGTATAAGTCACGGAATGCAATTGTTTTCCACGATTATAGAACAAACTATTCCGGAAACTCGAATTCAATCCCAAGACATTTTCCTCGGATTTACTAAACGGATTCAAGTCGAAATTATCGCCTTTGTTTTCCACTTTTCGGTCAATGAGATAGGAAGTTTGATTGTAAAAATAGGAAAGCGCTTTTTTGAATCCAGTCTCGTTTTGCCATTGATTTGGGTTTAAGGTAAGAGATTGGGAAAATTTATTTTGGTGCGTTTTGACGTAAATTCGGTTCGGTAAATACACTCGAATATACTTGGCTTGATCAATAAATGGCGCTACTTCAAACTCTTCCAATTCCTGAATCCCGTTGCCGTTGTAATCGTTCCAAGTGTAAACACCCTGCCCTACCGGAACTTCCAGATAAGTAAATTCCTGTTGCGGAATAGAACCAGAATTGGTTTCGAATACCGTCGTGGACTGAATCAATTGATTGAAAAAACGGTCGTTATAAATCATTCTGGAATTCAATGAAGGCTCGTTTTTCTTGGCTCCATCCACAAAATTCAAAACTCGGTAATTCACGAAAAGTGACAAATCGCTTTTGTTGGTTTGAATCAATTTAGACCGCAAGGCAAAGGTTTGAGAATTGTTTACGCGTTGAATCATTCCGTTTTGCAAACTGTCATTCGCTCTTTTGAAATAACCCAGTTCCACAAAAACTTTGGTACTGTCGCCACGACCAGCAAAAAATCCATATTCCATAAATCTTTGACTTAATGCCGAAAATTCATTGGTGGTTTTATTTTTTTCTTGATTGTCTTCCAATCTTAAACGAGTGCCAATCCAGTTTTTCTTGAAATGATATTTGGCTTGGATTTGATTTCGCAAGAATTTGGATGTTGAAGTCGTGGCATCGCTATTCAAGAAACTTCCCGAACTTTGAATCTTCCAATCTTTCAAGTTAAACAAGGCATTCAAAATATGGCGATTACCGGAAAAATTCTCGGAGAAATCCAGTTTTTCGAATTGGTAAACTAAACTCCCTTTTTCAGGTAAAATCATTTGTAATCCCGAAACCAAATAACTTTGATTGCCAACGGTGGTGGTTCCCAAATTCCAATCTCGGCTGAATTCAATGCTATAAAGTCGCTCCACCGAACTGAAATCTTTGGCAATAAACTGATAATTCGCAAACGCATCCACGCTCCATTTTCTCGAAAAAAGGCGTTGTCGAGCGTTTATTTTTGTAGCCAAACCTTCATTATTGGAATCGTCTTTGGAGGAGAACAAATTTTTGTCGTTGTTGCTTACTCCAATTTCAAAATCAATGGCCGTTTTTTCGCTGGGATTGAATTTGCCCAAAAATGTTGCAACTTGAGTTTTTATGGGAGCAACCAATTGAATTATAGGCTCATAATTTCCTTGCGGAACAGCATTTATTGGTTCGATATATTCGTAAATTCTACTAATGGCAGCACTGCTTTTCAGGATGTAATTCCCTTTATTGACGGCAACTTGACTAAAACGAACATTAAATAAAACATCGTCAGGATTATTCGAATATTCGAAAACTTCTACGGCATTTATCACTGTTTTTTTATACAATATTTTATTATCCGAATAAGAATCCAAATAAGCGGAAGGCGACACCATCAAGTCTTGATTATCGCCAGCATCGACCAAAATTTGTGCTTGTTCTGCCGAAAGACTTTGTTGTAATGGTTGGTTTTTCAAATCATTTTCAGAATACAAATAACTGCCAAAACTCCATTTTTTGCTTTCGTGACTTCCGCCGGCATAGGTAACGAATCGAGTGTAGTTTTGGTTAGAATATTGGTATTCGACGGCAATTCGCATTTCGGAAGTGATGGTGAATAGTGGCGTGAATATAATTTCCCCAGCATTGTAATCGATGGTGTAATCGTTGTTTTCGCCTCTTTTCAAAAGAACTCCATTGACGTAAACCCGCTCTGAACCCGAAATGACCAACACATACAATTCGCCACTTTGACCAATTAATTTATAGGGGCCTTGGTTTCCTTCCTGACCCACAAAATCACTCTTGGCATATTGTCCTCTCACCAATGCTGCCGAGGCAAAAACATTCGTCTTGTTGTACTCGTCTCCAAAGTCAAAACTAGCTGCAATTCCCTGTGCTTTTTTGTTGAAATTAAGGAATTGGGTTTTATGGTTTTCCAAGAAAACATCACCCGCACGAATATTCCATTTTTCGCTGAAAAGTTCCATAAAAACATTGTCAAATTGATCCAGTTTTTGAGAATAACCACCATCTTGCAACGGAATGTTATTGTCTTGCAAAGAAGCCCGCAAACTCACTTTGTCCGAAAGTTTTCCTGTGATTTGCAAATCGAGATTGGAGGTCAATACGCTATTTTGATTGTTGCCAACTGTGACACCACGTGTAATACTTCCCGAAGTGTTGAGTCCTTCAAATGGAGTAGCTTTTTTTTGCAAGCTTTCATTTTCTATTTTGTATAAACTCCCTTCCGTTGCTTCGTTGCTGACTACTTTACTATCATCATAAATGCGATATTCTTTGGTTAAAATTTCCGGAAGTTTCAGGTAATGAACCATTAAAGAATCAGAATTTTTAGAAAATTTTTCATTAAAAATCAATGTTCCTTTTTCGAAATTTATTTTATAGAAAGTGGTGTCAATAGGTTTATTATTGGCGTCAAGCAATTTAAAATTACTAGAATTAATACTTGTGTTTTCTAGATGAATGGTATCATGAGTAATGGGGATTTTTTTGATTTTGTACAACGAATTTCCTTCCTGAGCTTGCAGTCCAGAAAAGCAGAAAATTGCCAACAAAATCAGGATGTTTTTTAACATAAATACATTAACTCGAAAGTATCAAAAGTAGTATTTATAATTGGGAAATAGTATTCCAATTTTTTTTTGGTTTAAATCGGCTAATCAAAAAAAACGCAGATTCACAAATTTTAAAAATCTGCGAATCTGCGGTAAAATTATTTTGAAATGAGGAATTTAACTTTCCTTAGTAACGATTTGCATCGTCTCACGGCTTACTTGTTTGAGCAAAACGGTTTTGTTTTGTTCGACAGTTTGTGCAGCTTTGTCATTAAAATGTCTAATAGTGTAAAGGGTTACATTTTCGTTAAAATCGACTTTGAATTTCTTAGAAAGAATTGGATTTAAATCTTTAAAATTCTCGAATTTGTCTTCAACACAAACCGAAAAACTGATGGCTGAATTTTGAATTAAATTAACTTTCAGTTTAAATTGGTGAAACAAAGCAAATATTTCGCTAATGTTTTCTTCCATAATAAAAGAGAAATCTATAGAGGAAAGCGAAATCAAAAGTTGATTTCTTTTGACAATAAAACTAGGGATTTGCCATTCAGAATCAGATCCTTTAGACACGCAAGTTCCAGATAGCATTGGGTTTATAAATGATTTTACATACAAAGGGATTTCCTTTTTTTGTAGTGGTTGTAACGTTTTTGGGTGAATAACGGTTGCGCCATAAAACGCCATTTCAATAGCTTCACGATATGAAATATGACTCAACAAACTCGCATTTTCAAAATATCTTGGATCGGCATTCATTACTCCCGGAACGTCTTTCCAGATGGTTACACTTTCGGCATTGAGGCAATAAGCAAAAATTCCAGCTGTGTAATCTGAACCTTCACGACCTAGAGTTGTGGTGAAATTATTTTCGTCAGAACCCAAAAATCCTTGGGTAATGTTGAGCATTTTTTTCTTTACGTTTTTGGCGATATTTTTTTGAGTTAATTCCCAATCTACTTCGGCATCTCTGTAATTTGAATTGGTTTTTACAAAATTACGTACGTCCAACCATTGGGTTTTGATGCCCATATAACTCATATAATGGCTTAAAATAGTAGTCGAAATTAATTCTCCATAACTTACAATTTGGTCATAAACAAAATTGTAATTGGGCGATTTGTTGTGTGCCAAGAAATATTCTAATTCTGAGAAAAGCGTGTTTGCAGCGGCAAAAACTTCGTTTTTTTCGTCTTCAAATAAATCCAACAAAATTTGATTGTGGTATTTTTTGACTTCTTGCACCGATGAATTCAATTCTTCCGATTTTTCGAAATAATTTTTGATAACTTCTTCAAGAGCATTTGTCGTTTTCCCCATTGCTGAAACCACCAACAATACATCTTCATAACCTACTTTTTGTAAAACGTCATATACGTTTTTTATTCCTGCGGCATCTTTTACTGATGCACCACCAAATTTGAATACTCTCATTTTAAATTCAGATTTCAGATTTCAGATTTTTGTCTGAAAGCGATTTGTTTTAAGTTTTTATTTTAATTTATTGTCGATGAAATAATCAATTCCTGCTTCATCCATTTGAGCCACTTTCCAATCGTCTAATATTTTTGCTCCTGAATTTCTGTAGAAATTTATTGCTGGAGTGTTCCAGTCTAAAACGTTCCATTCAATTCTTCGAACTTTATCTTTTTTTCCTTGTTTTATAATTTCAGAATATAAGGCAAAACCAACTCCTGAACCACGCCTATTTTCTTTTACCACTAAATCTTCTAAATGAATAGTTTTTCCTTTCCAAGTTGAATAACGGTAGTAATACAAAGCGATTCCAACGATTTCCGATGCTACTTCTGCCACAAAAACATGAAATAAAGGTGTTGAAGAAAAACCATCACGAACTAAATCCTCAACAGTAACAACAACAGCGTTTGATTCCTTTTCAAAATCGGCCAATTCCTTAATTAGGCTTAAAACAGCCTCCATATCTTCGGGATTTGCTTTTCTGATATTCATAATTTTTAATGCGAAAAATGGTTATAAAGACAAAATAGAATAAAATACTTGGCAAATATACAATTATGATGAGTGAATGATATAAAATATTTTCAATTTCACAAAAAACACGATATTTGTGACTTCAAACTAACTACAACGATTTCATTATGGAAGAACGCAACAAGACACTAGGAGAATTTATTATCGAAAACCAAGCAGCCTTTCAATATTCGTCAGGCGAATTATCCCGAATTATTAATTCTATACGATTAGCAGCAAAAGTAGTCAATTACAAAGTAAATAAAGCGGGATTGGTTGATATTATTGGTGCTGCTGGCGCCCAAAACATTCAGGGTGAAGATCAGCAAAAATTAGATGTTTATGCCAATGAAGTTTTTATTCAAACCCTCATAAACCGTGAGATTGTTTGCGGAATTGCCTCTGAGGAAAACGACGAATACATTACCGTGGAAGGCAACGATAATTGTCACAATAATAAATATGTGGTTTTGATGGATCCTTTAGATGGTTCTTCAAATATTGATGTGAATGTTTCTGTTGGAACTATTTTTTCTGTTTACCGAAGAATTTCACCCATCGGGACACCAGTAACAATCGAAGATTTTCTGCAACCCGGAATCAATCAAGTTGCAGCGGGATATGTGATTTATAGCACCTCAACGATGTTAGTTTATACTACTGGTCACGGAGTAAATGGATTCACTTTGAACCCAGCCATTGGAACATTTTACCTTTCGCATCCTAATATTCAATTTCCAAAAGACGGCATTATTTACTCTGTAAACGAGGGGAATTATGTTCATTTTCCCCAGGGTGTAAAAGATTATATCAAATATTGTCAACTTGAAGAAGACGAAAGACCTTATACTTCAAGATACATTGGAAGTTTGGTTTCTGACATTCACAGAAATATGCTAAAAGGTGGAATTTATTTGTATCCAACCAGTTCAAAATCGCCCAAAGGAAAGTTAAGATTGCTGTACGAATGCAACCCTATGGCATTTATTGTAGAGCAAGCTGGAGGAAAAGCATCGGATGGATTGAATCGAATAATGGAAATTCAACCTACAGAATTACACGAAAGAGCACCTTTCTTTTGCGGAAGTTACAATATGGTGGAAAAGGCCGAAGATTTTATGCGATTGGCCAAACTAAGCAAATATTAATGTGTTAAAATGTCTAAAAGCCAAAGAAGCTCCCAAATTTAGGAGCTTCTTTGATTTTGTAAAGTTTTAGAATTATCTGTTCAACCACCAAATACTCGCATTCAAAACACTCGCAAAACTCACCCAAAGCAAGTAAGGAATGAATAAATAACCTGCAATTTTATTGATTTTTGAAAATTTCATATAGGTTTCATAAATCATCAACCACAAGATAATAATTTCAAGCCCAGCCAACATTGGGTTTTTCAAACCAAAAAACAAAAAAGACCACAAAGCATTCAAAGCCAATTGAACGGCAAAGAAAATCAAGGCACTTTTGACTACTTCTTTTTGTTGCTCCATTCGATTCCAAACCAATCCTGCTGCAACTCCCATCATAATGTAAAGCATACTCCAAACGGGGGCGAAAATCCAATTCGGAGGATTAAAACTCGGTTTTATTAATGTAGGATACCAAGTCGTTATTGCCGAACGAGTAACCATTCCGGAGAAATATCCAACTACTAGACAAGTGACAACAACAACGAGAATTTTGGAAATTTTATTCATAATGTATTTTTTACAAATTTAATCAAAACTTTGACCAATACCACAAATGAAAGAAATCAGTATCTTTGAGCAAATTTTATAATTGATGTTTTCAGCAAACGATTTTATTCCGTCCTCCTACTCTCATTCTATTGAAACAGGAAATTTTCAGTGGAGTTCTCCCAGCAACATTGCCTTGGTGAAATATTGGGGCAAAAAAGACAGCCAAATTCCGGCCAATCCTTCGGTGAGTTTTACTTTGAATAATTGTAAAACGATTACGAAACTGGCTTTTGAAAAAAAACAAAATCAGGATACTTTTTCGTTTGATTTACTTTTTGAAGGCAAACCCAAAGAAGATTTTAAGCCCAAAATTCAGCAGTTTTTTGAACGAGTTTTGGTTTATTTGCCTTTTTTGAAAGAGTATCATTTTACGATTGATACTGAAAATACTTTTCCGCACAGTTCTGGAATCGCTTCTTCGGCATCGGGAATGGCGGCTTTGGCGATGAATTTGATGAGTTTAGAAAAAGCTTTAAACCCAGAAATGACCGAGGATTATTTTTATCAAAAAGCTTCTTTTTTAGCGCGTTTGGGTTCAGGAAGCGCTTGCCGTAGTGTAAAAGGAAAAGTGGTCGTTTGGGGAAATCACGAAAATATTTCAGGAAGTTCGGATTTATTTGGCGTTGAATTTCCAAACATCATTCACAAGAATTTCCAAAATTTTCAAGACACCATTTTATTGGTTGACAAAGGCGAAAAACAAGTTTCGAGTTCAGTAGGTCATAATTTAATGAACGAACACCCTTTTGCCGAAAGGCGATTCGAACAAGCCCACGAAAATTTGGATAAATTAATTCACGTTTTTGAAAGCGGAAATTTAGAAGAATTCATTACAATTGTCGAAAGTGAAGCTTTGACATTGCACTCGATGATGATGACTTCGATTCCTTATTTTATTTTGATGAAACCTAACACGTTGGAGATTATTAATACAATTTGGAAGTACCGAAACGAAACTAATATTCTGGTTTGTTTCACGCTCGATGCTGGCGCAAATGTTCATGTTTTGTATCCAGAAAACACTAAAGAAAGCGTTTTGCAATTTATTAAGGACGAATTAGTTGGCTATTGTCAAAATGGTAATTATATTTGCGATGAAATTGGAATTGGAAGTCAATTATTAATTGGATAATTATATATGAAAGGACCTTTATTTTACTCAAAAATATTACTCTTTGGAGAATACGGCATTATTCGTGACTCGAAAGGTTTATCTATTCCTTACAATTTTTACAATGGCGCACTGAAGAGAGAAGCAAATCCATCTGCCGAAGCCATAAAATCCAATGGACATTTGAAACGTTTTGTTTCTTATTTGGAAACTTTGCAAAGCGAACAACCTGAATTGGTTAGTTTCGATTTAGCGACTCTAAAAAACGATGTCGATACTGGAATGTACTTCGATTCTAGTATTCCACAAGGTTACGGCGTGGGAAGTAGTGGCGCATTAGTTGCTGCTATTTACGACAAATACGCCCAAAATAAAATCACGATTCTCGAAAATTTAACTAGAGAAAAATTATTGCAACTCAAAACAATTTTCTCTCAAATGGAATCTTTTTTCCACGGAAAAAGCTCGGGTTTAGATCCTTTAAACAGTTATTTGAGTATTCCTATTTTAATCAATTCCAAAGACAATATTGAAGCAACAGGCATTCCAACCCAGAGTTTGGAAGGAACTGGAGCAGTGTTTTTAATAGATTCAGGGATTGTGGGCGAAACGGCCCCAATGGTTCAAATTTTTATGGAAAAACTTAAAGATCAAGGTTTCCGTAGAATGCTGAAATCCCAATTTATCAAACATACAGATGCTTGCGTAGAAAATTTCTTGGGTGGCGATATGAAGTCGTTGTTTGCTAACACCAAAAAATTATCGAAAGTTGTTTTGAACAACTTCAAACCTATGATTCCAGAACAATTTCACGGTATTTGGCAAGAAGGAATAGATTCCAACGATTACTACTTAAAACTTTGCGGTTCAGGTGGTGGTGGCTATATTCTAGGTTTTACACAAAATTTAGAAAAAGCAAGAATTTCTTTAAAAGACTATAAATTAGAAGTCGTTTACCAATTCTAAAAGCCCAATAACCCACCAAACCGGACCAAAGTAAAAACACAAACTTTGTGGCTTTGTGACTTTGTGGCTAAACCAAAACAGAAAATGAACAGAAAGCACAAGATTCTTATAATGAAAATTGCCAGTTTGTTCTCTGTAGTTAGAGGGTATAACATTCCGATTATTATCTTGGCACAATATCTTTCGGCGATATTTATTCTCGCTCCCGAAAAAAGAGCCTTGTCCATCCTACTCGATTTCGATTTATTCATCATTGTTTTTGCATCTTCCTTGACTATCGCATCGGGTTATATCATCAATAATTTTTACGATAGCAAGAAGGATTTAATCAACCGTCCCAACAAGTCGATGCTCGATCGATTGGTGAGCCAAAAAACAAAACTTCAGGTGTATTTCACGCTCAATTTTATCGTGGTTTTGTTGGCGATTATCGTTTCTTGGCGAGCCTTTTTATACTTTTCGGTTTATATTTTCTTGATTTGGTATTATTCACACCGCATCAAAAAATATCCGATTATTGGGAATTTAACTGCAGCTTTCTTAGCGATTTTACCGTTTTTCGCCATTCTTTTATATTACAAAAATTTCTATGAAGTTATCTTTGGTCACGCCGTTTTCTTGTTTTTATTACTTTTAATTCGCGAAATGATTAAAGATTTAGAGAATATCAAAGGCGATTTGGCGAACGATTACAAAACCATTCCCATCATTTATGGCGAAGTGGTTTCGAAGAAAATAATTACAGTTTTGACAATCTCAACTATAATTCCTGTTTATGTTTTAATCGAAATTTTCGACGTGGGTTATATGGACATTTATTTTTATTCTTGCCTCATCATTTTGATTTTCTTCCTACAATATCTTTGGAAATCAAACACCAAACAACAATTTATTCTACTTCATAACGTATTGAAATTCCTAATTGTAGCAGGCGTTTTTAGTATTGTACTTATCAATCCAAGTGTATTGTGGCACGGAAAAAAATTATTACAATCTATTTAATTTTTTAGAGCTATTTCCTGCTGTTCATTATATCTCATTTGTCTCCCGATAGCTATCGGGACGCCACAATAGGGAATTGTGAAAACAATTCAAACATCAGGGCTAGACAATCCTAACTCAAAAACAATCAACTATTAAGCAAGAAAAAACTATCTTTGCAGCAAATTATAGAATAGTATGAATAACAAGGAAGGCAATAATAAAAAAAGCGGTGGCAGAGCAAACAGTTCTAGACCAAGCTCAAATAAGCCAAAACCTGCGATGCAAAAAAGGGCACAAGGGCCTAAAAAAGTAAAACCAGCAGTCAAAATAGCAGAGGAAGAAGCGGCAAAAACAGCCAAAAAACCGAATCAAGCACCCAAAAGACCAAAAGTAAAAGACGAAATTCGTTTGAACAAATACATCTCCAATTCAGGAGTGTGTTCGCGTCGTGATGCTGATATTTATATCCAATCGGGTAACGTAAAAGTAAACGGAATTCCCGTGACCGAAATGGGTTATATGGTAAAACCGGGTGATGATGTGAATTTTGATGGCGTAAAATTAACTCCAGAAAAGAAAGTATATATCTTGTTGAACAAACCCAAAAACTTTACCACAGCACTTGACGAAGGTCAGGAATACCGTAATGTGTTGGAATTGGTAAAAGGTTCAACTACTGCCAAAATTGGCGCTGTTGGAAGAATGGACAAGAATACAACTGGTCTTTTATTGTTTACAAACGACACGGATATGATTCGTAAGTTTACCTTGCCAACCAACAAATCATCCAAAATCTACCAAGTTTCTTTAGATAAAAATCTAAAATTTGAGGATTTAGAAAAAATACAAAAAGGGTTGGTTATAGACGGACACCGTGTTTTTGTGGAAGAAGTAAGTTATATCGAAGGTGAAGCCAAAAGCGAAATTGGATTGAAATTAAGATCGTCCAACGTAAAAGTGGTTCGTTCTATTTTCGAAAATTTCAGTTATGATGTTTTACGAATAGACCGAGTTGCTTTTGCAGGTTTGACCAAAAAGAATTTGCCAAGAGGAAACTGGAGATTGCTTACTGAACAAGAGATTATCAATTTGAAAAACGTATAAGTCATTATTGAAATCAAACAAAAATCTGATTTAAATACCGTACTTATAATTCAATAATAAAGGCAAGAGAAAAGAATATTTCTTTCTTCTTGCCTTTTACTATTACTAATTTTCCCTTCGGTGTCAGTAATTATTTTGTTGCAGCATATCTTTTTGCCACTTCAGCCCAATTGATTACATTAAAGAAAGCTTCAATATAATCCGGTCTTCTGTTTTGATAGTTCAAGTAGTAAGCGTGTTCCCAAACATCCATTCCTAAAATTGGAGTTCCGCCACAACCCACACCTGGCATCAAAGTATTGTCTTGATTTGGCGTTCCGCAAACTTCTAGTTTTCCGTCTTTCACACACAACCAAGCCCAACCTGAACCAAATTGAGTTGCTCCAGCTTTGGCGAAAGCTGCTTTAAAAGCATCAAAAGAACCAAAAGCACTATCAATAGCAGCAGCCAATTCACCTGTTGGTAATCCGCCACCGTTTGGAGACATTATAGTCCAAAACAAACTGTGATTGAAATGTCCGCCACCGTTGTTACGAACAGCTTTGTTTTCCATATCCAAATTTGTTAAAATATCTTCAATGCTTTTACCTTCCAATTCAGTTCCTGCAATCGCAGCATTCACGTTGGTAATGTAAGCATTATGATGTTTCGTGTGATGGATTTCCATCGTGCGCGCATCAATATGAGGTTCCAATGCATCATACGCATAAGGTAATTGTGGTAATTCAAAAGCCATAATTATAGTTGTTTAATGATTTATAAATATTTTATTCAAAATTAAACAATTAACTTTGGAATTGGTAATTCTATTTCGTTATAGTTTTATTAAATTAATTGATAGTGGAGTTTTCAGGAGCTATTTCCTGCTGTACGCTATATCTTTTATGCCGAACACCGGCATAAAAGGATGCCGCTTCCATCAGGGCTAGGGCATTCGGTGTAAAATAAATCTAAAATCGTTAATCCTCAATCAAAAATTAAAATGCAAAGACCATCATTCTCCATATACGACGCATCGGCAGGTTCTGGAAAAACGTATGCACTTGTCAAAGAATACCTGAAAATCATTCTCGTTGCTCCTAAAAATGATGCGTATCGCAACATTCTAGCCATTACGTTTACCAACAAAGCGGTTCACGAAATGAAAAGCAGAATCGTAGGTAATTTGTCTGAATTTGCAAAAGACGAACCGAGCCAAAAAGCACTGGATTTAATGCAGGATTTGGCAAAAGAAACCGAACTTTCCATCATCCAAATCAAAACCAAATCGCAGCAAATCATCAAGCATATTATTCATAATTATGCGGCTTTTGATATTTCTACAATCGACAAATTTACGCACAAAGTTATTCGGGCTTTCGCTCACGATTTGGGTTTGCCAATGACTTTTGAAGTGACCTTAGACACCGAAAATTTACTCATTGAAGCTGTAGATGCCATAATTGCCCAAGCGGGCGAAGACGAAACCTTAACCAAATTACTCATCGATTTCACGATGGAAAAAACCGATGATGATAAATCTTGGGATATTTCACGTGAGATTCTCGAAACGGGTCGTTTGGTTCTGAATGAAAACAATCGAAATGAAATTACCCATTTTCAAGATAAAACCATTGCCGAATTTGTCGAAATTAAAAGCAAACTCGCCGAAGCCTGCAAGGTTTTAGAAAAAGAAAACACAACATTTGCCGAAACGGCTTTATCATTAATCGAAAAAAACGGAATCGACACCAAATCTTTTTCTGGAGGGTATTTTCCAAAACATTTGATAAGTATTCAAGAAGGAAAATTCAATCCCAAAAACAAAACCTATCACGAATTCGAAGATATAAAAATCAATAAAACCGCCAAAGACGGAGCTTTGATTGAAAATATCATTCCCGAATTATTACAAATTATCGATAAGGTTTACAAGAATTTTGAAAAGCGGGATTTCTACAAAGCATTCTTAAAAAACATTACGCCATTATCGTTGTTAAATACTGTTAGCAATGAATTGGCCAAAATTCAAGAAGAACAAAACATGCTTTCCATTTCGGAATTCAATGCTATTATTCATCGTGAAATTCAAAATCAGCCGGCTCCTTTTATATATGAACGTTTGGGGGAAAAGTACCGTCATTTTTTTATTGATGAATTTCAAGATACCTCCGAAATGCAATGGCAAAATTTAATTCCGTTAATTGATAACGCGACATCCAGTGAAATTGACGGAGAAAAAGGAACTTTGATGATTGTAGGCGACCCGAAACAATCCATTTACCGTTGGCGTGGTGGAAAAGCCGAGCAGTTTATTGAGTTGAGCAAAGACCACAATCCGTTCAATAATCCTGAAAAAGTTTTAGAACATTTAGATAAAAATTACCGTTCGTATTCGCAAATCATCGAATTTAATAACGATTTTTTTCAATTATTATCCAATGAATTTGAACACGAAGATTACAAAGATTTATATCAAAATCACAGCCACCAAAAAAGCAATGCCAAAACGGGTGGTTATGTGAATATTTCTTTCATCCCAAAAATAGAAGAAACCGAAGAGAACGATGAAGCATTAGGCAAAACGGAATTGTATTTATTGGCGACTTTAAACACAATTCAAAAAGTAAAACAACAAGGTTTTGAACTCAAAGACATCGTTATTCTAACTCGAAAACGCAGTCACGGAATTGCAGTTGCCAATTATTTGACCGAGCAAGGAATTCCCCTGTTATCCTCGGAAACCTTGATGATTCAAAATGCCACCGAAGTTCGATTCATTATTTATTTATTAAAATATTTAAAAAACAATTCTGACTTAGAATCCAAGGCTCATTTTCTGCATTATATCGCCGAAAAGATTCAAGATACATTAGCCGTTCACGATTTTATTGCCCAAGGAATTGTCCAAAAAAAAGAATCTGAATTTGAAAACTGGTTAACGAATTTCGATATTTCACTTTCATTTCAAGACATTCGAAAAAAGTCCTTGTATGAAGCGGTGGAACTAATTGTTTCAAAATTCCTTCGTTCAACAAATGGCAATGCTTATGTTCAATATTTCTTGGACATAGTTTTGGAACGAGATGTTCGGAACCAAGCAGGAATTTCGGATTTCTTGAACTACTGGGACAAAAACGCAGAGAAATTCAGCATTCCATCACCCGAAGGAAAAAATGCGGTTCGAATTATGACCATTCACAAATCGAAAGGATTGGAATTCCCGGTCGTGATTATGCCTTTTGCCGATGAAAATTATAGCCTCAGTCCTAAAAATAAATTATGGATTGATACCGAAGTCGATGATTTTGGTTTGCCCAAAGTTTTGGTGGATAATAGCAAAGCCGTTGAAGGTTTTGGAATATTAGCAAAAACTGTTTATTTCCAAAAATCACAAGAAGAATTGTTGGATAATATTAATGTCTTGTATGTAGCATTAACAAGAGCCGAAGAACAATTGTATGTGATTTCGAATATGAATTTAGATTCGAAAGGTATTGCAAGAAAGAATAATATGTCCACTTTTTTTGTTGATTATTTAGTTAACAAAGGAGAATTTGAAGTAGATAAATTAGAATATGAATTTGGAAACCCAAGCAAATTATCTTCTGAAAGTGACAAAACAGATGATGTGCAACAGATTCAGTCCGTTAAGGAAGTCCTCAATCCCAAAAATATTAAAATTGCCCAACGAGAATCGGTAATGTGGGGAACACATCAACAGGAAGCCATAGAATACGGAAATGTGGTTCACGAGATTTTGTCTTTTGTAAAAACCAAGAATGATGTCGATTTGGCAATTACAAAAGCTATTGAAAGTGGATTAATTACTATTAATCAAAAAGATATGGTTTTCAAAACCATTCAGGAAATTGTGAATCATTCCGAGCTTTCGATTTGTTTTGAAGAAGGAAACGAAGTGTTTAATGAGCAAACTATTATTCAAAAAGAAGGTAAAACCATCAAGCCAGACCGAATGGTTTTGACCAATAACAAGGAAGTTTATTTATTGGATTATAAAACAGGAACGCATAATCCGAAATATCAATTGCAATTGGAAAATTATCAAAACGCCATTGAAAAAATGGGTTATAAAGTGGTAAAAAAATCTCTTGTATTTATAGGTAAGAATATCAATGTGGTAAATTTGTAAAAAAATTGAGCTTAAACAAGAAATAAAATATGTACGGAAAAATAAAAGAATATCTGCAAACGGAACTTCAAAGCATTGAAGATAATGGAATTTTTAAAAAAGAAAGAATCATCACCTCACCACAAGGAGCGGAAATTACGGTTAATGGCAAAAAGGTTCTAAATTTTTGTGCCAATAATTATCTTGGACTTTCTTCACATCCCGAAGTTATTCAAGCAGCAAAAGACACTATGGATACTCACGGTTTTGGAATGTCATCCGTTCGTTTCATTTGTGGGACACAGGATATTCACAAAACCTTGGAAAAAAAGATTTCGGATTTCTACGGAACCGAAGACACAATTCTCTATGCGGCGGCTTTTGATGCCAATGGAGGAGTTTTCGAACCTTTATTAAGTGAAAACGACGCCATAATTTCGGATAGCTTAAACCATGCTTCCATTATTGATGGAGTTCGTTTATGTAAAGCAGCGCGTTATCGCTATGAAAACAGCAATATGGAAGATTTGGAACAGCAATTAATAAAAGCTAATGAAGCCGGAGCTCGTTTCAAACTAATTGTTACCGATGGCGTTTTCTCAATGGATGGAGTTGTTGCTCCATTGGACAAGATTTGTGATTTGGCCGATAAATATGATGCAATGGTTATGGTTGACGAGTGTCACGCCGCAGGATTTATAGGAGAAACCGGAAAAGGAACTTTGGAAGCCAAAGGGGTAATGGGAAGAGTTGATATAATTACAGGGACATTAGGAAAAGCACTTGGTGGCGCAATGGGAGGTTATACTACGGCCAAAAAAGAAATTATTGAATTGTTGCGACAAAGATCTAGACCTTATTTGTTTTCAAATTCATTAGCACCAGCAATTGTTGGAGCTTCCATAAAGGTTTTCGAATTGTTGGAAAAAGACACGACACTTCGTGATAAGCTGGAATGGAACACGAATTATTTCAAGTCAGGATTGAAAAAAGCAGGTTTTGATATTGTAAATGGCGATTCTGCAATAGTTCCTGTAATGCTTTATGATGCCAAATTGGCACAAAATATGGCTAATGAACTCTTAAAAAAAGGAATTTACGTTATTGGCTTCTTTTTTCCAGTTGTTCCAAAAGACAAAGCACGAATTAGGGTACAATTATCTGCTTCACACACAAAAGAGCATCTGGATATAGCGATTAATGCTTTTATTCAAGTTGGAACGAATCTAAATGTTATATAATTTGCGGTTTTATGCGCTTTTTATGTGATTTTATTTTGTAGTTAAAAAATTACGTGTTACTTTTGCTTTAAAATTAACTAAATTGTAATTAAACTTAATTAAGTATGAAACATCTTAACAAACTTTTACTTGTTGTAGTAATGGTGTTGGCTATGAGCTCTCACGCACAAAACAGCAATAATCCTTGGGCCCTTTCGTTTGGGGTAAATGCAGTTGACACACGAGCAAGTGCTGGTGGAGGAAAAAACTGGTTAGATTCTCACGTTTCTCAAGCATTCAATGTAAGTGAAAACTGGAATATTCTTCCTTCGGTATCTTATCTTAGCTTGGCTAGATCAGTAGGGAATAATTTCTCTGTTGGAATTCAAGGGTCTATAAACAAAATAGACAAATTTGTTGTTTTTGATGGGTCGAATCCTAATCATAATTCAGCAGGTTATGTAGTTACTAATCCTGGAGATTTGATGTACTATGCTGTTGACGCAAACGTAAGATATAGCTTTATGTCTTTAATTGGGTCTAAAACAATCGATCCGTCTTTACGTCTTGGTGGAGGTTATACTTGGTTAGGAGATAATAGTTTTGGAACTGTTAATCCTGGTGCAGGTTTGACTTTTTGGTTTACTGAAAACGTAGGTTTGGCATTGGAAACTACTTATAAAGTATCTCAAGCTCTTGGTGCTGATCGTAGTGTACCTGGAGATGCTTACACTCCTGATGCTCCTTCTCATTTTCAACATTCAGTTGGTATTACTTTCCAATTTGGTGGAAAAGATACTGATGGAGACGGAATTTATGACAAAGATGATGCTTGTCCAGAAGTTGCTGGTTTAAAACAATTCAACGGTTGTCCTGATACTGACGGAGATGGAATCATCGACGGAAGTGATGCTTGTCCAACTGAATTTGGTTTAGCTGCTTTAAACGGTTGTCCTGATAAAGACGGAGACGGAATTGCTGACAAAGATGATGCTTGTCCAGATACTGCTGGTTTAGCTGCTTTCCAAGGTTGTCCTGATACTGACGGAGACGGTCTTGCTGATAAAGATGACAAATGTCCTACTGTAGCTGGTCCTAAATCTAATGGTGGTTGTCCAATTTTGGATACTGACAAAGATGGTGTTAATGATAAAGAGGATGACTGTCCTACTGTAGCTGGTCCAGCTAGCAATAGAGGATGTCCTGAAGTAACTCCTGAAACGATTAAACAATTAAATGCTTATGGTAAAACAATTTTGTTTGATTCAGGAAAATCTTCTTTCAAATCTCAATCTTACACAGTATTACAGTCAATAGCTGATATCTTAAAAGAATATCCAAATTCAAACTTTATGATTGAAGGACATACTGATAGCGATGGTAGTAATCAATTAAACCAAACTTTATCTGAAAATAGAGCTGCTGCGGTTAAAAATTACTTAATTGAAAAAGGTATCTCAACTGATAGATTAAAATCTACTGGTTTTGGTGAAACTAAACCACTTGATACTAATAAAACTGCTAAAGGAAAAGCAAATAACAGAAGAGTAGAAGTTTCTTTGATTAAAAACTAAATTCTTCTTTTAAATAATACAGGAAAAAGCCTCGATTTATCGGGGCTTTTTTTTATATTTATAAAATGACAGACACTTCTTTTTTAGATAAAATCGCAAAAGTTTTAATTGAGAACTATTCGGGAAAACTCTCCAATACAATCGTGGTTTTGCCCAACAAGCGAGCCAAAATATTTTTGGTTGAAGCTTTAAAAAAACAAGTTTCAACTAATATTCTTTCTCCAGATATTATTAGCATTGAAGAATTCATTCAAGATATAGCCAGTATTCGTACTATAGACCCAATAGAATTATTGTTTGAGTTTTACGAAGTTTATTTATCCATTACAGAAAAATCGAACCAACAATCATTTGAACTTTTTGCTAATTGGGCCAAAACATTACTACAAGATTTCAATGAGATAGATCGTTACTTATTAGATCCTTCTCACGTACTTTCTTATCTTAAAGATATTGAAGACATCAAAAAATGGGGGATTGAAGTCGAAAACAAAACCCAATTACTCGAAAATTACATTGATTTCTGGAAATTATTACCCAATTATTACCAATCACTTTACAATCATTTACTAAACAAAGGAATTGGTTACCAAGGATTAATTTATCGCGAAGCGGTGAACAATCTCAATCATTTTTCCGATTCCATAAAAGATAGAAAATTTGTCTTTGCAGGTTTCAATGCCTTGAATGCTGCCGAAGAACGAATAATACAAAATTTGATAGCTTCTGAGCAAGCTAAAATTTATTGGGATGTAGATCAAACGTTTCTGAATGATCCTTATCACGATGCAGGATTGTTCGTAAGACGTTTTAAATCGAGTTGGAAACATTATAAATCCAATCCGTTTGAGTGGATTGTGGATGATTTTTCGCAGTTTAAAAACATTCAGGTAATTGGTACACCAAAAACTATTGGTCAAGCCAAAATCGCAGGAAGCATCATCGAAAATATCATCACGGATAATCCAAATACAACATTAGATAAAGTTGCCGTTGTATTAGGAGAGGAAAATTTATTGGTTCCTCTTTTATATTCTTTGCCCTCAACTGTTGGTGCTTTGAATATCACGATGGGTTATTCGAGTAAGAACAATCCAGCGCAGATTTTGATTGCCAAATTGTTCAAAATGCACACCAATTCCTTGTCTCGAAATGCCAAAAGTTATGTCTTGTATTACAAAGACGTTTTGGATATTTTGACGCATCCTTTGGTTGAACCTTATGCAAAAACCAGTGCTTTGGTTGGCATTATTAATAAAAATAATTATACGTTTATCACCCTTCAGAAATTATTGGAATTGAACCCCAACCCGAGTGATTTGTTTTTTCTGTTATTCCAAAAATGGGAAAATGGTTCGATGGCGGTTTTAGAAACCATTTCCAGTTTGTTACAAACAATTAAAAATAATTTGAGTAACGACAATGAAGAAGAAAAAATCACCAAAGCTTTTGTGTATGCGATTTTCAAAACCATCAATAAACTAATTAATTATTATTCGCAACATTCCCATATCGATAAAATCGAAACGCTGTACGCCATTTACAAACAGGTAATTGATTTAGCCGAAGTCTCTTTTGAAGGCGAACCCTTGAATGGTTTGCAAATAATGGGAGTGTTGGAAAGTCGTGTTTTGGATTTCGAAACCGTGATTGTGACCTCGATGAACGAAGGGAAATTTCCAGCAGGAAAATCGATGAATTCTTTTATTCCGTATGATGTTAAAAGAGAATTAGGCTTGCCAACTTTCAAGGAAAAAGATGCGATTTACACCTATCACTTCTATCATTTATTGCAACGTGCCAAAAACATTTATTTGATTTATAATACCGAAAGTGAAGGTTTGGATGCAGGCGAAAAAAGCCGATTCATCACTCAATTGGAAGTTGAAAAGCAACCCAAGCATTCACTAACCCACGAGATTTATAATGCTGTTTTGCCCGAAACGGCATATCAACCTATTATAGTTCCAAAGTCGGAATCGGTGATGATACGATTAAAGGAAATTGCCGATAAAGGATTTTCACCATCAGCATTGACGAGTTATATCCGAAATCCGATTGATTTTTATTTCCAAAAGATATTACGCATTAGCGAAGTCGAAGAAGTTGAAGAAAACATTGCCCTGAATACTTTGGGAACTATTATTCACGAAACTTTAGAAGCTTTATACACGCCTTTTATTGGCAAGTTTTTGTCCGAAAATGATATTTTAAGTTGCTTCAAATTGTTGGATGCCGAAGTGTTGAAACAATTTAAATTGGTTTACAAAGAAGGCGAAATCAAGAAAGGAAGAAATCTTTTGGCTTTTGAAGTGGCCAAACGCAATGTCTCGAATTTTTTAAAATTTGAATTAGAAAGTATTAAAAATGGAGAAGCAATAAAAATACTTCATTTAGAAAAAGGGTGTGAAAGAATCCTTGAACATCCGAGTTTGCCGTTTCCGATAAAAATTGCTGGAAAAGTAGATCGAATTGAAGAGCGCAATGGTATTATCCGAATCATAGATTACAAAACCGGAAAAGTAGAAAAGCCGAACGTTACATTAAAATCTTGGAAAGGATTGACGGAAGAAATCAAAAACGACAAGATTATTCAGGTATTGGCGTATGCTTTTATGTATGAAAAGGAAGTAAATGCTAAACCAATTGAAGCGGGAATCATTTCATTCAAGAATTTAAAATCTGGATTTTTACCTTTCAGTTTCAAAGACGGAAAAGAAGAAAACACTACTATTGATTCGTCAATTTTAAATGATTATCTGGAACAAATGGTTTTGTTGCTGAATGAAATTTTGGATGAGGGAAAACCTTTTGAAGAAAAGATTTAAATTCCTTTAAAAAAACCCAACAAAACATCCTTCAATTCGTCTCGATTTTCGATGTGGCTCATATGTCCGTCGGGCAAAGTGATTAGTTTGACAGCGGTTTCTTCTATTTGTTCTAATGCGGTTTCGTAAATTAATACAGGATCTTTTTTGCCCAAGATGAGCATTTTGGGGTAAGGAGTGAGATGCAATAAAACTTCTCGGTCTTTACGAATTTTCATTCCTTCGAGTGAAGCTACAACTCCTTGTAGAGGAGTTTTCAAGGCTTCGATTTTTACCTTTTCGATTTCGTCAATTAATCGTTCGCAATTGTCGGGGCTGAAAAGATTGGCAATCGAAAGTCTGATAAAAGTGGTATAATCTTTCTTCACCGCTTTTATGGCGCGATTCCTGTTGGCTTTTCGTTCCTCGCTGTCGGCTTTGGAAGTTGAATTTAGTAAAACCAAACCTCTTACATTTTCAGGATACAATTCGGCGTAAGCCAAAGCCACATAACCACCCATAGAATGTCCGACAAAAACGGCTTTTCGGATTCGTAATTTGGACAAAACAGCCTGAACTATTTCGGCGTTGTCTTCCATAGAATGAACGTAGCCCAAACATTCCGTTTCGCCGTGACCCAGCAAGTCTATTGTTATGATACGGTATTTTTTGCTTAATTCTGGAACTAAATCCTGCCACATTGTTTGGTTTTCCAAAAAACCGTGAAGCAACACAACAGTATTGCCTTTTCCAGTATCGGAATAGGAGATTTTCGTGTTTTTGTAGAGGATTTGATTCATTGTTTTAAACTTGGAGCAAAAATAAGGCTAAAATTTATAAACCATATAAGAAATTCAAGTTCATATAAGAAAATATTTAAGGCACTTAAATACCTTTATGGTGGAATAAAAAACGGCTCACATTGCTGCAAACTGTTTCTTTCTTGTCATTTCGACGAAGGAGAAATCACATAACGAGAGCAACTAATGAGATTTCTCCTTCGTCGAAATGACAAAGTGAGGTTGGAACTCAGGGCTAAAATTTATTATCCCCGTCCAATAAATTACCTAATCCGCCAAGTAAACTACCTTCTTCACGACTATTTCCTCCTGCTCTAGGTGCTGAAGCAATAATTCGATCGGCAAGACGACTGAAAGGCAAGGATTGTATATAAACAGTTCCAGGACCGCGCAGCGTAGCATAAAATAAACCTTCGCCTCCAAAAAGGGAATTTTTTATTCCACCAATAAATTCAATATCATAATCGACATCCTTGGTGAATCCTACAAGGCAACCCGTATCTACTTTTAGAATTTCGCCCTCTCTAAGTTCTTTTTTGGCCAAAGTTCCTCCTGAATGTACAAATGCCAGACCGTCTCCTTCGATTTTCTGCATAATGAAACCTTCTCCACCAAAGAAACCACGACCTAATTTTTTAGAAAATTCGATTCCCACTGATACGCCTTTGGCGGCACATAAAAAGGAGCTTTTTTGACAGATGAATTTACCTTCGAATTGTGTTAAATCAATAGGAAGGATTTTTCCGGGATAGGGCGAAGCAAACGAAACTTTGCTTTTGTAATTATTTTGATTGATAAATGCGGTCATAAACAAGCTTTCGCCAGTAAGGACGCGTTTTCCTGCGCTGAGGAGTTTGTCGAAAATCCCAGTTTGTTGTTGGGAACCATCGCCAAAAATGGTTTGCATTTGGATATTATTGTCCATCATCATAAAGCTGCCTGCTTCGGCAATGACAATTTCTTGTGGGTCTAATTCGATTTCAACATATTGCATTTCTTCTCCAAAAATTTGGAAATCTATTTCATGTGCTTTCATTTGTATCTTTTTTTGAATTAAACAATAGGTCTAAAAAAGGATGTAAAAGTTACTGTTTTTTTGTGGATTTTGAAAATGATTGAAATTATAAAGAGATAAAAAAAACGGCTTACATTGTTGCAAACCGTTTTAAATCTAAACTCTTAAATCAGAAATCTAAAATCAAGAATTCATAAGCGTTTCAATCTCCTCAATTTCAATCGGGATATTTCGCATCAAGTTGAAAGGTTCGCCAGTTTCCTGAACGACCACATTATCTTCTAATCGAATTCCGAAACCTTCGGCAGGAATGTAGATTCCGGGTTCTACGGTGAACACCATATTGGCTTGCATTGGTTCGGTTAGTTTTCCGTAATCGTGGGTGTCTAATCCCATATGGTGGGAAGTGCCGTGCATAAAATATTTTTTATAAGCTGGCCAATCTGGGTTTTCGTTTTGCACATCGGCTTTGTCGATAAGTCCCAAACCAAGCAATTCCGAAGTCATTAGTTTACCAACTTCAAAATGATATTGTTTCCAAAGTGTTCCTGGTGTGAGCATTTTGGTAGCTTCGTTTTTTACTCGCAAAACAGCATTGTAAACCGCTTTTTGTCTTTCATTATAACGTCCAGAAACAGGAATTGTTCGAGTTAAATCGCTCGAATAATTGGCATATTCGGCGGCAACATCCAGTAAAATCAAATCTCCGGCTTTGCATTGTTGGTTGTTTTCGATGTAATGCAAAACATTGGCATTATTTCCCGAAGCGATAATTGGAGTATAGGCAAAACCTTTGGAACGATTGCGAATGAATTCGTGAATCAATTCGGCTTCGATTTCGTATTCCATTACGTTAGGTTTTACAAAAGGAAGCAATCTTCTAAAACCTTTTTCGGTAATATCGCAGGCATTTTGGATTAAATCCAATTCTTCGGTTTCTTTTACAGAACGAATGCGTTGCAAAATCGGATTGCTTTTGGCAACCTGATGCGCTGGATATTTCTCTTTCCACCATTTCACAAAACGGGCTTCACGGGTTTCAGTTTCCACTGTGGCGCGATAATGCTCGTTCGTGTTGATGTAAATCGTATCGGAATAGGTCATTAATTCGAACAAAACTTTCTCGAAATCTTGCAACCAATGTACGGTTTTGATTCCCGAAACTTCAAAGGCTCGGTCTTTGGTTAGTTTTTCGCCTTCCCAAATAGCAATGTGTTCGCTGGTTTCTTTCAGGAACAACATTTCTCTTTGGTTTTCGTAAGGTGCATCGGGAAAAAGAAGTAAAATGCTTTCTTCTTGGTCAACACCAGACAAATAGAAAATGTCTCGATGTTGTGCAAAAGGTAAAGTGCTGTCGGCAGAAACGGGATAAATGTCGTTGGAATTGAAAATCGCCACACTATTAGGCTTCATTTGAGCTGTGAATTTGGCGCGGTTTTTTATAAAAAGTTGTCGATCAATTTGATGGTATTTCATAGTATTCTTTATTTGAATTGGAATACCCAAAAGTAGAAACTTTGAAAACAAAAAAGGGAGTTTTAACAAATAATTTTGGTCTTTTGGTAAGAGATTGTTACAAATAAAACTAGAATTTGTAAATGGATTGATTTTAGAAAATAAAAACAAAAATTTGAATAGAAAAAGGGAATTAAACAGGTCTAAAATTAGTGTTAAATCTCAAAAAAGAATAAATATAAATAGCAAAAAAGGTTGTGGTTGACCTCTATTTGCTTTATTTTTGCGTAAATTTTTAATAAATTATATTCAAATTACTTATGGCAAAATCTGCAATATTGAAGTCGTCAATTGCTAAAAAAGTGGCAATGGCGCTTTCAGGACTTTTTTTGATTTCGTTTCTATCGCTTCACTTTTTTATTAATATGGTTTCGGTTTTTAGTGCCGATTCATTTAATGCGATGTCACATTTTATGGGTTACAATCCGTTAATCCAATTTGTAATGCAACCCGTTTTAATAGCTGGTGTTGTTTTTCATTTCGTTATGGGGTTTGTTTTGGAATTAAAAAACCGAAGCGCTAGACCTGTTGCCTATGTGAAATATGATGGTGCAGCAAATGCTTCTTGGGCTTCAAGAAACATGATTATTTCTGGAGTTGTGGTGTTGGCTTTTTTAGGTTTGCATATGTATGACTTTTGGGTACAAGAAATTGCCTATAAGTATTGTTTAGCAAATCCAATAGACGAAACTCGTTATTATGGAGAATTGGTTCATAAATTTGAAAGTCCAGTTCGTACAGGATTGTATAGTGTGGCTTTCGTGTTGTTAGGGTTGCACCTTTGGCACGGTTTCACTTCTTCTTTGCAATCGGTTGGATTCGACAACAAAATAGGGAAGTCATTGCATAAAATCTGTTATGCGTTTGCGGTAATAGTTCCTGCTGGATTTATTTTCATTGCATTATTTCACCATTTTATTAATAATTAATATCAATCTATATAATGAAACTAGATTCTAAAATACCAGAAGGTCACATTTCACAAAAATGGACTGATTATAAAGATCACTTAAAGTTGGTTGCTCCAAATAACCGACCAAAAATAGATATTATCGTAGTAGGAACAGGATTAGCTGGAGCTTCGGCTGCTGCATCTTTTGCTGAAATGGGATATAATGTAAAAGCATTTTGTTATCAAGATTCTCCACGTCGTGCTCACTCTATTGCTGCACAAGGAGGTATCAACGCTGCAAAAAATTACCAAAATGATGGTGATAGTACTTTCCGTTTGTTTTATGATACAATAAAAGGTGGAGATTACAGAGCACGTGAGGCAAACGTTCACCGTTTAGCCGAAGTTTCTGGAAACATTATTGACCAATGTGTGGCTCAAGGTGTTCCTTTTGCCCGTGATTATGGTGGAATGTTAGACAACCGTTCTTTTGGTGGTACACAAGTACAACGTACTTTTTACGCCGCTGGACAAACAGGACAACAATTATTATTAGGAGCTTATTCAGCTTTATCAAGACAAATCGGTTTAGGTCGTGTAGATATGTACAACCGTCACGAAATGTTGGAATTGGTAAAAGTGGATGGTAAAGCTCGTGGAATCATTGCTCGTAATTTGATTACTGGAGAATTAGAAAGACATTCTGCTCACGCTGTAATTATTGCAACAGGAGGATACGGAAACGTTTATTTCCTTTCTACCAATGCAATGGGATCGAATGTAACTGCTGGTTGGAAAATTCACAAACAAGGTGCTTTGTTCGCCAATCCTTGTTACGTACAAATTCACCCAACTTGTATTCCAGTTCACGGAACCAATCAATCTAAATTGACCTTGATGTCAGAGTCATTAAGAAACTCTGGACGTATTTGGGTTCCAAAGAAAAAAGAAGATTCAGAAGCGATTCGTGCTGGTAAATTAAAACCAACTCAAATTGCCGAAGAAGATAGAGATTACTACTTAGAAAGAAAATATCCTGCATTTGGTAACTTAGTTCCTCGTGATGTGGCTTCGAGAGCCGGAAAAGAAGTTTGTGACGAAGGTCGCGGAATTGAGGCTAACGATACGAATGAAGGCGTTTACTTGGATTTCTCTACAGAGATTCAATCTAAAGGAAAACAAACGGCTTACGCCAAAGGAAATCATAATCCTACTCAAGAAGAAATTCTGACATTAGGAAAAAAATGGTTAGAAGAGAAATATGGTAACTTGTTTACAATGTACCAAAAAATCACCGATGAGAATCCTTATGAAACTCCAATGAAAATTTACCCAGCGGTGCATTACACAATGGGTGGAGTTTGGGTTGATTATAACTTGCAATCGACTATTCCAGGTTGTTTCGTTGCTGGAGAAGCGAATTTCTCTGACCACGGAGCGAACCGTTTAGGAGCTTCGGCTTTGATGCAAGGTTTGGCCGATGGTTATTTCGTATTGCCTTACACGGTTTCTAATTATTTGGCTGACGATATTCGTACAGGAAAAATCTCTACTGATTTACCAGAATTCGTAGCGGCTGAAAATAATGTAAAAGAGCAAATTAATAAATTCTTGTCTAATAATGGATCTAAAACGGTGGATCATTTCCACAAACGTTTAGGTCATATTATGTGGAACAAAGTTGGAATGGGTCGTAACGAAAAAGGTTTGACAGAAGCTATTTCGGAAATTGCTGCTTTAAAAGAAGAATTCTACAAAGACGTTTTTGTTCCAGGAAGTGCAGATGAATTGAATCCTGAATTAGAAAAAGCACTTCGTGTTGCCGATTTTATCGAATTAGGACAATTGATGGCTATGGATGCTTTGCAACGTAAAGAATCTTGTGGTGGTCACTTCCGTGAAGAGTATCAAGATGCAGAAGGAGAAACACTTCGTGATGATGAAAACTTCTCGTTCGTAGGAGCTTGGGAAAACAAAGGATACGATATTACAAAATCGGAACTTCACAAAGAAGAATTGAAATACGAGTTTATCAAAATAGCCGCAAGAAATTACAAATAAAAAAATTATGAGCGCAGCAAAAAATATCAATATTACCCTTAATATTTGGCGTCAAAAAAACTCCAAAGCAAAAGGAAAAATGGAAACATACAAATTGAACGATGTCTCTACGGCAAGTTCATTTTTGGAAATGTTAGACCAATTGAACGAACAATTAGTAAACGAAAGACAAGAACCAATCGCATTTGACCACGACTGTCGTGAAGGAATCTGCGGAATGTGTTCTTTGTATATCAATGGACGTGCACACGGACCAGATACTGGAATCACTACTTGTCAGTTGCACATGAGAATGTTTAATGACGGTGATACTATCGTTATCGAACCTTGGCGTTCGGCAGCTTTCCCTGTAATTAAGGATTTGATCGTAGATAGAACTTCTTTCGACAGAATTCAACAAGCGGGAGGATTCGTTTCGGTAAATACTTCTGGAAACACTATCGATGCGAATGCAACTCCAATTAACAAGCAAGATGCAGACAAAGCTTTTGAAGCAGCCGCTTGTATTGGTTGTGGAGCTTGTGTGGCTACTTGTAAAAACGGTTCAGCCATGTTATTTGTTGGAGCAAAAGTTTCTCAATACGCTTTGTTACCACAAGGAAGAATTGAAGCTACAGACCGTGTATTGAATATGGTTCGTCAAATGGATGAAGAAGGTTTTGGTAACTGTACCAATACTGGAGCTTGCGAAGTAGAATGTCCTAAAGGAATTTCTTTGGAAAACATCGCTCGTATGAACAGAGAATTCTTATCTGCAAGTTTGAAATAATAATCTACTTTGTCATTCTGGCAAAGGAAGAATCTAAAAACGCATTCATTAATTTGGATGCGTTTTTTTTTACACCAAACCTTTTTCAAATGCCACACGAACCAATCCAGCGGTGTTTTTTACGCTCAGTTTCTGAATTAGGTTACTGCGGTGTGATTCTACGGTTTTGGTACTAACAAAAAGTTTTTTTGCCATTTCCTCGGTGGTAAATTCTTGAGTTATTAAGGCTAGAATTTCTTTTTCTCGAGTTGTTAATTTTGGAATGAAATAGTTTGAATTTTCAAGTCCAATCGAGTCATTTAGCAGAATGTCACTTATGTTTTTAGGCAAATAGCGATTGCCCAATTGCACTTGTTTTAAAGCTTCGGTTAATTCAGTTTTACTAGTGTTTTTGAGCAAATATCCCAAAGCTCCGTTCTTCAGAATTTGTTTTATAAAAATACTGTCTTCAAAATTAGTTAAGGCTATAATTTTTAATTGAGAATATTTTTCTAATAATTCTTTGCAGGCTTGTATGCCATTTCCGTCGGGTAAATTGATATCTAATAGCAAAATTTCAATAGAAGGGTCTAGTTGTTCGAAGGTGTCTTTTAAGTTTTCAAAAGATTGAACGACTTCAATTTCTTTGTTCGATTTTAGCATTGTTTTTATGCCTTCAATAACAATGGTGTGGTCGTCTGTAATGGCTATTGGAATCATTTTACTTTATTTAAATCTATTGAAATGGTGCAAGAAGTTCCAGTAGAAGAACTGTCGACATCCAATTGTGCGTTAAGAAAATCAATTCTGGTTTTAATGTTTTTATGACCAATTCCAGGAGAAATAACTTTTTTGTCAAAACCGATTCCGTTATCTTCTACGGTTATAAAAAGCTCGTCTTCTCTGTAATTGAATTGAATCAATGCTTCAGTTGCTTTTGAATGTTTTAAAATGTTGGTGACCAATTCTTGAATGATTCTGTAAATAACTGTTTCTGTTTTCTTTGAAAGCGCAATATAATTTCCAAAAAATTGAAAATCAATTTTGAATGTATCCGAAGTGTTTATTTTGATACAATATTCTCGAATAGTTTCTATTAATCCATATTCTAAGATAGACGAAGGCATCAAATTATGCGAAATGCTTCTGACTTGTGCGCAAGATTCGTCAATCATATTGATCACTTTGGATAAATTTTCAGTGTCAATAGCACTCAAACCCGATTCTTCAAGTGTGGATAATCGATATTTTATTGCCGATAAATCTCCGTTTAAACCATCATGAAGTTCTTGAGCAATTCGACGTCGTTCCTTTTCTTCTCCGTCAATCAAAGCTTCTAATTTGGCTATTTCTTGTTGTTGTTTTAAAGTTTCAATTTCTTGGTTTTTAAATTTTTGTCTTTGTTTAAAGAAATACCAAATGCCAAATGAAAACAGAATTAAACCAAGACTCACAATAAAATAAAGTTGCTTTTCTTTTTGACTTTTGATTAAATCTAATTCTTGTTGAATAAGTTTGCTTTCGTTTTTAGTGTATTCTTCAATAATTTGTTGGGTGTTATAATTTTCATTTGATTCGATTTTGTCATTAATGCATATTAATTTTTCTTGTGCTTCTAACAGTTTCTCGGGTTGTGATGTTTTTTTTAAAGATTCTATCGCAGTTTTAAAAAAATACAATTGAAAAGCGTTGTTGATTTTGTATTTTTGGATAAGCCTTTTTCCATTTGCGTATGATTGGTTGAGTTCTTTTATATTGTCTGTAAATGCGTGCATTAAAAAACTGTAATCAATTAGAACTATATCATAAAAATTGCTTTTTAGAGCAGATTCAATACTCTTATTTAAATAATAAACAGCACTATCTTTTACATTTTGTTTGATATAAATTTGACCAAAAGTTTGTTCAATGTTTGGCAAACCTCGTTTACTCTTATTTTTTTTGGCAATAAAATATGCTTTTTTGTTATACCACTTAGCTGAATCTAACTGCTGCATTTCTATTTTCAATTGTGCCAAATTATTGTATATATGTTCTTTTTCAACCGTACTCCTGAGGTGTGTTTTTATGAAAAAATTGGGTTGAAATTGTTTTGATTTCCAAAGTGATTTTTCGGCTTCTTTGTTCTTTTTTAATTCAAAAAGATTAATACCCTTAAAAAAATAACCATTGGCGATGAGTAAACTATCTTTTAAAAATTTTGCCTTTGTAATACATTTTTCAGCTTCATTAATACCAAATTGATAAAGACCATTGTAGTAAAAAAGTTCTGATTGAAGGCTGTGAATAAAAACTATTGTGGTATCAATTTCTTTGTTTGAAATTAATTTTTTTATGAGGTTTAATTGTTTTTGAGCAGCATAAATATCATCATTAGTCAACAACAATTCAGCATTTTGGAAATGTTTTTTAATTTTCAATTCCTTATTATTGTCTTTTTCTATTACAAGAGCATTACTTTTTCTTACTGTATTTTGTGCAGACAAATTACAGTTGAAAAAAATAGCAATTAGATATAAAAACGATTTGTGCATTGCAACTATTTTGATGAGTGTAAAATAAGAAATAAATAGATTGTAATCTACTCTTTTGGTATTAAAAAGGGTAGATTACAATCTATTTATAAAAAACCCTTTACTGTTTAACTATTTTCTTCTGAAAAATACTTTCTTCTGAATAGATTTTGAAAATATAAATACCATTAGAAAATTCAGTTATATCTACTTGAGATGTATTAGTTGTTTTTGTAGCAACAGTTTTTCCTAAAATATCTACTATTTCTATTTTATCTATGGTAAGGTTTTTAGGTGTTACAATGTTTACTGTTCCTAAAGAAGGATTTGGGTAAATTGATATTTCCCTATCGAGTGAGTTGCTGCTTACGCTTAAATTTGCAACATTAAAAACAGAGCTTGTTCCTGTGCAACCATTTGCGTCTGTTATCATTACCGTGTAATTGCCATTTTGTGTGGGAGTAAATGTTTGATTTATAGCGTCAGAAATAGCAGTACCTTCTAAAAACCATTGGTAGGAACCAGTTCCAGTGGTGCTCAAAACAGTTCCGCTTTGACTGATATGTGGAAAATTATATAGATCACCATATTTTCTAAAATGGAAACCACCATCTGATGTCCCTAATGTTGAAGCTGCAATCCACTGTCCATTTGGCAAGACCAAAAGTGAGTTCAAGGCTTGACTTCCTGCGGCTTCCTTTATTTCAATCACACGCAAACCATTGGCGCCAAATGTTGAGTCGGGTGTTCCATCAGCAAGGAAGCGAATGCCACAACTTACAGTAAACGGACTAGCAGGAATACTCCCTCGCACAAGAATTTTCCCGTCGGCAAATAATTGCATACCCGTTGTGTCTCCGCCTGAAACGTAGTGAACCAGTCCTCCTGTACCAAACGTACTGTCTAATGTTCCTGATGGCGTTAAACGTAAAATATCGAAACTCGTATTGTCGAAATTTTTTGACATCAGTAAATTTCCATTAGAGTCAATTACGCTAGTAAGTGGTTTAAAAAATCCAGTTACTGCTATAGCAGCATCATAATAATAACCATTATTTCCATACGTTGTATCTAGTTCGCCCGAAGGCAAAAATCTAGCTGCTAATAAACGGCGATCACTACTAGTTTGAGTACTTGTATATGAGGTTACTATCATTTTTCCGTCTGGGAGTAAATGTCCTTGGGTATTAAGGAAATATCCAAAAGGAGAATTGAAAAAAGCCAAGCCATCAGTATTAAAGCTAGTGTCTAAAGTGCCATCAGTATTAAATCGAGCAATGCCCGACCCAAGTCCACTGCCAAATACTCCGAAACATAATATCTTTCCGTCATCCATAATAAGCACAGAATCAAAACTACCAGCTGCATTAAAAATGGAATGTGATCCAGTTACATTAAAAGAAGTGTCTGGTGTTCCGTCACTATTAAAACGACTAACGTTAGCGCGCTGTTGCGAACCAGCATTTGAAGGAGCTTCTACACCAACACAAACTATTTTCCCGTCAGATTGCAATGCAAAGGCTTTGCCAACGTTTCTTACATTAAAAGTATGACGTAGGCTGCCGTTTGTACCGAAGGATGGATCTAAAATTCCACATTCGTCAAAACGCATCATAGCAATTGCAAAGTCACCACTAATGCTTGTAGCTGTACCGCCATAAACAATTTTTCCGTCTGGTTGAAGTAGAAAATTTCCGATAGTTGCACCACTTAAAGGTATAACTAAACGTGATTTATTTGCAAAAAGGGAATCTGGAACAATATTTTGTCCTTTTGCCGAGTTTGTAATAAATAGTACGATAGCAATATTTGCTAATAATAAAAGAGTAATTTTTTTCATAATAAATAGCGTTTAGATTATTGTTTTTATTCCTTAAAAGTTGTTGTTTTATTCTTTTAAAGAATT
>Ga0209717_1000837_pt1 | contig 35961 bp, 23 predicted proteins | sample AD_UKC048_MetaG_FD_184418 | JGI IMG/M metagenome (GOLD analysis project Ga0209717, IMG submission 184418) | Active sludge microbial communities of municipal wastewater-treating anaerobic digesters from USA - AD_UKC048_MetaG (SPAdes) (version 2) | ecosystem: Engineered > Bioreactor > Anaerobic >...
GGTCGGGCACTGGTAGAGGCCGAGGACCGCCGGGAAGAACGGGGGCTTGATGCGCGGGTAGGGGCGCTTGCCTTCGATGGACTCGATGAGGCCGGTTTCCTCGCCGCAGATGTAGGCGCCGGCGCCGCGGTGCACGTAGATTTCGCAACTGTACCCGGTGCCGAGGATGTTGGGGCCGACGAAGTTTTTCGCGCGGGCCTCGGCGATGGCTTTTTCGAGGATGCGGGCGCCGTGCGGGAACTCGCCGCGGATGTAGATGTAGGCCTGCTTCACGTTATTGGCGAAGCAGGTGATCATGATGCCCTCGATCAACTGGTGCGGGTCCTGGTGCACGAGGTAACGGTCCTTGAAGGTGCCGGGCTCGGACTCGTCGCAGTTGACGATGAGGTAGATGGGCTTGCCGCTCTTGCGGTCGACGAGGCTCCACTTCACGCCGGTGGGGAAACCTGCGCCGCCGCGGCCGCGCAGGCCGGATTTTTTCACCTCTTCGATGAGGTCGGCGGGCGCGCGGGTGACGGCCTTTTTGAGGGTTTCGTAGCCACCGTTGCGCAGGTAGCAGTCGAGGTCCGGCGTGTAACCGGGTTCGTCGACGTGACGGAAGAGGACGCGGCGTTCGAGCGGATGCGGCATGGCGGCGGATTAGTTGCGGGCCTTGGCTTCGGCTTTGATCTGGTCGGCGAGGGCGACGGCCCTGGCGGCATCGACGTGTTCGTGGAGATCGTCGTTGATCATGACGACGGGGCCCGAGCCGCAGCTTGCCAGGCACTCGACGAAGTCGAGGGTGACTTCGCCGTCGGGCGTGGTCTGCCCGCGGTGGATGCCGAACTGTTTCTCAAACTCGGCGCAAATCTGGTAGCCGCCGCGCAGGGCGCAGGAGAGGGTGCGGCAGACTTTGATGTGGCGGCGGCCGACGGGCTCCATCCGGAACATCGGGTAAAACGTGGCGACTTCGAGCACGTTGATGGGCGCGAGCTCGAGCTTGGTGGCGACCCATTCGATGGCGTCCTTCGAGAGATAGCCCTGCTCTTCCTGGATGAGGTGGAGCAGGGGGAGCACGGCACTGCGTTTGACCGGGTAGTGCGTGATCACCTCGTCGATGCGGGAAAGTGTGGCGGGCTTCAGATTCATTTTAGGAACCACGGAGGCTCAGAGGTCACAGAGTGCGGCGCAGGTGGCTGAAGGGAGATTCATGCTCGGTGTGCTCCGTGTCTCTGTGGTGGGTTTGTTTTTGAAAAGGTTTAGCGGTCGCACTCGCCCATCACGAAGTCGAGGGAGCCGAGGATCGCGACGATGTCGCCGACGAGCGCGCCCTGACAGATTTTTGGCATGATGGAGAGATTGCTGAAGGAGGGGCTGCGCAGTCGCAGGCGCCACGGTACGCCGCCACCTTTGGAGACGACATAAAAGCCGAGGCCGCCCTTCGGATTTTCCGCCTGGAAAAACGCCTCGCCGGCGGGCACCTGCGGGCCCTCGGTCACGATCATGAAGTTGTTGATCAACTCCTCCATGCTCGTGAGCACCTTGTCCTTGCGGGGGGCGAAAATCTTGCGGGCGTCGCGCGCGTACCAGTCGCCGCCGGGTAGGGTGGCGATGGCCTGGCGGATGATGCGCACGCTCTGGCGCATCTCCTCGCCGCGCACGAGGAAGCGGTCGTAGCAATCGCCGCGCGTGCCGACGGGCACGTCGAACTCGTACTGCTCGTAGCCGCTGTACGGGGTGTCTTTGCGGAAATCGATGGGCACGCCGGAGCCGCGCAGGTTGGGGCCGGTGAGGCCGTAGGCGATCGCGTCTTCCTTGGTGATGATGCCGATGCCGGTGGTGCGATCGACGAAGATCCGGTTGCGCTCCAGCATGGCGATCGTCTCTTCGAGGATCGGCAGGAACTGGTCGCAGAAGGCCAGCACGCGGTCGGTCCAGCCGGCGGGCAGGTCGCGCGCGAGGCCGCCGATGCGCGTGTAACTCGTGGTGAAGCGCGCGCCGGTCAGCTCTTCGAACAGCCGGTAGAGTTTCTCGCGCTCGTTAAAGGAGTACAGGAACGGCGTCCACGCGCCGCAATCCATGCCGAAGCAGCCCAGACCGACGAGGTGCGACGAGACGCGCGCGAGCTCGGCGACGATCACGCGGATGGCCTGGCAACGCGGCGGCACCACCACGCCGGCGAGCTTCTCGATAGCGTAGGCGTAGGCGACGTTGTTGGCCAGCGGCGCGAGGTAGTCCAACCGGTCCGTGTACGGCACGAACTGGTTGTAGGTCATGTTTTCGGCGATCTTCTCCTCGCCGCGGTGCAGGTATCCGATCACCGGATCGGCCTTGAGTACGGTCTCGCCATCGAGCTCCAGTTGCACGCGGAGCACGCCGTGGGTCGAAGGATGCGACGGGCCCATCGAGAGCGACATCCGCTCGGCGTCGGCATCATGGGCGGCGGCTTGGGCAGCCGCATCGGGAAAGGTGAACTCGGTGGCCATGAAAGAGGGTGTTTTATTCGGGTTTCACGCGGCGCTCGTTCCAGCTCTCGTCCTTGGCGCGCGGCTCGGCGTCGCCGGTGTCGAGGTTGCTCGGGGTGGCCACAAACGGCCCGCCGGCCATCGGCGCAGGCGCGACCTTGGCGGTGACTTCGGCGGCGATCTCGGCGTCGGGCAACTCGGTGGGTTTGCCGGCCAGCGGGAAATCCTTGCGCAGCGGGTGGTACGGATAACCGTCCCACATCAGGATGCGGCGCAGATCGGGATGCCCGGCAAACTGGATACCAAACATGTCGTAGGCTTCGCGCTCGTGCCAGTTGGCCCCCGCCCACAGCGGGACGACCGATGGCATCGACGGCGACGCATCGTCCTCGCACGCCGCCGCCACGCGCACATAGCCATGCGTGGTCGTGGAAAACAGATGCCAGACGACCAGGAAACGCGGCGAGACGCCTTCGCCCTGATCGAGCGCCGTGAGGTCCATTAGCATGTCGTAGCCGTGGCTATCGCGCAGCGTTTTCAGCAGCGCGGAGGCGGAGGCTGCGGAGACGTTGACCGCCGGGTAGTCGGCGCTGGGCCGGGGCGTGAGAGCTGGAAACTGGCCTTGCAGGGTGGCGATGATATCGGAAGTGGCGGTCATCGAAAGTGGTGGATGTTGCGTGGCTTGGGCGGGCTCAGGCCTTGAACAACTGCTGGGCGCCGGCGGTCGTGCGGATCTTGTTTTGGAGCGTCCCCAGCGCGTCGAGGATCGCCTCCGGGCGCGGCGGGCAGCCGCTGATGTACACATCGACGGGCAGCAGGCGGTCGATGCCCTGAAGCGTGGCGTAGCTGCGGTACATACCGCCCGAGCTGGCGCAGGCGCCCATCGCGATCACCCACTTCGGGCCGGGCATCTGGTCGTAGATGCGGCGGACGAGCGGCGCCATCTTGTAGGTCACCGTGCCCGACACGATCATGCAGTCGGCCTGGCGGGGCGAAAAGCGCATCACCTCCGCGCCGAACCGCGAGATGTCGAACCGCGCCGCGCCCGAGCTCATCAACTCAATCGCGCAACACGCCAGCCCCATCGGCATCGGCCAGATCGAGTGGGTGCGGATCCAGTTCACCACCGCATCGAGGTTGGAGACGATGACATTGCCCTCGATTTTGTTGTCGTAGTGAAGCTCGGTATTGGCGGAAACCATGTTACGTGGATGCGTTGGCAAACGTTCGCAGAAAAATCAGCTGAGGGTTAGCAGTGGGAGGGGTTCGAGCAAGTCGCATTTGGGAAATTCCACGAGAGATGGATTGATGAGGATTTTCCATTGACCCCGAGAAAACAGCTTGCCCATATCTGCGCCCCTTGTGCTTTTGGCGCGTGCTCCGGCACGGGTCGGTGCAAGTCAGGACTGGAAAACTGGAGAGGTGGCTGAGTGGTTGAAAGTACCCGCTTGGAAAGCGGGCGTAGGGAAACCTACCGGGGGTTCGAATCCCCCCCTCTCCGCCAGTTTTCGCCCCGAGCGGGGGAAATTCGTAGTCGGTCTGCCGGCTGCCCGCGCACCGCGCCTGCGCTCCGCACACCTTGAGGTGTCGCCCGGCGTTTTTCACCCTTCACTTTTCGGCCTTCACTCTTTTCCGAGCCAACTTGTCGCTTGCGCCGCTCAAGGGTGTAAGCCTTGACTCCCGGCCATGTTGCCAGCCCCAGCATGCACGAGCCTGTACGCGACGAGAAGAATCTGCGCGCCCGTCCCAATCATGGACGCATCAAGGCGAGTCCATAACAGTTGGCATGGGGGTGGTCAGGAGGGCTGAGAGAGCCCAGACCTGACCACCGGAATGAAAACTAACGCGATAAAAGAAGGCACCGTCGAAGGGGCGGAGCAAGGCAGCAAAACGCACCAGCTGATCAAGCTGGGCGTCGATGTGCACTGGCACGAGTACGTGGTGGTGCGCCAGATCGACGGGAGCTCGCCGCAGTCGGCGCAGCGGTTCAGCCCGGAGGGGTTCGTGGCGTGGGCGGCGAGACAGACCCAGCTGGCCGAGCAGGTGTGTTGTTGCTACGAAGCGGGGCCGTTCGGCTTCGTGTTGCACAAGCAGCTTGAGCGGCTGGGCGTGCGCAATGTGGTGGTGAGGCCGCGCAACTGGGACGAGTACGGCGCGAAGGTCAAAACGGACCGTCGGGACGCGTTGGCGCTTTGCTCGTCGCTGGATCGTTATCTGGCGGGCAACACACAGGCGCTGGCGGTGGTGCGGGTGCCGACGGACGAACAGGAGCACTCGCGCAGTCAGACGCGTCAGCGCGAGCAGTTGGTGAGCGAGCGCAAGCGGCTGGGCGCGCAGGGCCTTTGTGCGGCTCGGTATTACGGTTACGACCTGCCGGATCAATGGTGGCGGCCGAGGCGGTTCGCGGCCCTCCAATCGCAGACGCCCGACTTTCTGCTGGAACTGCTGGCCAGATGGCAGCGGCTCCTGCTGGCCATCGATGAGCAGCTCGACAGTTTGGGCGGCCTGATCGAGTCGGCACAGCAGCAGATGCTGCCCACCGGGCTTGGGGCGCTGACCGCTCAGATCCTCGACCGGGAGATCGGCGAGTGGAACCGGTTCAAAAACCGCCGGCAGATCGCCAGCTACACCGGACTGGTGCCCAGCGAACACTCTTCGGGCCAGACCCAGGTGCGTGGCCCGATCACCAAACACGGCAACCCTCGCTTGCGGCATATCCTCATCGAAGCAGGCTGGCGCCTGCGGCAGTTCCAGCCCGAGTACAGGGCCGTCAAACAACGCCAGGCAGCCTTCGATGTCGCCAAACAGAAGGGCAACTCGCCTGCCCGCAAACGCCTCGGCGTCGCCCTGTCCAGGCAGTTTATCGTCGACTGGTGGCGGATCAAAACCGGCCGCACCACCCCGGCCCAACTCGGCCTGCAGATGAGTTGGCCCACCTGTCCGCATTTGCCCAGCAAACCCAAGCCGTCATCAGAAACCTCGGTCCAACCACCCACCCAGCCAATCGACTGATCCCAACTTCCCCGTTTTGGAGCGGGTCGGTGCCCGCGCTGTCCCTTGGGCTTTGATGCCCGCTTTATAGTTTGGGCACCGACTCGTTCCTCTCCCCGACTCGAATTTGTCATAGTGCGCTGGCTCCACCACGCGCGGATAGCAGGTTGAGCCTCGGGCTTCCCGATACGCTCCTGGAGAGGTTCCGCTCCTTTTCTTCTTCACTCAACACAGTGGGGGCTCATTGCCGCCCCCACTCCCCGCTAGGGGCAACTAATCCAAGAAAGCAAATACAGCCCAACCAAACACACCTCTTCCATACCCTCTTGACTCTTTCCCCCATAGCAGGGACAGACTGAAAATAGCTGCATAAGTTGCTGATTATGGTGGAGCGAATTTCTTGGGTTGCATGCGTGAAGCCAGAATCAAGGTCCCGGTGGATTCGGGCGATGCCGTCTATCACTGCATCACCCGCGTCGTGAACGGTGAACGCCTCCTCGACGAGCCGGCTCGCGAAGTCCTCCGCAAGCAGCTCTGGCAGGTCGCTGCCTTCTGCGGCGTGCGCATCCACACCTACGCGATCCTATCCAACCATTTCCATGTCCTATTGATGGTGCCCCAGCGGGCACCTCTCTCCGACGCCGAACTCCTGCGGCGCTATCGAACGCTTTACCCCACGCCCACCAAGTTCCAGGCGGCCCGGCTTGATGTGATCGAAGGCGAACTTCGCTCCGGCGGCCCCGAAGGCGATGCCTGGCGCAAACGTCAGCTCGCGCTCATGGGCGACGTCTCCCAGTTCATGAAACTGCTTAAGCAGCGCTTCTCTATTTGGTTTAACAAAAGCCACCGCCGCTACGGCACTCTCTGGGCCGAGCGTTTCAAATCCCTCCTCGTCGAGCCCACCGGACGCGCCATCGAAACGGTCGCCGCGTACATCGACCTCAACCCGGTCCGAGCCGGTCTCGTGGACGACCCCAAAGATTATCGCTTCTGCGGCTACGGCGAAGCCGTCGCCGGCAACCCCGACGCGCAACGCGGACTCCTCTCGCTGCGCGGCGAAACCGACTGGTCCACCGCGCAAGCCGGCTACCGTCTCGCGCTCTTCGGCACCGCTGCCGCCCCGCGCGAACACGCCGCCAGCGTCACACCCGAGGCACTCCAGCAAGTCGTCGCCACCGGCGGCAAACTTCCGCTGACCACGTTGCTGCGCTGCCGTATCCGCCATTTTACGGACGGTGCCGTGCTCGGCAGCCAGGCCTTCGTGCAACAACAGCTCGCCGCCTACCGCACACTCCACCACCGACGTGCCCGCACCGCAGTCCGCCCCATGCCCGCACTCACGGACTGGGGCGGCCTCGCCACCCTCCGCGGCCTCCGCAAACCCGCACTTGGCTGAAAGGCATGGCGGTTGTGGAGTGGTACGCGGCTGGGTTTCGGTGTGCGTGCTCGTTATGTATGGGTTATGGCTGAGCCCACCTCATGTGGTGTCGTCGCACGGGATGGGCTCGCGCCTTTCGGTGTTTGCCGGCTATGCAGACTAATCTGGCAGGCTGCGTTTTCTTCGCCTGCAAAAGAAAAACCCGCTCAGCGAGAGGCTAAGCGGGTTTTCTAAATTGGGTGCAGGGCTTGGATTTGAACCAAGGACCTTCAGGTTATGAGCCTGACTTTTCCCCTCTGGAGAGCTTGCAGGTGTCCAAAAAGTGTCCATTTTGGCTGGCATGGCCTCAAAACTATCGGGTGTCAGCATTGCCAAAATCGACGAGAACCGGGTGGTGATTCCGAAGAACGCGAACCGCCGCGTTGCGTGGTGGCGGGTGACCCTTGGCAAGAAGATCACCGGGGCGAAGAAGGTCCGGCGTTTCTTTTCCAAGGAGAGCGAAGCAAAAGAGTTTATCGAACTTACCCTCGAATCGAAACAGGTCGAAGGCCATGAGGCGTTCATCCTCACGCCTGCGATTCGAGCAGAAGCGCGGCGATGCCAGGAGATGCTGGACGCCGCTGCCGCCAAAGCGGGTCGTCGTCTGTCTCTCACCGAGGCGGTGGGGTTCTTTCTCCGCCATGCGCTGCCACATGGCGGTACGCGTGTTTTCAAGGAGGCGGCGTTGGAGTTCCTCGCCAATCGCGAATCGAAGAATCTCAAGCCGCGCTATCTCGTGAATCTGCGAAGCCAATTCCGACGCCTCGAAACGGAGTTTTCGACCACGAGAGTAAACGTGATCACGTCGCAGATGATCGAATCCTGGCTCAATGGCCTAAAGGGTTCGGCAAAGACGCGGAACAACTACCTCATCACGCTGCGGACGTTTTTCGATTTTTGCGTGAAACAGAAGTGGTGCTCGGAGAACCCGGCCAGCGACGTGGACAAGGCCGTTCTCGATGAGCCGCCGACCGAGATCCTTTCAGTAGACGAGGCGGCACGCCTTCTCGCTTGCGCGCAAGACGACGCGGAGTTGCTCCCCGCACTCGCGATTCAACTCTTCGCGGGGCTCCGCCGTTCGGAAGTCTGTGCGCTGGACTGGTCTGAAGTCCGCGACGATGAGATCGAGGTCAAGGCCGCCAAGTCCAAGACAAGGGCGCGCCGCACCGTCACCATTCAGCCAAATCTTGCGGCATGGCTTCAGCCTTTCAGGCAGATCACGGGCCGCGTTTTCCCCAGGAGCGAAGACGCCTATAACGAGCGCCTTAACGCGTTGGTTATTGCAGCCAACAAGCAGGGCGCCGCCGAGATGCCGCCCCTGCCTTTGATCACGTGGAAGCGGAACTGCCTTCGCCACACCGCGGCCTCGATGCTTTTGGCGTTTCTCAAAAACGATAATCTAACGGCCCTGGAGCTCGGCCATGGCATCGAAGTCCTGCACCGGCATTACAAGGGCCTTGTCGGCAAAGTCGAAGCGGCGCGCTATTGGAGCCTGGCCCCTGGGGCTGTGAGCCCCATAGAGCGGATCGATTCAGCGGGGCAGGGGACACTCGATCTGCCCGCACTGCACGCGGTTGAGAGTTGAGCCCTCTTTGCTCTCTTTTAGTAGCTAGTAATCTTCATGTTGTGAAAGCCACACGCGCGGTGCGACGGTTGAGCGGAAGGCTCCTCTACTTTGGTTTTGGTGCTCAAGATGGATAATATATTGGACATATTAGTAAATAATCGCCTTAAATATCAGACACGATGCCACGAACTCTCCCCGTCTTGTTTCCGGCTACTGCCCGCCAGTTGGCAGCTTTGGGTGACCGGCTCCGGCTCGCTCGCCTGCGGCGGCGCTTCTCTGCGGCGACCGTGGCAGAGCGTGCGGGCATCACGCGTTCGACCCTGTATCGCGCCGAAAAGGGCGACGCCGGCGTGGCCTTGGGGACCTATGTGAGTGTCCTGCGTGTGCTCGGCTTGCACGGCGACCTGGATGCGGTGGCGCGCGACGACGAGCTCGGCCGGAAGCTGCAGGACTTGGAATTGCCCGAACGACGCACCGCCCCCCGCCGCAGCAAATCGGAGGGCGCGCCGTGAAGTCGAAGAATCGTCAGCAAGTCGAAGTCGTGCTCGATGCCGATTTCATCGGCGAGGCCTGCCCGGTGGGCACGCTGTTCCGGGCCGCTGCGCATGGACGTGAGACTTTCTCCTTTGCCTATGATCGCGCCTGGCTGAATCGGCCGGATGCCTTTGCGATCGATCCCGATCTCCAGATGCACAGCGGCGAGAGTTACCCCGCTGACGGCACGGGTGTCTTTCGTGTGTTCTTGGACTCCGCGCCGGATAGATGGGGCCGGCTGTTGTTGGACCGGCGCGAGGTGATGCGCGCACGGGTAGAGCAGCGCCCGGCTCGCGCTCTCGGCGAGTGGGATTACCTCCTCGGCGTGCATGACGGTTGCCGGATGGGGGCGCTTCGTTTTCGGCAGGACGCGAAGGGGCCGTTCCTTGATCATGACGCCCGCCTTGCCGCCCCGCCTCTCGCATCGCTGCGCGAACTCGAAGCGGCCTCGCTGGCTCTGGAGGCCCCCGATGCGCCGGATCGCGAAGAGTTTTCTCGGTGGCTTATGGCGCTTCTAGCTCCGGGCAGCTCGCTCGGCGGTGCCAGGCCAAAAGCGAACTTCACTGATTCCGACGGCGCGCTCTGGATCGCCAAGTTCCCGAGCCGTGAGGACAGGCGGGATGTCGGAGCGTGGGAGAAGCTCGTGCACGAACTTGCGGTTTCTGCCGGTATCGACGTTCCGGAGGCGCAGTTGTTGGCGCTGTCCGGTCGTCACCGGACGTTCGCTACACGTCGTTTCGACCGCGTGGGCGCACGCCGTCGCTTCTTCGTCTCGGCGATGACGCTGCTCGGTCGTGCGGATGGCCAAGGCGGGAGCTACCTTGAGTTGGCCGAATTTCTCAGCACGCGAGGGAGCACGCGGAATCGTTCCGATGATTTGCGGCAGCTTTGGACGCGCGTGGCGTTCAACATCCTTGTCGGCAACACCGACGATCACCTTCGCAATCATGGCTTCATTCTGGAGGCGGACGGCTGGCGTTTGGCTCCGGCCTACGATCTCAATGCCAACGTCGAACGCCGCGTCCATACGCTCGCCATCGACGAGCGCGACCCGACGCCCGACCCGGCATTGCTCCTCACAACGGCGCCCTATTACGGGCTAAAGAAGCCCGAGGCCGAAGCGATTCTTTCGCAGGTTCGGCAAGTGGTCGCCACCTGGGGTGAGGTGGCGCACCGGTTGCAGCTGCCGCGCGATGAGACCCAGCTCATGGCCGCAGCGTTTGCGGATCGCGCGTCGTGATGTGGGCTGTGTTAAGCGGCTCCGAGTCCGCTGCTCGCAGAACCTCCGCCACAAACACGCAGGCCGATGATCGACTTTGCGACACGTTGAGCCGTTGAGAACTGAGTATGCGCCTTCGAGTACTCTCCGATTTACACCGCGAGTTTGGACATGTGGAACTGCCCAACGTCGAGGCGGACATCGTCGTGCTCACTGGCGACATAGATCGTGGGGTGCGTGGCGTGCGCTGGGCCATCGAGCGCTTTGCTCCGGTGCCGGTGCTCTACCTCGCCGGCAACCATGAGTTCTATGGAGAGACGTTTGAGAAGGTGATCCCCTCATTACGTGAGGCCGCAGCCGGCACCTCCCTGCGCATTCTGGAAAACGACGTTTTTGAGTTCGGCGGCTATCGCTTTTTCGGGGCCACGTTGTGGACCGACTTTGCGCTCTTTCCGGAGCAACGAACCGACTCGATGATTCGTGCGAGTGATCGCTCCTCGGGGATGAACGATTACAAGAAGACCCGCACCCTCCCTCGTTATCAAAAGCTCCGTCCGGCACAGACCGCGATGCGCCATGCTGAATCCTGTCGGTTGCTGAGTCTCTTTCTGAACGGAGGCGACGTCGGGCGCTCGGTGGTGCTCACGCATCACGCTCCGTCGTCGCGGTCGCTCCTTTCTGGCTGGGAAACGGACTCGATCAACGCTGCCTACGCTTCGAATCTCGAAGCGATGATCGAAGCCACCCGTCCATGCGCTTGGATTCACGGGCACACTCACGCCTTCCGCGACTACTCCATCGGGAATACGAGGATCGTCTGCAATCCCCTCGGCTACCAAGGCGACGCACCGCAACAGACCGGTTTTGTGGCCGATCTGATTCTCGAGCTTCCGGACTGATTCCGTGCGTGCGATCAATGTTTTGCCATGCGCGCTTTCGTGACGTGGAATCTGGCGAGCGTAGGTGGTGGCAAATACTGGTCTTGTAAGTCCAAAACGGCGCCTGATCGGACAGAATACAGCCGAGATGCGAAGCCCGGACGATCACCGTCGGAGGTTCGCGCCGAAGTGTGCGGCGCGCAGGTGTGAAGCGGAGTGAAGGCGAAGGCTGCGAGAGAAGCGACGAGTCGGCGACAGCGGACGCGCGGCAAGGCCGCTGGTGTCGCGAGCGGAGCCTGCGGAGAGAGTGATCCTGGCGAATGGTCGCGCTCGGGCGACGAATCGCCAGAAGCGGCCGTGAGCGCGGGAGCCAAGCCGTCTCGGAGCGCAGCGAACGGCCCGAGCCGAAATCGCAGCGCAGCACCGGAGCGCCGCACGCGTGGCGTGTGGTAGCAGCTCCCGGCCTTAGCCGGAATCGTGGCATTGAGTAGGGTCCACGCTGCCGTAGTGGAGAATACGATGCATTCTGATATGTCAGGTGGGTTTGCCCCGATTTTCCGGACAGGGGATTGAGCTGATTGGATGTGGTTAGTTGAAGGCAGATTCGAAGTCGAGAGGGGTTCGATAGCCGAGGGAGGAGTGGAGGCGGCGGGTGTTATAGAAGCCCTCGATGTAGAGGAAGATGGCGCGGTGGGCGTCGGCCGCGTCGGGGCACACTCCTTCGGCGTTGGTCTCGATGCACGCGAAGCGTTGCAACGTTGGCAGTCGTACCGTGCGTCTTCAAGTGCTGCGTCGGCGAGTGCATACCACTTCGCACAATCTACTCGTGCAGCATTCGCTCTAGTCCCATCGGCGGAGTCTTCGCGTTTCCCTTTCGGATATATCGCGTGATCGCGGGAACTTCGTCCGGCTCCGGTTAAGGGTGCTAAGCGCCTTGACAGGTGAGTGGTTTATTGCGGGCATACATCCACTTATATGAAGCCAGCCCAGAAGCAGAATCACGCATCACGGAAACAATGGCAGCTCCTCGTCGGCCTCTTGGCGCTGTCAGCTTTTTTCTACGGTTGTACGACGGCAATCCGGGTGGAAAGTAATCCCCCGGGCGCGACGGTGACGGTCAATGGGCAATCCATCGGAACGACGCCGGTGCAGTACCAGATGCAGGGATCGAAGCCGTTGGACGTGCAGGCCACAATGACGGGCTATTTTCCCGAGTACCTTAGCTACACGCCGGACAGCCAGTCTGGGACTGATAAGGCGCCGATCAGCCTGAACCTTGAGCGCTCGCAGATTGATAAGAGCTACGAGGTGGTGACGGAGCCGGCCGGCGTTTCACTCATGCTTGATGGTCGGTCAGTGGGCATCACGCCCATCACTGTGCCGGTCACCTACACGCGTAGTGGTAAGAAAGATCCATGGGCGGCCAAGACATTGGAGCTTTCCAAGACGAACTATCAATCCGAGCGCGTCACGCTTTCCGTCGATGATAGCAAGGTCGCTCCCGTGAAGCTGGCTTTGTTGAAAGACGAACGGACGTACAGCATCTCGGCCACCAATCTCGATGGAGACGTTCTGGCTGCGGAGGTCTCGCTGGATGGTAAGGTCGTGGGGACGACTCCGTGCAAGTTGCCCATCGTGTACCAGCGCGCGGATAAGATGAAGCCCTGGCCACGTTTTAACGTCGTGGTGGAAATCCCAGGGCGCTACAAGCCGAGTCGTTTCGAGCTCTATTACGAGCGCGATACCAATATCCCGCGGCAGTTGGAGGCGGTTACGGAGATTGTCGCCAAGGTGATCGTGCCCGAGGTCGTTATGACGCCCACGGGCGCGGCCTTCAAAGTGACGGAGCGGCCCGCCGTGGCTACGCTCAATCTCAAGGACGACTCCACTTCGGTGTCGGACTTCAAAATGGTAACATCCTATCAGCGTCAGGACATGCGTCCCGCCAACCGCATTGAGAGCATCTCTTCTTTTACGGTCACGCCCGATGGCCAGAGTGTAGTTTACGCGTTGTCCGAGACGGACGAGAATGGAAACCGCTATAGCAACCTATACATCAAGCGCGCGGACGATTCTTCTGGTGGCGTCTCCCGTTTGACGCAGGGCAGCCGGTTCATGGATGTCCAGCCATACATCGCAAACGATACGAGCAACTACTTGGTATTTGCCTCGAATCGAGGCGACCGCTCGAAGCCCGACATCTTCCGGGTGAATCTCGTCGAGAGCCGGCTCACGGGTGGTATCTCCCGTTTGACCAGCGACAACCGCTTCAACTTCGGCCCGACATACGGCGACAGTAACCGGCAGCTCTTCTTCCTTTCTACGGAGCCGGCTTTCCCGAAGGCCGAGCCGCAGATCAGCAGCATCCGATTCGACGGTTCGCTGCCCACTCAGTTGCCGAATGTCGCGGTGCAGATCAATAACGCATACCCTGAAAAGGTATTTTTCGTTCGCGTCGATGAGGATACCGGCAAGAAACAAATCTACTCCATCACTGCTGACGGTAAACTGGAGACTGCGCTCATTAACCAAGAGGACTTCCGCAATGCCAATTGCTATGACCCTTGCGTGAGCTCTGATGGCCAGCGCGTATTGTTCACTGCAGATCATGCCACGGGCGCGGGCGACCGGGCCAATAGCGATATTTACCTGATCAATGCCGATGGCAGTGGGCTGCAGCGCCTGACTTATAACGAGTCGGACGACTTTGCTCCGCAATGGTCCCCGACCGAGGAGGGCGTGGTATTCTTTATCTCGACTCGTGGTGGTGCGACCAACATCTGGCGCTTGAAGCTGGTTACCGGGCGGTAAGTTCCCTGGAGCTCTTTGCCGTTAGGCTGCGCACCAGCCTGACGGCCTTTTTTACCCCTTTCACAAGCCTTCATGAGCGTATCGGTTTTATTCGGCGGGCATACCGATGTGGGCACCCGGCGGTCCAATAACGAGGACGCATATCGCACCGAGTTGCTGGCCAAAGAGACTTCCGCTCCCAGCGCCCTGCTTGTGCTGAGCGATGGTGTTGGCGGTGCCAATGCGGGTGAAGTTGCTAGCCGGATGGTGGTCGATGGCGTTTGCGAAATGCTGGCAAAGCATGTGCAGGCGGTGCCGATTAGCGTTGATCGCAGGCTTGTGCTCGAGGATACGATGCGTGAACTTGACAGGCAGGTTCGTGTTGCGAGCGAGGATCCAACACGCTCTGGCATGGGCGCGACGGTGTCGATCCTCTGGGTCGAAGCCGGGCAGGCTTGGTGGGGGCAGGCTGGAGACAGCCGAATCTATCGGCTTCGCAAGGGCGTACTCGAGCAAGTTTCGCACGACCACTCGCCGGTGGGACGTTTAAAAGCGCAGGGGAAACTCACGGAGGAGCAGGCGCGCGTGCACCCCTTACGCAATCTGATCGATCAGTGTTTGGGGGGCGGGGGGGCGCCAGCCGAGCCGGATGTCGGACATTTCGCGGCGGAGCCGGGAGATGTCTATTTATTGTGCTCCGATGGGCTGAGCGACGGTCTTTGGGACCGCGATTTGGCAGCGGGGCTGCGTTTGGTCGCTGCCGGAAAACAGACGCCGGAAGTCGCCGCAGTATCGCTGGTAAATCAAGCGAAGGAGGCTTCGGGTAAGGACAATATCACCGCCATTGTTGCTCAGATCACTGAGGACTCGGATGGGGCGGTAGGTGATGGTCGGATGGGCGGGATCATGCGCGTGTGGCGCGGATTCTTTTCGGGCCGGCCGGCCACACACTGACTTCGTATGCTCGAAGCTGCTATGGGGTTTTCTGAATAACCTGAATGGCGCGGATTTCCGTAGTTGTGTAGACGGTTCGGCTGTGGCCGGAGCGAAATTCGAGATTGCCGCCGCAAAAAAGGTGCCCGGGCTTGATGCTACTGGACGCGCCAAAAGTACAGCCATTGATCGTGACAATGCCGGAGGGGCGGTCCGCACGATTGGTCGTGAGTTCTGCTTCGGTGTCGGTCCGCAGGATGAGTGTGTAGGCGGTTTGCTGCGTGAGCACCAGCACGCGGTCGCCTGGGCGGAGGGTTCGTAGCTCCAACTCGGCCAAACTGTCCTTCTCGTGTTGGCGCAAAAATAACTCCCAGTCTGGAGTGGGCGTTGAGTCGGGTGGGATCATGATACGTTCGGTAGCTGCGATGAATGCCAGTCGGGAAGAGGCTTCTCAGGCTAGTTCGACGGTGTAGCGAAACGTACCGAGACGCAGTTCCTGTCCTGATCTTAGTGGATGTGCAACGACTGGTGCGAGTGGGCGATTATCAAGGAGGACGGTGGCACTGGCTGAGAGTGATTCGATCCAGAAAGAGTTCCGCCAATAATGAAGCCGGGCATGTTCGGCGGCTAAACCGGATATGGTAATGGCACAGGTCGAACCAGAGCCAATGCTCGCGTCCGTAAAGAGCCAGATGGTGTTTTGAGGAAGCTGATCTGCGCCGATAGGGCGGAATCTCAGGCATCCGGAGATCGCTGGCATGATCAGTGTGGCTCCGCCACTCATGCCAAGTATAGCTTCGTCGAGCGGCGGCCCGCCGGCGGCATTACCTGCGAGGTGCCGGATTTGCAGCGCGAGCACTCCGGCGAGGTCTAGGGTGTTATCGCAGGCCGGATCAAGTGGGACGGGTGTGGCAGTCAGAAGGGCGCCGTTTAGCTTCGCTGCATTGGTGCTGGGCCGGCCGTCTTCGCCTGAGATGATCGTGATGCGCCCTTGGTGTTTGGCGAGGGTCGCGTGAATACGGGAGATACGCTTTTCTGCCGTGGGTGTGAGCAGATCGGCCTTTGCGGTGCCTTCGGCAGGTTTGCGCCCGATTGTGAAGTGGGGACGGGTGATGACGGTTAGTGGACGTTGACTGGTTGGCGCTTCATTTATCGGTTGAAGTCGAAGGTAAACGGCTTGGTGCGGAGGGAGCAGGGGGGGCTCGACTGCGAGATTCGCAATATGCTCGTGAAGCTCGGCGGTGGCTTTTTCCAAGGAGTCTCTTTTAAGGCCGGTAGGCAATGATTGCACCAAGCGTTCGGCCACCACTGCACGCTCTTTTAGGACGGCGGCGTTGGCCTTGGGGGTGGCGCATGCTCGCCTAATGGTGTGGAGCATCGCCGCGGCTTCATCGTGTTGTCGTCGTGCTCCAATGGATGCACGAATCTGCTGAATTCGAGATTCGAGCGTCGCCCGTTCGGGGGATGGCGGAAGGCCTGCGATCCGTTCGGCGACCCCTGCCAACTGCGTTTCGATGGTCCGAAGTTCGCCATCTTGTTCGGCAGAGGCCTGCAACGGCACAAGCAGCGCCTCTATTTCCTCTTGGGCCCGGAGATTGGCAATGCACCAAGCTGTTTTATCTAGGCGTTGGCGTGCAGAGGCTTGCGCAGGCGCGGCAGGCAGGTGGTCGAGCCGCGCTTGGAGTTTTGTCTGCTCCGCATCGAGTTCGTGCAGATTTCGAGGAGTCGATGCCACATTGTGTTCGTGGCGTTCGATTAGGATAATCAATTCACGGTATGGATCTTCTGGCGCTGGCGGCGGGACCGGGGCGCTGTTTTCCGATGCAAATAATTCGTCCAGCCAGTGGGCGAAGATTTCGCGTTCTTCGCCTACTGGCAGTTGTTCGATCTGCGCCTTGAGGTGGGCCGATTGGACTCGGATGGTGGCGCGCTGCGCGGCGGAGTGCTGAGCTTTAACGTTTGCTTCCAGCTCGGCCAGTGCCGCTTCAACTTCTAGCACTGGTTGCCAAGGGCGGAACTCTTTGAGCTTGCGCTGAGCGCCGGCGCGGCGCGGGGGATTGGGACCGTTTTCGGCAGTCTCTTCGAGTTGCTGAATCTCTTGCTTGAAGGCTTGTAATACGACGTCGGGGGGCGAGTCGGCGCTCAGGTTGCTGATACTATCTCGGGCGAGGTCTATCGTGCGCATTAGGGAGGCTCCAAGAATCTGAAACGATTGGCAGGCTGGTGTGCCGGGCAACCTAAAACCAGTGATGTACAAAAAAGAGGCCCGCTTAATGCGGGCCTCTTTTAGCTGGCGAAGGTCTTCTATGAATCAGCGATAAACTCCGCCTTTGCCTGTAATTCGGAACGGGCTGCCCCAGCCGGTTTCGCCAGTGACGGTGAAGGTATACTCGCCGTCTTGGGTAAACGTGGCGGTGGCTTCCACCGGATTCGTTGTCGACGGGCTCACTTCGGCCTTTGCGCCCGAGGCGTTTGCAACATCCCAGCTCTTCACTACGAAGTCGGTCTGACCGCCTGCGTCGATGAGTGTGAGCGTGAGTTGTGCCGAGCTCCCGACGACGCGGGTCTCCCCCGTGCTGATGGAGAGATTCCAAGAACGGGTTTCGCCTGGGCTGACTCGGACGGTCCAATTGGCCCCGGTTGCCTGCACGATCTTTCGCACAACCTTAGCTTCGACTGTGAGTCGGGCACCTTTGCCGCCAAGGTATTCGCGCTTAACACCTTTTTGTTCGCCGTTCTCCCAGTCTGGATCGACGGTGATAGGGTTGCCATTTTCGTCCACCACCATGATGCCGTTGGGCAGTGCACCTGAGAATGCGGTCGCCGGATTGGAGGCGGCACCGGTCGATGGATTGATGGAAAGTCCATCTTTGGTCACGAGGGCGCCTGATGCGTCGCGTCGCAGACCGTCGAGAGCGATCTTGCTGCCATTCGCAGTGGTGGCGGTGCCATCGGCGTTGAGGGTAGCGCCAGGGATGAAGTTGATGGAACCGTCTGGGCCAACGACGAGCACGCCCTTATCGGTTTGAAAAGCGGTGGAGCCGTCTGCGAGCTGTTTACCAGAGTGAAGATCGATCTTCCCGTATTGCGGCGAGTCGATGTATCGGCCGTCGGCACTGAGGGTGCCGGGAATGTTAAACGGATTGCGGCCGGGGATGTTGATGCTGACCTGTCCGCCGGATTGCATCACGCTGCTCCCTGCGATACCCGGGATTGTCGCGCCGGTGTTTGTTCCGGTGGTTAGGGCGCTGGACGACGTGGGCGCTGGTGCCGTATCCCCATCTGGGTCGCCCTTAGGGCGGATGTTCTGACCGCGCATCAGTTGCTCAACTTTTTGGGTGTCGCCATTCTTGGCGGCGTCCAACGCCTGCTGCAGCGAAGTGTCACCTTTGGCTGCGAGTTGGGCCGCGATGCTTTCAAGCCGAGCTTGTAGAGCAAAATAGCGGGGATCGATATTCTCGCGGAGGTTTTTGCGGAGTTCCTCGCGGGAGCTTTCAAATGCACGACCGAAAAATCCACGGGCTTGTTCGATCCGACTTGGATGCTGGTCTAGCTTGGCTCGGGCACGCGCAAGCAGTTCGACTGCATAGAAACCGTTTTCTTTGCTGGCGCGTAGAATATTGTCGGCAAGCTGCTCTTTGGATTTGCCGACGAATTGTTCGCCGCGAATCAGGTAGGCATTGAGGATGATGCGTTGTTCTTCGCGGAGATCCCCAACGGAGGGCGGCTCAGCCGGGGCGGCGGAAAGCCACGAGGTTAGTCCAATGCTGGCGGCAAGGACGATGGTTCGAAACATGCGGGAGTGCATAATAGAATAGAGGGATATTTATGTAACTGGCTCAGCCCTTAGGGCTGGCTCAGGGTTAAATAAAATGGGTGTAAAGCAACCATGAAAATGCTGGCGCGGTCGCGCTGGATTTAGCAAGTTGCCCTCGCTCCAGCTTGCGTAAACCGATATCGACACCCCTTATGAGCGGAAATTTGCATGGTCCACAGTCTCAACTCGCGCGTGAACACACTCTGGCCAGTCGGCTGGTGGATTGGTACTGGTCAGAGGGTTCCCGGCGTGTCGAGCGCCCGGTTGGCGCCGATGCGTGGGATGGCAACTATGAGCAGTTTGTCCTGCCTACGGGGACTTGGTTGCGGCAACTTTACGATGTGCGGCATGGCCTGGCGGCAGTTGAGCAAGCGTCGGCGGCACCGCGCCCGGCGGTCGCGTTATGGGGTATGTCGCAAACGGGTAAGTCCACTTCGGTTTCCGCTCTGATCGATGTGAATGTACAAGTGTCCGCTGAGCATCCTGAAAAGGACGGCGAAGGGGGCGGATTGCATTGGCCCGGTGGATTGCCCTTCTTCTTTGTCGCGCCGCATCGCGACCTGGATAAAGGCGAGACATACCCGATGCACTGGTACGAGCGTTCGCTAAATCCTTTCAATAGCGGATTGGACGCTTCAAGTTGTCTTAGTCGGTTCGTCCCTGGCTCGACGGCGCCCATGGGCGGTCGTGTGCATGTGAGCGACCCGCAGCATCCGGTTCGGGTCCAGTTGGTGCCGCCCAACGATCTTTTGCATGCGCTGGCACGCGGCTTCGACTCGGAATGCCTTGGGCCGGCGCTGAAGGGTAAGCAGGAGGAGTGGACGGTTGATCGCTTTGACCGCATGCTTGCGGAGTTTAGGGATCAACACCGTGGGTTGATGTCGCAGCCTGCCAGCCGGATCGCTTACGAGCGGATGTTGGCGGTTGTGGAGACTCTCAACGATCTGGTGTTTGCGCGCGTAGAGACTTTTGCCAAGCTACGGACCAATGATGCCGATTGGCAGAGCCGTCAGGAGGTGCTGCTGAGCGATCCAGTGCTTCTGGCCGATCCCAAGGTGACCGATGCGTTTGCCGCGCAAGTCTTCTGGAGTGGAAGTCAGATTTTCACGGAGCGCTACCTTGCCATGCGTAGCCTGTACGAGCAGCTGATGCAGGAGTGGGGTAGCAGGCCAGTGTATGCCACACTGCCGGCGACCACCTTGTTGCTCGACATGGCGGCCTGCGTGAACGCATTCAAACCGCGCCAGAATGCCGATACTCGCGAAGGCAAACAACAGCGCCTCATCGACGCACTTGGCTATCGCATTCAGGGGGACCGTGTGTTGCTGGGCTGTGGCACGGACTACACGCAGCGAGTCGGCGGTACCGCAGAGCACTTTTCCAACTTCCAGGGTCTAGTCTGGGAACTGGTGGTCCCGATCAACGTCGAGAATCTGGCACCGGGTGCTTTCCGAGATCTGGTGGCGGGCACCGACCTGCTCGATTTCCCTGGCGTCGGGCGTGATGAGAAAAACGAAACCAATCGGCTTAACGCTAATCCTGCCAAGCTGGGAGAGGGCAAGGGCCAGCGTTGTACCGTCGAAAATTTCTACAGCGACATCGTCAAGCGCGGCAAAACCGCGTCGATCGTGGCAACGTATTCCCGGAGGCTGTCCGTGGACTCGTTTTCCATTCTCCAGAACATCGACAAGGACGAGCCCAGTAATCATGCCACCGACCAGATCGCCAATGGCGTGCGTACATGGTTGCGGAACATGGCTCCCGATTTTGTCGAGGGTGCCGGTCAAAAACCCCAGGGCGTCTCGCTTAATTTGGGCCTGACATTCTGGGGCGAGTTTGTGGACCAGTCCAAAGAGGATCGTGCCTCCAACTTCGAGATGCGGCGCAAATTCTACGGGAAGCTAGGCGTGCTGGCCGATCCGGATGTCACCACGGTGTTCGCACTCAATTATCACTGGATGAAGAGCCCGCGGGTGAAGTTTACCCAGCCGTTCCGGCAGGGTGTCCCCTTGTACGAACGCGTGGTTTCCGAGCCGGAGTTTCAGCGGATGTTTCGCAACCCGGTCAGCCAGCAGTCACTCGTCGAGATGACGGAGGATCTGGTGCGTGGCGGCTCTGGGGGCGCAGACTTCCTGTTTGCGCAGTTGCGCGCTCAGGTACTAAGCCACGGCGCGGCAGCTCGGCAGGCGCGCTTCGCGCCGGTGCTGGAGCGCCTACGGCAGACGCTTCAGTCGCTTGTGCAATGGCGTCATTTACGCAAACCCAAGACCGATAGCGATACCCGCCTAGATGAGATCGATGCGTTCCTTGCTCGCGTCGAGGTTGCACTGAGTGATCGTAGCGAGAATGGCGTGCGCGCGAGCAGCTATGCATTGCGGGAGCTGCTGGGCGTAGATCCGGCGACCGTCACACTGCCGGCTTCCGGCCGGGATGGGCTGACTGCGGCCTATGTCGGAAAACTTTTTAACGAGTGGAAGAACCGCCAAGGTCTTCGCTTCGACGAGTGGTTGAGGCATGGCCGTACCACCGAGCCTGATTGGTCGGCTTTGGGGTTCTCCATGCGCGAGCAGGTCGAAAATTTCCTCGATGCATTGATCAACAGTTTTGATCGCCAAGTGGCCACTGAGATTGCGGCGCTTGGTCGTCGCGCCTGGGAAACCATCCCCGGCTCGGAGTCGCATCGGCATGCTCATCTAAAACGCTACCTTGCGATGGAGATGACCAATCGGTTGCTCTACAAGGCTCCGGGGACTCCTCCTCGGCCTGCGCTGCGGGCGGCTCGCACAAGCGAGGCGAAGGGCCGCGAGACTCCGGCATACGTTGCGTTCATTGGCCCATGGATCGAGGGCCAGTTGGCTGCCATTAAACAAAGCCTCACGCCAGTGGTACTCCGGCCGCCGCTCAACGGCGATGCCCGACTTGAGCAGTTGCTTGATGTCTCCGAACTGAGCTGAGGCCGTCATCCCCCGAAATTCCATGAAGACTCTGCGCATTTTTCCCAATACAGGTCATCAAGTCTTTACCATCGATCTAGAGGAGTTGCTCTCCAATAGGCGCGATTCGCGTGGTAGCCTTTTGCCGCCGCCCTCGATGGAGGAGCTCAAGGTGTTTGTCACGCTGCAACAGCCGACCAGCCAGCCCGCGTCCAGTCGCGAAAAATATGCCGGCTGGCAGCCCTGGGCGGAGGAATTGCCGTGGCTACTCTACCAGTATGGTTTGTTGTTCGACCCGGATCGCGGCGAAGACCGTCCTGTGCTGTTCTTGGCGATTGAGTCGAACCTCGGTGGTTTGGACCGCGGCACCATATTGAAGCTGGAGCGGCTTGTCGGTGGAGTACGCCCCCCCGATCATCCCTTCCTTGCTGGACGGCAGGACCTGGCGGAGCCCGACGCTGGCCCCAATATGTCACCATATATTAGCCGCGACGAGCAGCAGCTTTATTGTGACTACGCGAATGGTGAAATGTGGCTGGAGGATCCGTTCGGCGGTGGCCGAGTGAAGCTGCCGTCGAAGATCGACCCACGCCAGGCTAAGGACCTTAATTTCGAGCTTCCTCCGGAAACATTGAAGATTCAGTGGATGCCTTCGGCTGGCGACCAGCCGGTGGATGTGGATCTCATCGTCGATCTCGGCAACACCCGTACCATTGCCCTTCTGCTGGAAGACCACGGCGCAAACGCGCAGGTCGCGGATTTTAGTGCGCGGGCACATGCCGTGCGTTTCCTGCCCAGGCAGCTATCCTTCGGCTCGCGCGATGCGCGGGAAAATGTGGACGAATACTCGATCATCGATTCCTGGGTCCTCGTGCATCGCTCCAGTTTCGCCAACTTGGAGCCCCCGGCCAGTCAGGCCAAGCTGCGCACGTTCGTGGCCAAGGTGCATGGCGACGAAGTGCGCGCCCGCTTGCTCGATCAGCGTTTCGTTTCGCTCTCGCCCGTGCTGGTTGGCGGTGGGCGTGCGCCATCCGGGGCGGCCAAGACGCTGGCCCGTGCTGTTCTGGCCGACGACCAGCAAGCCCCTCGGTTTTATCTCAGCAGCCCCAAGCGTTACGCTTGGGATGACACCTCGATGGGCACCGTGGACCAGTATTGGGAACAAATCCCCAACACCCACGATGCCGACGCCGACAAATTCAAGTCCCTGGATGGGCTGATCCGGACCTTCATGCACCCGGATGGGGCGGAGTTCGATTTGCCGCTGGCGACTATGCAGAGCGAAGCCGTGCAGCCGCTCGATAATCACAGCATCCCCGCCAAGTATCCCCGGCGCGACACGATTTGCTGGTTTGCGCTTTCCATCCTGGAGGCCGCGCAGCAGCAGATGAATGCGCCGGATTTCCTCGACGGCAAACCGCGGCCCAAGGTGGTGCGCCGGTTACGCCACGTGCGCGTGACTTATCCGTCGGGTTGGGCCGGCGAGGAGCGTGAGGCGTATCTAGCTCAGTGGCGCCGAGCCACCCAGTTGTTTGCCCAGGCCCATTGTGAGAACCCGTTGTCGCGAGCCGAAGGCGGCTCGGCTCCAGCGATGGTCTCTCGAAACATCGACGAAGCGGTGAGCTCACAACTGCCCATTTTGCATGCCGAGCTGCGCAATCTCGGACACGATGCCGGCAATTGGTTCGATCTTTATGGCCCACAAGGGCACGTGACGGTGATGAACATCGACATCGGCGGTGGTACGACTGACGTCGCGGTGATTCGTTATCAGCAGACCGAGCAAGTGGGCCGTGGTGTTTCGCTCACCCCAGAGCTGCTCTTCAAGGACGGATTCACCGTGGCCGGCGATATGCTCGTGAAACGGCTCATCGAGACTGTGGTACTGCCTACTTGGCTTGGCGCCAAGGGGGGCGTCCCGTTTGTCGGCAATCGCGAAGCCAAGGACATTGTCTTCAAGCTGCTCACCAGCGCGAACGAGAATCCGGTGAATAATCTGCCGGGCACGATGGCCCGCTTGGGCCGGATTGTACGCTTGGCGCTGGTGCCGCTGGCCAACGCCATCTTGCAACGGCTTAATCAGGCTGAGCGCGACGGCGCGGCGGCCATCCGGCCGATCCGCATTGACGAGGTGGCCGACACCACTGCCATTCGCGAGCTTAACAGCATCGCCCTGCAATTGATCATGCGGCATTGCGAGACTTGTGGCTGGGGAAAAATCAAGCCCGCCGAGGTGCGGCGTTATCGCCACTTTAGCACGTTCCTGCCGTGGTTCGACGGCATTTGGAAGCGTCAGGATAATTGGGGCGAGCTGCCCTTCCGTCCCGATGCCGAAATCCGGGCGAGCGTGGAATCGCTCAACGCCTGTGTCACCGGCGTGTTTGGCAGCATGATCGCCGACCTCGCGGATGTGGTTGCCGAGCACGAGTGCAATCTCGTCATCACGTCGGGTAAGCCATCCGAGTTGGCGCAGATTCGCCGCCTGGTGGCGCGCGAGTTGCCGTTACCCGCGCAGCGTATCCTACAGGTCAAGGACTATCCCGTCGGCGCAGGTTATCCGGCCGACTTCGTCGATGGCGGACGCATTCGCGATGCCAAGACCGTGACGGTCGCCGGCGCCGCGTTGTTCCAGGATGTGATCAACGGTAACACCGGCGGTTTCCGCCTAGTCGAGCCGTTGCGCAATGAAACGACCTCGACCTACAATTGGGGTCCGGTGAAGCCCAGCCGCGACTCCGGTGCGTTCCAAAACGAGCTGTTCTTCGTGGCGGGCACGCCGACCGGTAACCGTCGTGTCGTCGAAATGCGGCTGGGCGAGCGCGTGGGCCGTTGTCTGCGGCTATCTGATCGAATCAAGCCTGAGCCGGTTTACCGGTTGGAGCTGCGCCCCGAGGTGGCGTGCCTCCCGGGTTGGTTGCCGCCGGATTTTAACCGGTCCGAGGCGGTGGTGAAGCTCACCTTGGAACTCTCCATTCGAGAAACCGTGGGCGAAAGCGTTGGCATTGTCCCCGGATCGGTCTCGCTGTTCGCCAGTGGTGCCCCATTGGCCGTGGATGCCAACCAGCTCGTTCGGTTGCGCCTCTGCACGATGGTGGACGATACTTTCTGGCTGGATGCGCCGACCTTCGAGATCGATGCCCAGACTTTGTTCGCCGGCGGAGGTGCCTCATGAGCCTGCGTGGTTGGCAGACACGGTTGGCCAAAGTGGCGGGTGGACTTGGCTGCCTATTGTTTTCGCCGGTCGCCGCGCAAGCTGCCACCGGCGCTGACTCTGGGTCCAGTGGATTGTTCGTATTGGCTTTTCTTGGTGCCATCGTGGGCGGCGTCGCGTTGTTTTTTGCGCTGCAGGCCCGTAGTCTGGCGATCAATGCCGCCCAAGAGGCCAGTACGGCGCGAGCTCGCGCACAATCGGCCGGAGGCCCGCTCACGCAGGAGGCGCTGGCCGCCACCGAGCGGGTATGGGCCACGCGTATTCAGGCTCTTGAGGCGCAATTGCAAGGCGCCGGGCGATCTCCGGCCAAGCCGGTGGCGGTGCCGGAGAAGACGGCAAGCTCCAACAACCCCAATCTGATCGCTCGCATTGAGGAGTTGGAAAAAGTCGTAGCGGGGATGAATATGTCGGTTTACACGACGCAATCTCGCCGGGCTCCCGCTGCTCCGAGTGTGCCGACTGGCCCAGCGGTGAACTGGCCGGCGGTGTTGCAGGCGGATCGTCCGGGAATGGGCGAGCTGCGCCAAACATTGCAGCAGGCCATCAAGGCGGGAGACAACTCGGTCGAAGAGTTGCTCACGTTGTTGAGAACGGTCGATCAGTGGGTGTCCCGGCACCCGAACGAAGGCGAGGTGGTCGCCTTTTTACGGGATGTCTCCCAGTTGCTTTTCATTGCGCTACGGCGCGGCGCGGCGGTGGCTCCTTTGGATGCGTCGATGCTCGCGGACCGGTTGTTGGGGGCTCTTCGTCCATCTTGGCAATTGCTGCATCCTGCGGTCGAGTGCCGCTTCTTTTATCCTGGAGCGACGTTCGATCCCGATTGGATGGAGGACCAGAACCCTGCCGGACTGCGACGCCCGACGATCTCAGAGATGTTATCATGGGCCGTCTTCGAGAAGCAGACCAATGGCCGGAAGGTTCTGGCCAAAGCCCGAGTGACTACGGAGTAATTTTATGAGTTCAGCCCCTACAACACCCTCGTTCCCCTTGGTTCGCGAATGCCCGCCTGGTGGGCTTCGTCCACTACTGGTCCCGGGGGGGCGCGATAACTATTTTTCGGTGGAGCTCCAGCGCATGATGTTCGCGGGGGATGAGCCGCTGGCCCGTTTTTTGCCTCCCGCCAAATGGCAGATGAGCGACCGGAGTGATCGCAGCAGGCATCCGCAGATCACCTACGTCGTCCCTGATGAAATCATCAAGACGGCGCGTCCACTGACGACGCTTCCGCAGACGGAGATCGATGCCTTTGTCCAGGCCGTGACGGTGTTTGTCAGCAAGGGAAGGCCCAATGCCTCCGGGGTGACGCCATTTCTTCGCCAGTGTCATTCGGAGTTCCGCCTGCCTGACCCGAGTCTGGAGCCGGAGTCCTACTGGGTTTACGGTTCCGAGTTCGACCGCCGGTTGCTGATCCTGTGGGGGGCTGAAACGCAGTCCGGGACTTCGTTGACCTTGGATAAGATCGCCGAGCGCATCCAGCGTTGTGCCATGGCGTGGCGCGATAAACAGGAACTCGGGCTGAAGCTGGCTCGCAGCGAGGCGAAGCTCGGCCGTTTCATTGCCCAACGTCTGCCCGATGGCGGGCTGCAAGTGGGCACAGCCACCATCCCGGCCAAAAAGCTCAAGCGCCTCAACCGCATCACTCCGTCGGAGTCGCGCGCATTCGAGGAGGCGGCGCTGGCTTACTATGCCCGTGCGCACGAAGATCACGCGGACGTGCCGCCTTTCGAAAAAGAGCTACGGAAGGAGTTCCGTTTACCCGGGCCGCAAACGATACCGGGCGACTTCTACCGGGTCGGATCGCATTTTGTCATTGCTGCCGACGCTTGGCCCAAGGAGTCGACGTTGGCGCTCGTGATCGATGAACGTTTGGGTTTGCCCGAGCGAGGGGCCGATGGGGTGTCTCCTGCCGAGACGGTTTCGGGGCAGCTCAAGCTTCGCGAGCAGCCTCCCTACGTGCGCTATCTCAAGATTGGCGGAGGCGTGGCCGCCGCCGCGCTTATTGGGTTGGCGGTTTGGATATTCCGCCCTGATACGCTCAAGCCTCAGTTGGTGCAGGAGGATGCGGCCATTGCCAAAGGCGAGACCACCGTCGTACTGACCTTTAGCGAACCGGTGGTACTGCCCACGCTGGCCGCCAAGCCTGCGGATGGCGCGGGGGCCGGCCCCTTTGTTTTCCATGGCAATGCCGCCAGCGTGAATCAGGCGCAGGTGGATATCGTCGATCCGCACCGGGTCGTGCTCACCGTGTCGCCAGCCTTGCGCGACGGCGAGAAGTACGGCCTGTCCGTCACCAATGTGACGGATCGCTCGGGCAACGTGATCGACCCAGCCAGTGCAGAGTTCACGTATTACGACACTGCACTGCCCGAGTTGAAGGCCGATGACATCACGGCTGACGGCACGGGCAACAAGCGCCTGTTGCTGACGTTTACGAAGCCCATTTCCGAAAACGCCCTTACGCCTAACAACTTTGCCGTGTACGATGGCAACGAGGGCGGCCGTCGCGTGCCGCTCGCCAATGTGCTTTTCGATCCTGAGGTCAAAAACCACACGGCCATACTGGTGGAGGCCGCCGACGAATTTGTCGGCAACAAATGGTATCGTTTGGAGCTTGGCAATGTCACCGACACCGCTGTTCGCCCCAACCGCGTCAAGGACGTGCCGGAGGCCAAACGCCGCTTCGAGTACACCGATAAGCGGCCGCCGCGTTTGCGCGAGGTCGTGGCGACGGGCGGGGAGTTCCAGATCGAGCTTCAGTTTAGCAAGCCGATCGACAAGGCGCTCGCCACCGACATCGGCAATTATGAGGTGCTCAATCCCGCCAAGCAGGCCATCCCGCTGGTTGAGGGCGGGGCCATCCTGAACGGCGCTGGAGATCGGGTTACGCTCAAGCTGCGCGCCGGCAAACTGTCCGCGGGGCAACACCAATTGCGGATTCGCCGCATGGCGGAGCTCAAAGGCGGCAACCCCATTAGCGCCCCTATTGAGCGCAGCTTCCAGTTTAACGACGGGATCAGTCCCACCGGACCCAAGATCAAAGGCTACGAGTTGGCCGACGGCAACCGGCGCCTGCGCTTGGAGTTCGATCGGACGCTGGCACGTGAAGGCGAGTTCGATGTGCGCAAGTTCCGCATTCTGGATCGGGACAAACGTGCCACCGGCATTGAGGTGCGCAGCGTGCAACCGGTGGCCGATGCACTCACTCGCATCACGGTTGAGTTGAGTCGGGCACCAGGCCCTGGGCAGTATTTTGTGGAAGTGGCCGGCGTGGAGGATGTCTTTGGCACCGCTCAGGAGAGCCCGGTTGTGGCCGGGTTTATCGTGCGGGGGATCGCGACCATTCAGTCCCAATTAATCGACTGGCAGCAGATGCCTTTGCTTCGGGACGGGCGCATTTTGGTGCTCACCTTCTCCGAGCGCATCACGAAGGAGTCTGCGGCGGACCTCAGCCATTACCGCCTGACGCCGGCACAGACGATAGCGCGTCTGGTCGAGTTCAGGCCGGGCACGGAAGAACTTCCGGCGACGACAGTGATCCTGGAATTGGCCAAGCCTTGCCAGGGCCCACTATCGATCAGTGTGGACGGCGTGATCATTGAGGCTGCTCGCTCGAGTGGCCCGCAATCGTTGCCTGCCCGCAGCGTGCAACCTGTGTTCTAAAATCGTATATGGCGCCAGCGGCCAGCAGACCCGAACGCCGCTTGTGCCTTGCGGCCATTTTATGAGCGAAACGCCTCCATCGTCCGACGAGACGATCCGGACTGATGCGCCTGGTACGGCGGATGAGACGGTCTGCGTGCCGTCTGGCGCGCCATCGGCGCTGCGGCAGTCGGGACAGGTGCTGTTTGCCCGGTTCAGGCTGGAGCGGCTCCTCGGTAAAGGCGCGATGGGTGAGGTGTGGCTGGCGCAGGACACTCGGCTCAGCCAGTTGATCGCGTTGAAATTTCTGCCGGAGTCGACGCTCGGGGATAAGGAGGCGTTGCAGGGGCTCGCCAAGGAAACCCGGCGATCCCGGGAGCTCACGCATCCGCACATCGTACGCGTGCATGACTTCGAAAGCGACGAGCGGACGGGCGCCATCGCCATGGAGTACGTGGATGGCGACTCGTTGGCCTCCTTGAGGCAAGGCCAGCCAGGCGGTTTTTTCGAGGTGCGGGCGATTTCCCAGTGGGTGCGGCAACTGTGCGAGGCTCTCGATTACGCCCATGTCCATGCGCATATCGTCCACCGCGATCTCAAACCGGCCAACATCATGATCGGTCGGCAGGGCGATCTGAAGGTGATGGATTTCGGCATTTCGGCGAGCATTGCCGACTCCGAGTCCAAGCGCAGCATGCTGGTGGGCGTCAGCGGCACGCCGCTCTACATGAGCCCGCAGCAGCGCAACGGCGAGCGCCCCTCCGAGCGCGACGACATCTACTCGCTGGGGGCGACGATCTACGAACTGTTGACCGGGAAACCGCCGTTCTACACCGGCGATCTGCACATGCAGATCGTGCACAAGGTGCCGCCGCGCATGGCGGCGCGCCGCGCCGAGCTGGAGGTGGCAGGTGAGCCGATTCCCGAGGTTTGGGAAACTGTGGTTGCCCAGTGTCTGGCTAAAGAGACCGGGCAGCGTCCCGCGTCGGTGCGTGTCGTGGCGGAGCGGCTGGGGCTGCTGGCGCCGGCCCACATGCAACCGCCGCCTCCCATTTCTGTCCCGGCTTCGCTACCCAAGGGCGGTTCTCGATGGTGGCTGTGGGCGCTTGGGGGAGTGGGGGCTTTCGCGCTCCTACTCGTGGCCGGCATCATACTCCTTTTCGTCCTAGCCGATGACGGCGCTTCTGCGACGCCGCCCAGTATCTCGCCCCCCGCCGTGCCAGCAGAAAAACCTTTTGCCGGCCCGCGTCAGGCTGAGGGATGGACGGTGCCCGGGCTTCAATTGGAATTGGTCGCAGTGCCGGCCGGAGCATTTACGATGGGGAGCACGAGCGGCGACGCTACGGAGCGACCGCTCACCTATGTGACCCTCACTCAGCCATTCTGGTTGGGTAAATACGAGGTCACCCAGGAGCAGTGGCAGACGCTCATGCACGGTAACCCGGCACAGTTCCGGGGCGACCGCCACCCCGTCGAAAAAGTCTCCTGGCTGGATGCGATGGATTTTTGCCGCCGGCTCACAGAGCGCGAGCGCGCGGCGGGGCGCCTGCCTGCCGGGTATCGCTACGTTTTGCCGACCGAGGCCCAGTGGGAATATGCCTGCCGCGCCGGAGGCGAGGGCGAGGCGGCCGACGCTTATCCCACGCAGACCTGGCATCAGGGAAACAGTGGCAACACGACGCAGCCGGTCGGTGGCAAGGTGCCAAACGACTGGGGCCTGTACGACATGCACGGCAACGTTTGGGAGTGGTGCCTCGATTGGAAAACGAGCTACCCCGGCGGCGAGGCGACCGATCCTCGCGGGCCGGCGTCCGGGCAATTCCGCATTTTTCGGGGGGGCGGTTGGAACTCCTCGCTCGTCAAGACGCGTGCCACGACGCGTGTGGGCGCCCCGCCGGAAGCCAAAGGCTTCGAGGTGGGCTTCCGCGTGGCGTTGAGCCGGGACCTGTGACCGGTGGGCGGCGAGGCCCTTCGTGCTTCGACGGGCCGCGTTTTCGGTTCTTCTTCGACAAGCTCAGCCTTCTCGACCCTTGGCGGCTTAAGAAGGACGATCCCGACGTTCCGGCTTCACTTGTCGGGCTGCTTGCAGGCCCCTTTCAGGTCGTTGAGGACATCTACTACCAACGTTCGATTGCCTCCTGCGGTTTTGATCCAAGCCGAGTTGTCGACGGATACATCGAAAAAACTACGCCTTAAGACATTTCCGGCATTGAGTGCATCATAGGAAATATATCCGGGGCCGGGGGGGCTCCCTGTCCAGTCGTTGTGAAAATAAACGGTTCTTCTGGAAACTTAGTGGCTAGGCTTGGGGCGTGAGGGTCGGGCGGAGGTCGAGTTTGCCGCAGTGAAATAGGATTCGGATACGGTAGTTGGCGAAGCTGCGGAAGCCGCGGGCATCGGCCTTGATGGCCTGGATGCGCGAGTTGAAGCCCTCGGTAAGGGCGTTGGTCACGGGGTGGGCGAAGTAGTTGAGCAGGCCGAGCAGATGGGCCTTGAGGGTGCGGGCGGCCTTCTTGAGCGGCTCGAGTTTGCTGCGGGCGACGGCGTTGTACCACTGCGAGAAGAAGCGTTGGCCGCGTGCGGCGGTCTCTTGGCCCCAGAACTCCACGAAGGTCTCCTTGTGGCACCAGGCGCGGGCGGTCTTGAGGTTGCGTTCGCACAGCTCGTCAAAGGTCAGTGCGCGTTCGCCTTCGGGCGCGGCTCCTTGCAGCCAGAGAAACTTGGTGCCGGTCAAACTCGTGTCGCCTTCTTCGAGCAGCCGGCGATGTTCCTGGCGCCGCACCTTGTCGACGGCCTCGTTGAGGTGCATGGAGACGTGAAAGCGGTCGTGCACGATGGCCGCTTGCGGGCAGGTCTGCTTGGTGGCAGCGGCGAAGTTGGCGCCCATGTCCATCGCGGCGGCCACGACGGCCTTGCGTTGGTCCTCGGGCAGCGTTTCCAGCAGCGCGACCGCGTCGGTGGTGCTGCGGCCGGGGACTACTTCCAGCACCCGGCGGTTCTTCAGGTCGGTCATCAGCGAGACGTAGTCCTGGCCGCGGCCAAAGCTCTTCTCGTCGAGGCCGATGTGGGTTGCCTTCTCGGTGCTGCGTCGTTCAAGGCCGCGCTTCACCGCCCGTGCCATGATCAGCATGACACTGTCCCAATCCAGTTTGAGCAGCTCGGCGGCTTGGCTCAGCGAACGACACGCTTCGATCACCTGCACGGCGAAGGCCTCGAAGAGCAAGGTGAAGCGCGAATGCGGCTCGGCCCACGGCGCGCGGATCGTCAAAACGCCGTGCTCGGCACAACGGCTGCGCGGCACCCGGGCGCGGATGATCGTCTGGAACTGCATCACGTCCAAGTGCCGCCAAGTGCGCTCCGGTGCCCGATCATGTCGCGGGCACTCCTGCCCACACTCAGGACAACACACCGGCGCCGCTTCGTCCCACACCACCGCGATCTCGACCTTGCCGGCCAGCAGATCGAGCTGGGCCGACTCCACGCGCCACGGAACCTTGATCCCCAGCAGCATCGCGTAGTGCGCCGTCACCGTCTCTTCTTCTGCAGAGCCTCTGGTTCGCTTCTCGGTCATCCCCCCGTTTGCCACACCCACCTCGGTCAGCCACTAAGAAACCGGAAGAGCCAAATAAACGCCTTTTTCGCCGATGGCGACGCAGTTGGCGCAGGTCCGCAAAACCGTCAGATCGATCACGCCCAGCACCACTTCATTGTCTGGGATTTCGCAATTGCGGCGTACTCGCGCGAGCACCGTAGGCTCAATCTCGTAGCCGACGAGCAGCCGACGGTGTTGATGCCGTCTCAGTACTTCCAGAATTTTATTTTGACCGAGTCGCAGCCCTTGTGCCGTAGCCGATGCGGGGGCCTGCTCTAGCACCGTCGCCAGAGTGATCGTTTCGCCTGCTTTGGCTTGTCCTTGAATTGTCGCAGAGGCGTAGCCCTCTAGTCGGAGCTCCCATTGTGCAGAGACCGGCGCTTGCTCTGTCAAAAGCAGCGGGGTCACGCCCAATGCCTCGCCATCCCGCAGGACGGTCGCTCCCGCCGGTTGGCTCTTGATGAGCACATCGCCGGAGGGAAATTCAGCGGCGAGCGCAGTCGTGTTGTGTGCCGTCACGGACAACCGGCGCACCTGATCTGGCCAGCCCGGACGCTTGAATGTCGCGATATATTCGCCAGTGGGGAACGCCGCCGATATCGGCGTGCGGAATTTTTTAGCCGGGGCGGCTCCGTTGGGCCCCTGTGGGGAGACCTCTTGCACTTCTATTGCCAGCCCTTCGGGCTCGCTTGTCATCGTCAACGTCCCGACGCTGCGCACCAACTGGACCACCAGCTCCGCAACCTCGTCCTCCCGCACCTCCGCCTCTCCGTTCCAGTCCTCATAGCCGGTCAGCCGTACTCGCACTGGATATTTGCCCAACTTCATCTCTTTAAGCGTAAGAGGGGACGGCTCCGCCGCGAGCGTGCCCACGCGCACTTCTGCTCCGGCGGGAGTGGTCCGGACGAGTATCCCGCCGCGCGCTTGTTCCCTGTGTATCCGCTGGCGCTCTGCGGCCACGGCGGACCGCCGCTCCGCCCACGCCTGCTTCACCGGGGCCACCCGTGCGGCCGGCGCGCTCATCCAATACTGCTCCAGCTTCACCTCGACCATCGCCAGCTCTGCATCGCTGGCCGATAGCGGCACTGCGGTGACGAATCCCAGCGCCTGTTCCTGCGCCGCGAGCTCGGCACGCAGCGCAGCCTCCTGCCGCGCCTCCTCGGCCAATCGTGCCTGCTCCAGCCGGTAGCCGCTCAAGTACCAGCCCATCGCGGCGAGCCCCACCAAGATCGCGGCAAATCCGCTCCAGTAAATCCAGCGTTTGCGCGTCCCTTCGGGGATCATCCCTGCAAGCGCAGCCACGCTGTCCTCCGCTTCCTTCGTGTCGTGGTCGGCAAACGCGGTCTTCACTGTGGCGTCTCCCGATGCGGCGTTGCCCACGGCCCAGAAACGTTTGGGCTCGGCGCGGTCGCCGCGCAGGCATGCGAGTACCTCTTGGGCGGATTGTGGGCGCTGCGCGGGCTCCTTGGCGAGGCAGGCGGCAATCGTCGTTTCCCAAGCGGCTGGGATGGGCGGCAGTCCTGTTACCCCCAGCTCCTCACGCCGCGCGGCCACGCTCGGTGGCACCTTTTGCTGCACCTGCGCCAGGATATTGCCCGAGTAGAAAGGCGGTTTGCCCGTCAATAGTTCGTAGAGCGTCGAGCCCAACGAGTAGAGATCGTCGGTGGCGGCCGGCTTTTCGCCCATCATCTGCTGCGGGCTCATGTACATGGGCGTCCCCGAGCTGCTCACATGCCGGCTCACACGGGTGACGGTTTCCGACAGGGTCGCAGAGATGCCGAAGTCCGCCACCTTCAGCTCGCCTCGATGATCCACCAGCAGGTTGGCCGGCTTGAGATCGCGGTGCACGATTCGGGCTTTCGTATGCGAATACTGGAGCGAATCGCACAACTGCTCCAGCCAGGGCAAAAGTTCGGCGGCTGAGAACACCTGCTGCGGCTGGGCCAGCCGACGGTCGCTGAGGCGCACGCCCTCCACGTACTCCATTGCCACCGCCGCCTTGGCTCCGCCCTCGACGAAATCGTAGATGCGCACGATGTGCGGGTGGGTGAGCTCCAGCGCTCGGCGCGTCTCGCGCTTGAGGTCGTCGACGGCCGCGGGATCTTGAGCCAGCGCATCGGGTAGAAATTTGAGTGCCACCTCGCGCTCCAGTTTCTCGTCGCGGGCCAGCCACACTACTCCCATGCCACCGCGGCCCAACTGGCGTACGAGCACGTAGCGGTCGAAAACCTTCTGGCCGGGCTGCAAGCCCACGAGGGTCGCATCGTGATCGATCATGGGAATAAAAGGTGGCTCCGTGGCGGCGGGCGTGCGCCTAAGTGCGACCGAGCCAATTTGGCCGCACCTGCCTCCGCAAGGTATTAATCCATACTGTGTGGCGTCATGGATGGTCGGCTAGGTGGGTATTGGCATTTGTCGATGGTGGGGCTTTGGGACTAATAAGGCTGATGGCTCAGGACCATTTTACTCGGTTGGATCCGCGTGCGGCGCCGTGCGTGAGCGCGAGGGAAGAGCAACTTTCCCGGCCATTTTCAGCCGTCCTTGCTACGGATCGTCACGTAAACGGCAAAAAATGCGCTTGGGGTAAACGTACTCTTGCAGGCCTTGGTTGCTCAGCCGAGTGAGGGCCGGCGGAGACCGCGAAGTGTGGCGAGGCCGCCCCAATCGGTGAGCGCGGGCATGGGGCGGACGGAGGTGCGCTCGCGGCGACGGTGGAGCGTGCGGTAGACGGTGAGCTGGCGTTGCACGAAGGCCTGACTGCCGAGTACGGCGCCGTCGGTGAAATGGCGAATGCGGCAGCGCAAGAGCGTCGTCAGAGGAAGTTTGCCGCCGGTGACGACGACTTGCTGGAGCGCTTCGGGCGAGACGGAGGCTGCGTGGGCGCGCGGAGCGGCCGCGGTGCCAAAGAGCGCGAGGCGGTAACCGGCCTGGGCGTCGGACCAGTCGGTTTCGTTGCGAAGGGAAAGCAGACCGCGTTGGGCGTCGAGGTTCCCGGCAACGGCTTCGCCATAGCCGCAGAATCGGTAGTCTTTCGGATCGTCGACGAGGCCGGCGCGGACGGGGTTTAGGTCGATGTACGCGGCGACGGTTTCGATGGCACGCCCGGTGGGTTCTACGAGGAGGGATTTGAAGCGCTCGGCCCAGAGAGTGCCGTAGCGTTGGTGGCTTTTGTTGAACCAAACCGAGAAGCGCTGCTTGAGCAGCTTCATGAACTGCGAGACGTCGCTCATGAGAGCCAGTTGGCGTTTGCGCCACGCATCGCCCTCGGGGCCGCCCGAGCGCAGCTCGGCCTCGATGACGTCGAGGCGGGCGGCCTGAAACTTGGTGGGCGACGGATAGAGTCGGTGGTAGCGGCGGAGCAGTTCAGCGTCGGAGACCGGGGCGCGCTGCGGGACCATCAGCAGGACGTGAAAATGATTGGAGAGGATCGCGTAGGTGTGGATGCGGATACCGCAGAACTCGGCGATCTGCCAAAGCTGTTTGCGCAACACTTCGCGGGCAGGTTCGTCGAGGAGGCGCTCGCCGTTCACGACGCGGGTGATGCAGTGATAGACGGCATCGCCGGCGTCGGCAGGGATCTTGATTCTGGCTTCACGCATAGGGGGCAAGAAAAGCGCCCCGCCTGAATCAGCAACTTACGGAGTCATTTTCAGTCTGTCCCTGCTATGGGGGAAAGAGTCAAGAGTGCATGGAAGAGGTGTGTTTTGGTTGGGCTGTATATTTGCTTTCTTGGATTAGTTGCCCCTAGCGGGGCGTGGGGGCGGCAATGAGCCCCCACTGTGATGGGAGTGAGTAAAGACGATAAAGGAGCGGAACCTCTCCAGGAGCGTATCGGGAAGCCCGAGGCTCAACCTGCTATCCGCGCGTGGTGGTGCCAGCGCACTATGACAAATTCGAGTCGGGGAGAGGAACGAGTCGGTGCCCAAACTATAAAGCGGGCATCAAAGCCCAAGGGACAGCGCGGGCACCGACCCGCTCCAAAACGGGGAAGTTGGG
>Ga0209717_1000838_pt1 | contig 35936 bp, 29 predicted proteins | sample AD_UKC048_MetaG_FD_184418 | JGI IMG/M metagenome (GOLD analysis project Ga0209717, IMG submission 184418) | Active sludge microbial communities of municipal wastewater-treating anaerobic digesters from USA - AD_UKC048_MetaG (SPAdes) (version 2) | ecosystem: Engineered > Bioreactor > Anaerobic >...
TACCCGCTTGGATACGAGCGAGAGCCATCTGACCATCAGGATTCAAGCTAACCGGGACCAGCTTGGTGCGCTCACCCACGTTACGCAGGTTGAGCTGGATGCGCCAATCGATCTTGGAGGTGAGCTTGCGGCCATAGCCGACCCACACGTCGAAGTGCTCGTCGGTCGGGCCGTAGAGCGGCAGGTTCACGTCGAGGTTACCGGCGGAATCCAGACCGTAGCCGAGCACGCGCTTGTCTTCCCAACGATAAGCGACGCCAATGTTGGCACCCTTGAGGAAGCCACTGTCGAAGTTATAGTTGTTGACGAGGTTGAAGCGCCACTGGGCGATTTCAGGAGCCTGCTGGCCGATCTGGCTCTTCAGCACGTTGTAAGGAAGGACGATGTTGTCGTTCCAGTTCTTGCGGAACGTATCGCCACCCCACAGCTTGAGCAGACCAGCGTCACCGGCGAGGAACTCGGTCATAGTGTTGATCCAAGCCTCAATCGAGGGGCTGATCGCGGAGTAGGAGGCATCCGTCTTGGAAGCATTGATCGAGACCGTCCACTGCTTGATGGGCTGAGCGGTGAGCTCAACTTCCCAACCCTTGGAGGTCGTATCGCAGGTCGCGACAGGAGCCGAGCCAAAGCTGCCGAGGCTGCCAGCGTAAGCCGGCTGGATACCGAGGTTGCTAGCACCGACATAGCTGGGGCACGAGGCATACCAACTCGCCTCGGTGCTGCCAGGTCCGAGTTTCGAGACATCGAGATCAAGGCCGTACTCGTTGCAGAATTTCTGATCGAGCGGGAAGTTCGTCAGGAAGTCCTGAGCAATCGCGTAGATGCGAGCCTTATCCGGTGTACCGTCGGCATTGGTGGCAATGCCATCCCACGGCCAGCCCCAATCGCCCTGACGACGTTGCGGATCCGCAACACCATCCAACGCGGCGAGAGCATGGGTGACGCCCCAGTACGGGATCGCCCAGCCATAGTAGAGGTTGTTGCCGAAACCAGCGCCAGCGGCGCCGCTCAGGGTCGCGTCCTTCACATTGGTCTCGTAGTGCGTGACCTTGAGGGTGAGGCGATCATTGAGCGTCGTGATGGCGATGCCGTAGTCCTCGGTATCACCCGAGGGATTGGCGATCTGGTTGCCGAAGAGGTCGCCGCGAGGAGCGTCGGCCTTGAAGTTCTCGGACGTGTTGTAGATCAGGCTGATGTTCGTCCCACCAATCTTTTCACGCCAAGCCTTCGGGGTGTGCAAGACGGCACCATAGCTGATGCTCTCGCCTTCGGCCTTTTGGGTCTGGGCGGCGGCATCGCTGGTGCTGTAGTTCATCAGCGAGACATTGCCCGAGCCCTTCGGGGCCTGGATGCTGGTGTTGGTCACCTTATCCTTACGCCAACCCCAGACCGGCACGAACAGCTCGTCGAAGAAGTAGCCCTGCCAGGTAATACCCTGGGACTCGATCTTGTTGCGGGACTTCTGGCCGGCAGTGTAGAGCGAGTCGATATCGCCGCGATCCGCACTGAGGACATTGAAGGTCTCGGTGGTCCAGCCAACGTAGTTGGCGGGATTGTCGGCCTGGATGCCGGTGGTCGTCACCAAGCCACCAATCGGGCCAGCGGCCGGATCGGTATTGGTATAGGACGTGTAGATATACTCATCGTTGTAGCCAACGTTCGAGGCCGCATTCCACGTCGGCTTGAAGTAGCGAAGCGACTGGGTCGCGCTCGGGGAGATGACCGCGGAGACATTATTCAGGTAGGCGCCGGAAGCGGTGCTGAGGCCGCTCATGTCGCCACCGAGGTAGGCGATCCAGTCAACCTGGGCCGCACCGGTCATGACGTCATAAGTCTGGCTGGAAGCCGCCGCAAAGGAGGGGTCCGTGGCCCAGCGAGCGTAGTTGCGGTAATCCGTGCGCTTCACATCCTGCGAGAGCAGGCCGGTGAAGACATGGTGGCCCAAGATACGGGCCAGGAGGGACTTCTTATCGAAGAAGTCGTCGAAGCGCAGGTCGCCAAACGCCGTGAAGCGATGGCTGTCGCGATCGATGTAGTTCTCCGTGTTGCCGTACTGGCCGCTGTTGCCGACATAGGCGCGACCGACGTTCGGGTTGTCGCTGCCATCGAGCAACTTATCGTTGATGTCGATGCTCAGAACATACTCACCGGCGTTGAGGAAGCCGACCTGGCCATCCTCATAGCGCTGCATGTCGTACACATACTCGAAACCGAGACGATCACCGAAGAAGGTCTGAGAAACGGCGAGATTGGCCGCATCCCAACGGTTGTATTCCGACTTGTTCGAACCGTCCATCAGCAGGTTGTAGAAGTCGAAGATGGTGTTATCCGTCAGCGACTGGTCGTGGTAGTTAGCCGCGCCAAGCACACCCGCGTAACGGTAGTAGTTACGCAGACCGGCGATGGCCGCAGCCTTACCAAACTGGATGCCACCAATGGTGCCATCAATCTGACCGGCGCTGTTCAAGCCGCCAGCGACGCCAGCGACCGAGGCCTGGGAATTGATGGGAGCGGAGCTCGTGCTATTGTAGATGAGCTCCATGTTGCTGTTGGCACCACGGCCCATCGCAGCGTAGCCGTACCAAGGAGCAACGCCCTCGGGCCAGACTTCACCATTGGCTTGCGGCTCTTTGTTGGCCGTCAAACGGGTCCAGTCGGTCGTCGGATCGACCGTCAGCTTGTTCATGTTGGCAAAGCCGGTCACCGAGTCGGTGCCGGTCTTGAACCACTGGGTGATCGCATCCACCGGAGGCAGGGAGCGCGGGCGGTTGGCGTCGATGTCACCGCGCTCGTAGTTCACGCGGATGGAGGTGCGGGCGTCCGGGCCAAACAGCTTCGGATCGAAGCGCAGGGCACCGTAGATGCGGCGCGACTTCTGGTAGGCCGGATCCTGCTGGAAGTGCTCGTCTTCATCGAGGGCCGCGATACGAACCGCCAGCTGATCCTTGATCAGCACGTGGTTGTAATCGAGCGTCGTGCGGATCGAGTCGTACTTGCTGTAGCGGTTCTCGATCTTGCCACCCGTCTTGAAGGAGGCGCTGTTCAAGCTGGCATTGATGATACCGGCAGGGCTACCGACGCCGAACAGGATCGAGTTCGGGCCGCGCTGCATGTCCACGCGGTCAACGTTGTAGCTGTCCCACGGAATCTCCGTCATGAAGTAATCCCGGGTGTTGTCCGCCGCGTCCAAACCACGGACACGGGTGTTCGTGTTCGGACGGAGGAGGGCCGGAGCCTCAACGCCACCGAGGTTGGAGAAGTTACCACGAACGCCGCCGACTTCCGTGTTGGTCGTATAGACCAACAAGTCCTGGGTGTTCTTGGCACCAGTGTCCTTGAGGAACTGGGAGTTGATAACCGACAGAGAGGACGCGACGTCCTTCATCTCGGTACGAATACGCGTGCCAGCCAAGGTATCTTTGACAGCGTAACCAGACGATTCATCAGAAGAGCTGACCGTAAACGGATCGAGCTCAATGATTTCCTCAGAATCAGCCGAATTCTCTGCAACAGGCTGAGCGGGAGCGGCCTGCCCGAACGATTTGGGAACCGCAGCACAGAATGCAGCAGCCAGGAAGAACGCGGACGTAGCTCCGAGAGCGACACCACGCGTCATAGGGCGTTTCATAGGTTTTTAGTAGGGTTTGGTTAGGGGTGATGCCGTTAGTTTGCGGCATATCTCCCTCCTCGCTCGCGCAAGGAAGCAGACACAGCAGTTCTACCCACCTAGATTTGGCGGTAAATCATTTTTTAGCGCTCGTTTTGAAGACATGTTTCCCGGAGAAAGGCGCACCAAGTATCCGATTTTTCGTTAAATCAAAGACTGAAAAGGATATATAAAAAAAGGCGCCAAGCTTTCGCTTGGCGCCTCGATTAAGCTTTTTATCCTAAAGCCAACCCGGCCCCCTCCCACACAACGGAAGGGGGCGAGGAAGAGCGGATCAGAAGCTGAAGGTATTGCTGAGCTGCCAGGTCGTGCCTTCGACAATCCGGGCCAGAGCCACGGCACCATCGGGGTTCAGACTTGCAGCCTCCAGGTGATGGTTCTCACCGACGTTGCGCAGATTGAGCTGAATCCGCCAATCGATCTTATCAGTCAGCTTGCGGCTATAACCGACCCAGAGGTCCACGTGGTCCGTCGAGTCGCCCTTCAGCGGCTTGTCCGTGTCAGGCGTGTAGGTGTTCGTGTCGGGATTCAAAGACAGGCCGTAGCCCAGAATCTTCTTATCCTCCCAACGATAACCGGCACCGACGTTCACATTCTTCAAGAATCCATTCTGGAATGTGTAGTTGGTGACGATGTTCGCGCGCCACGGAGCGATGTCGGGCGCCGAGTTACCCACATAGGCCAGCAAGGTGCGATACTTGGAGCCAACGTTAAGATCCCACTGCTTGCGGAAGGTCCCATCGGCCCAGCTGTCACCCCACATGCGAAGGAGACCGGCATCCGTGTTAAGGAAGGCCTCCATATCGTCCATGAACTTGGTGATCGTCGGGCTAATCGAGTCGTACTGAGCCTTCACCTTCGCGACATTGATCGAGACATTCCAGTTCGGAACAATCTGAGCCGACAGGTCAAACTCGATACCCTTGGAGGTCGAGTCGGCGGTACCGACGCGCTGGACCGTGGAGGTGCCAGGCTGAGGATCGACACGATCATTGTTGGCGAGGATGAAGCCGTTATTCCAGGCGCCGACGAAGTCTCCGTTCTTGAACTTGGCCACATCAATGCCGGCAAACTCATTACCATAGCTATTGAAGAAGTTTTGATCGAGCGGGAAGGCCTTGGCGGCAGCAAGGATACGATCCCGGTAAACAGCACCCGTATCGTCATCGAGGTAGTCCCACCAATCCTGGTTGATGCGACCACCTGCAACCGCCGAAACCTTTGCGGCATGCGCGATATACCAAGCCGGGTAGCAGTACTGCTCGTACGAGAAGCCCGTGCCATAAGGCAGGGTGGCATTCGAGAGCTTCGTCTCGTACCAGTTGACCTTAAGCGAGAGTTTATCGTTCAAGGTCGTCACGGCGAAACCGTATTCCTTCGTCTTGCCGCGGGCGTTATCGATCATCGTGCCAAACACGTCCTGGCGAGGCTCGTCCGCCTTGAAGTTGGAGGAACGGTTATAGAACACACTGATGCTCGTATTACCGGGCAGTTTGCTCGAGATGAACTTCGGGAGGTGAAGCACCCCACCCCAGCTCTTGCTGATGCCAGACTGCTTCAGATCGCGCTTGGGGTCGTAGTCATAGCTGCCATCGACCATCCCTAGGGCGTCCGTCGCATCCTCGCCCTTGCGCATCTTAACGGTGTCCTTGCGCCAGCCGAAGACCGGAACAAAGCACTCATCGAGCATGTAACCCTGCCAGGTGAATCCATGGGACTCGATCTGGTTGCGCTTCAGGCTGTCGCCCCAGATGAGATCCTCCTTGTCGCCGCGAGCGACACTGCGGAAGTTCACATTGTAGGTAGTCCAACCACCATAGTTGTCGGGGTTTTCGGACTGTGTGGACGTGGTGACCACCCCATTCTTATCGGTATAGGTATACAGATCAGCCGGATTAACCGCACTGTCCCAATGCCAATGGCTATCGAAATAGCGCACAGAGGCGGTCGCCGGAGACGTGATCTGGCCGTGGATGCGATCGATATTGGCACCAGCAGCCGTGCTCGCGTTGGCGAGGCTATCGCCGAGGTAGGCCATCCAGTTATATGCACTAATGTGACCACCGCGGGCTGCCGTCTGCCCTGTATACTCAGCATAGTCCGTCGTGGCCATATCCAGCGCATACTGGCGATCACGCTGCTCCTTCGTATCCTGACTCAGCAATCCCGTGATGAGATGGCGGCCAAAGACGCGCGTGACCCACGATTTCTCCATGAAATCGTCGAAACGCAGTTCCGCGTAGGGAGTAAAGCGCCAGGAATCTCGATCGATCTTGCTGTCGTTGCCACCAAACTCGGTCGCACCGGCCACATACGGACGGCCGTAGTTCGGGTTAACCGAACCATCAATGAGATGCGTGTTGATATCGACACTCAACGCATAGGCGCCGCCGCCGTTAAACAGCGACTCCTGCCCATCCTTGTAGCGCTGCACATCGTACACGAAGTTCAGGCCGAGACGGTTGTCAAAGAAAGTCTGCGTCAGATTGACATTATAGGCATTCCAATCCTGCCACTCACGCTTGTTGTCACCATCGATCAACTCCTCATAGAAATTGAAGATCGAGGCATCGGTGAGCGACTTGGTGTTGTAATAGCCCGCGCCATCACGATAATCGGAATTGGTCTTGTCGGAAAGCTGACCAAGATAGGTCTTGTAGCCGGCAATCGCAAAAGGACGGGTGAAGAGCAATCCATCGATCGCGCTATCGACCGTCCCCGCCGAATTGATGCCGAAGTTATCGGACGTCATCGGCGTCATGTAACTCATCGCCTGATTTCCGTAAACATCTCCGTAATAGCCAACTGTGCCAGGCCAATACTGGCGACCGATCGTGACACTATTGGTATACGGAATGAGCTTATTGGCATCGGAGTCAGGGCTTTGCGTGCCGGCATTGAACGACATCTTGTTCATGTTGCCGAACCACAGGCTGATGTTGTCCTCGGGAGCCAGGGTGCGCGGACGATTCGCCCGAATGCGACCGTGTTCGAAATTAGCCAAGATCTTGGTGACGCCGTTCTTGATCAGCTTTGGCTCGAAACGGACCGCACCAAAGACGCGCGACGTGCGCTCAAACGCCGGATCTTGCTCGAAGTTCTTGTCATCGTGCAAACCGGCGATGCGAACAGCCAGTGTCTTGCTGACAATCACCTGATTGACATCGATGGAATTGCGCAACGAGCCCCAGTTATCGACCTTGTTTTCAAAGGTGTACCCGGTGGCAAACGAAGGCTGATTCACGCTCGAATTAATGATACCGGCGGGCGAGCCGACACCGAAGAGCATCGAATTGGGACCGCGCTGAATATCGACGCGATCGACGATGTAGCTATCCCACGGAATCTCCGTCATGAAGAAGTCCCGCGTATTATCGGCCGAATCGAGACCGCGGACACGCGTATTGTTATTCGGACGAAGCAACGAGGAGTTCTGGCCATAACCATCGCTCGACGACGGATAGCTGCCACCGAGGAAGTTACCGCGCACACCGCCGACTTCGGTATTACCCGTGTACTGCAGAAGGGTATCGCTGTTCGTCGCGCCGATATCATTCATCAACTGCTTGTTGACGACTACCAGCGAGGAGGCGATATCCTTCATCTCCGTGCGGATGCGCGTACCCGCCAGAGTGTCTTTTACGGCATAACCGACCGTTTCATCATCGGCACTGACCGTGAACGGATCGAGCTCGATCAGTTCGTCGTCGGCAATGGCCGCATTGTTTGCAGCCGGAGCTGCGGGAGCAGCCTGGCCAAATGTACTAGGCACCGCAGCACAGAAGGCCGCGGCCAAAACAAACGCTGACGTAGCACCGAGTGCCACACTTCGCGTCATAGGGCGTTTCATAGGTATGTAGGGTTTGGTTAGGGGTTCACAGGCACGTAAACGAGCCGGTATCCACGGACAGACAACTCTGCCCGCGAATGAGTGCTTATACTGCCTCATCCCGTCCCCGTGAATGATCCCTATTGCCCAAGAATTAAGATTTATTACCCAATCAAATTCCGATTTAAATTAGGCGATATTTTTGCAATATCATATCTAAGAATAATTTATTACAAAGATTGAACAAGATTTAGAATTGATGATTTATCGCTAGATCATTCAATTAAAAATTCTTCCTTTTTACAAGCCTGCCATCGAATCATCGACCCCGTAAAAAAATGACATGTTGCTTCAGCCAATCCCCCGTCCCAGATGCCAGAAGCCGGCACGAACCCGTCCTCAAATAACCACCCACACAGGCGCCATTGGTCTATATAAAATAGTATCAAGCCATTGTCCAAAATACATACAGAGCCGGAAGCCCACGCACCCATAATATAGGGCCTAACCGAAAAAACGAGACACAAGAGTCGCCCAATAACGGCACGCCTCTCGGCGTCACAATCAAGCATCCAGTGAGCGTCGCTTGGGCGTATTCTTTGGTGCGACTTGCGCCTTCTTCCGAAAAGCACCGGGGGCCACACCCATCGTACGCTTGAACAGATAGCACATGTACTCCACGTGGTCGAAGCCCGTGAGCTCCGCGATCTTCTTCAACGGAAACTCCGTTTCACCAAGGAGCTGCCTTATTTTCGCAATTTGCACACGACGAATTTCCGCCTGTGGCGAACGGCCCAAATAGCGTCGGAATTTTTTCTCCAACTGACTCCGGGTGGCAACCGCGTGATGGAGCACTTCCGTCACCGTCAGCCCACGGCACGCATTTTCTCGTATATAACTGAGCGCCGCGACGACATTTTTATCCTCGATCGCCAGCGCATCCGTCGAGTGTCGGGCGATCACGCCTACGGGATCGATTCGCACGTCCACATGCGGCACCGCCCCCCCATCCAAAACCATCGCAAGCGTATCGGCCGCGCGATAGCCCGACTGAAATGCGTTGGTCGCCACGCTCGACAACGGCGGAGACGACAGCTCACAGCGAATCGTCTCATTATTGGCGCCCAACACCGCCACCATTTCAGGCACCATCAAGTTGAGCATCTGCGTCGCAGCGATCACCTGCAAGGCACGCATGTCATTGCAAGCCATCAGGCCAACAGGTTTCGGCAAATCCGCAATCCACTCCGCCAGCAAGGTGATCTGCTCCTCATCCCAATCCGGCGTCAACTGCCCGGGATACTCGACATCAAAAACATGGTTTGTCCCGCCGCCCAAGGCGACCGCCTCGGAAAACCCATCCCGACGCGTGCATGACCACTCCTCATTGGAAAACCCGGCGAACGCGAACTCGCGGTACCCCTTTTCCAGAAAATGCTCTGCCCCCATATGACCGATCGCGAGGTTGTCAGGCCGGATCTTCGGGACGCCGGGAAACACGGCGCAATCCGACACGTCAACCAGTGGGATCCTTTTTTCAGCACACACGCGCACGATCTCCGGGGTCGTGTGGCGGCTGATGATGCCATCCCAATGTTTGCTCAACAACCAGCTCGGCTCAGAAACCGAACGAGCCTCATCGTCGAGAAACGTCTGCCAAGGCTGGTGCGAGCGACCATGGTGCGCGATACCCCGCAGCATCTCCAATGACTCTTCGTAAGTCGTCAGAAAGATAAGTAGGACTTGCGGGCGCATTCTAGAGTGCCGACGGTAACGAACACCCCGGCCAACACAAGCGCCGAACCAGCCCGGCCCTCAGCCCGCACGCGCCACCACAAAACGATCCCGATCAGCCAGATCCTTCACGGATTCGCCATCGTGCAGTCCCGCCCTGGCCAGATCCGCCAAGAGCGCCGCATGTTGCGCGATCCCCGTCTCCATCGCCAGCCATCCGCCCGGCGCCAGAAAACGCGGCGCACCCGCGATGATCTTCCGCAAATCCGCCATCCCGGCCTCCGCCGCCGTGAGCGCCGATGCCGGCTCGTACGTGCGCACCTCGGGCTCCGCCGCCGCCGTTTCCTCCGCCGTCAGGTACGGCGGATTGGAAACAATGAGATCGAAACGCGCGTCCACCGGCAGCCCCGAAAACCAATCTGACTTCAGCCACCGCACGCGCGCGGCCAGCCCGGTCGATTCTCCATTCTCGCGGGCGAGCGCCAGCGCCTCCTCGCTCGCATCCACCGCGACCACCTCCGCACCCGGCCACGCCGACGCCAACGCCAGCGCGATGCAACCCGAGCCCGTGCCCAAATCCAACACGCGCGCCGGAGCCGGCACGCAACGCTCCTGCAACAGCTCCACCAGCCGCTCCGTCTCCGGACGCGGCACGAGCGCTCGCCGGTCGGCCTTCAGCGTCAACCCGCAAAACTCCGCCGTGCCGAGCACGTAGGCCAGCGGCTCGCGTTGCCCACGCCGGCGCACGAGCGGGCGGATGCGTTCCAGCTCCGGCTCGGTCAACAAGCGCTCGAACTGCAAATAGAGCTGCATGCGTTTCAGCCCAAGGGCGTGCCCCACGATCAGCTCCGCGTTGAGCCGCGCACTCTCGACGCCTTTTCCCGAGAAAAAGTCGGTCGTCTTCTGCAAAATATCGAGGACGGTGTGCATGGAGGACAGCGGCCGGAGCTTGTACGGCTCTGCCCTGCCCCGCCCAGACTATTCGCACGCCCGCCGGATCACACCGTGATCTCGATTCGGTTTCCCTCGGGGTCGAGTACCACGCTTTCGAAGTAACCGTCGCCCGTGCGCCGCGGCTCTCCGGCCACCCGCACGCCCGCGATGCGCAGCCGCTCCGTGAGCTCACGCACGCGCGCTTCGTCGCCCACCGAAATCGCCAGATGCGCGTAACCGGTCGCAACGTCAGCACCGCTCGACTCCGCGAGTCCCGGCTTCTCCATCAACTCCATCCGGGCGCCGCCGTCTGGAAACGTGAGGAAATACGAGGCAAACGTATGCGTGCGGCTCTGGTAACGCTCGCTGGCGACGGCACCGAAATACTGCACGTAAAAGGCGCGCATCCGCTCCAAGTCCCGGGTCCAAAGCGCCACGTGTTCGATCTTCATGCGTCCCTCAACGGCTCAATCGTCGTCCTGCGTCGAGGCCCGCGCCGGCGTGAAGGTCTTGCCCGTCAACACGGCCAGTTTCTCCTCGAAATCCGCCCGCTGGAGCGCGTCGAGCACCTCGTCGAGTTTACCCTCCAGCATCTGCGGGAGATTATAAAGCGTGAGACCGATGCGGTGGTCCGTCACCCGATTCTGCGGGAAACTGTACGTGCGGATGCGCTCGCTGCGGTCGCCGGTGCCGATCTGGCTGCGACGCGTGGCGGCATACTTCGAGCGCTCCTCCTCCTCATTCAACTTGAGCAGACGCGAACGCAGCACCGACATCGCGCGCGCCTTGTTTTTGATCTGCGAACGCTCGTCGGCGCAAAAGACGATCATGCCGGTCGGCTTGTGGATGATGCGCACGGCGGAGTCGGTCGTATTCACGCCCTGGCCACCGGGCCCGCTCGCGCGCTGCACCGTGATGTCGAGGTCCTGCGGGTCGATCTGCACATCGACCTCCTCCGCCTCCGGGAGCACCGCCACGGTCACCGTCGAGGTGTGAATGCGCCCGTTGGCCTCGGTCGTCGGCACCCGTTGCACGCGATGCACGCCGCTCTCGTACTTCAACTGCCGGTAAACATCCTGCCCGGTAATGAGAAAAATCGTCTCCTTAAAGCCACCGCGCTCGCTGACGCTGGTGCTCATCGGCTGCACTTTCCAACCGTGGGCGTCGGCGTACTTGCCGTACATGCGGGCTAGTTCGGCCGCGAAAAGCGCCGCCTCCTCGCCGCCCGTACCGGCGCGGATTTCCATGACGGTGTTGCGCGAGTCCGATGGCTCCGGCGGAATCATCGAGAGCAGGACGGTCTTGGCGAGCGCCTCGCGTTTCTGTTCCAGCTCGGGTAACTCTACGGCGGCCAGCTCGCGCAGATCGGCGTCGGCCTTCAGGTCTTTGATCAACGCCTGCGCCTCGGAAATCTCGCGGCCCAGCTTCTCGTGCGTGCGGTAGTCGGCCACCAGTTGCAACAACCGCTGATGCTCGCGCGTCACCTCCGAAGCCCGGCGCGGGTTGGCGTAAAACGACGGGTCGGCCATCTGCGCGTCGAGTTCGTCGCAGCGGAGCTTGAAGGGGGCGATGTCGGGAAGTTGATCCATGCAGGAAAATGGGAAGTCAGAGGACGGGCAGGCGCGGATTTGGGCATTGCGTGAGCCGCACGTTGCGGCTTCTGTGCGCGGCAAATCGCCGGCTGGCGTGGTAAACGCCTAGCGGTGTTGATCTGCCATGGCCACGACTCTCTTCACGCAAAACATCATCGCCTGCATCTGGGATTTCGACAAGACCTTAATCCCCGACTACATGCAGGCGCCGCTTTTCCGGCGTTACGGCGTGCATGAAAACACCTTCTGGGCTGAGGCCAACGGCCTGGCCGAAGCGTACCGCCACCGCGGCTACCAGATCTCCGGCGAGCTCGCGTACCTCAACCACCTGCTCACCTACGTCCTCGCCGGGCGCATGCCCAAGCTCAACAACCGCGTGCTCCGCGAGTGCGGCGCCGAGATCCAGTTTTATCCGGGCCTGCCCGATTTCTTCACCACGAGCCGCCAGTGGGTCTCCGAGAAACCCGAGTACGTGAAACACGAGATCCAGCTCGAACACTACATCGTCAGCACCGGCCTCGCCGAGATGATCCGCGGCAGCGCCATCGCGCCGTTTGTCGATGGCATCTGGGGCTGCCATTTCGTGGAGAACCCGCTCCAGCCCGGCTACCTCTCCCAAAAGGAACTCGACATCTCCGCCGACGCCGAGATCGCCCAGATCGGCCTCGTCATCGACAACACGACCAAGACACGCGCCCTCTTCGAGATCAACAAGGGCACCAACAAAAACTCGGGCCTCGACGTGAATGCGAACATGGTGCCGGAGGACCGGCGCATCCCGTTCCAAAACATGATCTACATCGCGGACGGCCCGAGCGACATCCCGAGTTTCTCCGTCGTGCGCAAAGGTGGCGGCAAAGGCTACGCCGTTTACAACCCGGCGCGATCCGACGAGTTCGCCCAAAACGACCGCCTCCGCTCCGTCGGCCGCATCGATCACTACGGCCCAGCCGATTACACCGCCGGCAGCACCACGTCGCACTGGCTGCGCCTGCATATCCAGTCGATCTGCGACCGCATCGTCGCCGACCGCGAGTCGGCCGTGGCGCAACGCGTTTCCCGCCCGCCACGCCACCTCGGCGACCGCGACACGGCCGCCCAAGCACCATCCGCCAAACAAGCGACGTTTCTCTAAAAACCGCCCGTGCTTAGCGTGATCCGACTCGGGCAAACTCGACCGTCACCAGGCACACGTCGTCGGTAAAGCCCTGGTTGGAGCCCGCCGCAGCTTTGTAGCGCCGCAGGTCATCGAGGAGCCCGTCACAAAGCTGCGACATCGGCCCCTTCAGCCGGTGTTCGACGGCCGAGGCCAGTCGGGCGGAGCCAAACTCCTCCCCATCGGCCCCCTCCACCTCCACGATTCCATCGGTGAACAACAGCAACCCGTCCCCTTCCATCAGCGGACGCGACGCGGTGTCGTATGTGGAGTCAGGAAGCAGCCCCAACGCCGGGCCAGGCCCCTCGGCTGTCTGGAGCGCCACAACCTGTCCCGCCTTGCGCTGCAAATACAGCGGCAGCGGATGGCTCGCATTGGCATAGCAAAGCTCGGCCCTTTCCAGATCAATGACGACATACGATGCCGTCACAAAGATCACGTCGCTCGTGCGCTCAAGGATGGTTTTGAGCCCGCGGTTCAGCGATTCGAGAAAACGCCCCGGCTCAGCCGCCACTGGTTGCAACTCCTCCAACAGCCCCCGCACGAGCGCCGTCACCAGCGCCGCGCGCACGCCATGGCCCATGACGTCGCAAACAAACACGCCGGCCTTCGTCGGGGAGATTTCCAAAACATCGAAAAAATCGCCTGCCATCTCGCTGCTCGGAATCCAGCGGTGGCAGAATTTCAGCGCGCTGTGCTCGGGCGCAGCATCTGGCGGAAAAACCGGATACTGTTGAGAGATCAGCGCCTGCTGCACCTCGCAGGCCATGGCCAGCTCGGCCTCCATCTGACGATTCTTGCGGCGAAGTTCCTCCGTGTACCGCGACAGCTGCATCTCAAGACAGCGTCTGTCCAACGCACTCATGATCGCACGCCGCAACGTCGTCTGTTCGAGCGCCCCCTTCACCAGATAGTCCTTCGCCCCCTGCTTCATCGCATCGACGGCCACCGCCTCGCTGCCTCCGCCCGTGAGCATGATCACTGCAGGCTGCCACGCGGCCGGCATGTCCTGAATCTGCCCAAGCAGGGAAAGCCCGTCGATGTCGGGCAGATTATAGTCCAGCAGCACCAGATCGTAATTGCGCCGCTGCAACTCCTCCAACGCCGCCGCCCCTGTGGCCGCCCACTCCGAGCTGCACGGCAGTTCGTCCCTCATCAGGCGCAACGAGGTCTTAAGCCACATCGCGATCGACTGGTCGTCATCCACGATGAGTATCGCGGTTGTGCTTTCGGCTGGGGTAGATTTCGTGGGCTCCACTGGCATCGTCCGCAACGTAGGAGCCCGAATCTGTTTTGCAAACCCACTTCTCCCGCAACATTTTCCCCTGCCTCGTTACACCGCCATTTTACCTCTACCCGATTCGGAAAAAGACCGCCCGCCTCCCACGATGCCTCTACAAAATAAAGTTCTCTGGATCACCGGTGCCTCCTCCGGCATCGGCGAAGCGCTCGCCTACGCCAGCGCCAAGATGGGCGCCCGCCTCATCCTCTCCGCGCGGCGCGCCGACGAGCTGGAGCGCGTGCGCCTCGCCTGCGCCAACACCGACCGCCACCTGGCGCTCCCCCTCGACCTCACCCGCAGCGCCACCTTTCCCGCCCTCGTCGCCACCGTCCTCCAGACCTGCGGCCACGTCGATGCCCTGATCAACAACGGCGGCATCAGCCAGCGCGGACTCGCCAGCGAGACGACCACCGCCGTCGAGCGGGAAATCTTCGAAACCGATTACTTCGGCCCGGTCGCGCTGACGAAAGCGCTCCTGCCCTCGATGCGCGCCCGCCAGTCGGGCCGCGTGGTCGTGGTGAGCAGCGTCATGGGCTACGTGGGCACACCGATGCGCTCCAGCTACTCGGCCGCGAAGCACGCCCTGCACGGCTACTTCGACTCGCTGCGTGCCGAGGTCTGGCGCGAAGGTATCCGCGTCACCCTCGTGTGTCCTGGCTATGTGGACACCGCGATTTCCAAACACGCACTGGCGGCCGACGGCAGCCGACCCGGTTCGCCACGCCCGCGCCGCCGTCGCGGCATGCCGGCCGACCGCTGCGCCGACGCCATCCTCCGCGCGATGATCCGAGACCGCGACGAGATCGCCCTCGGCGGCCGCGAAGTCTGGGGCATCTGGCTGCAACGATTCTTCCCGCGCCTGCTCGCACGCCTGGTCCGCCGCATGGATTTCGGCCAGCCCGCCACGCTGCGTTAGCCCGCCTCCGACACGCAGCTCAGCGTTTCACCTCGACCGAGGTGATCTTGATCGTGGCCGTCAACTGGCTCGGATTGGAACGCTCGGACTGGAGGGAAAACTGCTCAATGCCGATGTACGGCGAGCGTTTTTGCAGCTCTTGGTAGCAACGCACCAGCGTCGCATAGCTCGCCTTGCGCACGGTGAAACGCAGCGAGTGCACGGTGAACTGGCTCGTGGGCTCGTTGCGCAGATCCTCGACCTGGGTGTTGGTCAGACCGACGACGCTCGCGATCTGATTGATCTCGGCATTGAGCTGCGTGCCGTTGAGCGTCTTCGCCGGATCGAGCCGCGCGATGGCCTGCTTGGCCGCCTCCTCGATGCTCGCGCGCCTCCCAAGCCAGAACGCCTGGTCGTCCAACTCGGATCGCGTCGCCGCAAAATCAGCGTACCAGACCTGCCCGCGCCCCAACAGACTCGACGCCCAGATCGCCACGCCCAAGAGGACAAAGGCAAGCAGTAGGAATTTTTCACGCGCCACTCGGCTGATAAACCAGGCTTGAAGGAGTTTCATGTCGTGGGCACGGGCTTGAGCGCGCCCGCCTTGAAGGTGACCGTGAGCGTGAAAGTGGTGACGCGATCGCGCGAACGCAGCTCACCGACCTCGGCCGTTTCGATGGCCGGGTTTTGCGTGAGCTCCGTCTGGTAGGCGGAGACGTCGGCCGGGCTGGAGGTCTGCGCCTCGATCACGAGTTGGTTGAGCCCCGAGGCGCTCGCCGTGACGCGTTGAAACTGGATGGAGCGGCGCTTGGCCTTCACGGCGTCGATCATCTCGAACGGCAGGAGCCGCTGCGTGGCCAGTTCCTCAATGCGCGCGGCCAGCTCGTGGGCGGTGCGCGCCTTCTGGACAACGGGTAACTGCGCGGCAACCTGAGCCTGCCGCGCCTTCTGCCAAAAATGTCCGCCGACCAGCGCGAGTTCACCCACGCCAAACATGAGCATCGCCGCCGCACTACCGATAAAGATGCGCCATAGCCAGGCGTCGCGCGCCTTGGCCTTGCGCAACACGGCAAACTCCGCCTTGTCGCGCACGTCGAGCCAGGGCGTCTGTTCCAGGGGAAGTGCGAGTGCACGGTCACCGGCGGAAAACGCGAGCTGGCCGGAATCCTTCGAGGGCACGGGCGTCGGCGTCGCGGACAGCTCGACGACTTTGAGGCTCTCGCCGACCTCGCGGAGCAGCTCCGCGCGCACGCGGCTGCGATCCTCGTCGGTAGCCTCGGCGGGCAGCGGGCACACGCGGACATTGTCCGGCACGGCACCGTTGCCCCAATGCACGGCCGTCAGCGAATCGGTCCCCGGTAGCAGCACCGTGGTGGACGGCGCCACCTGCTGGCCGCACGCGGCCACGAAGCTTGGGATCACGAGCTCGGCGCCGGCCCACGACGCCGTTTGCTCGATCGGGAAACGGCGCCGGTACGCCGCAAACGCGAGTGCGTGGCCGGAACCAGGCGCCCAAAAAAAGCCGTGGTTGAGCTGTGCCAGCGGAAACGGCGCGATCGTCTCCAGCGCCAGCTCGACCTGCGCCGCCACCTCCTCGGGCGTCTTCGCATCGACCACCGGCACGGCGCGCACGAAAAAGTGCGCATCGGGCAGCAGCACCACCGGAGGAGCCGGCGGGCCTGAGCGGAAATATTCGAGAAGCGAAACGCTCATGAGGGGTCTTTTTCTTCAGTTTCGGGCAAACGAAGGGGTTCTTCATTCTCCCGTATTTCCAATAACGTAAAGGGATAATTGAGCGCCGAGGCCACCGTGGGTTTCGCCACTTCCACGCCACTGCTCACGGTCGGCGTCGTACCATCCTCACGACGCGTCTTGGCCTTGTCGGTGACCGCCGTGGCCCCGCCGTTGGGCGAGATCACCACGCTGAGCTGAAACTCGCCGCCGCCCTCGCTCACCGTCACGCGGATGCGCAGCGCCTGGATTTCGAGTCCGAGGCCGGTGGGCGCCGAGATACCGAGCACCTGCGAAACCTCGCCGTCGTTGCGGAAAAAGCCGGCTCCGCGCGAGCGATAGCTGCCGCGGCCCAGCAGGTAGTCGGACACGAGAGCCTGCTTCGCCTCGTCCATTCCGTAGGCCGTCAACGTGCCCCCCGGCGCCGCATTGAGATTGGACGAGGAGAAACTGAGCAACGAGACCGTCGTCGCGAAGCGCTGGTAGAGTTTGTTAGGCCGACCCGCCTCGTCGAAGAGCAGTTCGCGGGCTACCGCAATGGCGCGCAGCTCGGAAAACGAGCGCATCGTGCGGCCGGGTGCCAGGTACGGCAGCTTTTCCCGCTCGTAGTCGGGGTCCAGGCCCGAGGTCGGCACATAGTCTGGATTGGCCCATTGCTGGAGCGCGTCGGAGAGCCGCTCGGCGTCGCTCTTCACGAGCCCCCACGCCTCGAAGAGCGTCACGAACGTGTCGTGAGTCGTCTTCGGCAGGGAAAGTTTGCCGCTTTCGTCCTCGAATGAAACGGTCACGCGGCGGCGCCCCTGCGGTGTGTAGCCCGCCCACTCAAGCGGATCGCCCCAACCCTCGGCCGGGCTGTGCAGGCCGCCGTTCACCAGTTTGAAATCCTGGAGCACGGCAAGCGTCGTCTCCAACGCCGAGTAGGCCTCCAGCCGCAGCCGGCGCGCATCGGCCTCGCGCGTCTCCACGAGCAAATCGTCGGTCGCGCGCTCGATGAACAGCGTCAGTGCGATGGTGGCCAGTACGAGCGTCACCAGCACCACGACGAGCACCGACGCGCGGCGGCCAGCCGCAGGCACGCGGAGTCTGGAGTGAAAAGTGGTGGCGAAGGGACGCATGGTCAGTAGTTGGGCAGTCCCTCGGTGACGGTCGGGACGAGCAGCACCGTCTCGCGCTGCAGGCCGCGGTAGGCGAACTTCAGTCGGATGCGCTGCGGCACCAGATAAGCGCGCGAGGACGAGCTCTCACGCTTGAGCGCGCGCTCGATCGACCAGCGTTTCGTGTCGGCATCGTAGTACTCGTAAGACAGCTCCGTGGCCCACGGGGTGACGAGGACCTCGCGCGGCGGATCATCGTAGAAACGCGTTTCCAACCGCGAATGCCAGAGGAGAAAAAGACCCTGCCGCTCGCGCACCTGGAGCGAGCAGACCACCTCGGGCAACGGCTGCGCCGGCCACTCGAACAGGCGGCTGCCGCCGGTCAGATCAAACGTGAGCAACGTCTCGGCGAGGCCACCGCCGGGGCGGATTTCCTGCGGCGTGATCGCGTACTCGCCCTTTTTGCCGGCCGGAGGCAGGCCGGCCGCGCGCAACTCGCGCTGGAGGTAGCGGGTGACGGCGTTGACGTGCTGGTCGAACAGGCGGCGGTCGGAGTTTTTGCCCCACAGCTCGCCCATCGAGAAGATGAAGATATTGAGCCCGGCGAGCAGCAGCCCGACGAGCGCCGTCGCGAGGAGCACCTCCAGCAGCGTGAAGCCGCGCGAAGTTTTCATCGTGCGAGCCCCGCGTTGAGTTCCTCGATACGCTTGCGTGCCTCGGCGCGCAGCTTCTCGCGATCCGCCGCCTCGGACCAGGTGGGCCGGAGCGTGAGAAAGGTTTCCTCGACGTGCAACGGCTTGGCCGGACTCGACAGCGTGACGTCGCACACGAACGACACCTGAAAAAGGTCGGCGGTGGAGGTCGGCTCGACCTTGGCGGTCCACCGGACGCGCCGCTGCTCGACGGAGTCGAACTCGCCGCCCTCTTCGACCTTCTTGAGGTCAGCTTCGGCGAGCAGGAGCGAGCGCGCAAACGACACCTCCTCGCGCCCCTCGTTGAGACGCGACGCCACGGCGTAGCTGTTGAGCACGTTGACGTACGCGGTGCCCAGCACGACCGCGGCCAGTGCGAAAATCGACAGCGCCACCAGCACCTCCAGCAGCGTGAAACCGCGCCGCGCACTCATTTGGGAGCCTCCAGCAGCGGCGCACAGGTCCACGGGTCGAGTGTGACAAACCGCGCCGGGCCGCCCGTGCGCAACTGTGCGCGGAACGGCGAGCACGTGCCGTCGGCGTAAAATGTCACGTAGGGCAGCGCAGACGTGTCCACCACGTCGCCGCCGACGAGCATGGTGCTCGTGCGCTCGGCGCGTAGAAAATCGATTTGCAGCTCGCCGGGGAGCGGCACGGGCACCTCGCGCTCACCCTCGATCGTGCGGGCGTGAAAGGTGCGCGTCTTGTTGTCGAAGCTCAGCCAGACATCCACGCGGCGGTTGAGCGCGTAGCGGCGCGCCTCCAAAATCGCGCGGCGCAACACCTCCTCGGCCGTCGCCGGCTTCTCGCGCAGCAGCGCCACGGAGCCCGCCACGGCGACGCCGGCGAGCAGGCCGATCAGCGCCACGGTCACCAACACCTCCAGCAGCGTGAAACCGCGCCGGAGCCGCGCGCTACGGACAGCCTGCGCCACCGGAGTGCCGCCGGCGCGCGGAGCGTCCGCGAAATGCTGGGGCGCGGCAGGCACGCGTTATTTGGCGGCAGCAGCCTCGGCCCAGTTGCCGATGTCGTCGGCGGTGCCGTCCTGTTTGTCGCGGCCCTTGGACCACAGATCGAAGCCGCTCTTGTTGTGCGTGCCGGGATAGCGGTACTGGTAAGGCTCGTTCCAGGGATCGGGCGGGATCACGCCGTCGGTGACGTACGGGCCCTTCCAACGGTCGCCACGGCTCTGCGGCGCGGCGACGAGCGCCTGGAGCCCCTCTGCGGAGCTCGGATAGTCGCCCATGTCCATGCGGTACGCCATGAGCGGCGCCTTCATGCTCGAATTGACGAAGGTGTGCGCGACCTTCTCCTGCGCGTTGCCGAAGATCTTGTCGAAATTGCCGACGGCCAGGCCGACGAGCATGCCGACGATCGCGAGCACGACCAGAATTTCGAGCAGGGTGAAGCCGCGCGCGCGCGATGCACGGCGGGAAAAACGGGAAACGTAAGACATGGCGAAGGCGACGATTGCGGGATGTCCCGCGGTTGTCGAGACGCTGGCGGCGCGAAAAAGTTTCCTCGTTCGCGGCGTCCGGGCCTGCTTTTCTCGCTCCATGTCTCCGGCCATCCTCGAACGCGCCCGCCGTCTCCTCTGTGCCCTGCAAGACCATATCCGCGACACGCTCCGGCGCACGAGCCGCGGGTCGCGCGACATGGCGCGCATCGCCGCCGTGACCGCCGCCGACACGATCTACGCCATCGACCGGATCAGCGAGGACGCGATCTGCGCGTGGTTCGACGCGCACTGGCCGAAAGCCTGGTCGGTGGAGCTCGTGATGGAGGGGCTGGAGGACGGCAGCGTGACGACGTTTCCACGCGGCACGCCGGTGGAGAAAACGGTTTTCAAGTGCATCCTCGACCCGATCGACGGCACGCGCGGGCTGATGTACGACAAACGCAGCGCGTGGATCCTCGCCGGGCTGGCCCCGCAACGCGGCGCGCGTACGCACCTCGGCGACATCGTGGTCGCCGCGATGACGGAGCTGCCAACGAGCAAGCAAGGTCTGGCCGACCAGCTCAGCGCGGTGCGCGGGGCGGGCCTGCGTTGCACACGATTCGATCTGGCGACTGGCCGGCGCACGCGCTTCGTCCCCCGCCCGGCCACCGGCACCGATTGCCGGCACGGGTTTGCCTCCTTCGTGCGGTTCTTCCCGGAGGGCCGCGTACTCATGGCGCAGCTTGAAGAGGCGCTCTGGGACGAACTCTACGGCGTGGGCCGTGGCGCCTCGCCGATCATCTTCGACGACCAGTACATCTCCACCGGCGGCCAGCTCTACGAAATCATCGTGGGCCACGACCGGCTAATCGGCGATCTGCGGCCACTCGTGTTTAAGAAACTCGGTCTGCGCGCCGAGCTCTCGTGCCATCCGTACGACATCGGCCCGGCATTTCTGCTCAAGGAGGCGGGCGGCGTGATCGAAGCGCCCGGAGGTGGCCCACTGTGCGCGCCGCTCGATACGACGACACCGGTGGCGTGGATCGGCTACGCCAATCCCGCGCTCGCTCGAAAGATCCGCCCGGTGCTCCGCCGGTTGATCGGCGAAAAGCTCATCTGAGCAGCGCGGCTCACTCCGCGCAGGCGCACTGGCCGGCGCAACAGCCGCCACCCATTCCACCGCAGCAACCCTGCGGAGGAGGAGGCGCGGCATGTTGCGTGATGATGCCGATGCCGCCCATGATGACCCGCCGCACGGGCTCGCCCGTCTCGGGATCGCGCGCGAGCGGTGCGTCGTTCATCGATTGCTTGAGCTCGAAGCGGCGCGGCTCTTCACCGGCTTTCTGCGGGATGGTTTCGTAAACGTAGATCGGCATGACGCGTGAAACGGTTTTGCGCGCAGGAAAGCAACCGACGCCCGGCGCGCAACCGGGAAGCGCACTAAAACGTGTCGCCCTTCCAGCCCCACATGGAGCGGGCCACGTCGATAAACTTCACGAAGACGCGTTCGCCGGGGATGCCGAGGTGCTGCTCGACCAGTCCGCACAAGGCGCGGCAGAGCGCCTTGGTCTGCCGCGGGTCGAGGCCGATGCTTTTCAATTCGAGAAAGGCGACAGGGTCGTCGCTGCCGGCGAAGAGCATCGGGGTATCGGGTTGGAGCGCGATCATCACATAATCCTCGGGTTTACCGAGCTCGGAGCTGACGAGCTCGGAGGCGTGTTTGAGGATGGCGCGCTGGGCGGCTTTCGTGAGGGGCAGGTTGGTTTGGATCTTGAGATAGGGCATGGCGGATAACGGGTTGAGGGTTACGTCGCGGGCACAAAAGGCGGGGTTGCAGGCCTCGCCGAAAGCTGCCGCTATTGTCGCCCTTTCACGACTCATCGCAACCTGCGTCCATGAAGAAGTACCACGCTGTCCGGGCCTACTATGTGTTTCCCTGCTGCCTGCTCCTGCTCAATCTGTGCGTGGAGATCGTCAACTATAAGGCCAAGCTGGTGGGCGAGCCGTTGCTGCGCACGGCGCTGATCATCGCGATGGTGCTGTGCGGCGGCTCGCTGGTGGCATTTATCTTCGCGCCGCTAATCGAGAAGCTGGTACAGGCGCTCCACCGGGAGAGCAAGCAGGCGGGGCAACTCGGCGAGGTGATCTTCCTCACGCTGCTCGGCGTGGGCGTTTTCTGGCTCTACTATCAGGTCTATATTGTCGGAACGGAGTCGATCCTGCCGGCGAGCTGGCATAATCCTCCGGGCACCTGATCGGGCGTCGGGGCCCTCTCACACGGGCGCAAAAAAACGGACGCCGTTTTGCAGCGCCCGTTTTAAGAGAGAAAAGAAGCGCCTGAGGCGCGACGTGGTTACTTGGCGGCCGCAGCGGCCTTCACGAGCTCGACGAAGCTGCGCGATTCCAGCGAGGCGCCGCCGATGAGGCCGCCGTCGATGTCCTTCTGCGCGAGCAGTTCGGGAGCGTTGGAGGGCTTCATGGAACCGCCGTAGAGGATGCGGACCTTCTGCGCGATGGCGTCGCCGAAGAGCTTCACGAGGAGGCTGCGGATGAACGCGTGCACTTCCTGCGCCTGCTCGGTGGTGGCGACTTTGCCGGTGCCGATGGCCCAGACGGGCTCGTAAGCGACGACCACGCTGGTGGCCTGCTCTTTGCTGACGCCTTCGAGGGCGCCTTCGAGCTGGGTCTGCACGACCTTGAGGGTCGCGCCGGACTCGCGCTCGGCCAGCGTCTCACCGACGCAGAGGACGGGCTTGAGCTGGTTCTTGAGGGCCGCGAGGACCTTCTGGTTGATAAACTTATCGTTTTCGGCGAAATACGTGCGGCGCTCGCTGTGGCCGAGGATCACGTAGGTGGCGAAGGTGCTGCGGAGCATCGAAGCGGAGATTTCGCCGGTGTAGGCACCGGAGGCTTCGTGGTGCATGTTCTGGGCACCGAGCTTCACGTTGGAGCCCTCGAGGAGCTTGCCGGCGCTTTCCAGGGAGGTGAAGGGCGGGCAGACGAGGATGTCCACGTCGGTCACGCGGCCGACTTCGGCCACGATCTCCTGCACGAGCGTCGAGGCGTCGGCGGAGGTTTTGTTCATCTTCCAGTTACCGGCGATGAGTTTTTTGCGGATCATAAGGGTGGGCTTTAAATTGATTCAAACACCGGGGCGCGAGGCTATTTCCAGCCGCGCGCCCAAATTTTCTGGAGGGATTAGCTTTCGAGGAAGGCGACGCCCGGGAGGACCTTGCCTTCAAGGAGCTCGAGGCTGGCGCCACCGCCGGTGGAGCAGTGCGTCACGATCTTGGCGACCTTGAACTTCTTAGCCGCAGTGGCGGTATCGCCACCGCCGACGACGGTCGTCGCACCGTTGACCGTGGCGAGCGCGATGGCGTCGGCCATGACCTTGGTGCCGGCCGCGAAGCGGTCGTCTTCGAACACACCCGCGGGCCCGTTCCAGATGATGGTCTTGGACTCCATGATGGCCTGGCGGAACATCGCGCAGGTCTGGGGCCCGATATCGAGACCCATCCAGCCGTCGGAGATACCGGGCTGGTCGTTGTCGAGTTGGACTTCGACGGGGGTATCCGGGGTCTTCGGGAATGCGTTGCCGCAGACATGATCGATCGGGAGGAGGATCTTCACGCCGCGCGCCTTGGCCTTGGCCATGAGCTCGGGGACGAGCTTGGCGCCTTCGGCGTCGAAGAGGCTGTTACCGATGTTCATGTCGAGAAGCACCTTCTTGAAGGTGTAGCTCATGCCGCCGCCGATGATGATCTTGTCGGCCTTCTCGATGAGGTTCTTGATGAGGGGGATCTTGTCGGCGATCTTGGCGCCGCCGAGGATGGCGAGGAGGGGGCGCTTGGGGTCGTCGATGACGGCCGCGAAAGCCTTGAGCTCCGCCTCCATGAGGAAACCAGCAGCCTTGTCCGGGAGGGCCACACCGACCATCGAGGAGTGCGCGCGGTGCGCGGTGCCGAAGGCGTCGTTGACGTACACGTCGGCCAGCTTGGTGAGCGAGGCACGGAAGGCCTCGACGTTCTTCGGGTCGGCCTTGATGGACTTTTCGGTACCGTCGGCCTGTTTCTCCTTCACCTTGCCCTCTTCCTCGATGTGGAAGCGGAGGTTCTCGAGGAGGACGACCTCACCGGCCTTCAGGGCACCGGCGGCGCAGGCAGCCTCGACTTCAGCGCCGACGCAGTCGTTGAGGAACTTCACCGGCTTGTTGAGGAGCTTGGAGAGCTCGTCGGCGACGGGCTTGAGGGAGTACTTGGCAACGACCTTGCCATCCGGACGGCCGAGGTGGCTCATGAGCACCACGGACGCGCCTTTTTCGAGGGCGTAGTTGATCGTGGGCAGCGCGGCGACGATGCGCGCGTTGTTGGTGATGGCACCGGTGGCCTTGTCTTGCGGGACGTTGAAATCGACGCGGATAAGGACGCGTTTACCGGCGAGGTTGAGGTCGCGGATGGTCTTGAATTTAGCCATGGCGTGGCAGTGGTCAGAGATGATAAATCGAAAAATTTGCGCTTGGAAGCGACTGTCCGGAAACAGAAACGCGACCCGAGGGCCGCGTTTCTGGTTAAGCGAAGATTACCGAGAGATAACCGCGTGCTGAATTACAGCTTGGCGGCGATCTTCTTGGTGAGCTCGACGACGCGGTTGGAATAGCCCCACTCGTTGTCGTACCAGCTGATGAGCTTGAAGAAGTTCTTGTTGAGCTCGATCGAGGAGCCAGCGTCGAAGATCGACGAGAGCTTGCAGTGGATGAAGTCGGAGGAGACGACCTCGTCCTCGGTGTAGCCAAGGATGTCCTTCATGTAGGTCTCGGAAGCCTTCTTCAGGGCGGCCTTGATCTCAGCCAGCGAGGTGTCCTTGACGGTCTTGAAGGTCAGGTCGACGACCGAAACGGTCGGGGTCGGCACGCGGAAAGCCATGCCGGTGAGCTTGCCCTTGACCTCGGGGAGGACGAGCGCGACGGCCTTGGCGGCGCCGGTCGTGGACGGGATGATGTTCTGAGCGGCGGTACGGCCACCCTTCCAGTCCTTGCGGGACGGGCCATCCACGGTCTTCTGGGTCGCGGTGTAGCTGTGGACCGTGGTCATCAGACCTTCGGAGAGGCCGAAGCCTTCCTTCAGGAGGACGTGGACCAACGGAGCCAAGCAGTTCGTGGTGCAGGACGCGTTGGAAACGATGTTGTGCTTGGCGGCATCGTACTTGTCGTCGTTGACGCCGAGGACGATGGTGATGTCCTCACCCTTCGCCGGAGCGGAGATGATGACCTTCTTGGCGCCAGCCACGATGTGGCCCTTGGCCTTCTCGGCATCGGTGAAGAGGCCGGTGGACTCGATGACGAGCTCAACACCGAGCTTGGCCCAGGGCAATTCAGCCGGGCTCTTGGCGCTGACGACGAGGATGTCCTTGCCGTTGACGACGAGAACGTCGTCGTCAGCCTTGTCGGCGGCGGACTTCTTCGAGGCAACGGTGCCGTTGAAGCGACCCTGGGAAGAGTCGTACTTCAGGAGGTAGGCCAGATTGTCGGCCGGGACGATGTCGCCCACCGCGACGACGTCGAACGTCGTGCCGAGGAGGCCCTGCTCAACGAGGGCGCGGAATACGAGGCGACCGATGCGGCCGAAACCATTGATTGCGACTTTAACTGCCATTTTTCTCTCCGTTTTTGATGTGTTGAATGACTATTCCAGATAGATGCGCGTACGCGCTAGAAAGGGCCACACAACCAAGCCCCACCTCCGAAATCAAGGGTTTAGATTGATCATCTGTTGCGGAGCCCTGCGCAAAAAATGCGGCCGTCTCCCCCGCCCCGTTCCGGCTTCAATCCGGCTCAGGCTTGCCCTCATCCCACGAAACAGGGTCCTCCACAGGCTCCAAGTGCGTGAAAACCAGTGCGGACGGCAACGCACGGCGCACCTCCGCCTCCACCCGTTCCGCCAGCTCATGCGCCTGCTGCACTGTCCAACACCCAGGCACCAAAACATGGACTGACACAAACTTACGCCGCCCGGCCTGCCTCGTCTGCAACGCGTGAAACAGCACGCCTTCTGCGCGAAAAACGCCTAAAGCCTCATCAATCCGCAACAAATCCTCCGACTCCAGCGCCCGATCCATCAGTCCCGACACCGATCGCTTCACGATGTCGATCCCCGATCGCACGATGTTTGCCGCCACCAACAAGGCCACCACCGGATCCAGCCACACCCAACCCGTGGTCGCCACCAGCCCAAGCCCGACCACCACCCCCGCCGAGGTCCACACATCGGTCAGCAAGTGATGCGCGTTGGCCTCCAGCGTGATCGACTCACGTTGACGCCCGGCCCTCAGCAGCACCAACGCCACCGCCAAGTTGATAAACGACGCCGACACCGACACGGCCAGCCCAAGATTCAGTTGGTCGATCTCGCGCGGGTGAATCAGCCTCTGCACTGCCGCCAACGCGATGCTCGCCGCCGCCAGCAGGATCAATAATCCCTCAACCCCGCTCGAAAAATACTCCGCCTTCGTATGCCCGTAGGCGTGGTCTGCATCCGGCGGACGCGCCGCGATCCGCAACATCCCCAGCGCCATCACCCCACCCGCCAGGTTCACCAGCGACTCCACTGCGTCCGAAAACAGCCCCACCGAGCCCGTCAACAGATACGCGACAGACTTGAGCGCCATCGTCGCCACCGCCGCCCAGATCGAGATCCAAGCATACCGGGTGAGCTCGGGGCACTTTTTTGGGGTAAGATTCATGGGGTGCGCGCCGCCCATCCGGAATCGCACCAGCCCGATCGGCGGCGTGTCGTTACTCTCCACGTTTTCGGCATCGCGCGCAACCCGGACACTCTTCTTAACTCGCCCCAAGCCCACCCTTTTCGCCCAAACGCCCCGCCTCCGCCATGACCCAATCGTCCGCCGCCCGCCGCGTCCGCATCGTCCACTACTGCACGTGGGCCGACCAACTCGAAGACGCCGCCGCCTATCTGGAGCGGCTCGCCCACTTCGACGTGCGCACCCGCGTGACCGATCCCAACGACGCCCGCATCGTCCGCATGGCTCGGCTCGATTGCGACTGGCATGCCGAAAACGCCCGCGTCTTCGCCTCGCTCACGCATCCGCAGATCGAGTTTCTCCCGGCCCGCGTCGTCGGCCGCACCGGCCTGGCAGCGCTGTTGCAGATACCCTTCTCCGACGACGAGGAAATCTGGCTCGTCGTCATGGGCCAGCAATTCGAAGGCTTCGGCCAAGTCGCCGCCCAGCTCCTCGCCCTCCTCAAAAAACGCGGCCTGCGCGTCCTCTTCTACGCATTCGACGAAGCCTCGCGCGCGATGCCGTGCTTCAATGCCATCGCTCCGCATCTCGACGTGCTCATCCACGACGAGTCGCCGCTGGCCGACGCCGGCCGCGCCGCGCTCCCGCCTACCTGCGTCGACATCCACCGCAGTTGGGTGGCCAACCTCCTGCCCTTCGCCACGCCATTCTGCGAGACGCCCGAGGAGAAAATCGTGTTTCTCGGCTCGCAACTCGGCCTCACGCCCCACCGCCAGCGCCAGATCGATTTCCTCAAAAAACGCTTTGGCGACCGCTTCACCGCCATCCACGACCACTCGCTGCCGGTCAACGCGCGCGGCCAGCTCGCCGCCCGCTTTAAAGTCAGTGTCTGCCCCGAAGGTCGCAAATTCGGCACGCCCGCCATGAGCGCCTCGCACACCGACCGCCCATTCTGGTCCGGCTGCCTCGGCCTCATGCCCGTCTCCGAAGACTCTCAACAGGGCGGCCGCCTCAACGCGCTCCACCAGGCCGGCCTGATCGTCCGCTACGCACACGCCGATCTCGACGCCCTTGCCGTCGCCTGCGAGCGCGCACTCGCCGCCACCAACGACGAGCGCCGGCGCATCTACGAGCATTTCAACCGGCACGAGACCGTCGGCACCGTCACCGCCGAGGCCATCGCCGCCACCCCGCGCCGCCCATGACGCCCGCCGCGTTTCAGGCACGCCTGCAACAGGCCGTGCAACACCATCTGGGCGGACGCTTCGACGAGGCCTCGCGCATCTATGAAGCGCTCCGCATCGCCGCCCCTCGCGATTATCAGGTCAACCACCTGCTCGGCACGCTGCGCTACCAGCAAGGCCGAACCGCCGAGGCTGCCCAACTCCTCGAAACCGCCCTGCGCCTCCAGCCGCGCGCGCCCGCCACGCTGATGTGCCTCGGCCTCGCCTACGTCGCGCTCCAACGCCGCCCCGAAGCCGAGAAGGCGCTGCGCGAATCCGTCCGCCTCGACCCAAAATCGCACGAAGCCTGGGGCCACCTCGGCGGCACGATCATGTTCGCCGGCAAACAAGCCGAGGCCATCGAGTGCTTCCGCCGCTGCGTCGCCCTCAAACCCGACTTCGCCGACGGCTGGCACTCGCTCGGCTGTGCACTGCAAGTCACCGGGCAGGGCGAGGAGGCCGTCGCCTGCCACAACCGCGTGCTCGCGCTCCAGCCGAACCACCCGCGCGCCCTCTTTTCCCGCGCCCAGGCGCTCCACATCCAGCACCGCCTCACCGAGGCCATCGCCGATTTCGACGCCCACCTCGCCCGCCATCCAGCACACCACGAAGCGCGCAGCTTCCGGCTCCTGTTGCTCAACTACTGCGACGACCTCAGCCCGGAGGCGCTTTTCGCCGAACACCTCGCGTACGGCCGCGCCGTCGAGGCCAACATCCCCGCCGAGCGCCTGCGCCCGCAGCCGCGCCAGCCCAAGCCCGCCGGCACTCCCCTGCGCGTCGCATTTCTCTCGCCCGACCTGCGCACCCACTCGGTGGCGTTTTTTCTGGAGCCGCTGCTCGCACACCTCGACCGCACGCGCTTCACGGCGATCCTCTACCACGACCACTTCACCGAAGATGCGATGAGCGAGCGCCTGCGTAAACACGCGCAGGTCTGGCGCAACTTCGTCGGGCTCGACCGCGAACGCGTTCTCAAAGCCATCGCCGAAGACGCGCCCGACATCCTCATCGATCTCACCGGCCACACGGGTTTCAACCGGATGGAGATGCTGGCCCGGCGGCTCGCGCCCGTGCAGATCGCCTACCTCGGCTACCCCAACACCACCGGCCTCTCCGCGATGGACTACCGGCTGACCGACGCCCTCGCCGATCCCGTCGGCGCCGCCGACCAGCTCCACACCGAAAAACTTCTCCGCTTTGCGCCCACGGCTTGGTGTTTTTCGCCGCCAGCCGACGCCCCCGCCCCAGCGCCGACGCCCTGCCTCAGCCAAGGGCGCATCGCGTTCGGCTCGTTCAACACCCTCTCAAAAGTCAGCGACCACACGCTGCGGCTCTGGCGCGACCTGCTCGCCGCCGTGCCCGATTCGCAACTCGTCCTGAAGAGCATGGGGCTCGACCCCAAGCGCTGGACCGAGCGACTCGCTGCCGCCGGGCTGCCGGTGGACCGCGTGCGCCTGCTGGCGCCGACAAAGGGCATCGCCGAGCACCTCGCCTGCTACGGGCAGATCGACATCGCGCTCGACCCGTTCCCGTACCACGGCACCACGACCACCTGCGAAGCGCTCTGGATGGGCGTCCCCGTCGTCACGCGAGCCGGAGACCGGCACGCCAGCCGCGTGGGCGTCAGCCTCCTGCACGCCGTCGGCCATCCCGAGTGGGTGGCCAGCGACGACGCGGACTACGTCGCGCGAGCCGTCGCGCTCGCAGCCGATCACTCGCGACTGGCCACGCTGCGCGCCGGCCTCCGCGCCGAGATGCAGCGGTCGCCGCTCCTCGACTACGCCGGCCAGGCCGCACGCTTTGGCGACGCGTTGGAGCAGGCGTGGGCCGGCTCACCTGCGGCGTGATGCCACGCCGCGGCCGCGTTCACTCCACGTCGTAGATCTGGACGCGTTCCCAATACGGTTTGAACTGCGCGAGAAACGCCTTGTGCAGGGGGGCGATCTGGTACGCATCGTGTGCCGCCAGATCGCGGCAGACCACCACGAGGGCGGCCGAGTAGCTCTTATCCACCACCGGGCGGTCCGGCACGGGAGCGGGCGCGCCCACGAACACCTGCTCCACGCAGGTGATGCCCTTCAGCGTTTCCAAACCGCGGTGGAAGTCCGCGCGCTGCGCCGAAGTCAGTTCAGGTTTCAGCCAGAAATAGACGGAGTGTACGAGCATGACGCGGTCACCGTGCCCAAAGCCGCGCCGAAGACCAGCCCGCAATCGCCCGCGGCGCGACCGGCACAGCGCCCCCGTCTCGGGCCCGAAACAGAATTTTCAAGCCCCCCTTGATTTTTTCTAGGCACCGGCCGTTAAAGCAGGGTATCTCTTACTCACTCTACTTCCCATTCTCTCTTTCATGACCACCTCTGCACAGTCCAAACCGACGACCGTCTGCCATCACGGCAAGTGGGCTCGCACGACTGTACATGCCCTGGTCGTCACGATGGCAGGCTCTCGCCGCAACACGGTCGCCAATATTGGTGGTCGTCGTGCCATCCTACAGGAAGTGGATTCCAAAACTCGCGCGTAAGATAAACCGATTTTCAAAACGCCGACCCACTTCCCTCCCGGAAGTGGGTTTTTTGTTAAGCCGCTTCCGGGACTCCGAGCCAGAGAGCTCGTTTCCCAACTTCCCGCGGCTTCACCGCTGAGCCCAGGTCGATCAGCCAACGCCCACGAGCGCTCCCGCGCACGTGGCCGCCCAAACCGCCGCTTCGGCGCGCGAGAGGGACGACGTGAACGGCGCGCCTCGCGCGCACGACCCACCCATCACTTTAACCCACGGCACTGAGGGCGGATGCAGGAGAAGTCTTCCGGCACCGAGCGACCTGAGACGTGGTTTTCCTTCCGGTGGTGTTGTGCGTGCGGGCTGCGCCGTTCACGGGCGCCGACCGCTCATTCAAACGTAACACCTATTCTCCTTCATTTTCCCAGTAACAAGACCCGCCTCCGGCGAGTCTTCCCTCCCATCAGCCACCCGTGAACTCAGCCATCCAACAGCCCCAGACCACCATCTGCGACGTCCTCCCCGTCGTCGACGCGGTCCTCAACCAGCTCGATAGACGTCTCCCAGCCCACGTCTCGCGCGAAGATCTCGCCAGCGCCGGCAAGATCGCCGTCGTCGATGCCATGCGCCGCTTTGACGGGCCCACCGTCGAAGCCCGGGCCTACTGTTACACCCGCGTCCGTGGCGCCGTCTTCGACGAACTCCGGCGGCTCGACCCGCTCTCGCGGCGGACCCGCACCCAACTCAACACCGTGCGCCGCGCCGCCGCCGAGCTCGAAAGCAGCCTCGGCCGCGCGCCGACCACCGCTGAAGTTTCCGCCGCCACCGGACTGCGCGACACCAAGCTCCAGCAGCTCGACCGCATCGCGCGCGCCTCCGTGCCCACCTCTGTGCACGAGACCGACGCCGAAGGCTCACCCTTGCTCCAGCTCGTCGACCTCGACGCGCCCAGCCCGGCGCACACCGCCGAAACCGGCGACCTTTGTGAAACCGTGCAATCCGCCCTCGCGCGCTTGCCCGACACTCAGGCCATGGTCCTCCGGCGCTATTTCCTCGAAGAAGCCACCCTCGACGAAATCGCCGCCGAGCTCGGCATCTCCAAGGAGCGCGTCCGGCAGATCCGCGAATCGGCCGTGAAGAAGCTCCGGGGCGACCTGCTCGTGCTCGCCGCCTGGCAATCGCTCATCGACGACGACGCCAGAGCCGCCTGAAAATTCGACGCCGGACGGGAAACCGTCCGGCGTTTTTGCGTCAAAAAAGGCCGCGATTCGGGCCTTGACCAGCCCAAGCGGCCCCGCACCGTAGGCCCTCTGATTTATTGCCCGATGGTGTAATGGCAGCACAGGCGACTTTGACTCGCCTAGTCATGGTTCGAATCCATGTCGGGCAGCCATCCGGCCCTCAGTCGCGCGTGTTGGCAAAAAAGACGACGTAGCCGATCAGGCGTTCTGGAGAGGCCCACAGGCCGTTGATCAATAATTGCACCGGCATGGGCGCTGCACCCAACCGCGACAGCACCACCTCCACCCGGACCGACCGCGCCCCGGCGCCGGCCATCGTGAGTTGCTGCATGATCTCGGGCAGATTCTCGTAGCCGGCACTCACGTCCAACGGACGGATAAACTCCTCCAGACGCACCGCCCTCCGCGCGAGATCGCCTTTCGCCAGGCCGAGCAGAGTTTGCGCGACTGGATTGGCCAGGCGCATCACACCCTCGGCATCCAGCGTCGCCACCCCCATCCCCGACGAGTCCCAAAATGCCCGCTTAAACGCCTCCGCCTCGGCCAGCTCCCGCGCGTGTGTCCCCAGCGTCGCCATCAAATCATTGAAGCCCTGCTCAAGCTCACCCACCTCGTCCATCGCCCCCACCACCACACGCAGCTCCTTGTCGCCCGTCTCCCGCACATAGCGGACTGCATCGGAAAACCGAAAAAGCCGCTCCGTCAGCAGCCGCCAGCGGAAATACCACGCCAGCAAAAGCAGCCCGATCGCCACGCCGAGATACACCGCCAGCCACGGCAGCAAACGCGCATCCTTTGCCATCGCCGACACCGACTGCACATTGCAACAGGCCAGCCACCCCAGCACCCCCGACGCCCCGATCAGCAACACAGGCAACAAATCCACCCACAACAACCGCGCGCGCAACGAACGCCGGGCGCGACACACTGACGACGATTGGGACGGGGATTCCGAGACGACGGGCATGGACGTTCGATATCGAGCCAAACTCCCTGCGTCTAAAACAAAACTCTGATGGCCCAAGTGCTTTGCCAAAGTTTTACCATCCCCGGCCACGCCGCCACGCGCCCCCTTTCAAAGCGCTAAAGATAGAACACCGGCCCAGTCGCGGCAGCGGCCAATTCGAGCGAAACCGCATTCCAGTTCGTTCGAACCGCGCACCGCACTCCCCCCACGGTTCTCGCCGCCTTTCCACAAGGCCGGATTCCCAAAAAAATCCCATGCGCTCACCCCTCTCGCTCCAAACGCTGCGCCGCCACGCCGCGCGCGCCCTCCTGTCCTGCCTGCTCGCTGTCCACGCCCTTGCCGGCGTCACCGTCACTCAAAACGCCGGTCCCGGCGCCACCAACTGGCCCGGCTCGCCCATCCTCAGCACCGCCGCCAATCCCGCGTCGGCCTTCACCATCGCCGAGGGCTTCGGCGCCACCGCGACCGACAACTACGCCCAGACCTTCACGATCGCCGGCACCGACAGCTACACGCTTCAGGCACTCTGCCTCTACGTGGGCGGAGGCACCGGCACCACCGCCCTAAACACCATCACGCTCAACCTCTACGAGCTCGGAGGCAGCGTCGCTCCAAACCCCAGCGCCTACGCCTCCGGCGTCAATAAATTCGGCGGCGGTAGCGGCCTCCAGATCGACTATGTCCCGCAGACCAACGGCCTGCTCCGCCTCGATTTCTCCGGCTCCGACCAGGTGCCTCTCTACGCCGGCCGCATGTACGTCCTGGAGGTCTCCGGCATCGGCGGCGCCGATACCATCAACTGGCTGCGCAACTCCTCCGACACCTACTCCGGCGGCGCCGCCTACAAGAATCGCGCCTGGATCAACGGCACCGAGGCACGCGACTTCGGCCTCGCCGTCTATGGCACCCTCAATACCAACCCGATCCCGCCCTCCCGCTGCACCGTCGATGCCACCGCGATCCGCCAGCAAATCGACGGCTTTGGCGCCGGCGTCGCCTTCCTCTACGACGGCCAGGACCCGCTCAACGACGCCCAGATGGACAACCTGTTCGGCACCTCCGGTCTCCAGTTCGGGCTCACCCTCCTGCGCATGCGCATCCCGCCCGACGGCAACTACGCCGCCTGCGTCACCGACGGCCAGCGCGCCCACGCTCGCGGCGCACGCCTCCTCGCCAGCCCATGGACGCCCCCGCCCGCGCTCAAATCCAACAACAATGCCATCCACGGCTCCCTCCTCCCCGAGCACTACGCCGACTACGTCGCCCACCTCAACGGCTTCATCTCCACCATGGCCGCCGCCGGCGCCCCGCTCTCCGTCATCTCCCTGCAAAACGAGCCCGACTTCGATCCCCCCGACTACGAAGGCTGCCAATGGTCCGCCGAGCAGTTCCGCATCTTCTGCCGCGATTTCGCCGGCGACATCCAGGCGCCCGTCATGATGCCCGAGTCCTACGCGTTCAAACAGCCCATCTGCGACGCCACCCTCAACGACCCCGCCGCCGCCGCCCACGTCGCCTATGTCGGTGGACACCTCTACGGCGCGGTCATCCGCGACTACCCGCTCGCCCACTCGCTCGGCAAACCGACGTGGATGACCGAGTTTCTCATCAACAATCAGACCATCTCCTCCGCCATCAGCACGGCCCAGCAGATCATCGACTGCCTCAACGTCGGCAACATGAGCGCCTACATCTGGTGGAAATGTATCGGCACGGCCAACGGCCTGCTCGACAACGCCAGCGTCCCCCAGCCACGCGGCTACGTCATGGCCCAGTTCAGCCGCTTTGCACGCCCCGGCGATTTCCGCATCGCCATCACCGACAATACCAGCCCGCTCGGCATCACCGCCTTTCGCGACCTCACCTCGGCGCGCTTCGCCATCGTCGCCGTCAACTACGGCACCGTCCCCATCACGCAGGAGTTTTCCATCACCGGCGTCACCGCCACGGCCGTCACCCCCTGGATCACCTCCGCAACTCAATCCCTGGAGGCGCAGACGCCCCTGACCGTCACCGCCGGCACCTTCAGCTACACCATCCCGCCGACGTCCATCGTCACCTTCGCCGGCCTCTGCACCGATGCCACCGCGCCGGACAGACCCGTCGTCTCGACCCTCACGCACGCCACCTCCGATGCCACGCCTTCGCTCGCCGGCACCGCCGAGCCCCGCAGCACGGTCACCGTGTACGACGGCGCCACCGCACTCGCCACCACCACCGTCGACGCCTACGGCAAGTGGACGCTCGACGTCGCCCTCCCGCAAGGCGCCCACACCCTCACGACCACGAGCACCGATGCCTCTGGCAACACCAGCGCGCCCTCCGGCCCCATCACGCTCACCGTCGGCTGGAGCCGCTTCTCCGCGCTGTCCGCCCGCGCCCCGGTCGGCACCGGCGATCAATCCCTCATCATGGGCTTCGTGTATGCCGGCGGTGGCAAACCCACCCTCGTGCGCGGCGTCGGCCCCGGCCTGCTCAACGCCGGCGCCGGCCTCACCGCCGCACAAATCCTCGCCGACCCCAGACTCACCCTCCACGAGCTGCAGCCGGCCGGCTTCACCGAATTTGCCACCAACGACAACTGGGACGGCTCCGACGAGCTCCGCACCCACATGCACGCGCTGGGCATGGGCGCACTCGAGGCCAACTCCAAAGACGCCGCGCTCCTCGTCACACCCACCCGCACCGTCTGCACCGCTCAAGTCAGCGGCGTGGGCAACACCACCGGCATCGCCCTCGCCGAAACCTACGACGCCGATTTTCAAGACAGCACCCGGCGACTCACCGCACTCTCGATTCGCAACCAGGTCGGCACCGGCAACGCGCAACTGATCGTCGGCTTCGTCATCGAGGGCAATGCGCCCAAAACCGTGCTCCTCCGCGGCGTCGGCCCCGGCCTCGTCCCCGCAGTCGCCGAATCATCCGTGCTGGCCAACCCCACGCTCCAGCTCAACAAACTCGATCGCGCCACCGGCAACTGGACGGTCGTCGGCTCCAACGACGACTGGGGCGGCGCCCCCACGCTCGCCACCGCGATGCGCGCCGCCGGCATGGGCGAGCTCGCCCCCGGCTCGGCAGACGCCGCGCTCCTGCTCGATCTCGCGCCCGGCATCTACACCGCGCAACTCACCGGCGTGGACAGCACCACCGGCATCGGCCTCGTCGAAATCTACGAAGCCCCCTGATTCGCCCCCGATTTCACCCTTCAC